>Ga0185299_10001499_pt1 | contig 44054 bp, 24 predicted proteins | sample PaiPotPPA55metaG_FD_128002 | JGI IMG/M metagenome (GOLD analysis project Ga0185299, IMG submission 128002) | Iron sulfur acid spring bacterial and archeal communities from Banff, Canada, to study Microbial Dark Matter (Phase II) - Paint Pots PPA... ... | reverse complement strand
CGCGAGTCGGTTAACGTCGGGGCATTTGCAGCAAATAGTTTTTCGTTATCAACATAACATATCATTACGGTGACTTGCCGCCGTGGTACGAGGCGTGACGATTGCCATGTCCGGGCCGCTTGGGGGAAGGCGGTCAAGCGGCGCGGGAGGAGGGGCTATTTGGAAATACGGCGCTCCTCGACATTGCGGCGACCGAGCCACGACGCGACGCCGCGATCTACCAGCAGTCCCACGCGTGACGCCCCGATCGTATTGGCCTCGACGACGACATCGCGCACGCCCGGTGAGGCGGCCGAAAAGCCGGCTATTTCGATATGGGCGTCCTGGTCGAGTCGATTTCCGCGAACGATGACCGCCTGCACGAGTGGCGGTCGCCCGGCGGTGGTCGCGTTCTGGTTGGCCCGGACGAAAATCGACGCCTCGTTCGAAATCACATCTCTGTCGGGTCCCGCCCGATATACATTCCCCTCGAGGATATGATTGTCGAGGATCTGGATCCGCCAGCTCGGTTGAAAATGCCCGTATGACAGGCCGATCGCGGCAAAGCCGCTGGTCCTGGTGGATCGGTTCCCGGCGATGACATGGCCCAGCCCGGTTCCGTAACTCTGCGCCGCCACGCCGGTGTCTTCGAAGGAATTGTCGACGATCAGGTAATTCTCTTGGGCCTGGACAATCGTTATCTCCGAAGTCCGGTCGAGAGGGACCTGAAGTGCTCTGTCGAGCGTGATCGACATTTTGGGCGGGGTGCTCGCGAATGCCGCGACACGGCCGTATTGACCGGAACCACGGCCATTCACCACCATGACCATGGCTCCGGCCCAATCCGGGGTGGCGGGATAGGGGTCGGGAGCATCGAGCAACGACAGGCCGTTGGGAGACACGCTTGCAGCATGGCCGAAATAGTAACCGCCAGGCCCGTCCGTCGTCATCGCTTCGCGATCCCAGCCATAGATCGCCTTGAATGTGTTGCCCCCGACAAAGATATTTTCCGATGCGCTGACATATTTCGACAGCGTGGTAATTCCGCCGCCAGTCGCCTGCAGGTCGGCCGCAGTCACGAGATTGTTTTCGAATATGACCTGATGAGATCCCATCAGGGAGTAGCTGCCGTACCGTCCGTTGTTCAGGATATTGCCGGAGACGACCGCATTGGTCGCCTTGAAAAGACGGAGAGAATGGCCGGATCCGAGGATGTCGCAATCGGACACTTCGATTCGGTTCCCGCTCAGTCGAATGGTGTCGGGGACAGTGTCGGGAAAAGTCCGGTGGAAATCGTTCATTCGTTGAATGGTGGCTTCCGGATCCATCAGGCCGCGAAAAGCAGAGGCGCGAATGCGAACGCGTCTGATGGCAATGTCGGCCGCGTCCGGCGCCTGGGCGTCACGGAACACGAAGCCCCCGGAGATGATGTGCAGGTGATTGGAGGCGTAGATCGTCAGGTCTTCGATTGAAAACCGTGACGTCCCCTGGAGCAGCGCAGGCGGGGGACTGGAAAAATCCGGCCAGACGAGATTGACCAGATCAGTGCGTTCGCCCCTGATCCTGACACCAGGCGGAATAACGAGCATGTCCGAAACCAGATAACGGCCGCGCGGAAAATAGACCGTCCCGCCGCCAATTTGCCTCGCCGCATCGATGGCGGCGTTGATAGCGCGCGTGCTGTCCACCTTGCCGTCGCCGACCGCGCCGTAGGCGCGAACGTCGAAGGACTGGGCCGGCTCCGGATCGGGTGCGCGAACCATAACGCTTCCCGCATCGACCCACTCGCTATCGCCTCCGTCTCCATTGGAGAGACGCAATCTGTACTGCCCCTGTGGCAATTGGTCCGGAACGCGAAATGCGCCCCGCCACATATCGCCTTTGGTCAACGGGGCTGCTATCGGCGCAGCTCCGCCGTCCGGCACGAACACGAGCCGGGCGCGCTCCGCTCGACGGATGATGTTGCGACCAAAGACCTGGATCCAGCCGGCGGGAGACACGGCTGCGCCGAGGTTTCCCTGCGCCCAGTATACGGTCGGCAGATTGATCCGGCCGACAAGTGATCCTTCTGCGTGAGCCAGAGTGAAACGGTAAATCCCGGGAGTGAATTCCTTCGGAATCACCAATTTCAATGACAACGGGTTGGCCTGCAGTACGGCAACGGACGTCTCTTCCTCCGCCGCCGATGTCGACCCCTGATCGTGAATCCGGGCGACCGTCGCCGACTTGATCTCGTTGAGATCGGATCCGGTGACCAGCACGGTTTCGTCGGGACCGACAGGGTCGTTGAACCAGAATATCGCCGGCTGCGCCCCCGCGTTTGCGATCCAGAGAAATTGAGACACCGCGAGAATGGCGATCCATCTACAAGTCATGTCTGCCACCTTTTGCCGGCGTTTCGGGATTTCGCGGGAGTGGAAACCGATCAGGGATCGATGGCGAGACCGGTGAGGCGACGGAGCTCGGCGCGGATCAGCTTTGGATCGTCGATATCCGCAATGGCGGCTTCCAGCTCCTGCACTTTCGCGCCGACCAGAAACCGGTACCAGAGGCCCTGCAGCCCGTGATAAACGAGGCCCTCCTTGCCGTCGAGAAATCCAAGCTGAAAGATCATGCGAAACAGGAAATAGGCCGGCGTGCTGACCTGATAGGGAATACGGTTGTAGACCTTTTCCTTGATCCAGCGCTTGATCTGCGCCTGCCGCGAGCCTTCTTCCTTGGCGAGATCGTCGCGGCTGAACAGGCGGCGGCGCTCATTGATGACGTCGATCGCCTCGCGCGTCGCATATTTGTTGTGCTTGTCGGTGAAGAAGGTGAGATCGTTGAGGTTGTGGTCGGCGAATCCTCCCTCGAATGTCACGTTGCGGCCACCCCACAGGATCATGTGCTCGTCCATCCAGCGGTCCTCGATGCGGCCGTGGCCGCGGCGCCAGATGCGCAGCAGCACCAGCGGATAACGACCGCCGTGGCGAATCCAGCGGCCGAGGAATATGTGTTTGCGCCTGAGGTTGATGCCGACGACATCGTCGGCGAGACGCGGCAGTTCATCGCGAATCCTGGCGGCGAGGTCGGCTTCGATCACCTCGTCGGCATCGAGCCGCATGATCCATGAGGCGGTGATCGGGGCATTGTCGAGCGCCCACTGGAACTGCTTGGCGTAGTTGATGAACTTATTCTGCAGCACGGTCGCGCCCTGGGCCCGCGCCAACTCGGCGGTTCGATCGCTCGAGAAGCTGTCGACCACAAAGACCTCGCTGGCGATGCCGGCGACCGAGGCGAGGGCACGCGAAACGTGCCGCTCTTCGTTGTAGGTCAGGATGATCACGGCAAGGCTCATATCCTACTCCTTGCCGTGATGATGCGAGCGCCGGGCGAATCCGGCAGATGCCACTGCGGCAAACCGCGCCGCGGATCTGCGCCGCGCGCGCCTACTTGACGTTGGGTGCCCCTTTGTCCGCGACATTGGGCTGATCCATGCGCTCGATCTTCGCCTCTGCGCGCACTTTATCGACGAGTTGGATCTGCGCCGCATTGGAGACCATCGTCGCGACCCGATCCCGAATTTTTTCGTACTCAATCGGTTTGCGCGTGCGCTGATCCTCGAGCTTGATGATATGCCAGCCGACCATCGTCTTGATGAGCGGCGACACCTCGCCTTTTTTCAACTTGAAAGCGGCGTCGGCGTATTCCTTGCCCATCATGCCCCGCACGCGCCAGTCGTAGTCGCCGCCTCTGGCCTTGCTGGTGGGGTCATCGGATACATCGGCGACAACCGCTGCGAAATCCTCGCCCTTGTTGATCCTCTCCAGCGCCGCCTTGGCCTTCTCTTCGGCTGCTTTCACCGCGGCATCGTCCTTGGGTTCCTGAATCATGACAATCAGGTGGCGCAGGTGCAATTCGGGTTCGTTGTTCGCGGCCTTCACCACCACTTCATCGTAGGCCTTGCGAATGGCCTCCTCGGTCATCGCTTGCCGACCGACAGTGACCAAAAGGTGATTCATCAGGCCTTGATCGCGTGCGAATTCAACCCGACGCTGAATGTCCGCCTCGTCCACAATGTTTCGATTTTTCGCAACCTGCGAGAGCAGGACCGTGTCGATCAACATTTTCAGCAGGGTCTCGCGTCTTTCGACCTTGTCCTGGGTGGGCAGGTTTCGGCCGACGATTTCGTCCACAAGCTCTAGCTCGCTCTCATGGACCTGCGTTCCGTTGACGACGGCGATAACGGGGTCGGTGCCGGACGATTGGCCGAAGGTCGGTCCCGCCGCGCCGAGCATGGCCAGGAGGCAGACGGCAGCCACGCCAGTTCGCGCGGCAGCGACCGGACGAGACCGGCGGAGAGCGGGCATAACGTTCATCACGGAATCCTCTATCTTGTTAGGTATCTCGTTCAGGCTCAGCCCCGCGTCGTCAAGAGCAACACGCGCGAGACTCTTGGCTGGGCTCGGCCATGATATGCCGTGGGACCGACACGGCAGGCTTGAGCGGATCGCTTCTTAACGAGATGACCGTAACAGCTGTGTGATATCAACAAGACAAGTCGGTGACAGCCATCGGGATGGTCTGGCGTTACTGCATGTCCGGCGAATCGCGTGCCGGTTCGCCGACGGGCCCAGGCGCCAATTCGAAAAAAGAAACTGATCGAAAAAAAGAAACTGAAGTCGTCTCCTTCGATCGAACCGGGAGATATTTTTTCGCGCGGATGCCCGCCAGACGACGAAGCGGCGCCGCAATGCAACGACGGGAGCATCGCGGCCGACTTATACCTGCGGCGGCGGCCATGGACTCACTGCGTCATCCCAGGATGAGCGCAATTGCGCTCACTCCGGATGAGCGAGCGAAGCGAGCCATCGAAGGATGGCAACATGCATGGACTCGCGACCATCCTTCGAGGCCCGCGCAAGACCATCAAAACAGGCGAAGTTCGCGAAACCTATCACTCGCCGTCGGATTCGAGGCCTCGCTGCTATTTGATACGATCACCATACTGGAACGAGAATATGCGATTAGTCGCACGACCCATTATGGTATGAAATGCATCGACGCAAGGCATGTGAATCAAATTGAGCCCGATAATACAGGGAAAAATCCCTTGGCGCCGCTATCGCTTTTTTGATGATAATTAACATCGTTAACAAAAGGACACGAAAGTCTCACACAGCGAGAATAACGTACGCGTGACTCCGGTACTTTACGAGAGTCACATTATCCCAACTGGAGGTTCAGAATATGAGAAACATGAAGGCTTTATTCTTGGGGACGGCCGCGTTCGCCTGCATAGGCGTCGCTGCCGAGCCCGCCCATGCGCAGTCCTTTGCGTTTGGCGCTGGCTCGACCTTCGCCCAGATCGTCTATCGGCAACTGATGGACTGCCTCTACAACCAGGCCCAGGGCAGCCCCGGCAAGCCCGGCCCGCTCGCCAAGGCTACCGCCTGCGCGGGCTTCAACGGTAGCGGTTTCGGCGGCGAGATCCTCTACGCCCCGACCGGATCCGGTAACGGCAAGGCTGTGCTGCTGGCCAACAGCCCGACCGCCATCGGTACGCCGTCGAATTCGGTACCGTATACCGACTCCACCATCGGCATCACCTCGACGTCCCAGTACGACGGTATTCAGTTCGCGGGCAGCGACGACGTCGTGAACTCCACGGACGTTGCCAACTGGGCCGCCGGCGGCGCCAGCAGCAACCAGTCAAAGTTTGGCAATCTGATCCAGATTCCCGCGTTTGTCGGACCCGTTGGCATCGGATTCAACGGCAAGGACGGCGCCGGTACCACCCTTAACATTCTCCCTGCCACCCCAGCCGGCGGCAGCAGCGGTCTCAACCTGTCGCGCAACGCCGTGTGCGGCATCGTTTCGGGCCACATCACGCAGTGGAACAACGCGATCCTGACCGCCCTCAATGGTGGCACACTCGGTTCCGGCAACATCACCTTCGTCCATCGTCAGGACGGCAGCGGCACCACCTTCCTGCTCAGCAACGCGCTGGCGACGCAATGCCAGTTCGAGGTCGGCCCGCAGAGCGAGACTGTTTCGACGACGGTGTCCTACGCGTATCCGTGGACCGATCATGCGGGCGCCTGCCCGCTCCCGGTTGCACACGGCGCCAATCAGAGCAATTGGCCCGATCAGTTCCCCACCGACCAGTGCGGCACCGCGGTTCCGAATACGGGCGGCGGTCACTTCGCCAACGCTTCCGGCAGCGGCAGCCTCGTCGCTCTGGTGGCCAGCACCAACGGCGCCATGGGCTATGCCTCGGCCGACTTCTGGTTGCCGATCAAGGTCGGCGGCTTGCCGGCTGCGAACATCCAGTCGCAGTGGGATATCACCGCTTCCACCGGTAAGTTCCAGCCGGTCACCCACCAGGGTGCCCAGTTGGCGATGTCGACTGCGATTCCGCAGTTCAACAGCACCACCATCGCGAACCCGCTGACGTGGAGCTTGCAGGGCGTTGCCCCGAACCCGGTCGTTGCCGGTTCGTATCCGATCTCCGGGTTCACCTGGATCGAAATGTACCAGTGCTACCAGGCCCACTCTAACGGCAACAACGCGATCGGCTGGTTCAAGAACTTCCTGGATTACCTCTACGGCACCTCGTCCATTCCGATCCTGAACGGCAACAACTTCGATCAGGTTCCGGGCCTATGGATTCAGCAGGCCTACACCCTGCTCAACGACCCGACGAACGGTTTGCAGGCAAGCACCTGCTCCGGCAAGGTCGGCGCCTACTGATCCGCTTTCAGGCCTCGGCCTGATCGTCGATCCATCAAGTCTGTGCACCCGGCATTTGCCGGGTGCACTTTTTTTGCCGCGGCATGGGATCAAACGCATCAGGGATATTCGCGTCGTCGCGGGAAGATCAGCCGCCTCGCAAATCGTGTCGTATCGTTTGTAACGCGCGTTGCATTGATCGCGAATTTTTCGCAGACACGCCCGACAATACAGTAGCATCGCGTACCAGCCGGCGTCACATTGCCAACAACAATGGCCGGTATCACCTGTGCTCGCTGAAGATGCGCAGCGGGCGTTGGCCCGTCGCATCGATCGACCGCAAGACGGCAGCCTGGGTAACGAAGATGCGCACGCCTGTTGTCCTGCTGATCGGTCTGCTCACGGTCGGCCATGCCGCGGCGCAGGTTGTGACCGCGCCGCGGGTCGTCGATTCCGGTGAGGATTTGTTCGCCCAAAAGCCGCAGAGCGCACCGCCACCGCCTGGTCTGGCGCCGTCGCCCGCAACCTCGACCGCCGAGAACGCGCCGCGCGGCGCCAATCCGCTCTGGGCGATGCCGCTTGCAGGTTTCGCCGTAACCCGCGAGCGTCCTTTATTCACTCCGTCGCGACGTCCACCGGCCGCGGTGATCGCCAGAGCGGCGCCCGTGCCAGTCGCTGCGCCACCGAAGCCGGCCCAACCCGAGAAACCGCAGCTTGCGTTGGTCGGAACCATCCTGGAGGAGACCGGCGCCGGGATCGGGCTATTCATGAATCTCGCCGACAAGACCCCGTTGCGGCTGAAAATCGGCGAGGACCACAAAGGATGGGTGCTGCGTGTCGTCCGGCTGGGCCAGGTGGAGCTGCTCAAGGGACGGGAAAGAGTCGTGCTGGACTTGCCGACGCCCGGCACGACCCAAGGCGCCGCCGTGCCGCCGCCTGCCGCGCCGGGTAACCGTCCGACGGGCGTGGCGGTGGGTCAGGTTGGCGCCACACCTTCCTCGCCTGACAATAGCCCGAAGGCTACGAGCGGATTCTCGCTTCCGCCTCGGACGGGAGCGCAGCCGGCCCCAACCATCGTCATTCAGCCGCCAGTGTTCGCCCCACCCCAGCCGCAGGTCAATCCGTTCCAGAAGGCGGGCCTCCGTTAAGAGCTTCGGCGGGCCGCTGGCGATAGCACGCGAATCCCGCGCGAACGAGCGGTTCGCTTCGCGAGGCCGGATCGCATAACATAACATAACGTATGATAACATGAATAAATTTCATGTGTTAATATTGTGTGTTTTAACATAGAGGCAGCCCGGGCTGTCACATCCGGGCCCGGCCGCGGGTTCGCGATCGGAGTGAGCGTTGGCAAGGCGGCTATCATGATGCCCCGCCGTAACAAAGGCGGCCAACATGTCAGCTCGATACAAATCTGACATACAGATGTTAGTAAACAAACCGTAAATGCTGCGCGGGAATGCGTCCGTCCGGGCCGCTTTTCGCTATCCGGTCGCTTGACTTGTCGGGGCCGACCATGAGGAGCCGTTTGCGCCGTGATCTGCCGCGAAAAAAAACCTGCTCGTTCAAGCGGATGGCGCCGGGCCATTGACGCGTCGCTGCTCGGCGGCGTGAGCCTGCTGGCGCTGACGGTTGCCGGCGATCCCGGCTGGGCGCGCAGCATCACATCCACCGGCTCGATTTCGCCGACCGTGGCCGCGCAGCAGGCTGCCACCGCGGCCGCCCAACAGGCCGCAGGCGCGGCGGCCCAGGCGCAAGCCTCGCTGGCCCGCGCGGCCGCGGCGCTCGCGGCGGCTCAAAAAATCCAGCAGGACGCCGCGGCGGCGGCGCAGGCCTCATCGTCCTCCGTTCCCAATGGGCTCGTCACAGGCGGGCTGATGCCGCTGAACGGCACTGCCAGCGATCCATCCGCCGGGATCAAGGCGGACCCGACCAAGTGGATCGGCGGCGACTTGCCGACGCAGACGACCAGCGGTTCCAACGTCACGGTCGATATCAATCAAACGCAGCCGAAGGGCCTCTTCTACTGGACCACGTTCAACGTCGGCGCCAACACCACCCTCAATTTCAACCAGTCTGCATCCAACTGGATTGCGCTGAACCGGGTGCTCGATCCCACCGCCGCTCCGAGCCAGATCCTCGGGCACGTCAATGCGCTGGGCGCGGTCTATGTCATCAACCGCAACGGCATCATTTTCGGCGCCGGCTCGCAGGTCAATGTCCAGACCCTGGTCGCCTCCAGCCTCGACATCGGGCAACTGGGCACCGATCTCTCCAAGCGCGACACGTATTTTCTCAATACCGGCATCGCCAACCTCAATTCCTTCTCCGACGATCCGGTCCCGGGCATCCATACCAACGCTGTCGCGGGAGATGTCACGGTCGAGCGGGGCGCCTCGATCACCGCCAACATCGCCACCGACCTCGTCCCGCTCGGTTCGCCCGGCTCGGTCTATCTGTTCGGCGCCAACGTCTTCAATTCCGGCTACATCTCCGCTCCCACCGGCGAGGTCGGCATGGTGGCGGCGCGGACCATCGATCTCGTTCCAAATGGCTATTCGGCGCTGCCGACCTCGGTGTTGGGGACGGATAGCTCGGGGAAGGCGCTCAAGTTTCGCGGCACCGAGTTCAGGATTTCGCAGTTCGCTTCCCGCTATGACCCCACTACCGGCTACCCGTCGGGCGCTGGAAGCGGCACGTATTCGCCGGGGACCGGCGCGGTCACCCATGACGGCCTGATCAACGCCTCCCGCGGCATCGTCATCATGAATGGCGATAAAATCACCATCGACAATCCAAAGGACGCGGCCGGCAACAACCTGACGGACCCCGTCACCGGCAATCTCGTTCAGGGCGTGATCTCGGTTGACACCAGCATCGACCGCAACAGCTTTGTGATGCTGCGCGCGGCGACCAGCGTCACCATGAACGGCGTGATCACCAGCCTTCCGTTCGACGACGGGGCGCAGCCGCTGCCGAGCGGGGCCAGCGCCGGCAGCTCGGTGCAGAGCTTCACGCCGGCCTATATCGAGATGACCGCGCAGAGCAGCGTCACGGTCGGATCGAGCGGGCTCGTCTCCGCGCCGTCGGCGCAGGTCGTGCTTCGTGCCATCAACCTGAACAGCCAGAACGGTGCAGAGCTCTATCAACCAACCGCAGGCGACCCGAGCAACGCGGACAGTCTGGTTTACGGGCAACGCCTGTTCAACCAAGGCGCGAATCCAACAAGCGGTGAGAATGGAAATCCAGACGTTAACTCCAGCACCCCCCAGTCACCGCAAACGGTCCTGCTCGCGCCCGGTGCGACGATCGACGTCGCCGGCCTGCAGAACGTGCAACTGCCGGCGAGCTACAATTTCATCCCGTTCAAGCCGCTCGCGGAGTTCGCCGACATGCCGCTGCAGCGGCCGCCGTTCGTCAGCGTGGGAGCTGACGGAACCGGCGTGGTGTATGGCCAGACGTTGTGGATCGACATCCGCGCCTCCGGCACGCGCAGCGACGGCACCAGCTGGGTCGGCACGCCGCTGGCGGACGCGAGCGGCTATGTGAACAAGGTCGGCCGCAGCATCTACCAGCTGATGACGGTCGGGGGCAGTGTGAGCCTGACGACCGACCTGAGCAACAATAACGGCGCTGCCAATGTCCGGACGGCCGGCTCGGTGATCAACGTGGCCGGCGGCAGCGTCAACTTCCTGCCCGGCATGGTGAACACGACGAGGCTGCTCGGCATCGACGGCCGCATCTACAATATGGAGAACGCCGATCCGAACATGACCTATGTCGGAATCGCCGGCCAGTTCACCGCCAATCATGCGCACTGGGGGGTGACGGAAACCTGGTCCACTGGGACGCAGACCTTCTCGCCCGGCTATACCGAGGGTCACGCCGCCGGCAGCGTCAACGTCACCACCGTCAGCCCGTCGCTGGACGGAATCTTGTATTTCGGCTCGGTGGCGGGCGAGCGGCAGATCGGCTCGGGTCAACTGCCGTCGCAGGGATCGCTGACCCTGGTGACGCCGTCGAGCGTGGTGATAGGGACATCGCCGTCGACGAACTTCACCAGCCAGAGCCAGGTGACGACCACGCTTTCGGCCGACACGCTGTCGGGCTACGGGCTGAGCGCGCTCAACATCACCGCCAATGATCTCGTGGTGTCGGGCGGCAGCACGCTCAATCTGGCGGCGGGCGGAAGCTTTTCGGCGACAATGGGCGGTGCGATCGATATCGCCGGGACGGTTGCGGCCGCGGGCGGCACGATCAATCTCGTGACCGACCGCACCAACATTACTGGTCCTCATTCGCCTTTTGGCGCCGGAGCAGTGGGCTTTTTCAAGGCGCCAACCGATCAATCGGGCCAGGTGATTGCCGCAAACGTCTTCATCGGGGGCACGCTGGATGTCAGCGGCCGCTTCGTCAACGACACCGGCCGCTTCGGCACCGATGCGTCCGGTCCGGGCTATATCAATGGCGGCGCCATTTCGATCACCACGAACAAGAGCAGCGATGGCGGGAACGATACGACGGGAAGTATCCTGCTGGCCAAGGGCAGCATTCTCGACGTCTCGAGCGGCGGCTACATTTCAGCGCAAGGCACGCCGAAGCGCACATCCTCTGGAGTGATGGCCGGCAAAGCCGGCAGCATCTCCCTCGTCCTTTATCAAGGAATTCAATGGACTACTGATAATGTAGACCCAGTGAGCCCGACGGCGGCTACCAGTAAGGTCGCCATCCTTGAGCTCGACGGCAGTTTGCTCGCCTATGGCTTTGAGAGCAACGGCAGCCTGACGCTAGGCGGTGTCGACACCATCCGGATCGGCGGAACCCTGCCGCTCGGGCAGTCGTCCTCGATTCAGGTCAACGGCCAGCCGACCACGACCACGCTTTCGGCTTCGCTGCTCACCGGCGGCGGGTTCGGCGCTTATACCATCGGAGCCATTAAGGACGACTGGACACCCGCCAACGCCGCCAACATCACGATCTCGGCCGGCACGAACCTGACCCTGCAGCAGCAAAACCTGTCGAGCCAGATCGACTACAGCGCGACGGGGACAGGCACCAAACTTGGCCAGCAAGCCGCCCCGCTGCTGGCGCTGCTTCCGGATGACCAGCGCCAGCCGGTCAACCTCGCCCTCAAGGCGGACAGCATTCTGCTCGACAGCGGCGCGAAGATCGTGACCGACCCGAAGGCCAACATCACCTTCGGCGCTATCAACCCGGACCACCACACTCTGGCGGCGACCGATCCGACGCGGAACGTGCCGGCGGCCAGCGTCGAGTTGCTCGGCAGCATCGTCGATCACGGCGGCAACGTGTTTATCAACGCGCTGGCGACCCATCTCGGGTCACAGGCGCGGGTTGACCTGTCGGGCAGCTTCGTCGCCAATTCGGGCTTCGGCCTGCCGGGAGGTCCGGCGACCAGCGGCACCTATCTCGCCGGCGGCAGCTTCTCGGTCGAAGCGGGCCAGATGAATCTAAACCAGGATGGAAGCAACTTTTATAGTTACTATGCTTACAGCGCCCCGACTGGTTATCTCGTGGCCGATGCCGGAGCGATTGTCGACGTCTCCGGCTCTGCCGGTACGGTCCAGGTGGTGGGCTCACGTGGCGCCACGTCATCGATGTGGTCCTGGAGCGACGCCGGCACGGTGAGCGCGGATGTGTCTGGATTCGCGTGGGGCGGCAGCTTTGCGGCGATGGGCGGCCGATACATCGGAACGGACGGCAATGCGCATGCCGATCCGCGCGCCAACGGCGGAACGATCATCCTCGGCGGCGGAGCAATCTCGCTGCGGCAGGACACCACCGACGTCAACAGCCACTTGTCGGCGCCTCAGTCGCTGTGGGTTTCCACCGATCAACTGGCGCCGTTCGACAATGTATATCTCTACGCCGGATCCGCTATTGGTGGCGCGGGCCGCATCTTCACCGATTTGCCAGGCAGTACATATGGCCACGCGGCGCCGACATTTGGTGTCCTGACCCTCGCAGGCGCCGTCAATTGGAGCGTAACGAACCGGCTGCATCTCGCCGCCAGCGTGATCAAAGCCCCGGCATCCGGCGATGCGCAGCTGTCGGCGTCCTATGTGGAGCTCACGGGCGGCGGCGCTGGCAGCAGCACCTTGACCACCAGCAGCAGCACCTTGACCATCAACAGTCAGACCATCGATGTCGAAGGCGCTGCTTTCGCGGGCTACGGACAGGTCAATCTGATCAGCACCGGCGATATCCGCCTCAGCACCCCCAAGGTCGCGGACGGCGTTGTTGGTAAAAGCGGCGGTGTTAACCTCACCGCCCCTACGGAACTCTCGTCATTCACAGGCAGCCTGGCTTCGCAGGGCGATCTCCTGCTTTCCGCGCAGCGGATCTATCCGGTTTCCGCCGTCACCTTCACCATTCAGACACCAGCCAATGTGAGCTTCGCCGCACCGGCCGGCAGCAACACCAATATCCCGTTGTCGGCCGGCGGCGGCATCACCGTCATCGCGAGCACGATCGATCAGGCCGGCAATCTGTTCGCGCCGCTCGGCAAGATCACGCTTGGCAATACCGACAGCACGGTCTCCACCATCACGACCCAGACGGTCACCCTCGAACCCGGCAGCCTGACCTCGGTGACGCTCGCCGACACCACCGTGCCCTATGGCGCCACGGTGGACGGCATCAATTGGTACTACAACGCCAACCTCAATCCGCTGTCGCAGCCGTCCTCCAAGGGCCTCGTGCTGGCCGCCGGCAAGGTGGCGGAGGCCAGCGGCTCGAAGATCGACCTGCGCGGCGGCGGCGACCTGCAGGCGATGGAATGGACCCAGGGCAATGGCGGATCGCGCGACACGCTGACCACCACGCCGTCAGGACAGACGGTCTACGCGCTGGTGCCGTCGCAGAGCGGTCCGATCGCGGCTTTCGACATTCAATTCACCACCGCGCGTAGCGCCGACGGCGGGAAAACCGTCACCCCCGGCGACGTCAATCCGCTGGTCGGCACCCAGATCATCCTCGACGGCGGCAACGGCATCCCGGCCGGCACCTATACGCTCTATCCCGCGCATTACGCGACCCTGCCGGGCGCCATGCGCGTGGTCGTTGAGGGCGACAATCTCGGTCACAACGTGCCGTCGGGGGCCACGCTGAACGATGGCACGGTGCTGGTCACCGGCCACATGGCGGAGTCGACCGCGCCGGGAAAGCAGAGCTCCGGCCAGACCCTGTTCGCGGTGCAGACCAGCGCGGTGTGGCAGCAATACAGCCAATACACTCTCACCGGCGCCAACAGCTACTTCAGTCAACAGGCGGCAAAGGTGGGCGCCACGCCGCCACCGCTGCCGATGGACGCAGGACGGCTCGCCGTCATTGCCCAGCGATCGATTCTCCTCAACGCCACCGCCTTGGCGCAGCCGGGACAGGACAGCAACGGCAACACCGGGCGCGGCAGTCAGCTTGACATCAGCGCCCCCGAGCTCGAAGTGGTGAGCCACACCCAGTACGTCAACAACGACATCATGGCCGGCTATGTCGGCGTCGATGTCACCCAGCTCAACGGCTTCAACAGCATTCTGATCGGCGGCCTGCGCACCGACACGACGACGACCGTGGGCACGGGCACCAGCTCGATCACGCTGATCACGCCCACCTCGGCCAACGTGGTGGTCGACACCAGAGGCGAGGCGTTTACGGCGCCCGAAATCCTGATGGTGGCCCAGCAGGTCGGGCAATGGCAGGAAGTCAAACAGGTCCTGACTGTCGGATCGGGTCCGAACAATTCGGTGGTGGTGGACCTTCCGGTCTACCAGCCGGTGGCGGGCACCGGGTCGGTGACGGTCAAGGCGGGCAGCATCATCGAAACCACGGGCATCGTTGATACCGGGTTCGGGCGCAATTACGCCGTTGTGTCTGATGGAAGAGCCCCTGTCACCGCCGCGAGCCTTGCTGCGGCTCTGGGCGGGACCCTATCGGCGTCGGGCACCGAGATCGACAACGTCGACCTCGCAAATCTGCCGGCTTCATGGTTCGTGAACGGCTTTCAATCCCCCGCCTCCGTTGTCTTGAATAGCGCCGCTCAGGCAAGCCTCTCCTATTATGGCAACGGAGGCGTGCAGCAGCCGGGACGCGGCGCCTTGTTCGTCGCGAGCAACGACCCGACTCTGGCGTTGACGGGACCGACCGCGACCGGCGTTTCGGCCGCGGCACTCACCATCAATTTTGCCAATGTAACGAGCGCAGACGCGTCGAAAGTGGGCGCGTCGGCGCCGACCGGGCAGGTCACCGGAACCCTGAAATTGGCTGGCGGCGATACCACCGGTAACGGGCAGGTCACGATCGAAGCCGGCGCGACGATTTCGACCAACACCCTGACCTTGCAAGCCACCGCCTCGACCAACGCGATCGCGATCAATACAACGGACGTGCATGCCACACAGGTCAACCTGACGACGCAGACCATCGGCGTCGGGGCCAGCACACCGGTCTCCAACCAGAGCCTGCTGCTGGCGACAAACAGTGGCCAGTTCTCCAACGTGCAGGCGCTGACCCTGAGGGCGCTGTCCGGTCCGGTTACGGTCTACGGCGATTTCAATCCCGGCACGCGCAGCCTGACTTTCGACTCCAGCGGCATCGCGCTCGGCACCGAAGTGCTCAACCCCGGCGCCAGCCTGAATGTGCGCGCGGACGCGCTTCTGGTATTCCCGCAGGCCGCCGCCGGGGTTCAATTCAGCGTCGGCGTCACCGTCACCTCCGCCGCCGGCGTCGTCACGACCTACGCCGCCAACACGCCGATCGCGCTCGGGGCGAACAGCAAGGTCAGCCTCGCAGGCGCGGGGACGCTTACGGTTTCGGGGGCGGCTCCTGTCACGCTGTCGCAGGATGGCATGGTCACGGTGAGCGACAACATCACGCTGAAAAATACCGGCACCTTGCCGTACACCGGCGGAACGGCAGCAAACGGCAACACCCTCGAACTGGTCGCGAGCGAAATCGACCTCGGCAGCGGCCCCGTGAACGGCAATTCAGTCGCGAGCGGCCTTACCATTGCCGGCTACTCCAACGTCAACTGGCTCGCCGGCGACAGCGTGGTCGTCAAAGGCGCCGGCGCGATGGCGCTTGGCCTCAACGGCGACAGCGTCAACCTCACCGTGACCACGCCGCTGATCCTGGTCGCCGGCGCGACTGGGGCCAATTCCCAGAGCTTCGCCATCACCACGTCGGGCAATGTCTCCGTGGTGGACACCGTGGCGCGCACCACCGCCGTCAGTCGTCCGCCCGACAGCACCGAGATCGGCGGCAATCTCGACATAACAGCCTCAAATGTCACCATTGCCAGCACCATTCAGGCGCAGGCCGGCACGATCACGCTGAATGCGATCGCGGGCAACGTCACCCTCGGCGCGGGCGCCTACCTCGCGGCCGGCGGCTACAAGAAGACGCTGGTCGACGTCGATACGTATGGGGCCGGCGGCAAGGTGGTGCTCTATGCCGACATCGGCGCAAACTCCACCGGCGGCGGCAACGTCATCATGGAGCCGAACAGCGTCATCGACGTGGCGCAGCCTGCGGGCGGTCAGGGTTATGGCGGCGAGATCGATGTGAACGCGCTCAGAGGCGGCGCGACGCTCGCGGGCCAGTTGCTCGGTGGCGGCGGTCCCGGCCTCGGCGGCCGATTCAGCCTCGACACCCAGGGCGCGGCCAATCTGACGGCGCTGGCGGACAGCCTGCTCAGCGGCGGGGTCACCGGCTCGATCAACATCCAGACGCTGACCGGCAATCTCGATCTGGCGGCGGGCCACACGCTGAAGGCCAACACGATCACGCTGACCGCCGATGACCCGACCTGGGTCAGTATCTTTGCGCCGAAGCAATTGGGCCAGGTCATCATCGAGGGCACCGTCGACGCCAGCGGCTATGCCGGCAACACCGCCGACGGGACGGGACAGGCGGGCGGGCAGGTCGGTCTGTTCGGCTACAACGCGGTGGTGCTCACGGGCACCGGACAGATTCTCGCGCGGACTGCGCATAGCGACGAGCGCGGCGGCGACGTGATGATTGGGACGGCCTGGGCTGCGGCCAGCAATATCGATTTGCAGGCCGGCTCGAAGATCGACGTCTCCGGCGGCACCCGGGGCGGCCTGTCGGGCGGCACGGTGACGCTGCGCGCGCCGCTCGACGGCAACAACGACGTCAAGATCAAGAACCTCGACGCGACCATCACCGGCGCGCGCGCCGTGAACATCCAGGGCTTCCTGACCATCAATACCTCGGCGAGCCCGCTCAACGTCAACGGCATCGACGGCAGCAGTCTCACCACCAAGAACGGCACCCCGGTCTCATGGGACGGCTTTATCGATCCGGCCGGATTGGTGACATCGAAAGGCACCGTGCCCAACTTCGGATCGTGGACCGGTATCACGGGCGAGCAACTGAACGTGACGCCGGGCAGCTACACCGCTCCACCGAACATATCGGTGGTCACCAGCGGTGGCACCACAATATCCGGAACAACGTTTACCGATCCACAGACCGGCGCGACGTTCTACCAGGTGACCGATCCGGTGACCGGCACGACCTTCCGCTCCAGCCTGGAGGTCGCGTCTATCACCGTCACGAACGGCGGCAGCTATACCAGCGCGCCCACCATCACCTTGACCGGGGCCAACGGGGCCCCGCTGCCGAGTTGGGGCGCGAAGGCCTCCGCCACGCCCATCATGGGTTTCAACAACATCGACGTCAGCGGCATACCGAACATTGATGCCAGCAACGGAAAGCCCGTCAATCTGGAGAATAGTTCCAGCCAAGTTATAGCAACGGGAACCGTGGTGGTCACAGCCGGCAAGCCGACCATGATTGTCGTTAACCCCAATTCGTACACCAGCGCGAGCACTGCGCCGACGGAGTTATTCGTAAAGACTTCATTTTTTGGCGGGACTCTATACACGACCGGGTTTTCGGCGACGCTGACCGTGAAAGGCGTAACCCTGACCAGTGGCGGAGCCGGTTACAGTGGCGCCGTCAACGTCGCCTTCTCCGGCGGCGGCGCGGGCGCGACCGCAACCGCGACCTTGGGTGCGGCCGTGACCGTCACCGGCGTGAGCAAAGGCTATGCTTCCGCCGCCGATCTCCCGACCGTCACAGTCTCGGGTAACGGCACCGGTGCGAGCGTCTCCTTTACGGCTCAGACCAGACTGAGTGGCGCAACCGATCAAAACGACATTTTTACCCCGAGCGTCAGCTCGAACTTCATCCCGATAGCCACGAGCGAGGTGTTCAATGGCACCGGAGACGCCGCGACCGCGGTTCTGACAGTCGGGACCTATCAACCCCACCAGCTGCTCTACACCGACGTGCTCGCGAATTTTGTCGAGGGCAACGGAATCCAGGGCGTGGGCTTGACCGGCAGCTACGGGTTCAGCGGCCTGCTGAACCGGCTCAACGCGCCGGATGGGCTGGTGGCGCAGCTCGGCGCCAGTGTCGTGCATGTCCAGCCCGGCATCGATCTGGTCAACACCAGCACCACCATCAATTCCGGCAGCATCACCGTCGCCAGCAACTGGAACCTGGCGGCGGGAACGGCGGGCAATTTGCAGACCGCCACAAATCCGGCGAACGGCAAGTCCTTCCAGTATTTCGATCCGAATTCGAGCTACGTCAATTTCAATTACCGGCTGGCGACCCCGTGGGGCAGCCTTGATGCCGGCGCTCTGACCCTGCGCGCCGCCGGAAACATCAACGTCAATGCGTCGATTTCCGATGGCTTCTACCAGTTCGGAAATTATCTCGACCCGAACTACGTCGCTTGGGTGGCCTCGTACTTGGCGAACGTGGCGAACGTGGCGAACGCGGGGAACTATGCGCGGTTCATCGATCCGAAGGCCCCGTATACCTACTACCTCAATAATTATTCGGGCAGCGCGGTTCCGATTGCTCCCTACAATGCGGCTGGCAATGCCATCAGTCCGTCTGCACAGGATCTGGCTGTGGCGGACCTGTTCCCGAACCAGCTTCTGGTTTGCACCGCCAATTGCAGCGCTCCAAATCCAAATATAGTGACAGTGACCGCGCCGACCTCATGGTCGTATAATTTCACCGCCGGCGCCGACGTCTCGAGCGCCAATCCCATGGCGAGGATATCACTCGCCAGCGCGCAACAAGGCAACAGCGGTGCCGGGTTCGGCAGCGTGATCCTGAGCAACCACGCGACCTATCAGCAATCGCTGCTAGTCGGCGATATCTCTTCGACAACAGGTACCCCCACCGTCCCCGTCAACCTTCCAACCATGGTGCGGACCGGCACCGGCAACATCAGCATCGCGGCGGGGCTGGACGTGGTCCTGCAGGATACGGTCGCGCCCGGAGTGATCTACGCGGCCGGCGTCAACACGGCAAAGCTTGCCGATCCGAATTACAGCCTGCAGACGGTCAACGGGGTGCCGAGTGTCGTTGCCTCGAATCCGGACGGCTTCTTCGAGCCTCAGCTTCTCGCCTTTGGCAACGGTGGCACCAACGGAACGGGGGTCTATTACGGTCCGCCCACGGCGGCGGCATTCCCGGAACGGGGCGGCGACGTCACGATCGACGCGCAGCGCGATATCATCGGTTACACCCTCAGCGGCAACAAGGTGGTGCAGTATTATCAACCGTGGCTGCTGGCCGATGCCGGAGTGACGCCTACAGGCGCGGCCGGCGGCTTGGCGAGCCTTTTCGGGGAAGGCGTTTACACGCCGTCGGGAACGCAGATCGCGTCGCAGACCGCCTGGTGGATCCAGTACGGCAGCTTCCAGCAGGGCATCCTCAGCGCCGGCGGCAACGTGACCGTGATCGCCGGGCGGGACCTGGTTGACGTTTCGGTTTCCCTGCCAACAACCGGGCGGGTCAGCGGCGGGCTGTCGGCAACCAGCACGCCCGTGACGAATATCTACGGCAGCGGCAACATGATGGTGCGGGCGGGCCAGGACATTCTCGGGGGCTCGTTCTACGAAGGGTCTGGCCATGCCAGCATCACGGCGGGAGGCTCGATCGGCCAGAACGGAACCGTGTCCAAATATGCCACGAGTTTGCTCGAGTTACCCGACCTGCCGCTGCTCGCCGTGGACACCGGACAGATCGAGATGGTTGCGCGCGGATCGATCACCATGGCGGGCGTAATTAACCCCGCCGAGCTGCACGCTCAGGTGCCAAGCTTTGCCAACCCATTCGAAAGCGGCGTCGCGGCGCTGCCGCTGTACTTCGACACCTACGGCCCTGACAGTAAGGCGAGGTTGGTGGCCGAAACGGGGAATCTGACCATCTCGATCGCGCCGACCGCGGTAACCGACAACTCCAAACAGGGCCAAACCGTCACGGCGGCTGCGGCGATGTATCCGGCGAGCTTCGAAGCGCTTGCTCTGGGCGGCAGTCTGATTACCACAGGCATCAGCCAGATCACCCAGATCAAGGGTGTCACGATCCCGATGCCGGGCATCGTGTTGAGCCAGTCGAACAGTGGCACGTTCGAGATGCTGGCGCAGGGCAATGTCGACCTGACCTTCGGCTATCCGTCCAACACCTCTTCGCTCGCCGGAATTCTCCGTCCGTTCATCTCCGCAGGTCCGGCGCTGATCGACACCGCCTTCGATCCGTTCCAGCCGAACAGCGGCTTCGACGGCGCATTCACCGGCGCTGTCCTGGCGCACCAGAACGATGCGGCAGCGGGAATCGACACGCTCGCGCGGATCTACGCGGCGACTGGCGATATCACGGCGACCGGAAGCTACGGCCAGGTCGTCGTGAACGGCTCGATCGCCGGCTACCAGCGCATCGAAATCAACCGGCCGACCAAGGTCTATGCCGGACGCGACATCGTCGACCTCAACATCATTGTGCAGAATATTCAAACCAGCGATGTGAGCACGATCCAGGCGGGCCGAAACATTTATTACACCGGGTTCAACAATGCCGGCGGACTGCAGGTGGCCGGACCGGGCTTCTTCGTGGTGCAGGCCGGCGGCGATATCGGCCCCTTCCTTCCCGCGGCGCACGATAACAGCAGCGAAGCTCTCGTCCAGGAAGGCATCGCGTCGGTCGGAAACGCCAGCACCACGCCGGTCGGTAATTTCTATGTTTCCGGTCCCGGTGGCTCGGTCGGCATTTACGATACGTCGTTGCTCGGACCCTCCGCCAATCCGAGGCGCAATACGCAGTTGACGGCCGCAACCGGCACCTCCCGGGGGGCCGACATCGTCGCGCTGTTCGGCACCAAATTCGGGATCGACTACCAGGCGGTGATCGATAGCTACATCGATCCTTCGAATGCGGCCAAGGTCAGCCATAACTATATCAGCGAGCTGCAAGCCTTCTTGGCTCGCATCGGCAAGCCGGCGAGCGCGACCGACGCAACCAGCGTATTCGACGCCTTCAAGTCCTTGCCGGCCGATCTGCAGCAGGTCTTCGTCGACCAGGTGTTCTTCGCCGAGTTGAAGGCGGTCGGCATCGGCCAGCAGGCTGGCGCCGCCCAGTTCCAGCGCGGTTACGAAATGATCAACACCATGTTCCCCTCGAGGTTCGGCTATACGGCGAACGCGCTCGGTGGCGGCGCCAACGGTGCCAACCAGCTGGTTCAGACCGGCAATCTCAACCTGCTGCACGGCACGATCCAGACCCGCTTGGGCGGCGATATCTCGCTGTTCGGCCCCGGCGGCAACATCACGGTCGGCTCGCTTGCCACCGAGCCCAATCCGAACCTGAAACTGCGCGATCTCGGCATTCTCACGCTGGGCCAGGGCGCCATCAACACGTTCACCGACGGGAGCGTGCTGGTGAACTCGAGCCGCGTGCTCACCACCCAGGGCGGCGACGTCCTGATGTGGAGCTCCAATGGCGACCTTGACGCCGGTCGCGGCTCCAAGACCACGCTCTCGGCGCCGGCGCTGCAGGTTCAGTTCGACCAGAACGACTACGAGTCGATCGATCTCAGCGGCTTCGTGACCGGCTCCGGCATCGGCACGCTGCAAGCGTCGAGCTTTGCGCAGGCATCCAACCTCTATCTGCTCGCCCCGCGCGGGAAGATCGATTTCGGTACCGCCGGCGCCCGCGCGTCGGGCAGCGCGGTCTTTGTCGCACCCGTGATCAGCAATTCCTCCAACGTTCAGGTGCAGGGCACCACAACCGGCATTCCGGTCGTCTCGGTGCCGAACATCGGCGCGCTGGCCTCGGGCTCGAACGTCGCCGGCGCGAGCACCAAATCGGCCGATGCGCCGACGGCTTCGGGCAATCGGGATCAGGCCTCGATCTTCATCGTCGAAGTGGTCGGCTATGGCGGCGGAGACGGCCAGAACCAGCCTCCGGCGGACAACGGACAGCAGTCCGCGGACAAACGCAAACCATAACCGGTCCGGGGAAAGGACGCCAATCCGGCGAGTGATCGACGAATGTCAACCAGCAGCGGCCGAACGAGATTTCGGCGCGGCGACGGCGGAGTGCGCTGCCATGCGCTCGCGCATCGCCCGCAGATCACCGGCGCAGGCCACGATCTCTCGCTCGAGGCGTTGCCGCAGCTCGCGGTCGAGAAACGCCTCGGTCAGCGAAGCGGTCAATTTGGTGCGGGTTTGGCCATCGCGGCTTTTGCGGCGATCGAGCCGGATAGCGAGGGCGGCGCCCCGCGCGCCGGCCGGATCGCAGTCCATCAACGCGGCCAGTTCGTCGTAGGTCAGCCAGATCTGGGGCACGCCGGGGTCTCCCATGGTTCGATGGGATATTCCCGTGCAGTTCTCACTTTTTGTTTAAGATCAGTCACAGCAACGATAAGAAATCCCTTTAGCATTGCAAACTGAGGAGCTGCAGGGCGTGAAGGGCAAAACCTTCCGTCCTGGGGAGCATTTTTTTTCTGGACCCGGGGGGGTGTTATGCGTCCGATCCAAAGTATTGATCTGACTTATTATGACGTTAAGGCGCCAAAGGCGAACGCGGAAGTCTACGATTTTCGCATCCGGCAGACGGAAAATCGTCGTCAACGCCGTATCCGGGATCTCGAGCACGAAAATGCCTTGCTGACGGCTGTCTTGTCCGAGACCAGTGACGAGATCGCACGCCTGCGCAAGCTACTGACCGCGCCGGGTGGACTGCGACCAATTTGAGCCGCGGTTGACCCGCGAGGTGACGCCTCTCCGGCTTCGGTCGAACCGGGCAAAGGCTTCAGATTGCGTGAACGGCGCTTGTCAGGGCGGTGCATCCGCCGGAGACGTCGCCCATGGACCGCTGAAAAACCCTTTTCAGCGGTCCCGATTCCTTAAGTGGCCCCAGATCGAGCGGTTTTTTGATTTCGCAGCGACGACGCGCCCGGCGTCTCTTAACCAGGGACGGGAGATCGGTTCGCGCCGTTTGCGCGAGACACACGCAGTCATGGTGAAATGTTCGAGAAGCGTATCGAGGCGCGCGTGAATTCCTATGCTGTCGGCGGCTGCGCCGAATTGCAGGCCGAGTTCAGCACCAGCGGGCCACCATGCGACTGAAACCACTTCTTGCAGCGGCATTGTGTCTGGTCGAGGCCGCGTTTCTAAGCGGCTGCGGCTTCATTCCCATGTCGGGGCCAGCCAGCCTCGACGTCCGCGGCGCTCAAAGTCCGACGCCGCCGTTTGCGCTGGTGAAACTCAATCCACAGGTCGTACGCACGCTTGAGAGCTACGAACCGAACGTGCTGGCCGGCGTCTTCACCGATCGTCGCGCGCCCGCCAACATCGTCTTCGGTGTGGGCGACGTGGTTAGCGTTACCATTTTCGAAGCGACAGCCGGCGGCCTTTTCATCCCGATAGAGGCCGGCGTTCGGCCGGGAAACTTCGTGAACCTGCCCGATCAAATCGTCGATAATGACGGCAACATCAGCGTGCCCTACGCCGGAGTGATCCGGGCTTCCGGCCGCACCAATGTGCAGATTCAGAACGCTATCGTGCAACGGGTCAAGAATCGCGCGATCGATCCGCAGGTGGTGGTGACAGCCAGTCAGCAGCGGACCTCGATGGTCAGCGTCTTCGGCGAAGTCAGGACGCCGGTGCGGTTTCCGATGCCGGCGAGCGGGGCGGGCGATCGGGTCACGGATGCGATCACCCGAGCCGGAGGCATCAGCGCAAATGGCTGGGAAACCTGGGTGACGCTTGAGCGCGGCGGCAAGCGCGCCACAGTCCCGTTCGGCAACCTGGTGTACATGCCGTCCAACAATATATTCGTGCAGCCAGGTGACCGGATCTATCTCTACCGCGAGCCCATGAAATTTTTGGCATTTGGCGCCACCGGCCAGCAGGGCGAGTTCGTCTTTGACGCGTGGAGGATCAACCTGGCCCAGGCGGTCGCCAAAGCCGGCGGCCTGCTCGACCTCCAGGCCGACCCCGGCTCGATCTTTCTCTATCGCCGGGAGCCGCGCGAAGTGGCCGAACAACTCGGTGTCGACTGCACGAAGTTCAGCGACGCAATGATCCCCGTCATCTTCAGCGTGAGCTTCCAGGATCCGTCAGGATACTTTCTCGCCACAAAGCTCGATATGCGGCCGTTCGATGTGATCTACGTTGCCAATGCACCACAGGTCGATATCACCAAGGTTCTCAATTTCCTCAATACGACGATAGCGCCGGTCGAAAATGGCACGCAAGCTGCCGCCAACATTGCTACCGCCCGACTGGTGCCATGAGCGAGCGGCGCGGTCGAAGGCTTGCTCCGCCAATTGAGTGTGCGAGCGAGCCGCGGCCTCGAAACCCATATCGTTTCTCTCGATCCGCCCCGCGGGTCGCGCCAAGTGTTGACAGCCGGTTAACGAGGTTGACCCGTGCGAAGACGTGATTCACATTGCCGAACCGCGCCGGAATGATGATAATGTTACCGCGATCATCACATACCATCCCGGAGTTCTCGGCATTGATGTTTCCGGGGCGGCCCGTTGAATCGGCCGCGCGGGTGACGTGAGGGGACACAGGACACAGGATACAGAACATGGGCGCTGGGTTCCATTGGATCAAATGCGCGCGCGACGTCACCCTGACTGTGTGCGTCGTTTTCGCGGTGGCGGCTCCGGTCGTCGCCCAGGCCCCCGATCGCGGCAACGGCCCGCCGGGACGGCCTGAGACGATCATCGGCGGAGGTCAGTCGCCGGCCCCGACTTTCGAACGCTGCGTCGACGTCCAGATCGGGGGCGACAATGCGCTCGGATGTCTGAACCAGAAGCTCAAGCGCGAGGTCGAGCGAACCAATCCGTCGATCAACCTGCCGCCGCTTGATGCGCGCTCGCCGGACGTGCGCGTCGGCAATGTGAACGAGGCGGCGGTGCGCGAGCAGTATGGCTCCAATTACGGCCGCTCAGTCTATCCTTATCGGCCGCAGGCCCCAACCTATGCCGCCCCAACCTTTGTCCCCCCGCACCGCTGATGTCCGGGCCCTCGATCATACTGGCCGACCGCGGCCCCAATGCCCGACGGCGGCCATCGTCGAATCTCGCGGGCCTGGCGTTGGCAGCGGTCTGCCTGCTGCTCGTAGGGAGCAAGGTCGCCGCCCAACCGGTCGACGGCGAAGGCGACCTCGGCGCGCGTGCGTCCGTCCTGCCCGATGCCGACCCGGATCCGGACGCTCGGCGACCCCTGGCGTTCAAGCCGCTGGTTGCAAAGCCGATCACGGCCGCCGACCTGCCGCCGTCGAATCCGCTTTTGGGCGCCAGCTTTCCGCGCGGTGGGAGTATCGCCTTCGCTCGCGACTGGCGCGCCGGCCGCGACGAGTATCGCCCGATCATCGAGCGCGAATCACAGGCCAATGGGCTGCCTCCGGCACTCGTTGATGCCGTGATGGCGGTGGAGAGCCGTTACAATTCCGCTGTCGTCGGCATGGATGGCGAGATCGGATTGATGCAGGTGATGCTGCCGACCGCACGCATGCTCGGCTTTACCGGGACCGAGGCGGAACTCGCGGTCCCCAGCACCAATATCCATTACGGGGTCAAGTATCTCGCCGGCGCATGGCGCTTGGCCAGCGAGGATCTGTGCACGGCGACCATGAAATATCGTGCCGGACACGGCGAGACGCGCTTCTCGTTTCTGTCGGTCGATTACTGTTTGCGTGTCCGCGATCATCTGGCCGCGAGCGGCGTCAAGGTCACCGGTTCGGTGCCGCAGCCAACCTTTGGCGGGCAGGGCGCCGCGCGGACTCGCAGCCGACCGCTGTCCGGGGGCGGTACGGTCAACTTTGCGGCGCTGAATGCGCAGCTCAAAACGTTGACGGAGAAAACAACCCCGCGCTACTCCCGCTGATTTTCGGAAATCCCGCGCCGGAGCAGGGGGAGCGCAATCATGACAGGGATGTGTCCCTGGTCTTGCGCTGCCGACGGCGCCGAGCAGGCCCGTCGCTGACGAGTCCACGCCCAATCGCCCGCCAGCACTTCACCGCATCACGAAAAGCGCGCTCATGCGCCGGGCTTTGGGCGCGCCAGTCGACTACCCGCTCGGCATCCGCAAGCGTGGCTTCGCCGGATTTCAAACGGACGACCCATGCCAACGCATCACGGATCAATGGGTCCAATCGATTGAGGCGATCGATTCGTTCGGTCACGGTCCAGCGCCTTCCCGGACACGCCGGTCGTACGCGATCGGCCCCGAACGACATGTCTCTGAACGTAAGACGATCTGGGACGGTGAAATACGAATTTGGCGGGGATGCGGCGCTGGAGACGCTCGGCGCAATGCTCGATCGCCTGCTTCAGGTCCATTTCGACCGTCCGCACGGTGACCCCGAGGCGTTTGGCGATTTCGCGGTGCGGCATGTCATTGATCCGAGAAAGGATCAGCACGCGCCGCCGGCGCTCAGGCAGCTCCGCGATCGCGCGCTTGAGCAGATTGACCTCGGAGCGGTCCTCGATGACGCGCGCAGCGTCGGGCCGATCATCGGGAATATCGAGAAGACAGTCGACCTCGTCGACCGTCAGACGGCGGCTTTCGGCCCGGCGACGGTCGTTGGCAATGTTGAGGGCGATGCGAAACAAGTAAGCCTTCGGACTTCGCAGTGTTCCGATTTCGTTCATGCCTTCGAGCCGCAGATAGGTCTCCTGAAGCACGTCGGAGGCAAAATCCGCTGAGCCAAGCCGACGCGTCAGGCGTCGGTCGAGGCCGCTGAAATCTGCAAGCAGCAGATCGCGCAAAGCCGCTATGTTCGTATTGGTCATACTACGCCCGCCCCGTACAATCCCCATTGACCGGGAACGTAACTAGCCCGAGCAACGATATTGTGACGATAACAAGATCGATAATCCGAACGCTATGTTACTGTTGTTACGGCGCATCATTTTGTCATTTCCGAATGATAACAAGGCCCGCCGGCAGCCGGCGCCGTGCACGGTCCCCGGCGATGATCGATCATTTTTCGCGGTAACGGCGCGCGCCACGTCTATCCATTAAGGACGGCAGATCGGTTCGCGCCGATCACGCGTGAGGCTGCCCGAGACAAGCAGTCACGATGAGACGGCCGACAGGCGAAGGTATCGAGGCCCGCGTGAACTCTTATGGTGTCAGCGAGCGGACCACGTCGCATGAGGGTAGGCGGCGGCGGCCGGTGGTCCATGAGGTTTGCTCTTCGATGGCCGGGGGGCGAGCGTGGCGAATTGTGATCTGCTGCCTGGCGCTGGCGATGTTCAGCACGGCAACGGCGGTGGCGGAGACTGCACCTGGTGATTCCGGCACCCGCAAGCCGGCGGTGGATAAGCCCGCGGCGGCGGCGGCCGGCGGCGCCACGCCGGCCAATTCCGATGCCGCCAAGCCGGCGGCGGCCGCTTCGGCGGCCAAGGTTCGCTTCGACATCGACGAGTTTCGCGTTGAGGGCGCCGACAGCCTGCCGCAGATCGAGGTCGAGGCTGCCGTCTATCCGTTTCTCGGCCCCAACCGCACCTCCGACGACGTCGAGAAAGCTCGCGCCGCCGTGGAGAAGGCCTACCACGACAAGGGCCTTCAAACCGTGGGCGTCTCGATTCCACAGCAGGATGCGCAGCGCGGCTTCATCGTTCTCAAGGTCGCCGAGAACCGGGTCGGACGCCTGCGGGTCAAGGGCTCTCGCTATTTCGATCTCGCCAAGATCAAGAGCAAGGCGCCTTCGGTGCAGGAAGGAACGCTGCCGAATATCCAGGCGATAACCAAGGATATCGTCGCGCTCAACCAGTGGCCGGACCGGCGCGTCACGCCGGCGCTGCGGGCGGGCGTCACACCCGGCACCGTCGACGTCGATCTCAACGTCGAGGACACGTTGCCGCTGCATGGCAGCCTCGAACTCAACAACCGGCAGAGCCCCAGCACGACGCCGCTGCGCGCGGTCGCGACGGTGCATTACGATGATCTCTGGCAACTCGGCCATTCGTTGAGCGTCAGCTTTCAGGAGGCGCCGCAAAATCCGAAGGATGCCATGGTCATTTCCGGCTCGTATTTGGCGCGGACCGACATCGACTGGCTGAGTGTCCTGGTCTACGGCCTGAAATCGGACAGCGCGGTCGCGACCGTCGGCGGGGCCAACGTGGTCGGCCCCGGCCAGGTGATCGGCGGGCGCGCCGTGATGACCCTGCCCACCAAGGGCGAGCTTTTCCAGACGTTATCATTGGGAGCTGATTACAAGGCGTTCCAGCAGACCCTGAGCCTTACCGGCAACTCGTTCAGCTCGCCCGTCACCTATGTGCCGCTGGTCGCCGCATACAGCGCGAGCTTCCAGGGTGACGGAAGGCTGACGCAGTTCAACGCGACAGTTACCGCGGGCCTGCGCGGCATCGGCAGCACTCCGGACGAGTTCGACGCCAAGCGTTTCAAGGCGACCGAGAGCTTCATCGATCTGCACGGCGATGTCTCACATACCCAGGAGCTGTCCGGCGGCGCCCAGCTGTTCGTCAAGGTGCAAGGCCAGACAGCCGATCAGCCTCTGGTGTCAAGCGAACAGCTCAGTCTCGGCGGACAGGATACGGTACGCGGATATCTCGAATCCGAGGTGCTGGGCGATTACGGCGCTGCGGGCACCTTCGAGCTGCGCACCCCGAACCTCGGCACTTATCTCGAACTGAAGCAGGACAACCCGTCCGGCGAGCCGGTCAAATCCCACCCGATCGATGAGTGGCGGTTTTTCGCGTTTGCCGATGCCGGCCGCGCCTGGATCCGCGAACCGCTGGTGGAGCAACAGTCGCAGTTCGATCTCGCGAGCTACGGCATCGGGATGCGGATGAAAGCCCTGCAGCACCTCAACAGCTACGTTTTCGTCGCCGTACCGCTGACCAGTCAGCAGGTGACGGTCGCCCGTAATCCGCGGCTGGGCTTTCGAGTTTGGGGAGAATTCTAGATGACGGTCGCCGCCCGCAAGCCAAGCCATGCATGGAACGTGAGCTGGCCGATGCTCCTGCTCGTTCTGTTCGCCGCCCTGTGGCCCGGGCCGGCCGCGGCGTGGTGGAACGATCAATGGAGCCTGCGCAAGAAGATCACCATCGATACCGGGCCTTCGGGCGCGGGCATCAGCGACGCGATCGGCACCACGCCGATCCTGGTGCGGCTGCATGTCGGCAATTTCCGCTTCGGCTCGGCCAAGGAGGACGGCGGCGATCTTCGCTTCGTCGCCGCCGACGACAAGACGCCGCTCAAGCACCACGTGGAGAAATGGGATTCGTTGCTCGGCGAAGCCCTGGTGTGGGTCAGCATTGCCGACCTGAAGCCAGGGACCAAGAACGAGATCTGGCTGTATTATGGAAATCCGAAGGCGCCGACTGCGGTTGACGCCAAAGGCACCTACGATCCGGACACGCTGCTCGTCTATCATTTCGCCGACCGCGGAACGCCGCCGCAAGACACCTCCGCCTGGGCCAACAGCGCCCAGACCGTTGTGCCCGCTGCCGATGGGGCCATCATTGGGCAGGGCCTGCGGTTCGACGGCCAGGCCGCGCTGACGCTGCCCGGCTCGCCATCGCTGGTCGTCGCCGAGGGCGGTGAGCTGACCTGGTCGGTCTGGCTCAAGATGACCGCACCGCAGCCTCGGGCTGTCTTGTTCTCCCGGCACGAAGGATCGAACGGACTGATTATCGGCCTCGACAATGGCGTGCCGTTCGTCGAGGTGACGAACGCGGGCGCTACCCAGCGCAGCGGCGACGGCGCGCCGATCGCGCCCGGGGCGTGGCGCCATCTCGCGGTTGTCGCCAAAAGCGGCCAGATTGCTGTTTACGTCGACGGCAATCCGTTCTCGACGCTGGCGTCGAATATGCCGACGATGACCGGTACGGCGCAGGTCGGGCAGGATGCAGCCGCGCCCGGTGCTGCGGCGGCGGCAGATTCCACGCCGGCGGCGGCTCCAGCCAGCCCCGGCGCAGCTCCGGCGGGCGACACACCGGCGGCGCCGGCCGCAGCCGCTCCGGCGGCCGATGCGGCACCCGCCGCGGCGGCGGTCGGATTCGTCGGCGATATCGACGAACTGCAGATCGCCAAGGTGGCGCGCCCCGCCGGCTTCATCAAGGTCGCGGCAACCGGACAGGGACCCGAGCAGTCGAAGCTGATTTCCTTCAGCGTCGACGAGGAAACGGCGGGCTGGTTCACCGGCTATTTCGCCGTGATCCTGAAGTCGGTGACGCTCGATGGCTGGGTGGTGATCGGACTGCTGGCGATCCTGGCGGTGATCAGCTGGATCGTGATGGTCGACAGGGTGTCGTACCTCAACCGGGTTGCGAAGGGGAACAGGCTGTTCCTCAAGCATTTCCGCGAGGCGGAGACCGATCTCGACGGGCTTCTGCAGCTTGATCGCGAGGAAACCGACGTCGGCCTCGGCGGACAGGTCGTCGCCAAGGATCGCAAGACGATCCACGGCGCGCCTCTTTATCGCCTGTTTCATCTCGGTGCGCAGGAGATCCGCCGGCGCTTCAGCAACGGCGGATCTCGTATTCTCTCGCCCCAGGCGATCGCGGCGATCCGCGCGTCGCTTGACAGCGGATATGTGCAGGAGACGCAGCGCCTCAACAAGATGATCGTCATGCTGACTATCGCGATTTCCGGCGGTCCGTTCCTCGGTCTTCTCGGCACGGTGGTCGGCGTGATGATCACGTTCGCAGCGATCGCCGCGAGTGGCGACGTCAACGTCAATGCGATCGCACCCGGCATCGCGGCCGCGCTGGTCGCGACCGTGGCGGGCCTCGGCGTCGCGATCCCGGCGCTGTTTGGCTACAACTACCTGATCACCCGCATCAAGGACGCCACCAGCGAGATGCAGGTCTTCGTCGACGAACTCGTCACCAGGATGGCCGAGTCCTATCACAAGCGACCCGACGAACCCCTCAAAACCGCCGCGGAGTGAACCCGATGCAAGTCCAGTCCGACAGCAAGCCGTACGACGACATCAACATCACCCCGATGCTCGACCTCGCCTACGTGCTGCTCGTGATCTTCATCATCATGACGACGGCAACGGTGCAGGGCATGAAGGTGAACTTGCCCAAGGCGAGCGCGGCTCCGAGCCTCGCGCAACAGACCACGAAGGCGATCACCGTCACCAACGACGGCAAGATCTTCCTCGACACCATTCCGGTGTCGCTGGCTGAACTCGAGCAGCGCCTGGTCCAGCAACGGGCGCTGACACCGGAATTTCCGATCGTGCTGCGCGGCGACAGCCAGACCCAGTACCAGAACGTCGTCGACGTGCTCGATCTGCTCGGGCGCCTCAACTTCAACCAGGTCGGCATGGCGACCAAGCCCTTGGCGAGATGAGCCGCAGAGGTGAGGACAGGACATGGACTGGCGCGACGATGCGGATAAGGACAGCGATAGAACGTCGCGGCGCCGCCTTGTCGTTATGGGCGGCACCGGCGTGCTTGTGGTTGCGCTTCTGGTCGCCGGCGTCATCTCGATGCTGAGCGGTGACAAGGAGCCGCCGCGCAAGGTGCATGAACTCACCATCGTTTCGATCGTGCCGCCACCACCACCGCCACCGCCGCCGCCACCACCGCCGGAGCAGCAGCCGGAGCAGAAGATGGTCGACCAGACGCCGGTGAAGCAGGAGATGATCGAGGAGAAGGCGGTCGACATTCCAAAAGAGGCGCCGCCGGATGCCAGTGACGATCCCATGCCCGGCCCGCCCCCGCTCGAGAGCAACACGGACGGTCCGGGCACCCTCCGCGGCGGTCGCGGTGGCCTGATCGGCGGCGGCGGCGGTGGCGGTGGCGGCGGCAGCAGCCGGTGGGGCTGGTACGCCAGCATCGTGCAGGCGCAGATCGAAGCCGCGTTGCGGGCGAACGAAAAGACACGTCACGCCGTGATGCGGATCCAGGTCCGGCTGTGGTCGGACGCCGCCGGCCGGATCAACCGCGTGCAACTGGTGTCGTCGAGCGGAAACAGCGAACTCGACGCCGTCGTCCGCGACCAGATTCTGGGCGGCCTGACTTTGCGCGAGCCGCCGCCCAAGGACATGCCGATGCCGATCGTCACGAGGGTGACCGCCCAGAGTCCGAGCTGAGCGGCGGGCCGTGGCACGGCAGCGGCACAAATGAATGCGAATGAGTGCGAAGTTGAGAAGGATTGGTTTGATGAGGCGTGCTGAAACGAAAATGCGAGTGGCGTCGATCGCGGCAATCGTGCTTGCGCTGGCGGTCCCCGCTGCGGCGCAGGACCAGGCCGACAAGACGGAGAAGCGGCCGACGGTAGCGCACAACGCCCCGCCTTCCCCCAACGCCACCATCAACTTGATCAACCTTTTGGTGAAGCAAGGCGTGCTCAGCGAGGAACAGGCGGCGGCGTTGATCAAGCAGGCCGACGATGAGGCCTATGTGGCGCGCCAGGCCGTGCGCGACGCCGCCACCAAGGCGGAAGGCGCCGAGAAGCGGGCGGCAACCGCCGCCGATGCGGTCTCGCCGCCCGGCACCAAGCGCGTCACCTATGTCCCCGAGATCGTCAGGCAACAGCTCCGCGAGGACATCAAGAACGAGGTGATGGCGAAGGCGGAGAAGGAGAACTGGGCTTCGCCGGGCAAATATCCGGAGTGGGCGCAGCGCATCCGTTTCTTCGGCGACGTGCGGGTGCGCTACGAGGCCGACCTTTTCCCGCCGGGCAACAGTCCGTCTACCGCCGTCAATTACAATGCCATTAATACCGGCCTCCCTTACAACGTTCTGGGTAGCGGACCCAACGGCAATCCGTATGCATGGCCGACCTACGACACCAACCAGAATCGTAGCCGTCCCCAATTGATGGCGCGTCTCGGCATGGAAGCCGATTTGTCCGACGGCTTCTGGGCCGGGTTTCGGATCGCCACCGGCGACAGCAGCACGCCGGTCTCATTCAACCACTTCGAAGGGGGCGCCGGCGGCAATTTCAGCAAGGCTGCTATCTGGCTCGATCGCGCCTTCATCAAATACAGCCCGGTGAGCAATCTGACTTTCTACGCGGGCCGGTTTGACAATCCTTTCTTCGCCGCGACCGATCTCGTCTATTACCGGGATCTCGCCTTCGACGGCTTCGCCACCCAGGCGAGTTACGAAGTCAGGCCCGGCATCACGCCATTCGTCGTTGCCGGTGCTTTCCCGATCTTCAATACAGCCATCGATGCCGGCTCGACTTTAGATTTTACCAATTCGAGCGTGATACCAGGAAAGGCGCCAAGCAATGACAAATGGATGTTCGGCGGCCAGCTCGGCAGCAATGTTCATCCGGTGCCGGAGGTCGATTTCACGTTCGCGGCTGCGTATTACGATTTCACCGACGTGCAGGGCCAACTTTCGAGTCCCTGCTTTGTTTTCGGCACCCAGGACTTCTGCAGTACCGATCTGAACCGTCCGACGTTTGCTCAAAGAGGCAATACCTATATGGCGCTGCGGAACATCGTTCAACAGCTTGACGCCAGCAAAAATCTCTTGCCCCAATATCAGTATTTCGGCCTGGCCTCCGCGTTTCGCGACGTGGTGGCAAGTGCAAGGCTCGATTTGGGGCAGTTCGATCCCGTGCATGTCATCCTTGACGGCGAATACGTCCGCAACGTCGCGTGGAACTACTCCGACATCGCCGCAAAGGTTCTTGCCAATCCGGTTTTTGCAGGTCCGACGGCAGGCTGCCTCAATGGTGCCACTTGTCCCCAAGTCTACACCGGCGGCAACCAGGGCTGGCTCGCGCGCGTGACGGTTGGCGACAAGCAGCTCGCGAAGCTGTGGGACTGGAATGCCTTCGTCGGTTACAAGTGGCTCGAATCCGACGCCGTGGTCGACGCCTTCACCGATTCCGAATTCGGCCTCGGCGGCACCAACCTCAAGGGCTATTTCGTCGGCGGCCGCCTCGCGCTGGGACAAAACGTCTGGCTCTCGGCGAAGTGGATGAGCGCGAACCAGGTGGCGGGCGCGCCTTACGCCGTCGATATCTTCCTGCTCGATCTCAACGCCAGGTTCTGACCATGCGATATTTCCGGCTGTTTCTCATCATCGCATCGGCGCTTGTGCTTTCCGCGCCCGCGCGCGCCGATTCGGAGGCCGACCGTCTGCGCGATGCGTTGCGCAGTACGACGGGGCAGCTGCGAACGCTCGAGGACCAGCGCGCCGCGCTGCAGGCGAGGGCGACTACCGCGGAGCAGGAACGCGACCGGCTGCGCAAGCAGACCGAGGTCCTGAGGGCGCAGGTCAAGGAAGCCGAGCAGGCCTATCGCCAGGCCGTCAAGGATTTCAACGACCGGCTCGCCGAGCGCGACGAGGCGCTGGAAAAATGGAAGAGCGCCTATACCGAGGCGGCCACCGTCGCCCGCGCCAAGGATGCCGAGCGCAGCAAGTTCGAAGGCGAGGCGGCGGCCTTCAAGACCAGTAACAAGGCGTGTGAGGCCAAAAACGCTCAGCTCGTCAAGGTCGGAAACGACATCGTGAAGCAATATGAGGCGATGGATCCGCTGGAAAAGATAGTGGACCACGATCCCGTGCTGGGACTGAAGCGGGTCGAACATCAAAACGCGGTGCAGGATTTCCGCGACAAAATCCTCGATCAGAAGGTCAAGCCATGAACAACAACACCATTTCAGCCGGCATCCTCCTCGCGATGGCGTTCTCGGTTGCTTCGCCGGCTGTGCTGGCGCAGACGCGCACGCCGCCTCCCGCGGCGCCGGCTCGCGCAGCGACGCCGCCGGCCACTCCGTCCCGTCCGGCGACGGCGGCTCACCCGGCGCCCTCGGCCGCCGCCGATGATCGTGCGGCGGTGAAAGGCAGCGAAGTCATCGCCAGGGTGGGAGACAGCGATGTCACGGCGGAAGAGATGCGCGCGGCTGTCGCGTCTCTTGATACAAGACAACAGGCGGCGGTGGCGCGCGATCCGGCATTGCTGAGCCAGACCGTGCGGGCCATCCTTGCCAACCGCCTGGTTCTGAGGGAGGCGCTGGCCAAGAAATGGGACCAGCAACCGGCGGTCGTGGCCCAGCTCGCACGTGCCCGCGAAAACCAGATCGTCGAGACCTATCTGCAGTCGATCACCACGCCGCCGGAGAACTATCCGAGCGAAGCGGACATCAAGACCGTCTATGACGCGAACGCCACCGCCTTCCTGGTCCCGCGCCGCTACCAACTCGCTCAGATCGTCGTCACGGTGGCGAAGGACGCCGACAAGTCGGCAGAGGACGCCGCGCGCAAGAAGCTCGATGACGTGCTGAAGAAAGCGAAACAGCCGGGCGCGGACTTTGCGGCGCTCGCCCGCAGCGTTTCCGACGACACCGCCACGGCCGAGCGCGACGGCGAGATCGGCTGGGCGGCCGAGCCGGATCTGCGGCCCGAGATTCGCAGCCAGGTGATAGGGCTCGCGAAGGCCGGGATCACGGATCCAGTACGGCTCGACGACGGCTGGCATATCCTCAAGATGCTGGATACCGAAGCCTCGCATACAAGGCCGCTCGTCGAGGTCAGGGACGCACTGGTGCAGCGGATCCGGGCCGAGCGGGTCGAAGCCAATCGTCGCGCCTACATGGCGGAACTGCTCAAGCAGACGCCGCCGGTCGTCAACGAAATCGCGCTCTCGAAGCTGCTGGATGCAAGACCCGACGCCCCGCCGGCGCATTAGAGCGTTTTCCAGCGAAGCATGCCCTCGGACTTGATCCGTGGGTGGGACCGGTTCGCGTAGAGAAAACGCGTCAAAAAAAGCTGGAGCCTCCGTTCCGATTCAATCGGAACGGAAAAGGCTCCAGAGCGTGATCGGGAAAATCTGGCGGATATTTTCCGAAAGAGACCGGGCTCTGGCAACACGCAGGCGATCACGGCCCGATTTAATCCAGCCGGGTCATGCGCCGGCATGTGATACCGGGAACGCCTGACCGGACCTGATCCCCATCCCGCGCCGGCCGGCCTTCCAGGTGCGGCAAATCACCTTTGCAGGCTCGCCGTGCCCGCGCCCCGGGGGCTCCATGACCTGCGGACCACTCACCGCGCTATATCGTTAATCGTTAGTTAAGTATCATATTTATGTGATATTCTATGTGATATTCAGAACGTCAATCGACGCGGGTGTGACGTGACTGACTTAACTAACGCAAGTGAATCGCCTTCTTTCGAAGTCCAATCGAGGCCGGGCGTCAGCGTCCCCTTCGAGGTTATCGGGCCGCTGCTCGCGCTGGCCGACGTCCTGATCATTGTCGCGGCAGGCACCCTAGGCGGGATGCTTTATCATCTTGCAATCAACGGTAGCATCGGCAGCGGCGCCGCCTGTTCGGGCCTCGGGTTGGTCGCCGGCCTGACATATGCCGTTGCGGCGCAACGTCTCGGGCTATACCGGCTGAACGAACTGCTCGAGCGGGAGCCCGACAATGGCCGCGTCTTGACCAGCTGGGGTTTCGCGATTCTGGTTCTTGCGGTGGTCCTGTTTTTGTTCAAGGTCGGCGGCGATGCATCGCGCGGTTCCGTCGTTTGTCTTTCCGTCCTTGGAGGAATTGGCCTCGTCCTTTCGCGGCACACGGCCAAGCGTCAGCTGCGCGCTGCCATCGTGGCGGGAGCGATCCGTGGCCGACGCGCGATCCTGATCGGAACGCAAAACGAGCTGGCACAGTTCGCGCGGCGCGATCTCCTGGTCAAGTTCGGCCTGGACGAGGTCGAGCGCGTTGTGCTGCCGCGCAATGACGCATCGAACCTTTGCTCCGCCTTTCTGAAGGCGCAGACCGAAACGGTGCTGCGACGTGTAAGGGAAGTACCGGCGGACGAGATCGTCCTCGCGCTGCCCTGGTCGCACACCGCGGACGTCGAATTGCTTCTCGATCGGCTCAGGGTGGTCCCGCTTCCGGTTCGCCTGCTCCCCGATCTCGCGGTGTCGACCATCTTGCGCCGGCAGACCTCGACGGCGCACCGCTCGTATCTGGTCGAGGTGCAGCGCACGCCGCTGACCGCGCTTGAACGCTCGGCCAAGCGCGTGATGGACGTGACGATAGCGGCCACGTCGCTCGTCTTTCTGTCGCCTCTGATCTTGCTGGCGGCTGCCGCCATTAAGCTGGAATCAAGGGGCCCTGTGATCTTCCGGCAGCGGCGTCACGGGTTCAACGGCCAACCCTTCGTCATTTACAAATTTCGGACCATGAAGGTTCTGGAAGACGGCGCCGCGGTGGTGCAGGCGACGAAGAAAGACCCGCGCGTCACGCGCGTTGGACGCGTCCTGCGCGAGACCAGCATCGACGAGCTACCGCAATTGTGGAACGTGCTGCAGGGAAACATGTCCATCGTCGGGCCGCGTCCCCACGCCATGATCCATGATTACGAATACGGAAAGGTGATCGCCAACTACGCCTTCCGGCATCATATGAAGCCGGGGATTACGGGCTGGGCCCAGGTGCAAGGCAGCCGGGGCGGCACGCCGCGGCTCGAGCTGATGGAGCAGAGGGTCACGCTCGATCTATGGTACATCGATAATTGGAACCTTGTCCTCGATATCTATATCATGCTCAAAACCTTCTTCGAGCTGATCCGTCCGCGTAACGCGTATTGAAGTGATCGATACGGTAGGTAACTATCGATAAGTTGAACTCACTTTCGCCCGATACTATCGTTATCGTGGTTTGCAGGCCCGTGGTTCGCAAAGACGGCTTCGGCGGCGCACAAACGATACTTCCGCCTGTTGAAGTCGGCGGCTTCGGAATTCCTTCCAGTCGATTGTTTTGCTGGTACTATTGAAAACTTTGGGAATTCGGGCACCAATGCCGGGTGAGAATCGGGCATAAATACCTTCCCGTGGGGTTTATAGAGCGAGAGTTACGGGCAGGAGATGACCAATGGTCGGCAAGAGGCATGCCTCGGGGGAAATTGCGGCTAAGTTGGCCCAGGCCAATGAGCTGGCCGCAAAGGGCAAGACCCAGCGCGAGATTTCGAAGGCTCTCGGCGTCAGCATCATGACCTACCATCGCTGGAAAAAGATGCTGAGCGAAGACCCGGAGTCCGTAAAAGATACCGGGCGCGTCAGCCCGGAGCTTCAGCCACAGCCATCAGGCGCCACCGGCTCGGTTGAGATGATCAAACGCCTGGAACTCGAAAACTCCCGGCTGCGACGCCTCGTTACCGACATGTTGCTGGATAAGCTCAAGCTTGAAGACGAGCTCCGTGCCCGCCAGGAGGCGCGATTTCGTCAACCTGACAAAGGCAAATAATCCCGGTCGAGTAATCCCGGACAAGTGATCGCGGGCAAGTAACCCCGCGATCGGTAGGCGCAGGATCAAACCGCCGGTCCTGATGCGAGGCCCCGAAAGAGGCGAGGCGTTTGCCAAAAGCGTCGGATCGTCACTTGCCTAGGCTGCCGGTTGCCGATAGCCACGGCCTGCGTAATATCCATCTTGATAAAGACCTGGCTGCTCGAACCTTCCCAGCATCTTGAGGTCTGCCTTGTTCAGAACCACGCCGAGAAGGCGATCGCACAGTGCCGGCTCGCCCAGCAGGTGACGCTGAACGGCCTTGATTTTCGTGCTTCCCCACGCCACCACGAAAACCAGTGAATCGATAACCGATGCGGTCGCGCGGACGTCGACGATGGGAGCGATGGGGGGAAGATCCATGATGACATAATCGTAACGCTGCCGAAGTTGATCGATGAGATTCCGGAAGGCCTGTGATGTCAGGATCTCGTCGGAATGGACAAGCTGCTCATCGAGCACGAGCGGAAGAAGCGTCAGTCCGGTGGCGCGCTCCTGGCCCACGGCTTGTTGCAGGTCGATTTTGTCGGTCAACAGCTCCATCAATCCGACCGTGGGCGTCGGGGTGAGAGAACGGGCCAGCGTCGGGTTGCGCAGGTCCGCATCCATCAGGATGACGCGCTTGCCCGCATCGGCCATCAGCAAAGCCAGATTGCAGGCAATGGTGGACTTGCCTTCGCCCGGCAGCGTCGACGTTATGCCGATGACTTTGTTATCCTGCATCGCGGCGTGGAGCTCGGCGGTCACCTTGATCGCCCGAAATGCTTCGGTAAATACCGAAAAATGATCCTGCAGGATGCGCCGCTTCAGCGGGTCGGCAAACGCAAAGCGTGGCACCTCCGGCGTCACATTTTCATCGGCTTGCTCTTTCGAGCCCCGCCATGCGGCGGCGTAAGGATGCGTCCGTCGCGAAACCGGATGCTCCGGCGCAAGCGCGGAGACGGCTTGCGTCGTCAACAGCGGTATCACCGACAGGCATTTGACCCTCAGCGCCTGTTCGACCTGCCGACTGGTGCGGAACACACCGTCGATCGCGTCGCGCAATGTCGCTATTGCGAGGCTCACCACGATTCCCATCGTGGCAGCGATGGCCAGAACCAGCGAACCGAGCGGCCTGCTTTTTCTTGACGGTGGGGCAGCCGCACTGATTACCCGGGCATCGGCGATCGGAAATGATTGCTGCTGTATCGCTTCCATATAACGTTGGAAAAAAATGTCGTAAATCGCATGATATATCTTGGCCGAACTCTCAAGCTCCGCCAACCCCAATCGGTCGCGATTGGTAACCTGTCCCACGGATACCAGGTCGGCCAGCGACCGCGTCAGGTTTTCTTCCCGTGCTTTCGCGATCTCATAGTCGCTCTGGTAGCTCGCGGCGATCCGCCCAAGTTCTGCGCCGATGTTACGACGCAGTTCCTCCATTTGGTTGCGGAGGTTGACCGCGGCCAAATGGTCCGGTCCGTATCGGGCTGACCAGTTCGCCTCGTGAGCGGACAAGTCGAGGTACTGGTTACGCAGCCGCGTGATGATTTCATTGCGCAAGGTATCCGCAACCGCCGCCTCGCCGACATCCATTTTGCGGACCTGTTCGATCCGTTCCAGGCGGGCCTTGGCCTCGCTGGTTGCAGCGCGCGCCGTGCTGAGCTGGCTGTTCAGCTCAAACAGTTGTTGTTCTCCGATCAAACGGCCGGAAGCGCCGGAACCTGCCGTTGCGCTGGTTCCGCCGAAATCGACGATATTGTTCTTTTCCCTGAACTCAAGAACGGTCCGGTCCGCGGACGCCGCCTCGGCCTTTAGCTCGTTGATCCGGTCCTGCAGCCACGCAGTTGCACGGCGCGTGGTCTGGTATTTGGCTTCGAGCTGATCGTTGATATACGCATCGGCGATCGCATTGGCGATTTTCGCCGCGGCTGCGGGGCTGTGCGCCGTATACGAAATATTCAGCGCATAGGTTCTTTCCACCCGGGTGATGCCGCGGTGGCTGACGAACTCATCGAGCGCTTTTCGCTCCTTGTCCGCCTTCGAGCTTGCATCGGGGGTGGAGCGCGAAAACAGCATCGAGAGCCCCGCGCCTGTTTTGACGAATTCGGGGTCTTCGGCCAGGTTGAGTTCCCTGATCACCGCGAGTGCTATTTTCTCCGATCCGAGAATCTCGACCTGCGATCCCACCTGGATCGTATCGAGGGGGATATCTCCCTGCGGCAGCGGCTGGTTCTGCAGGGCCCGGAGCGTGCTGCTGTCGATCAACAGCGTGGCCGTTGCGATGTATTGCGCCGGTGTGATGAGCAGATACAGAAGACCGAGGGCGATGGCCGCGGCCTCGACAATGACAAAAACCCGATACTGCCGCCGAATGAATCCCGTCAGTTGTTCGATCACGGCCGACATCTGGTCCGCGGCCGAAGCTTCTTTCGCCGCGCCGTCATCGGCGTAATCGACTCGTTCTCTGCGCGACCGCGTATCCATCGTGGTTGATATCCTCGCCGGGCGTTCAGGACGCATCCCGGTTGGTTGCAGGTATCGGCAGCGACATCATGAGTTCACCGTCGCCGGCGAAGCTTTGGATGAATTCAAGCGGTCGCCGGCGGTGCGAAGCGGGCGTGCCGGCAGGATCAACCTGGCTTTGCCGTGTGAAGGCAATTCCACCCCAATTTGCCGCTAACCGACCTAGCGGCGGTGAGTACCGCGGCGTCAATCGCATCATGCTGCATTCTCTGATCCCATAACTCCCGACGCGCGGACCAGACCTTTCCGCCGCGTGCGATGCACCCATGACCGCGCCTGCGGCGTACCCGGCCGCAGACGCCTGCCGACGCTCAATGTCATGCTGTCGTCACGGGGCCGCACACTGCCAACTGCCGCCGGGCCTCGAAAACAGCTCCCGCGACCATCATCCCAGCTGTATCGAAAGAATAATACATAATTGCAACAGTTCGATACGGGTGCCTTAACGTCATGTAACCGTTTGATATTGCTACCTCTCCCGTCGGCCGGCGCTCTATGTCGTGCGCGGATCTGCGGTCGCGGGACGAGGATAACGTTGCCCCGGGGGCCGACCGTAATAAACGGCCAAGCGACGATACATTGTAACATATGTAACATATTGACCGCACGCAGCCCGCGAGAACGTGGTTCAGCGCAGTGTTTCGACAGGGAGTGAGATCAGGGACCTGCGCGTGATTGAGTCCGGACTCTAGTCGCGGCGCGGGCGTTGCAGCGTGAAGGTTTCGAACGGGGCCAGCTGACCGCCCGGCCCCACCACGTCGTAATAGGTGACCTTGATGGTGGTGATGCCGCCGGGATGGGAGCCCGGATCGACGGTGAATGCCGCGAAGCCGTAGGAATGCGCAGCGTTTCGCACCGCCGACCAGGGCGCCAGTTCCTTCACATAAACGGGTGGACGTTTGCCTGTCGCCGGGTCGGGTTCGCCGACGGCGGTGATGACCCGGCACTGCGGTGGGTCGAAGAATAGCCGGTTCGACGGGCCGGACGTTCCGCCGCCGCCGATGACCATGTGCACTGTTCCCTTGCTGGTGTCGATGACGTCGGTGGCGGTCGCTGCAGGAAGCGGCGTCAGGGTGGCGTTCGATTCCCGGCCGCGGATCGGGTGCGAGCGCTCGTAATGGTGCTCATGCCCACACACCACGAGGTCGACGCCGTATTTGTCGAACAACGGCACCCATTCCTCCCGGATCCCGAGGTCCGCGCCGTTGAACAGGTCGGCCGTCGAGATGGCGACCTGGTGCATGCACACCACGATCCAGTCGACATCATGATTTTGACGGGCGGCGGCCAATTGCTTTTCCAGCCAGGCCTTCTGGGCGCCTTGCGAATAGCCCCGGACGTAGGAGTTGCCGCCGTCCTGGTAGCAGATGTCGTCGTTGGCGATGCTGATCACGCGCACGGAGCCGGCCGTGAAGGCGTACCACAGCCCACGCGTCAGATCGGTCTGGCCGGCGGCTTCCGGCAGCGAGAAGTAGGTCTGATAGGCCTGATACCCGATCGGTCCGTTGCCGAGCTCGTTCTCGTGGTTGCCGGGCGAGGGCATCCAGGGGCGTTTACGCGCGCTGCGGCTGTTGTTCTCCCAGAAATCCCACCAGGTCCGCACCCGATCCTCGGCGAGATTGGCGTAACAGAGGTCGCCGTTGAACAGGTGGAACAAAGGCTGCAGCCGCTCCACGCCGAGCGTGGTATCGCCGGCCGCTGGCGAGCCGAGATTGTCATTCACATACGGGGGATTCGGCATGGTCACCCCGGCGGGCGGCACGTACTTCTTGCCGAGGGTCGGCGTGCCCTGATCGCCGAAGCTGGTGAACGTGAATGGCGCGCGACCACGCGGAGAGGTGCGGAACGTACCGAACTCCGGCTCGGCGCCGTCGTGCATGGCGCCGTAGAGGTAGTGGGAGTCGGCCCGCAGTCGACCGAGCTTTGCATGATAGGCGTAGACGACCTTGCCGGCCTTGGCATCGGTGTAACTGGTCGCCTCGGCCTCGACGGTTTGCTCGAGCTTGCCGTCGAGACGCCCGAGCGCGACACGGGGATTGCGAACGGGCTGCAGCGTGTGCCAGGACACCACCATCTCCGACGATGCATCCGCGCCAAACTGCAGATGCAGTCCTGCGACCGGAGGTGTCGCCACCGGATCGGGCGATTGGCGCGAGGGGGCTGCGGCCTCAGCCTCTCCGGTCGCGATGAGGGACGCCGTCACGGCGGCCCCTCCTGCAAAGCCTGCCGCGGCGAGCAGCTTGCGGCGACTGAGTTCGAGGTTGAATTCGGGATCCTGTGTGGTCATGGCGGTGAAGTTGCTCCACGGTGGCCGGGACAGCCTATCGCAACTCGATGACAGTTCAGGACGCCTATTTTTGCGACGCCGCTTGCCCGCTGCACCCATGCGGGGAGCCACCATGCCGCCGCGCCGCAGCTGGTGCCGCCGGGCGCCGGACTGGCCAGCAAAAGCGTCAAATCAGCAGGGTCCAAGCAGCCGCGCTCGTCGCCGGCTGAAGGCCGGTGAGGTGGCAAGGCCCTTCAACAAAGCTGTGCAGATCGCGAAATGCCCGGATTCTGGGCCGGATTCCCCAATAGTGTGCGTGGTGCGAATCAACATGAGGGAGCCAAAATGGCAGTACAGATGACGAAGTCGCAACTGATCGAAAAGATTGCGGCGGAGAACGCGGTAGCAAAGAAGGATGTAAAGGGCGTTCTGGAGACGCTGGCGACGGTCGGCTACAAAGAACTCAAGAAAACTGGCGTGTTTCTAGTTCCAGGATTCGCGAAATTTGTGGTCATCAAGAAGCCGGCCACCAAAGCGCGCAAGGGTACCAACCCGTTCACTGGCGAGCCCATGGTGTTCAAGGCCAAGCCGGCACGCAAGATTGTCAGAGCACGCCCGGTCAAGGCTGCGAAGGACGCGGTGTGATGGTAACAGGCCCTTTTCCAGGGCCTGTTTGCTTTTGGTGAATGCCCGACCCGAAGGCGCCGCCTTCGGACAGCGCCGGCGGGATCGCCATCGCACGGTCGCTCGCCACCGGCCTCACAAAATTGGATGACCTCAAATGTGCCCTCAGTAGCGGGGGTCGTACATTTGCGACTCGATGAACGCCATCAGGTTGTTCGGCGCGGGCGCGGTCGCGAGACCGCGCTTGTAGGCGACCTCGGCCACCGCCGTCGCGATGTGCGCCGAAACTTCGCGAATCCGCGGCAGCGCCGGATAGAGGCTGCCCTGTTCGATGTCGTCGGGGTTGACCAGATAGGCCAGCGTGTGCGCCGCA
>Ga0185299_10001498_pt1 | contig 44065 bp, 43 predicted proteins | sample PaiPotPPA55metaG_FD_128002 | JGI IMG/M metagenome (GOLD analysis project Ga0185299, IMG submission 128002) | Iron sulfur acid spring bacterial and archeal communities from Banff, Canada, to study Microbial Dark Matter (Phase II) - Paint Pots PPA... ... | reverse complement strand
CACAAACTACGCTGTCATTCCGGGGCGTCGGCAAGTCGGTTTCACCGACTTGCCGACGAGCCCGGAAACCATAACCCCAAGCAGTAATGTCTGCCACCGCAGCGTAACCACTTTCATCACTGCACGGTCTGTGGTTATGGATTCCGGGCTCCGCTCGCACTCGGACGGCGCGAAGCGCCGATCCGAGCGCTCGCGGCCCCGGAATGACGGGCTAGAGTAGTTTCTGACGCAGTACCACTAACCCACCCTACAGCTCACACAGGGGAGCGTTCGATTCCGTTGGTGAATTCGTCGCTGCAGTAAGTGCCGCCCTGGTACCAGTCGCCGACGGGATCCGGCGGAAGCTTCGATTGCGCCGCCATGGCTTGCTCCCTGAAGTCCTCGGCTTTGCCCTGCGGCCGATAACCGAACCGGAAGGCAGCGCTGTTGTCCCACCAGCCGCGCGCGTTGTCCGATATGCCGTAAAAGATCTCATGGCGAATATCGGGGTGATCGAGGCCGATCCGAATGAGCTGCGCAAGATCCTGCGGCGCCACCCAGATCGAAAGCCGACGTGCATCGATCGGTGCGTCACCGAAATTGCCGATGCGAATGCAGGTGATGCGCAGGCCGTGCTTGAACGCGTAGAGCGCGGCGATCGCTTCGCCAAACGCCTTGCTTGCGCCATATCGCGAATCGGGTCGCACCGCGGCATCGACGCCGATTCGCCGGTGGCGCGGGTAGAACCCAATCGCGTGGTTCGATGAGGCAAACACGACGCGCGCGACGCCCTGGCGGCGTGCAGCCTCGAAAAGGTTGTAGCATCCGATGATGTTGGCGTTGAGAACGGTTTCCCAGGGGCGTTCAACCGACGCTCCTCCGAGATGAACGATACCCTCGACGCCGGCTGCGGCCTTTTCGACTTCGGCCAAATTCCCCAGCTCCGCCCGCACGAAGACTTCGTCCTCCGAGAGATCGGCGGGCGGAGCGAGATCGCTCAAGCGGATGTGGGGATAGACCCCCCTGAGCAATCGCCGCAGCCGCGTTCCTATTCCTCCTGACGCACCGGTAATCAGAACCGTTTTCACAGCGAATATCCCCCGTCCACGACCAGAGTTTGCGCCGTGACCATGGGCGCGTCGGCGCACAGGAAAACGATCGCCGCGGCGATGTCCGCAGGGGTGCAGGCGCGCTTGAGCAGCGTACGCTCGATCGAGGCCTGTTTGCGCCCGGCAGGCCAAGCCCGCGTCCATTCAGTATCGACGAAGCCCGGAGCCACCGCATTGACCCGGGCTTCCGGCGCAAGCGCTCGGGCAAGATTCTTGGTGAGATTGATCAGGCCCGATTTGCTCGCGCCGTATGCCATGCTGGAGCCGGGCATGTTGCGGCCCGCAACCGAGGCGGTGTTGCAGACCGCCCCGCGGGCCGCTCGCAACGCCGCGGCCGCGGCGCGCGTGCACCGGAACGGGCCGAGCAAATTCGTCATCAAAACAGTTTGCCAGAAAGACTCGTCCAGCCGATCAAGGTCGGCCGGGGGGATGGGTTCGAGCGTTGCCGGCGTTCCGGCGTTGTTGACGAGAAAATCGAGGCGGCCGAGGGCCGCGATGGCGTTGCCCACCATCTTCTCCGCAGCTCCAGCCTTGGATACGTCGCCCGGGGCCGCCACCACGGCATGACCTTGCGCGCGCAGTCTCTCCACTGCGGCGGGCCCGCGGGGATCGTCGGGCAGATGATTCAGGGCGATGCTCGCACCGCGCTCTGCGAACAGCTCAACCGTCGCAAGCCCGATGCCAGAGGCCCCGCCGGTGACCAGGACGGTCTTGCCGTCGAGACTCTCCACGGAGCGTGGCTAGCGCCGTTCGCTGAAGAGCACGCCGCCTTTGGCCTTCGCCGTCGGCTCAGATTCGACGATTTCCACCATCACGGCATCGATGGGAACGGAGAAATTCTTGACCACCGCATCGGTGACATCCTTGATCAGGCCGCGCTTCTGCTCCAGCGTGCGTCCCTTGACGGCGTGAATATAGACCTCAGGCATTGCGGCTTCTCCTGTGTTTTGGGATTGCGTAATTGTCGTCAGGAAGCAGACGCCAATTCCACGGCAGGCAGGGGCACCGTGTCAAGCCGGGAGCGCGCCGCAATTACCAAACGCGAGCGTAGCCGCTTTGCGCGCTGCTGTGATAGCTGTAGCTGTAGCTGGGACCACGCGAGCTTGCCCGCGCGTATTCGCTCCGCTCGCGATGCGGGCGCGTACGCACCACCTTCCTTGCAGGGGCAGGCGGAGCCACGGCTTCCGCAGGCGTTTCAGCGGCGGCTGTTTCGGCAGGCGCATCCGGCGGACTCGCCGAGACGGCAGCATTGGTTGAGTCAGCCGGCACCGCAGCCGCGGGTGCCGCGGGAAGAGCAGACTCGTCGCGATGGCCGATTGCGACGGCGGCAATAGCGGGACGCTCGTTGACCGACGGAGTCGGGCGGGACCGATGCATCCTGGTCGGAAGGCAATCCACGCCGGATTCGGCGGTTATCGCGCCACCGCAGGGTCTGCTGGTGGCTCCGCCTTCTTCGGTGAAGCTCGCAGGCAAGCTCGGAGCAGATGGTGCCGTGTTGTTGAGCCCTTGCTCGGGAGCAAGCGCCATTGCCTTCATCGGATCCTCCGGCTCGCTCACGAATATGGAGAAGTTGGTGATGGCGGCAATCAACCCGACACCTACGAACGCGATTGCGAAGCCGAGCTTTCGCAGCACCGCTGGGGCATTCCCAATATAGCCGAACTCGGGATGCAGATCGCGCGCTAGGGGCACAGCCGACTCCTCTGTACCCCCCCGTCCCTGGCCTAATATAGCGAAAAAGATGAACAATGAAAGATGCACGTTTGCGTCAGATTGCCTTTTACGGACCGCTCCCAGGCCACAACAGGAATTTGGGTTAATTGCAGGGATATTCCTGTGTTTGCGGCGCGAGGCTGGGCGCATAGGTGCCTGTCCTTTTAATAATTCTGCGATTCGTCGTCACACCCCGTAGCGGCTTACCATCGGGATGAGCGCTGATCGCGCGCCCCCGGTTTAGGTCAGGATTGCTGCTTCACTGCGCTGCCAGAACGGATAGTATGGCCTCCGGGAGAGGGGAAAAGCATGACGGAGGCGTCATGGAGCTCCGGATCGAGAGCCCCCGAAAAGAAGTTCACGGCAGACTGCAAAATCACTGCGCTCAGTGCGGCGAGATCATTTTCCTACCGGAATGGTCCGAGTACCTGGATCGGCATCGTGTGCGCCATTTATGGGAATGCGAGGCCTGCGGGTACAAGTTCGAGACGCTCGTCTCTTTCGCGGAAACGTGAGCACGACCCACTGGGTCGGCCTTGATCCGCCGCCGAGGCCCATACAAGGGGCGACCCATTGGGTCCGCCCCGGTGATGTGTTTTGCCGGGCAAGCCATCAATACATCGCCCCCTACGAGTAATAGGAGCGAGGAGGAGATCCTCGCTCCTAAGCACGTCGTGAGGTGACGGTCTGTCGCTTCAGCTTGAAAGCGAGGGCTCGCGCGCGTGGCTTGCCTGCGCCTGTATTCCTTCCTCCTGGGTGGCCGGCCGGCCGGTCACGGGCAGTTGCAGTACCGTCGCACGTTGCCCTTCGCGCAATCGCGTGAGCAAGACCACTTGCCCATCGGGAAATTCGAGTGCGTCGTGATGGGTCACGGCGTTATCCATATTGATCTGTCGAAAGCGCGCAAGCCGTTGCCCGATTTTCTTGTTGGGCAGAATTCCGATTCCAAAGGAAGGCTCGCATTCGACATTGGCCTCAAACGCGATTTCGGTGCCGGGGAGCAGGCAAACCGCCACGTTCGGCTCGCCAACGCCGGCAAAACCGCGGGTGATGGAATTGTTGAATTTGGTCACCACCAGCTTGTCTTCGATCTTGGCGGGCCTGGTTGCCACATGGTGCAAACTGTAATCACACATCGACGGAGCTCCTTTCCTGTGAAAGCCGAGATAGTCCTCTGTCCTTAGGAAACTGTCCGACTGGTGTGTCGTCTATCGGACATACCAGCTCTCCGCGGTATCGCGGTCCTGTTGAGAGCCGTCTCTTCGTACCGGGCCTTCTCCTTCAAGGCTCGATCGAGATCAACCCATTGAGCCGCTAAGGAACCAATCGAAGAACGCCGCAGGCAAAGAACGGGTTCCTTCGAAGCAGATCGGCCGCCGAAAAAGCGTTCCGCTCGCCTCAACCGGTGGGCTCCCTCACCATTCGTCCCGGCCTGGACAAGAATGACGCGCTCCCGTGCTTTTGACCGCCGGACCGAAACTTGATGTGCTATTTGCGGCGCACACGTCCCGCTCTTGTCCACGGAGGAAGCTCATGAACGTTCACACGAAAGTGACGGCCGATATAGAAGGACTCTCGCGGCAGGTTGACCCGCTTTCGCGACGAGGCTTCTTCCTCACGTCGTCAGCGGCGCTGGCTGCGGGCTACACCCTCGCCGCGGGGCCGGTGCGGGCGGATGCCATCCACACCGACACCGGCGGCCTCACCGCAGGCGATGCCAAGATCAAGGTCGCGGATGGCGAAATGCCGGCCTATTACGCGCGTCCCGCGAGCGGGCAAAACCCGCCGGTCATCCTGGTCGCAATGGAGATCTTTGGGTTGCATGAGTACATCAAGGACGTGACACGCCGGCTTGCCAAGCTCGGCGCATTCGCGGTCGCGCCCGATTACTATTTCCGGAAAGGGGAGGATCTCACCAAGATCACCGAGTCGCAGAAACTAATGCCGCTCGTCAATGCCAAGCCCGATGCCGAGCTCTTTTCCGACCTTGATTCCGCGGTGGCATGGGCGAAGTCACAAGGCGGCGATACCAGCCGTCTCGGCATTATCGGTTTTTGTCGCGGCGGCCGAACCGTGTTGGAATACGCCGCCCATAACAAGACCCTCAAGGCAGCGGTGGCGTTCTACGGCCCCCCCGTTGATCCCGAGGCGCAGAAAGCGCTCTGGCCGAAGAGCCCGATCGAGCGCGTGCCCGAGATCAACGCCGCGGTGCTCGGACTCTACGGCGAAGCCGACCAGGGCATCCCTGTTTCGCGGGTCGACATGCTGAAGGATGCGCTCAAGAGCGCCGGAAAGACGTTCGAGATCAAAACCTACCCAGGCGCGCCGCACGGCTTCCACGCCGATTACCGTGCAAGCTACCGCAAGGAAGCCGCGGAGGATGCCTGGAACCAGGCGATCGCCTGGTTCAAGAAATACGGCGTGCTGGTCTGAGCCACAACCCGATCAAACACGGATTCGTAGCAGCGCTGCGGAAGGGGCCGCCCGGCGCGTGTTCAACCCATGACAAAACGACCGTGCGATCCCACGGGTGTGGGCCTGCTGGAGCACGAGTTTGCCCAGGAGAGGGCATCTGCGCTGGGTCGCCTCGGGCGTGCGTTCGAAACGGCTCTCGCGGCGCTGCGAGAATTCGATGTCGCGAGGGCCGGGACGGAGGGATCGCCGTCCGAAGAGTCGCGAGCAGCCCTGGTCCAGGAGGCCAGTACTGCCTTATGGAATTTCATCGTACAGCGGGAAGCATGCGGGCTGAGGGACATGCGCCATGTGCTGCGTGAGTACCGCGTGCCGGTGGAAGTCTCGTCGCGGATGGGCATGATCGTCCCCGCCGGTCGGACAACGAAGGTGCAAGGGCGGCCCAAACTGCCGGACTGAACCGGGCGCCGACGCGCGCTTTGCCAATAATTTGCCAATACGAAGCCTATTGACGAATCACCTGCCTGGTGCGCAAGAGGGCTTGCTCCTACTGTTCGAAGTGTCCGGCGAGCTTGCCTGTAGCGTGCACGTCCATCCTCCCTGCGTGGTCGACTGGGCGGCGCCCCTGCGCCGCCCCTCTTTGTGGTGGCAGATTCGGGCCCCCTCCCACCGCCCTCCCGCCCAGGCGCTTTTGCTCCAACTGCTTCCATCCGCGCCTTCAGCGACCCTCGTGCCGAGCCATTTTTTCCGATAGATCGGGAGATCTGAAGGGGTAAAGGAGAAAGCCATGGAGATGAGCGTCGGCGTGCTCGATCATTACAATGTCTCGACCCGCAAGCTCGGCGACACCATTCGCTTCTACGAGGAGGTGCTGGGACTGAAGAACGGACCTCGGCCTGCTTTCGATTTTCCCGGTGCGTGGCTTTACAGCGAAGGGCGCCCGGTGCTGCACCTCAACGACATTTCGCCTACGGACCGGCAGCAGCCGGCCGATTCCGGCGTGATCGATCATGTCGCCTTCGGCAGTCGCGGCTTCGAGGCCATCAAGGAGCACCTCGCGCGCAACGGTGTCCCCTTCCGCGTCAATCAGGTGCCCAGCAGCGCGCGCTGGCAGATTTTTCTCACCGATCCGAATAACGTCATGATCGAGTTGAATTTCGACGTGGCGAACGAACGGGGGAAATCTCCGTAGGGTGGGCAAAAGGCGCGCCTGACCCAACCTGCGCTTCACAACTGATCTCGCGCACCGTCCCCACCGGCTTAGCCGAACGCGTGGGCAAAACCACTCTGATATGCGGCGGCGGTAGCAACAGTAGTGCGGTTTTGCCCATCCGACATCACCGCGCGCGGGCCTTCGCCACCCGTTCTGCAATGAAACGTGGCAGCGCGAATGCTGCCACGTGCACTTCCGGGGTCCAATACTTGGTCGAAAAGCTGCCGGCCTTTTTGTAGCGGCTGGCGATGCTTGCGACCGGGAGCGTACGCAGCTTTGCATCGTCCGATGCCCAGCCCATCGCCATATGGCCTCCCACGTACGTCGGAATGGCCGCAACATAACAGTACCCGTCGGCAAACAGTTTGAGAAATTTGCGAATCCCCGAGACGAGCTCGTTCGACTGCAGGATGGGCACTCCGTTCTGCGTGACCATGACGCCGCCCCGGTTCAGGCAGCGCCTGCAGCCGCTGTAGAAACGCTCGCTGAACAGCACCTTGCCTGGACCCTGAGGGTCGGTCGAATCGACGATGATGACATCGAACCGCCGTTCGGTATTGCGGACGTAGTTCATCCCGTCGTCGATGATCAGATCGAAGCGGGGATTGGCAAGGACCGGCCGGGTGAACTCCGGAAAATGCTCCTTGGAAAATTCGACCACCGAGGCGTCGATCTCCACCTGGGTCAGTCGCCTCACCGATGCGTGCTTGAGCACCTCCTCCGCGATACCGCAATCGCCGCCGCCAATGATCAGCACCTCTCTTGCATTGCCGTGGGCAAGGATAGGCACGTGGGTCATCATCTCATGATAAATGAACTCGTCCTTGCTGGTGACCTGAGTGGCGCCGTCGAGCATCAGGACCTTGCCGAAGAACCTGTGCGCGAAAAGCACGAGGTGCTGGTGCTCGGTCTGCGTCTCGTACAGGACCCGATCGACCGCAAACGTCATGCGGAATCCGAGATCATCGAACAGCGTCTCGGGGATCCAGCGCTTCGCGCTCATGGGGGACACCAGTCAGGAGACAACGGACCAGAGACGACGGAGAGCGGACGAAGCAACCTTTCGACTTCCGTCGTCTGTCCTTCGCTCGGTCCTCAGGTCAGGCGTCCTGTCCGCGCAGGATCTCGTTCACCTCCACCCGACCGGCCTGGAACGCCTCCCGCAGGACGGGGATGCAGGCGTCCGGAGTGGCATTGCCGCACATGAACACGTCCATGGCGGCATAGCCGACCTCCGGCCAGGTGTGAATCGAGATGTGGCTTTCAGCCAGTACCGCGACGCCCGAGACTCCGTTCGGCTGAAAGTGATGGACATGGAGGTGCAGGAGCGTGGCCTGTGCGGCGTCCACGCAGCGACGCAACGTGCTCTCGACCAGGTCGATATCGTCAAGGCCCTTTGCGCCGTGCAGATCGATGATCAGGTGCACGCCGGCGCACCGCACGCCATGGCGCAGAGCAAAATGGTCCGCACGCTCGCTAACCGGCGCCACGACCGGAGCGGGCACAGGTACGGGCACAGGCTTTGTTCGGGCAGCGCCTGGATTGCGCAGGCTCTTTTCCGATCGCAAGAGGGCGTTCTGGCGCATCGCCGTCCTCCCCAACCGAGTGATCCAACCCGAGTGCGACCTAGCGGGCGCCCCGGCAAGCGAACGCCGCCCGATCTACCCAAATGCGGACAGATCACAGCGGCTTTGTCCCCACATAAGGCCCACGTCCCCGGAGTCAAGAAGATTCTGCATCAGAGATGTTGAAAGGCCGTTCGCAGCCTCGCCGCTTCCTCGCCTTGCTTCATTCACAGGGCAGCTGAGCTATCACCACGCCGCTTCAGCGGTGCGGTATCACTAATTCGCGAATGTGCTCCAGCTCTTGGCCAGATGCTCCGCGCCACGCAGCGAGAGCGCAAGGATGGTGTAGGTCGGATTCGATGCGCCGGCAGTCGGGAAGATGCCCGGGCCGGCCACATACAGATTGGCGAGCTCATGAGTCTGGCCGTAGCTGTTGGTCACCGAGTTTCCCGCCTCGGTGCCCATGATGGTGCCGCCCATGAGATGAATGGTCGGCATATTGCCGCGCCCCGACCAGACCTCCTTGGCATCGGTCGCCTTCGCGATTTTCAGCCCCTCCTCGAAATTGGCATTCCACAGCGCCGCCGCATCCCGATCAAAGCTGTGCACGATCTTGGCGAGCGGCATGTCGAGCTCGTCCTTGTCGTCGACAAGCTCGATCCGGTTCTCGATATTGGGCATCGCCTCCCCGAAGGCGTTGAGACGGGTGAGCCCGCGCCCAGCGCGCTTCATGAACGCCGCGAGCTCAGGCCCAAACAAGTCGAGCCGCGCGTTGGCGATGCCGGCGAGGTCGCTCGTCTTGAGCGCATTACCCGCCGTGATGAAGGTATGCCGAAGGCGTCTTTGTGGCTGGTCTTGTCGTAGCGATCGTAGGACATGAATTGCACGCCTGTCGTGCCGAGGTAGTTCTGAATGTCCTCATCGAACAGCGCCCAGGTGCCCGAGGCAAAATGGGCCATCAGGTATTTGCCGAGGAGCCCGCTGCCGTTGGCGAGCCCCTTGGCGTGCTTGTCGGTCGCGGAGTTGAGCATGATACGCGGGTTCTGCGCCGCCCAGGCGGCAAGCACGACGGCGCTCGCCTCCTGCACCTGCCGCTCTCTTTTTTCGTCATAATACTCGACGCCGGTCACCTTGCTCCCCTCTGGATTGGTGAGAACGCGCGTGACGGTCGAGCGGGCACGCACTTCTGCTCCGGCTTTTCGCGCATCACCGAGGTAGGTCGCCTGCGGGTTCGCAAGCGCGCCGATGGGGCATCCGATATGGCACCAGCCGTCGTAGATGCATGCGGGCCGCCCCTTGTAATCGGTCGAATTCATTCCGACTGCGGCTGGAACCAGTCGGATCCCGACCGCCTCGAAGCCTTTGCGCCACACCTCGCCGTTACGGAAGGTTTTCATCGGCGCCATGGGATAGGGCTCGCCTGGTGGCCGCCAGATTTCCTCCGCCTTGGCGTCGCCGGAGACCCCGACATCGCGCGCGACCTTGTCGTAGTAAGGAGCGACATCGGAATAGGAGATGGGCCAGTCCAGCGCGCGCCCGTGCTCGCTCTTGATCTTGAAGTCGTTCGGCAGGAGCCGCGGGAAATTGGCGAAATAATGCAATGCGGCCCCACCCACTCCCCAGCCGGCATTATAGCCATAGCCGTAGGGGTTCTTGCCTTCGAGCAGAAAGGGACCGCTCGCAGGCTTGATCCGCCGTCCCCAGATATCGGAGCTGATGAGATCGGTGAGCTGCCAGTCCGGTCCCTGTTCGAGCACCACGACCTTCTTGCCAGCCTGCGTCAGCACAGCAGCAAACACCGAGCCGGAAGCACCGGCGCCGACGATGACGGCGTCTACTTTCTCGTTCGCCATCTCACCACCTCTTTGTCGGGGCGATATGCGCCATGTAGGGGATGCCGAGACCGGCATAGCCATCCATGGTCGCGTACACGACGTCGACCGCATCGCTGCGCAGCACCAGATAGACGAAGGGTCCGGCAGGGCCCTGCCAACCCTCCACCTTGTTCTGGCGCATGTTGTCCACCAGGCCGTGCTGCTCTGTTTCGCTCAGCTGCGCAAAGGCGCGCCCGCCGTTGAGCCGCTCGCTCGCGCCATTTAACGCAACCAGCGCGGCGCGATAGAAATTGGCGTAAGGGGGGCGCACATTGAGGATGCGTGCCTCCAGCAGCGCCTCCTCGGCGGGAATGGAAATCTGCTGATCGACGAAATGGGAGATGCCGGCTTGCCTGGCGCCGGGGACGAGCGTCTCGCCCACGGCGTCGAGCGTCTCGGCTTGTGCGGCGCTGAGCGTCCTCAGCGGCACACCCTGCGCGCGCGCCGAGCGCGGTGTGAGCAGCACGTCCGCACCATCCACCGAGAACGCAAGCGCTCCGGCAGCCGCGCCCTTCAACAGGGCGCGTCGTTGGATCTCGTACATGGTTTTCCTCCCGGTGCTGCATGCGCACCTTTTCGGCGGATTAGACTACGCCAATCCGCCCTACAAAATTGAACGCCCGTTTCGGGGCTGAATCAAGCAGCGCCGGATCAACCCGGCTTGTCCGGCAGAGCGAGGCGGATGTGGAGCTCACGCAGCTGGCGGGGCGAGACCTCGGACGGCGCGCCCATGAGCAAGTCCTGGGCGCGCTGGTTCATGGGGAACAGCACGACTTCGCGCAGGTTCTCCTCCCCGCATAACAGCATCACAATGCGGTCGATCCCCGGCGCAATCCCGCCGTGGGGCGGCGCCCCGAGAGATAGCGCGCGCAGCATGCCGCCGAATTTCTGCTCGAGGACATGCTCATCGTACCCGGCGATGGCAAAGGCCTTCTTCATCACGTCGGGGCGGTGATTGCGGATCGCGCCGGAGGAAAGCTCCACGCCGTTGCACACGATGTCGTATTGGATTGCTCGGAGCGACAGGATTTTCTCGTGATCAGCAGGATCGAGCGCAAGAAATTCCTCGACGACCATGTTCGGCATGGAAAACGGGTTATGGGAAAAGTCGATCTTCTTCTCCTCCTCGTTCCATTCAAACATCGGAAAATCGACGATCCAGCAGAACTCGAAGCGGTTCTTGGCGATGAGCCCAAGCTCCTCCCCGATCTTTGCGCGCGCCACGCCTGCGAATTTCAGGAAATCCTTGCGCCGCCCCGCGATGAAGAAGACCGCATCACCACGCCCAACCTCCAGCAGCTGCCTGAGCCGTTCCGTACGTTCTGGACCGATATTGTTGGCTACCGTGCCGCGGCCGGCTGCCGCCTCCGTCCCCGCCGGCGCAACGTTTGCCTCGATCGGTGAGCCGGCCTGCAACTGCGCCTTGGGCGCATTCTCATCGAGGCTGGACCCGTAGATGATAAAAGCGAGGCCTCTTTGACCCTCGCTTCGGGCCCATTCATTCATGCGGTCGCAGAATGCACGGTTTCCCCCTCCCCGCGCCGGAATGGCCCAGACTTCCACGCCGGCATCGCCCGCGATCATATTGGCGAACACCTTGAAGCCGGAGCCGCGAAAGGTGTCCGTGACGTTTGCCATCCTGATCGGATTGCGCAGGTCGGGCTTGTCCGTGCCGAATTCCTGCAGGGCCTCGGCATAGGGAATGAGCGGAAATTTTGCGGTGACCGGCTTGCCGGCCGCGAACTCCTCAAAGACGCCGCGCATTACCGGCTCGACCGCGTCGAACACGTCCTCTTGGGTGACGAAGCTCATTTCCAGGTCGAGCTGATAGAACTCGCCCGGGGAGCGGTCGGCGCGGGCGTCCTCATCGCGAAAGCATGGCGCGATCTGAAAGTAGCGGTCAAAGCCGGACATCATCACCAGCTGCTTGAATTGCTGGGGCGCCTGCGGCAGGGCATAGAACTTGCCGGGATGAAGGCGGGAGGGCACCAGAAAGTCGCGTGCGCCCTCGGGCGATGACGCAGTCAGGATCGGGGTCTGGAACTCGAAGAAGCCCTGCTCCTTCATGCGCCGGCGGATCGAATCGATGATGGCTCCCCGCATCATGATGTTGCGGTGGAGCCGCTCGCGGCGCAGATCCAGAAAGCGGTATTTCAGCCGAAGGTCTTCGGGATAGTCCTGCTCGCCGAAGACCTGCATGGGGAGCTCCCCGGCAGGTCCCAGCACCTCGATCTCGTCGACATAGATCTCGACCGCGCCGGTCGGCAGCTCGGGATTGTCGGTCCCGGCGGGCCGCTTGCGGACCTTGCCGTCGACCCGCACGACCCATTCCGCATGCAGCTTCTCCGCCTGCCTGAACGCCGCGGAATCGGGATCGGCCACCAATTGCGTGATGCCGTAGTGGTCGCGCAGGTCGATGAAGAGGAGGCCGCCGTGATCGCGAATGCGATGGCACCAACCGGACAGGCGCACGTGCTTTCCGATGTCGGTTTCCCGCAGGTCGCCGCAGCTATGGGAGCGATAACGGTGCATAGAGGGTCCTCGGACGGGGGCGGAAGGGACATGTGGGGCGCCCGTTGTCAAGGATGGGTGCACGGTGGCCTCGACACCGTGCCGATGATCTGCACACTCAGGCGCGTTTATTCGTAGCCCGGATGAGCGCAGCGACATCCGGGGCACTGTTCCCCCAGATTGCGCATTAATGCGCAAGCCGGGCGACGGATAGAGGTACTCCGCGTAAGGCCACATGCCCTCAACGAATCAGAGCAACAAGGCCGCCGCCGGCCGAATGACGACGGCGGAGGCCGTTGTCGAGGCGCTCATCGTCCACGGCATCACTACGGTCTACGCGCTGCCCGGCGTACACAACGATCATCTGTTTGATGCGCTGTTCAAGGCCGCTGACCGCATTCGGACCGTCCACACACGGCATGAGCAGGGCGCGGCCTATATGGCCCTGGGAGCGGCGCTCGCAACCGGCAAGCCGCAGACCTATGCGGTCGTGCCGGGGCCGGGCCTGCTTAACGCGTCGGCTGCGCTGCTCACCGCTTATGGCATGAACGCTCCGGTGCTGGCGCTGGTCGGGCAGATCCCCCAGGCCGCCATCGGCCGGGGGCTCGGACATCTGCACGAGATCCGCGATCAGGCGGGCATCATCTCCCGCCTGGTCGATTTCTCCGCGCGCATTCGCGAGCCCAACGAGGGGGCAAGGCTGGCGGCTGAAGCGTTCCACGCCATGGCGACCGGGCGCCCCGGGCCGGCCGTTTTGGAGTGTGCCATGGACGTATGGGGTCGCAGCGCGCCAACCATGACGGTTGGCTCCCCGCTCCCCGCGCCGACTCCGCCGGTCGACGAGCAAGCCGCCGAGGACGCGGCGCGGCGGCTCGCCGCTGCGGAGCGGCCGCTGATCGTGGTCGGCGGCGGAGCCCAGGAAGCAGCCGCCGAGGTGGGTGAGCTTTCAGACATTCTGCAGGCACCGGTGCTTGCCTATCGGCGCGGTCGCGGCGTGCTCGACAGCCGCAATCCCATGAGCGTGACGCTTCCGCTCGGTCGCGAGCTATGGGGCGAGGCCGACGTGGCGCTGGCGGTGGGCACGCGGCTCTTCACCGGCTTCACCCAATGGGGGATCGATCGCGACCTTGCCGTTATCCGGATCGACTCCAATCCCGAGGAGCCGGAGCGTTTCGCGCGCCCCGCTTGCACTCTCATCGGCGATGCCAAGCCCATACTGTGCCGCCTTCTGCAATCGCTTGGTGATCATCGTCGGCCGTCGCGCCGCTCCGAGCTGGAGGAGCGGCAAGCCGCGATGCGCAGCCGTCTCGCCAAGCTCAGGCCGCAGGCCGAGTTTCTCGCAGCTATTCGCGCGGAGCTGCCCGAGGACGGCATCTTTGTCGATGAGGTGACGCAAATCGGGTTTGCCTCCCGGCTCATGTTTCCCGTGTACAAGCCGCGGACTTTTCTGTCGCCCGGTTATCAGGACAATCTGGGCTGGGGGTTTGCGACTGCGCTCGGCGCCCAGCACGCGCGCAGCGACGTGCCTGTTCTCTCCGTCTCCGGGGACGGCGGCTTTCTCTTCACGTCGAACGAGCTTGCCACCGCCGTGCGTCATCGCATTGCGCTCACTGTCGTCGTGTTCAACGACGGCGCCTTCGGCAATGTGCGGCGCATCCAGGAGGAGCAGTACGGAAATCGCCTGATCGCCTGCGACCTCACCAACCCGGATTTCGTGAAATATGCGCAAAGCTTCGGCGCCGAAGCCGAGCGCGCGCGCAATCCGCAGGAGTTGCGGCTTGCGCTCAACCGTGCCTTCAGGCGGCGCGACGTGCCTACGCTGATCGAAGTGCCGGTCGGCCCAATGCCCTCGCCATGGGAGTTCATCCAGATGGCTCCGGTGCGCGGCGGGACATGATTGGCGGGGATATGTAGGGGCGAGGCATGCCTCGCCCCTACGGAGAGGACGTGGCAGGGCAATGACTTTAGTCGAGTTGACGCGCCTCCCGCTTACACCGCTCGAGCGTTTTGCCGAGGCACTGGTCGATCCGCGCCGTCGCGACCGCGCTGTCGTGCTCGCGCTCCTCTGTTACGTCGCCCTGTGGACGCTCTATGCCGTGCTCGCCAAGGGCAGCCAGGACCTGCATTTCGACATGGGCGAGCTTATCGTCTGGTCGCGCGAGCCGGCGTTTGGCTATGCCAAACATCCACCCTTCGCCGCTTGGCTGGTGAAGGCATGGTTCAGCGTCTTTCCGCTGACCGATTGGGCCTATTATCTGCTCGCGGTCGTCAACGCGACCGTAGGGCTGTGGATCGCCTGGGTCGTGTCGGGGCGTTATCTCGACGGCGAGAACCGGGCGGCGGGGATTGCGCTGCTCACGCTGGTGCCGTTCTTCAATTTCCACGCTCTGAAGTTCAATGCCAACACCGTGCTGATCCCCTTGTGGGCAGCGACTACGTGGTGGTTCCTGCGCTCGTTCGAGACGCGCAGCCTGGCCTTCGCCGCGCTTGCCGGCCTCGGGGCCGGGGCTGCGATGCTGGGCAAATACTGGTCGATCGCGCTGCTCGCCGGGCTTGCCCTGGCGGCATTCGCCGATCCGCGCCGCCGCTCCTATTTTGCCTCCGCGGCACCCTGGGTGACGATCGCAGTCGGCGCCCTGGTGCTTGCGCCACACGTGGCGTGGCTTGTGGCACACGACTTTGCGCCGTTCGGCTATGCCGCCGGGCATGTAGCAAGTGAAGGCTTCGCGAGCGCGCTCGTCTCGACGCTCGGCTATGTCGCCGGCACCCTCGGCTATGTCGCGGTGCCAATCGTGCTCGCGGCGCTCGCCGCGCGGCCGGACATTGCCGGCATATCCGACACCCTGTGGCCTTCCACGCCCGACCGCCGGCTCGCGGCGGTCGCCTTCTGGGCGCCGCTCCTCCTGCCGGCAGCGGTCGCGCTCGCGGCGAGCCTGCGCATCGTCTCGCTCTGGGCGATGCCGGCCATGACTTTGCTGCCGGTCGTGCTGCTCTCGTCGCCCCTGCTCGTCATCTCGCGCGCCGCGCTGGTGCGGCTGCTCGCGGTCGCAGTGGCTCTGCCGGTAGTGGCAACCCTGGCGGCGCCCGCCGTGGCGATCGCAACGTTGAAAGCCGGCGCGTCTGGCGACAACGAGACCTCTCGTCTGGCTGCTGGCGCGGTTGAGCAGGCGTGGCGAGCGACCAGCGACCGCCCGCTCGGACTGATCGGTGGCGACGGCAGCACCGTCTACCGATTGATCCCGTATCTGCCCGCGGCTGTCGACGTGATCAGGCCTGACCGCACGCCCTGGGCCAACGAGTCCCGCATCGTGCGTGAAGGACTCGTGCTGGTCTGTCCGGCTGCGCTGGCATGGTGCGTGCCAGCAATTGAAGCACGTGCAGCGGGCAGGCCCGACGCGCGGCGCACCGAGGTAGAGTTCGTCCGCCACTATCTCGGCGTTGCGGGCAAGCCCGAGCGTTATGTGATCATTGCCGTGCCGCCGCAGCCATGAGGCATAAACACCTCGCCCGCATGTCGCTTGCGCTCTTGCGGGCTACGATCATCAGCGTAGCCCGGATGAGCGAAGCGATATCCGGGCCGATCGCGTCGCGGCGACTGACAATGCGGCGCCGCTGCGCTATCTAGCCCGCATGCAGCCGGTTACGACCACGGAGAACCTCGCGAATATCTGCGCGCGCATGGCCCGGCGCCCGTTCGTGACGGTCGATACCGAGTTCCTGCGTGAGAGCACGTATTATCCGCAGCTCTGCGTAGCCCAGATGGCGAGCACCGACGAGGCGATCGTGATCGATGCGCTCGCGCCAGGCATGGATCTCGCTCCCTTCTTTGCGCTGATGGCGGACGAGCAGGTGGTCAAAGTCTTTCATGCGGCGCGGCAGGATATCGAGATCTGCTGGCATGAGGCCGAGCTTATTCCGCGGCCCATCGTGGATACGCAGGTCGCCGCCATGGTGCTGGGCTACGGCGATTCGATCTCCTACGACCAGCTGGTGCAGCGCATTACCGGAGACAGTCTCGACAAGTCACATCGCTTCACCGACTGGACGCGCCGGCCGCTGAGCGAAGCGCAGCTCGCCTACGCGATCTCCGACGTCACCCACTTGCGCGACGTCTACCTGAAGCTTTCTGCCGACCTCGATGCGCAGGGGCGCACCGATTGGGTACGCGAGGAGATGGAGATTCTGACCTCCTCGGAAACCTATCGGTTCGAGCCGGAGCACGCCTGGGAGCGCCTGAAGACGCGGGTGCGCAAACCGAAGGAGCTCGCCGTCCTGATCGAGGTCGCGGCCTGGCGCGAGCGCGAGGCGCAGCAGCGCGACATCCCGCGGGGGCGCGTGCTCAAGGACGAGGTCATCGGCGATCTCGCGGTGCAGGCACCGACCACGATCGAGCGGCTGGGGAGCCTGCGTTCGCTGCCGCGCGGCTTTGAGCGCTCGAAATGGGGCGAGGCGATCGTCGCTGCTGTAAAACGTGGGCTCGCGCGCGACCCCAAGACGCTGCCGCGGATCGATCGTCCGAAACCCGTGATCAACGGCCAGGCCACGGTGGAGCTGCTCAAGGTGCTCTTGCGCATGACCGCCGAGCGTCACGGCGTGGCGGCCAAGGTGATCGCCACGATCGATGACCTCGAGCGGATCGCCGGCGAGGACGAGGCCGGCGTGCCGGCGCTCCACGGCTGGCGGCGCGAGCTGTTCGGGGAGAAGGCGCTTGCGCTCAAGCAGGGCCGGCTGTCGCTCGCGATCGAGCGCGGACGCGTGGTGGCGTTGGAGCGCTAGTAGGGTCAGCGCTCCGACCGAGCTGGACTTCCGTCGAGCCGCCGCCCAAGGGCCGCCGAGACGACATATTCGGCACGCGCGTAGAGCGTATGATGATCGAGGACATAGGCTTGGGCAGCGCGCGCCATCCGCAGCAACCGCTCTTTCTCCGCGAGGGCGGTCCGCACGGCGCTTGCGAGCGCCTCGGGCTCGGAGGCGTAGAGGATGCAGTGCTCGCCATCGCGTAGCGGACAATGACGCACGATCGTTGGATAATTCATCAGCGGCACGGCGCCGGCGAGCGGCGCCTCGTAATGCCGCGCGCAGTCCCAACCATATCCGGCAGGAGACCACGCCAGCCATGCCGCCGACAAGCGACGGAAGAACTCATCGGGCGGCAGACGTTCGGTTGCAATGTCGATCGCGTAGCCTTCCTCGCGCAGGGCGAGCAGCTCCGGCAAACCGTCGCTGCGAGCGGTGCTGTTCGGATCGGCATTCCCGGCAAAGAACACGTCGCTGCTCTTTTCCTGCGGCGAGAAGTCGGCCGGGAAGTAGAAATAACCGTAGCTGATCGGTGCGAGCTTGCGCAGCCGCGCCCGGTTCTTCGTCTTGCCTCGCCACCGATGCCCGGGCAGGTCGCGGTAGGTAGAGCTGAAGAAAACGTGCCAGCGATCGGCCGGCAGCTCGCGCTTGAAATAGATCCTCGAGGCGTCGAGCAGGAAAAAGTTGTGCCGGCCGATCCCGAAGCTGTCGCCAAGATCAAGCGTGACGATGGGCACCTTGTGAAACAGGTGCGCCATACGCCACGCGAAGTTCGCGAATAGACCGAGGGGGGACAGCACATTCCAGGATCGCAACACGGTCAGGAACGATCGGGGATGCCACGGCGCAAAGGGAGCCGCGTGCACCACAAGCAGGTCGTATTCCCCGCGCCTCAGCTTGCGCAGGCTTTTGAGGTAACGGACCGGGCCGAAAGCTCGCTTGATGGCGCCGAACCGTCCGAACCGCCTGCGGAGATTGCCGCGCAGGCGGATGCCGGTGCCGTAAAATTCGGTCTGCGCGGGCACCGCCAGCGCGAACAGACAGTCTCCTCCGATCTCCAGGATCCGCAACGGCCGAATGGGATCAATGGATGACGTCACTGCCTGTGCAAAGGACTGCGAAAGTGTGGCGGAAAAACCAAAGAAACGTTGATCTTACCGTGTAAACCTACGCGATGACTCCTCAAAGGGCGAGGGTGCGCCATGCGCAAATTTTTTGGAGCGGCTGCAATTTCGACGGTCTTTGCAACCTCCGCGATGCCGATCCGATGACATCGCGTTCATCGGCAAGATCTTGCATCCACCAGGGATTGGACTGCGCGTGCGATATCCCCGATCGTCTCTAATTTCACGCTCGATCTGGCGCCGTCAGTCTCCATCTCGATCACGAGCGAGCTCTCGCCCGGCCTGATCGGAACGGCGATGTCGAATCTTTCTTCAATGTCATAGACGATCTCAATGACGCGCATTGACTCAGCCCCCAGACCCTCGAGCGTCGCATCATTTGTCAATTGCTCAATGGGAATCTGCAGGCTCTTCGCGACGATGCGCTTGACTTCCTCGAATGTTTCCACGTCCTGGTTCTCGCGACCCGAAAACTTTAGGGGTGCCTCGTGATAGCCCGATTTGGCCCAGAGAGCCACTCGGTCCAAATCCAGCGGGCATCAAGGGCCGACAACGCCAGGGCTGCTGCTCAAGAACCACAGCGACTCGATCCGACCTGTCGCGCGCTATTCGCCGTACTAGCGCAATCTGGCAAGATACCTGCGCTGGCTGCGCTCGCTCACCAGCATGGTCAGCGCTCGCCACATTAATCCGACAGCGCGCACGAAAAGATGCGGCAGGCGCACGAGCCGCCCCGCCCACACCGCCGCGTGAATGGCGGCTGGCCGCGCGCCCTTGAGAGCCCAGCGATAGGCGACCTTCTCGCAACGCCAGAGCGTGCCCGCTCGCCACTTCTCCCGCGCAAACCATGTGCGCCACGGCGAGGCCTTCCGTGACAAAGCAAGTGCAACGTGCCGCCGGCCAAATGTGTGCAATGGAACCTCACGTGGATTCGATGCGCCAAATAAATCTACGGCCAATGCAATGGCCGCCTCGCAGGCTTGCATCGCTCCAACGGCGCGAGCATGCGCCGCAAGCGCAGTCCAATCGATGTCCGAGCGCGCGAGAAAGCGGTCGACCTCCAGCACATCCTTCAAGGACATGGTTGCGCGCGATAGGCCGAAGTCCTGAATCTGCCAATGGATGATGGCGTGAAAGGCGCGGCACCAGGGAGCCGGCAGCGTGATGCCTTCGGCGATCGTACGCCCGCCGGCGAATATGATCTGCGGTGGCAGCAACTGGTACCGCCAGCCCAGATGGCGATGCACCTCGATCATCGCGACACTATCAGAGCGGGCATACGGCGCGTGGTGGAAATTGATGTCATAGCGCGCATCGTTGGAAAGGCGCACATAGCCGAGGCGATCGAGAAATAATGGAATGTCGTCGAAGCGATTCGCATCGACCAGCACATCCATGTCGAGCATCGAGCGCCACGCCGCGGCGCTGTCCCCGTCCTCGATCACCCAGGCGGCGCCCTTCAAGGCTGCGAAGGCGAAACCCTCCGCCGCGGCCGCTTCGCCGAGCTCCAGCAATGCGGCCCTGATGGCGGCGTTGCGCCGCCGATTGGCCTCCCTGTGCACGGCAGAGATCGCGCGCATAGGCTTCGCGACCTGAGCGCCATGACGCTCGGCCAGAGCGTCGTAGAGGGCCGGCAGCACGCGCTCCGACTGGGCTAGCGCCTGCAGTGCCGCAAACGTCTCCGAGTTTACTTCCGACGCAAGCGCCAAGCTCGCCGGAACACCGCGGCGTCCGAGCGCCGCGCATAGCAGCTGGAAGACTTCCTCTTCGCCCTGAGCCATACGGCGGACGCTAAAGCATGCGCCCGTCATATTGAAGTGTCGCGCCGCCGCTCTTGGTAGGGGCGAGGCATGCCTCGCCCTCTCTCTGCGGGCGACGCACGCCTCGCCCCTACAAATTTTCCTCTCGTCGGCTTACTGCCGGCATCCGGCAACATCGCACTGTCGCTGGAATGCCATGGTTGCTTGTCTTATGGTTGGAGCGAATCGAGCGTGCAAATGCAACTCAAGCCGTTGTCGCATACTTACCGTGTCCATGGACTGACGCTCCGAAGCGAATTTCCGTTGCCGGAACTCGCGCGGCGCGCGGTGATATGCCCGGAGCCCGTGGATGTGAGTGTCCGTGCCGGCTCGCTGCCAGTGACAGATAAGGCTATGCCCACGTCCGTGCCGTATCTTGACCTCGTCGACAATTCCGCAATGTTCACGTTCGAGGACACGGGTCGCTATTCTGTTCGTGACGGGAGCGAGATCGTCGTCGATGCGAGACCCGATGCAGATCCGGCGCTGCTTCGCCTGCATATCTTTGCATCGATCATGGGCATGATCTGCCACCAGCGCTGTCTGCTCGTGCTGCATGCGAGCGCCGTCGCATTTGGTAACACGGCGGTGGCATTCACCGGCCCTCCGGGCGCGGGAAAGTCGACCATCGCGGCGCATTGCCTCGCAGCCGGCGGCCGGCTCGTTGCCGACGACGTGCTGGTTCTATCGTTCGATGAAAAGGGCGGCGTCCTCGCGCATCCTGGGATGCCGAATGTCAAGCTGTGGCGTGACGCGTTGACCTCGCTCGGCCGGGATGCCGACGGGCTGCGGCCGGATTGGTTTCGCGCCGAAAAATTTCATTTGCCGGCGGATGACGTGCAGACGTCGATCCCGCTGGCGCGCCTTTTTGTGCTGGATACGGATGCTGCCGCCGGCGACGGCGAGTACGCGCCGCTGCGGGGGCAGGTGGCCGCTTCCGTGCTGATTGCAAACACCTACCGAGTCGAGTACCTCGACGCGGCAAACCGGCGCGACACCCATTTCCGCGACTGCATTCGTTTGGCCTCGGCGATCGATGTGGTTTGGCTGCGGCGCGAGGCTGGTGCCGAGCGGCTGCCGGCCACGGCAGCTGCCCTCATGCGAGAGCTGCGGCAGACATCCGAACAGGCGCGCGCATGACTGTCAGGCTCGACAGCGTCGTGGTGCAGGAGGATGAACCGATTGCCGCAGAAGTGGACGGCGAAGTCGTCATGTTGAGCGAGCGCGCCGGCGCCTATTTCGGGCTCGACGGCATCGGCAGCGAGATCTGGAAGCTGATCGCGCAGCCACGGCGCGTGAGCGATATCTGCCGCTTCCTCGCACAGCACTACGACGCGGCCGGAGAAACGCTGACCCGCGACGTGACGTCCTTCCTCGACGAATTGCTCGTGCGCCGGCTTGTGCGCCTCGTCGACGAGCCCGTCGGGACGACAAAATGAAACACAAGACCAAGGCCCGGCTCTATCTGCGCGAGGCCACCTTGGCGCTTGCTCTGGCGCGTCTCGGGGTACGCTTCCTGCCGGCGGCATGGATACTTGCCTGGGCGAGGCGCCCGCCCCGCCGCATCAACCGGTTTGCGCTCGCAGAAGCAGCAAACTGGGTGCCCTGGGCGATCGAGACGATTGCAGCCAAGCCTTGGATGCAGGCAGCCTGCCTGCCGCGCGCGCTCGCCGCGCAGGCCATGCTGCGGCGGCGCGGGATTGCGAGCCGGCTGTGTCTCGGCGTTGCCCGCGACGATGTGCAGCTTTCCGCACATGCCTGGCTTGAGCTCGGCCAGGATCTGATCATCGTGGGCGAGGCCCAGGCGCCACGCTTCAAGCGGCTGGTAGAGTTCGGCGGAGAGCGCGCATGATCCAGGAGGCGTCACCGCTGTCGCGTGTGGCTCAGCGGCGTCGACACGGGGTCCATACCTCCCCCTTTGGGGGAGGTCGACCGCCGGAGCAAAGCGACGGCGGTCGGGTGGAGGGAAATGTCGTCCGCAAAAGCCGACGATCACCGCCATACGCCCCCACCCGGCTCCCCCCGATCAAGTCCGGGGTCGCCGACCTCCCCCCTCGGGGGAGGTATATTCGCGCTTGTCTCTCGGTTATCGCGAACCTTCCTATGCGATCACCCTGCCAACTCAGCGCGACGTGCTCTCAATTCGCCTCGCGATGAGCGGCATCGCCGGCATCCTGCGCTTCGACGGACAGAGGGTCGAACGGCGCGATCTCGAGCGCGTAGCAAATGCGCTGCGCGCCCATGGCCCGGACCGATCAGATGTGCTCGTCTCCGGCGATATCGGCGTCGTCCACGTGCTGATGCGGATGACGCCGGAGGATCGGTTCGACCGCCAACCATGGCGGGGCGCGAGCGGGGCCATCATCACCGCCGACCTGCGGCTCGACAATCGCGATGAGGTGCTCGCCCGCCTCGGTGTCGCACCCCAGGACGCGATGGCCTGGCCGGACTCGCGCGTCCTGCTTTCTGCTTGGGAAAAATTCGGCGACGACCTGTGGGCCACTTTGCGCGGACCGTTCGCTGCGGCGATCTGGGATGCGCGCAGGCGCACGCTCACGCTCGCCCGCGATCACCTCGGCCTCAACGTGGTGATGTACCATAAGACCGACCGGTTCTTCGCGTTCGCGACCATGCCGAATGGTCTGTTCGCGCTGCCCGAGGTGCCGCGCGAGCTGAGCGAGGAGAAGATGGCCGATTTCCTCGTGCTCAACCACGCGGATCACAAGACCACTTTTTATCGCAACATATTTCGCGTCCTGCCGACCCACGTGATGACCATCACCGCCGGCGGCAGCATAACCCAGCGACGCTACTGGTCGCCGGCCGACATCCGCCCGATCCGCCTTGCTTCCGATCAGGCCTACGCGGACGGATTGCGGGCGTGCCTCGACCGGGCGGTCCGCCGCCAGATGCGCAGCGCCCACCCGATCGGTTGCTACCTGAGCGGTGGGCTCGACTCCTCGTCAGTCGCGGCGCTGGCGGCGTGCGCGCTCGATGAGAAAGGCCAGCGCCTTGCCGCCTTCACCCAAGTGCCGCGCGAAGGGTTCGCCGGACCTGTGCCATTCGGGCGCTATGCGGACGAGACCCCGTATGTCGAGGCCATCTGTGCCGCGCTCCGCAATATCGAAGTGACCTATGTCCGCAACAACGAGGTGGACGATTTTGCCGACCTCGAACGGCTGTTCCTGGTGCTGGAAGCGCCGGTGCGCAATCCGACCAATCTCGGCTGGGTGCTGGCGATCACGCGGATCGCGCGTGCGCAGGGACGCCGCGTGCTGCTCGGCGGCCAGTGGGGCAATTTCACCATCAGCTGGTCCGGCTGGTCGCAGACCGCTGATCATCTGCTGCATGGGCGGCTCATCACCGCCTACCGCCAGTGGCGCCAGTACTACCGCAACTCGCCCGACTCGCGCTCCGTCGTCTTCCGCAAGCTGTTCATCGAGCCATTGGCGCCGGAGAAGATGGCAAATTGGGCGCATCGTCGGCGCCACGGGAGTGCGAAGCCATGGATGAAGCACGCGCCGATCCGCCCCGAATACGCCGCCGCCATGGCGGTTGATGCGCGTGCCCGGAAGGTCGGCCACGACTTTCTTTATCGCGGGCGGCGCGGCGAACGCGCGGCCGCCCTGACGATGCTCGACTATTTCGGCGACTGGAATGCAGCACAACAGGCATTCTACGGTGTGGAAACGCGCGACCCGACTGCCGACATGGACGTTGTCGCCTACTGCTTCGGCGTGCCGCCGGAGCAGTACCTCACGGAGGGCGTGGACCGCTCGCTGGTCCGCAGGGCCATGTGGGGCCTCTTGCCGGAGATCGTGCTCGCCAACCGGCTCATGGGCCTGCAATCGGCGGATTGGTTCGAGAAGCTGGAGGGCCGTCGTGAAGAGCTCCTGGCACAGATCGCCGGGCTTGCGACCTCGCCGCTCGTGCGCAAGGCCATTGATCTCGATCGGCTAGAACGCGCGGTTCAGACTTGGCCTTCTGAAGGGTGGCACCGGAACAAAATCATCGAGGAATATCATCTGGCGCTCACGCGCGGAATTGCGGGCGCACGGTTTCTGCGCTGGATCGAAAGTGCGAACAGAGAGCATTTATTGATCACGGCGCCGAATAAGATCAACGACGGTCGGCCCGTGGTATAAACGCCGCTGCTGCTGCATTATCCGCGGATGACGCTGACCCGATCGATCTACCAGTCGCTGTTTGCCGATCCCTACGGCACGCCTTCATTGCTGCGCCGGCTGCTGATCGAGCATGGCTCGCGCCACTGGCGCTCGTATCTCGCCACCTATGTACTCATGGGCGTGATCGCGGGCTGTACCGGCCTCTATACCTACATGCTCGGGCGGGTGGTCAATGGAACCTATTTCCAGGAGAACTTCTCCTTGGTCGCCATCCTGGGTGTGGCGGCAGTCACCATCTTTGCCGTGCGCGGACTCGCTTATTACGGCCAGGCGGTGCTGCTCGCCCGCATCGGCAACCAGATCAGTGCCGACGCGCAAAAACGGATGTTCGACAAGCTCCTGCAGCACGGGCTTGGCTATTTCGGCGACACCCATTCATCGGCTCATATGGCGCAGGTCACCTATGGCTGCATGGGCGTCGCCTCGATTCTCAGCCTGCTGGTCACCGCCTCCGGGCGCGACGTGCTCCTGTTGATCAGCCTGGTGACGGTGATGGTGCACGAGGATCCGCTGTTGTCCATCATCGGCATCCTGCTCATGCCGACTGCCATGCTGGTGGTGCGCGACCTCACCAGGCGCGTGCGGGCACTGGCGAACATCCAGTATTCAGGCGGCGCGAGCGTGCTTCTGATGCTGCAGGAAACCTTGCAAGGGATCCGGGTGGTCAAGGCTTTCCAGCTCGAGGACCGGATTCGCCGCCAGGTGAACCAGGGGATCGAGCAAGTCCAAACCGCCGCCGATCAGATGGCGCGCATGAGCAATCGCTCGACTCCGTTGATGGAGATGCTCGGCGGCTTTGCAGTCGCTGCAGTGTTCATGTACGCGGCTTATCGTATCAGCAATACCGGTGCGACGCCTGGCTCATTCGTCGCGTTCATCACGGCTTTCCTGCTTGCCTATGAGCCGGCCAAGCGGCTCGCTCGCCTGAATATCGAGCTGACCAATTATCTCCAGCCGGCGCGCGCGCTATTCGAGTTCCTCGACGCTCCCCCCAGCGAGCCCGACGATTCCGAAAAGCCCGTGCTTGAGGTGCGTGCCGGGCGTGTCGAGTTTGCCGATGTCGTATTCGCCTATCGTTCCGGCGAGCCGGTGATCCGCGGCATGTCCTTCGTGGCCGAAGCGGGGCGGCGCACAGCGCTCGTCGGCGCTTCCGGCGGCGGCAAATCGACGGCACTCGCGCTCATCCTGTGCTTCTACGAGCCGGAGCGCGGCGCTATCCTGGTGGACGGGCAGGACACTACACGGGTCGCACGCGGCTCGGTGCGCCAGCAGATCGCCTATGTCGGCCAGGAGACGTTCCTGTTCAGCTCAACCATTCGCGACAACATCGCCTGCGGCAAGGCGGAGGTGGGAGAGGAGCGAATCGTCCAGGCTGCCAAGGCGGCCTATCTGCACGATTTCATAGCGGGCCTGCCGTCCGGCTACGACACATTCGTCGGCGAGAACGGCATGAAGCTGTCTGGCGGCGAGCGCCAGCGGGTCGCCATCGCGCGAGCGTTGATCAAGGACGCGCCCATCATCCTGCTCGACGAAGCGACGGCCGCGCTCGACAGCGAATCCGAGTTGCATATCCGCAACGCCGTCGCGACTCTCTGCAAGAATCGCACGACGATCGTAATCGCGCATCGTCTTCACACCATCGTGCATGCCGACAAGATCGTCGTGGTCGACAAGGGCGTCGTAGTCGAGCAGGGGCGTCATGAGGAGTTGCTGCGGCGCAATGGGCGCTACGCCGCTTTCTACCGGCTGCAGCTGGAAAACGCCGAGGCGAGCGAGGAAGGCGGCGAGGCCGCATCCGCTTCCTGTGAGATGCCGGCCCGAGCAATCGATGAGACGATGCCAATACCTCGGGTCGCGGCACGATCGTAGTGGCGCTCCTGCGCTCTCACTCGTCAAGCGCGGCGCAAGCCGCCGATGATACCTGTGCAAGCATCTGCTCCCAGCGTACGCGCTGCGCCGGGCTTGCGCAGTCTCGACCTCCGCGCAGCTCGCTTGCGCCTGCGAGAGCGGCACCGATACGGTGGCATACTCACGCTCGAGCCGACGAAATTTTACTCGACAATGAGCCGCGACTCATGCATAAGAGGGCATTCTTCAGATGTGTCTTCAAAAGCCCGGTGCGGATTACCGCGCCGGTTGTGCTCTTGGCTGCGGCGGTGAGGAGACTGTCATGCCGGCGATCCGCGATGCGAGCGCTGGCGGGCCGATGCCCGGGGAGACGCGGTTGCGGAACGACGGGATTTTGCCGGTTCAACTCAAACGAGAAGAAATCCCTGTAAATTTCCTGTTGTTTACAGGGAGCCTCGATTCCGCTCTCCCATCGGTTGTAATTGCAAGCGAACGCGGGACCGGCTGCTGCGAGTGCGGTACGATTCTACGATTGGCTGTCGTTAAGTCTAACGGGCAACCATTTTTGCCATTTTCCGCAAACGAACCCAATTTCCGCAAACGAAGCCAATGGCAAAACCGTAGTGAAAACAATGTTTGAATATGAACGGAGCCAACCTGGAGAATGTTTGGCCGAAGGAACCCGACGGCACGCGACGCGAGAGAGCATTTTGGCCGAACGAACCCAGGCCAGCGTTAACTTCAGCCTCAATCGCCAATCTCTCGGATGTCATGCCCCGCTTCAAGCGGGGCATCCAGTAATCCCGACCCGGGCAGCGATCCCTTGATCCCAGGCCGTTATTCCTATCGCCCACATATGCTCTCGCGCGAGCGCAGCTTTTGGCTCGAGCCGGGTACGCTCGGTTGGTCGCACGGGGATGACGAGGACCGCATCTTCTATCGGGACGTGTACGAGGTGCGGCTCTACCGGTTGTTCATGCCCGGCATTGCGGCCATCGACAAAAAGGCGATGTGGCGTCTGCACCTGCGTTGCCGCTCCGGAGAACGGCTCGTCGTATCGCCACTTCACCAAGTCCGCTTTCGCTCCTGGGAGGATCGCTCGGCAACATACATCGCGTTTGCGAATGAGCTCCTGGAGCGATTGCACAATGCCAATCCGCAACTCAAGATCACCCGCGAGCATCACTGGACCATGCGGCTGCGCCTGGCTGCCCGGCACAGGATGTCAGCCGTGGGCGGAACCATCCTGCTCAAGCTGATCCGACTCGTTCGCGATCGCGATCCCGATCGCACTGCGAACGCCACCGCCCGTTTCATGCGCGTCATGGGGCCTTGGCTGCGTGGCCATCGGGTTGCGCGCAGAAATCTCGCTGCAGCATTTCCCGATCAGTCTCGGGGCGAGATCGAGATCATCCTGCAAGGCATGTGGGACAATTTCGGCCGGGTGATTGCGGAATATGCGTTTCTGGATCAATTGTGGGATTTCAATCCAGACAGTGCCGGGCCAAAACGTATCACCATCGATCAGGCAGATCTCGACCACGCGGCGCGCATCCGCGAGATCGGAAAACCGGTCCTTTGCTTCGGGGCGCATCTTGCCAACTGGGAAATGCCCGCGGTTGCAGCAGCAGCGCTGGGTCTCAACTTGGCGGTCCTTTATCGACGTCCGGACTTTGCTCCGATCGCCAGGGAGATTCTCGACATTCGCACAAGATTGATGGGAACCTTGATCCCGGCAGAGCCCGGCGCTGCCATCAGCCTTAAATACGCGCTGGACAATGGCAGGAGCGTGGGCATGCTCGTCGACCAGCACTTTACCGGCGGCATCGATGTGACCTTCTTTCGCCGCCGCTGCAAGGTGAACCCGACCCTCGGACAGCTCGCACGCCGGACCGAGTGCGCGATCCATGGTGCGCGCGCGATCCGGTTGCCGGGCGGGCGCTTTCGGCTGGAACTGACGGAGGCGCTCGTGCCGCCTCGCGATGGCGATGGCAAGATTGACGTCCCCGGCACGATGCAGATGATCACCTCAGCGATCGAGAGCTGGGTTCGGGAGCATCCGCAGCAATGGTTGTGGATGCACCGGCGTTGGCGTTGACCGGGGCTAGCTGCATTGACGACGCGCGCGTCTGGCCCTTTCATCTGCGCGGTATGAGCTCACCACTGGTAGACGCACCGCGGCTGGCTAATCGCTTTCCATCATGATGAGGCGACGCAGGTGATGAATGTCGCGTCTTGGGCGATGCCTGTTTTGACCACCGGACTGAATGTATTCGTGGATGGGGCCGGGTTCACGCCCCCGTCGGCGGCGCAGCCGTTGACGAACTGGGTCGCATGAAATGGCATCTCGAAAGCAATGGTTGGGCGCTGCCAGCCGCGCCTGCTGCGGGGTGCCGTGAGGGGTTCCATTGAGCCGGTGTCCCTAAAACCTTGTTAACGATACGATAGATTATCCGAAATTGGTTTTCTTAATGGTATACGCAGCGGTGGTATTGACGCACCGGCGGGCTGGGGGCGGATTGGCGGTTGTATCACGTACCGGGCGATGAAACAGGCCAGCCCGTAGCCCGCATGAGCGCAAGCAATATGTCGGGCCAAGCAGGCAACTACCCCGTCTCCAGCACCGGCTCGCGGCCGATGAGGCGCGCAAGCTGGCGCAGGCGCACGAACAGGCGTTCGCCGGCGAGCGGCGCACAGCCCTGAGCAAGCTGCAACACCAGGCGGCCGTGATCGACCACCATGGGGGCCTTCGGCAGCACGCCGGTTGCCGATGCGGAGACGAGATAGGCCACGCGCAGCGCGGCGCCGAGCACGCGCGCGCGGTCGAGAAGCCTGGTCGACACCAGCTCGCGCAGCCGCGGGGAAAGCTCGTCATCGACAAGACCCACATGGCGGAAGAATACCGCGAGCGCGAGGAAGGTGCGGCCGGGGTGGTCCACCGCCACGAAGGCTGCATTGGCGATGATATTGACCGACTGCTCGCCGCGATAATCGGGATGGGCGCGCCAGCCGATATCGGCAAGCAAACAGGCCGCATGGCGCAGGCGCCGCTCTTCGCCGCTCTCGTCAAGCCCGGACGACGCCATGAAACGGTCCGTCCACGCGATGAGCTCCTGGCCGTGCGCAGGCGCGCGGGAGCGCAGGACGTTGAGCTCGTTCGCCGCCGCAATCAACGCATCCTGCTCGCGCTCCTTCGGCTTGAGCATGGAATAAAGGAGCCCCTCGCGAACACCGAGCGCGGAGATGACGACCTCGCGCGGCTGCGCGATCCGCACCACGTTCTCGAGAACGAGCGCGGCATAGGCGAGAAGCGGCCGGCGGGCGTCGGTCACCACCTCGATGCGCGAGAGTGTCTCGGGATCGACGCGGTGCACGAGGGCGGAAAAATCGTAGGCCTCCTTTGCCGGCATCACGTAGCCCTGCATCACGTGCAGGGGATAGCCGGTCTGCCACATGTGCAGGCGCGCCAGCGCCCGCCAAGTGCCGCCGATGGCGTAGAATGTGCGGCCCTTTCCCAGCTCAAGGAGACGCGCACGCTTGAGCGCGGAACGGACGACCTTTTCCGCCTTCTTGATCGATCGCGACGAGATGTCCTGCAACGCGAGGCCGCCGAGCGGGAGCGTCACGCCCGGCTTCACCTTATGGCCATGAACTTCGGTCAGCTCGAACGAGCCGCCGCCAAGATCGCCGACGATCCCGTCCGGCTTGTGGAAGCCGGACACGACGCCAAGGGCGGATAGTTGCGCCTCGCGTTTGCCGGAGAGCACGTCCACCTTACGCCGGCAGATGCGCCCTGCGTGCGCAACGAAGGATTTGCCGTTCTTGGCGTCGCGGCAGGCCGCGGTCGCGATCACCCATAGCGCCGCCACCTCGAGCCGGTCGCACAGAGCACGGAAACGGACCAAAGCGGCAAGTGCCTTCTCGATCGCGTCCGGGGCGAGAAGCCCGGTGCTCTGAACCTCCCGCCCAAGCCCTGCAAGCACCTTTTCGTTGAAGATCGGCGTCGGGCTTCGGGTGAGACCCTCATAAACCACGAGCCGAACGGAATTCGAGCCGATGTCGATGACCGCAACCGGCGGCCCGTGATCGAGGCGACCCTGGGCCATTTTCATCGGCGGGCGGAGATACCTCCCCCTGAAAGGGGGAGAGCCTGCCCCGGACTTGATCCGGGGTCGGCGGCCCCCGACTTGGTCGGGGGCCGCCAGGTGGGGGTCAACGCACGGCAGCGACGACCGGCCAAAACGCACGCGGAGGTCCGGACCCCCACCCGACAGCATTTGCCCCGGCGCAAGGCCGGGGCAAATGCTGTCGTCGACCTCCCCCTTGGAGGGGGATGTATGGAGTGTCCGCCCTGCGGCTGCACCATATTCAGCCGACCTTGGCCTACACCCGATCCAGCCGCCGGAGCAGGCTGCGGGGCGGCTTTGCCTTCGATTTGCCGCGACCGGACAGGCTGGGATTGGTCATGAAATATTTGTGCACATTGAAGGACTCTTCGCCTTCCGTCGCCTTTATCCGAGTGGAGCTGCCATCGGGCAACAGCTTCCAGCTCTGCTCATTGTCCTTGAAATTGGCCACCATGATCTGTTCGAGCACCTGCTCGTGCACGGTCGGATTGAGAATCGGGCACAACACCTCCACCCGGCGATCGAGGTTGCGCGGCATCATGTCGGCGGAGGAGATGTAGACGGCCGCCTTGGGATGCGGCAGCCCGTGCCCTGCTCCGAAGCAGTAGATGCGGCTGTGCTCAAGAAATCGTCCGACGATCGATTTGACCCTGATGCTCTCGGAAAGCCCGGGCAGGCCAGGTCGCAGACAGCAGATGCCGCGAACTACGAGCTCCACCGCGACACCCGCGCGCGAGGCGGCGTAGAGCATGTCGATGATGTCGGGATCGACCAGCGCGTTGTCCTTCATCCAGATCGCGCCGGGACGACCGGCGCGGACATGCTCGATCTCCTCCTCGATGTGCTTGCAAATGCGCTTGCGCATGGTGAGCGGTGAAACCGAAAGCCGCTCCAGCTCGGCCGGCTCCGCATAGCCGGTCACGTAGTTGAATATGCGCGCGGCGTCGCGGGCGATGACCGGATCCGAGGTGAAGAAGGAAAGGTCGGTATAGATCCTCGCGGTGACCGGATGATAGTTGCCGGTTCCGACGTGAATATAGGATGCAAGCGCTCCCGCCTCGCGGCGCACCACCATGGAGAGCTTGGCGTGGGTCTTGAGCTCGATGAAGCCGTAGACGACCTGCGCGCCGGCGCGCTCCAGCGCGCGCGACCAGCGGATATTGGCCTCCTCGTCGAAGCGGGCCTTGAGCTCAATGAGTGCGGTCACTGACTTTCCAGCCTCGGCCGCCTCGATCAACGCGCGCACAATCGGTGACTCGGCGGAGGTGCGGTAAAGCGTCTGCTTGATGGCAACGACGTCGGGATCGCGCGCCGCCTGCTGCAGGAACTGCACCACCACGTCGAAGGATTCGTAGGGATGATGAACGATCAGGTCCTTCTGCCGAATGGCGGCGAAGCAATCGCCTCCGTGATCGCGGATGCGCTCGGGATAGCGCGGATTATATGGAACGAATTCAAGATCCGGCCGCTCGGCCAGGCCCAGGAGCTGGGAGAGCTCGTTGAGCGCAAGCACGCCATCGACCTGAAAGACCTCATCGTCGGCGCGTGCCAGCGCACGCTGCACGAAGACTTTCAGGTCGGCGCTCATGGAGGCTTCGAGCTCGAGCCGGATGACCGACCCGCGCCGGCGGCGCTTGAGCACTGTCTCGAACTCGCGCACGAGGTCTTCCGCTTCTTCCTCGATCTCGATCTCGGAATCACGGATGATGCGGAAGGCGCCCTGCCCCTTGACCGTGTAGCCGGGAAAGAGCCGCCCGATGAAGAGGCTGGTCGCCTGCTCGAGCGTGATGATGCGTGCCGCCGGCGCGCCTTCGCCCGTCGGGAGCCGAATGAAGCGATCGATTTTGCCGGGGACGCGGATGAGCGCATCCATAGCCTTGCCGTCGCTCACGCGCGTAAGCGCCAGCGCGATGGTGAAGCCGAGATTGGGAATGAAAGGAAACGGATGGGCTGGATCGATGGCAAGCGGCGTGAGCAAAGGAAAGATCTGGCGCAGGAAGTGATCCTCCAGCCAGGTCTTCTCCTTCTTGCGCAGATCCGGCCCGTCGACCAGCACGATGCCGTCTTCCGCCAGCATCTGACGGAGGTCGCACCAGCGCTTCTGCTGGTCGCTTGCGAGCGCGGCAACCGCTTCCCCAATGCGCGCGAGTTGCTCGGCGGGAGTGAGCCCGTCCGGGCTTCTGACCGATATCCCTGCGCGCAGCTGCCCCTTGAGGCCGGCCACCCGCACCATGAAGAACTCGTCCAGATTGCTGGCGCAGATGGAGAGAAACCGGACCCGCTCCAGCAGCGGATGCGCCTCGTTTCCCGCTTCCTCGAGAACGCGACGATTGAACTGCAGCCAGGACAACTCACGGTTGATGAAACGCTCGGGTGACGAGGAAAGCTCGAACTGGGGGGCCACGGACGGAGCCGGCTCGGCAAGCGTTTCCGGGCCGATTTCCTCTTTTCTGATAAAGGCTTCGCTCGTCTCGGCCATGGCGAAATTTCCTCGGGCTTGCCGGCAAGTTGGCGGTAATGGGTGACACACTCATGACATAACGCGCCACGGCCGCATGGGTCGTCAAGCCGGGGACGCGCGCAGAATCTCGGCAGCCAGGGCTCTGGTTAACGGCCGCTTCCGGCCCATCGATTCGGCATCGAGTTTTGCCACGATCGCCCGGGCGGCGGCAAACGAGCGCTCCATGCGCGTGGCGAGATATCCGATGAGGTGCTCGTCCACCGTAATCTGCCGGTCGGCGAACAGCTTCACCAGCACGGCGCGCAGCAGCGTATCATCGGGCGGGGCGAGGCTGACGATGGGAAGAGCTTGCAGACGCGAGGCCAGGTCGCGGAGCACCACTCTCCATTCCGCCGGCGGCACGCGCGCGGTGAGCAGCACGAAGGCCGCATCCTCGCGCGCAAGATTGAGGAGATGAAAAAGCGCCCGCTCGTCAAACGCTCCGGGAAGGAGATCCTCGATGACCACCGCTCCGGTGGCGAGCGTGCGCGGTATCATGCCCGGCTCGAGCGCGCGCCCTCCCACCACCCGCGCCCCTGCCGCATCCGCCCAGATCGCGGCAAGGTGACTTTTCCCGGAACCTTCAGGACCGGTGAGAATGACCGACCTGTTCGGCCAAGCCGGCCAGCATTCGATCAGCGCGAGTGCCGAGGCATTGGCGGGACCGCTCAGGAAATCCTCGCGCGCAAGGCTTTCGGGGTGGTCGAGCGCGAGCGCGAGCTGACGCGGAGCCCCCGTCATCGGATTGGCTCTTCTCCCTTGTAGAGCGCGCTGGCGAGGTATTGCCGCACGGCAAATCGCACCAGCACTGCGGCCATTGCCGCGAGCGGCACCGCCACGAGCAAGCCGACAAAACCCAAGAGATACCCGAACGCGAACATCGCGAAGATGAGCCAAACGGGATGTAATCCGACGCGTTCGCCTACCAGCTTGGGCGCAATGATGTTGCCTTCGACGAACTGTCCCACCAGGAAGATGGCCACGACCACCACGATCCATATCCAGTCAGGCCAGAATTGCGCGACTGCAACGCTCGTCGCAACCAAGAGCCCGGAGAGCGAGCCGATGTAGGGAATGAAGGTGATGAGCCCCGACAATGCCCCAATCAGCAGCCCGAAATTGAGTCCGACCAGTGCCAATGCAAGCGAGTAATACAGGCCAAGCAAGAAGCACACCCCGAGCTGCCCACGCAAAAACCCGGAGATCGCCCTGTCAACCTCGCGGGAGAGCTCGTGCACCGTCTCGCGATAATGCAGCGGGATACACGCATCGAGAACCTTCAGCATCCGGTGCCAATCCCGGATCAGATAGAACGTCACGACAGGCATGATGATCAGGATCGAAACAAGCGATACCAGCGCCCGTCCGCCAACCCACAGGGAGGACGCAAAGCCGGTCAGCCAAGTCGAGGCATAGCGCATGAAATCGGACAATGCCTTGCTCGAATCTGCGCTCCCCACCCAATTCGACCACGGGCGATTCGGAGCAGCGACGAGCTCGCGGATGCGCGCGACATAATTGGGGATGTTGGAAAGCAGCAGCACGCCCTGCTGCACAGCCAGAGGGATAATGAGCAGAGCCACTGCGATCAGGGCGAGAATGACGATGCCGACGATCGCCAGCGCAGCCAGCGTTCGGTGGAGACCGGCGCGTTCCAGGCGATCCGCAACGGGTGCGAGCACATAGGCAAGCGCGATTCCGGCGACGAACGGCAGCAGAATCTCGCGCAACAGCCACAGCAAAGCGCAGGCGGCGACGAAGACGATGGCCCAAAAGGTCACGTGCCGGTAATTCATCTAAAACTAACGCCGCGCTTCGGCAGCATTCATGTGCCGGACCCACTCGACGACATAGAAACCGATGGAAAGCAAGGTCAAGACGGCCACTAGCACGGTAAGCACCAGGATGGTCCGCGCGAGGTCCCAGTCGAATGCGAGAGCAGCCAATATGACGCAAACAAGCGCAATTTGCGCGACGGTGTTAAGCTTGGAGACGAGCAGCGGTTTCAGCGTTATCGGCCGGTGGACAAGCCAAGCTAATATCACCGCCCCCACGATCATGATGTCGCGAGAGACGACGAGGATGACGAGCCAGCGCGGCACCGCGTCGATGGCTGCGAGCGCGATGAAGATCGATACCAGCATCGCCTTGTCCGCCAGCGGATCGAGATAGCCGCCGAGCTCGGTACGCATGCCGAAGCGCTTGGCGAGAAAGCCGTCCACAGCATCGCTGATGCCGGCCAGCAGGAATAGCGCAAAGGCGATGCTCATCTCGCCCGCGCTGATTGTCCAGATCACGATCGGCACCAGCAAGATGCGGCCAAGCGTGATGAGATTGGGAATGCTCAAATTGCCCCTCGGGATCGATGCCGGGCCGCAGGCCGCGGTCCCCTTTTCCTCCTTTGTCCAATATACCCCCGATCGGGCCATTGCACAGGGATGGCTTACCGCGTATGGCGCGGTGAGCGAATGGCGAGAAAACGCGTTGCTGTCCTGATCTCGGGCCGCGGCTCGAACATGATCGCCTTGGTCGAGGCCGCGAAGAACCCGACCTATCCGGCGGAGATCGTGCTGGTCCTGTCCAATCGGCCGGCGGTGGCCGGCCTGTCACATGCGCAAGCCGCCGGTATTGCAACCTCCGTCGTCGATCACGTCCCCTATGGCAGCGACCGTGAAGGCTTCGAGCGCGCGCTCCAGGAGGCGCTCGAGCGCTACCGGATCGACGTGGTGTGTCTTGCCGGATTCATGCGGGTGTTGACCGGCTCCTGCGTGAAGCGCTGGGAGGGCAAGATGCTCAACATCCATCCCGCCTTGCTTCCGGCGTTCAAGGGGCTCGATACCCATCGGCGCGCGCTTGCGAGGGGCGTGAAGATCCACGGTGCGACGGTCCACTTCGTCACTGCAGATGTGGACTGCGGCCCCATCATCGTCCAAGGCGCACTCGCGGTGCGCGAACAAGATACCCCCGAAACGCTGGCCAGTCGCGTGCTCGCAATCGAGCACCGGATCTATCCGATGGCGCTTGCTCTTGTTGCGGGGAGGTCAGAGGTCAGAGGTCAGAGGTCAGATGTCGGAGATCGGATGTCGGAGGTCGGGGGTCGGATGACAGACATCCTGATTTCCCCTCTGATCTCTGACATCTGACATACGACATCCGAGACGTAAAAACCCCCGGCCGAAGGCCGGGGGCTACGGGAAGAACTCGCTGGCCGGAGGACCGGCCTTTCCCGTCCGGTCAGGACACCTTGAGATTTTCCGCCGATGTCTTGCCGCGATTGGTCACGAGCTCGTACTCGACAGTCTGTCCTTCGTTGAGCGTGCTGAGGCCAGCGCGCTCGACCGCTGAGATATGAACGAATACGTCCTTGTCTCCGGTTGAAGGCCGAATGAACCCGTAGCCTTTAGTTGGATTGAACCATTTGACGGTGCCCTTCTGCATCGTCTGTCTCCTAGTCAGTGAAGTCTCACAGCGAGTGGAACGTCTCCGCATTGCTGCGGATCGCGCCACGATCCGGATTTTGGCGTTATCCGAAGCGAATGCGCCCTGTCGGCACGCAATCGCCGGAGCGGCCAAGATCCAAATTGCGCGGTAAGAAATACGAAAAATGCGGCAGTAGCAAGTCTGTCTGCGCAGCCTCATCGCAGGCTCATTAAGCTTCTATGCCCTGTTCTTTTCACTGATCGCGAAGCGACGTCCGGGATCTGCGCTGGGGCCCTGTGATCCGCATATCGCTGGCGCTCATACAGGGCTACGAGCACGGCTGCTTGAGAGCGCAACATTACTCCGCCGCGGAGATTTTGGCCTCGCTAGTCGACTGCTTCAAGCGCCGCCACGCCCCTCCGACGAGGATGACCAGGCCAGCCCCGAGCAGGGCGGCAAACAGCACGATGTAGTGGAAACCTTCCGCACCCAGCATGGGCTCCAGGTACCCCTGGATGACGGGATCGGTCACGATCGTCTCGCCTACGATCCACCCCAGCAATGCAGCGCCCGCCCATACAAAGATGGGGTAGCGCTCGAGCAAAGTCATGATCAAGGCCGCTCCCGCCACGATCAGGGGAACGCTGATCGCGAGGCCAATCAAGATCAGAGCAAAGTTGCCTTGGGCGGCGGCGGCGATCGCAATGACGTTATCGAGGCTCATGACGATATCGGCGACGGCCACGATGCGGACGGCTCGCCAAAGATGCTCGACCGCTTCGATCTCGTTCTCGTCCTCATCCTCAGGAACGAGCAGCTTGGCGGCGATGTAGAACAGCGCCAGCCCGCCGATCAATTTCAGATAAGGCAGCAGCATGAGCTGGGCGATCAGCACGGTAAAGAGGATGCGCAGAACGACGGCCACACCCGCGCCGAGAATCATGCCCCACAGGCGTTGACGCGGCGGAAGGCCTAGGCATGCCATCGCAATGACAACCGCATTGTCCCCGGACAGGAGCACGTTGATCCACATGATCTTGAGAAGCGCGACCCAGAACGCGGTCTGCCCGATATCGCGCCAGCCGCTCGTGACCATCGCAAGCCATGTGGCAGGATCGAACGTCTCGCCCATCGCAATCACTTGCGCATCCCCCTAGCCGACGATCTCGTTGCCGGAAAAGAACTGAGCAATCTCAACCGCAGCAGTCCCCTGCGCATCAGAGCCATGCACCGAGTTCTCGCCGATCGATTTTGCATGAACCTTCCGGATCGTGCCGGAGGCCGCTTTCGCCGGGTCGGTCGCACCCATGATGTCACGATAGCGCGCGATGGCATTTTCACCCTCGAGCACCTGCACCACGACCGGTCCGGAGGTCATGAATTTGACGAGCTCACGGAAGAAAGCCCTCTCGCGATGGACAGAATAAAAAGCCTCCGCTTGCTCGCGGCTGATGCGAACGCGTTTTTGTGCGACGATGCGCAAGCCCGCCTGCTCGATCATGGCGTTGATGGCGCCGGTAATGTTACGGGCGGTCGCATCCGGCTTGATGATCGAGAAAGTACGCTCCACGGCCATGCGCATCCACCTCACACCAGCGCAATGAGCGCGCGGGTCACACGGTGTCCCCGTTTACCTTCGCCAAGCCTGTAACGCCTACCCATGTGCGTTGCTCTGGAACGGGCACTTTGTCGATATTTACGAGATTATCCAGGCCCCCACCGGCCTGACAACAACCAGTCCCGCCTTGCGCGATAGCTCCAGGCTTCAACTTCCAGCGGGTTTTTTGCTGCGGGTGGTTGGCTTCGCGGGCGGCTGCGGGGCGGCCGGCGCTCGCTCGATCGATACCAGACGGCCGCCGGTAAAGCGATATATGCCGGGCCAGGGACCTGTAAGATAAGTGAGCACGAGGGAGCGCTCCCCGCGTCCGGTCGTGCCGAGCTCCATCTTCTCGACGGGGCCTGCCCGATTGACGACCTCACACTCGCTCATTTCCAACGCGATGCCGCCTGGCAGAAGCGGCTCGCCCTGTGCCTGCCCTGCCGTGATTGCAGATTGGCCAGGCGCGAGCGGGGGTCGTGGACACTGGCCTTGCGGCCCAACGAGATCTGCGGTCGTCACCGTCCCTGAACTGCTTCTGCCCCATGCTTGCGCCGAGTCGGAATTCTTCGGCATCCCATCCGGCTTGGGAGTAAGCGTGAGATTATTGAGACTTAGGTCGGCAGAGCACGCGCCCAGAATGGCAGCGAGCGCCACCATTACAACTGCGGATGCAGCCACCCGATTCTCTCGCTGCCTCGCCAACCGCATCACTCCCATCGCGGGCCGGGTCATAGGCCGATTTTGCGCCGGTAGCATGTCCTTGATCAATAGGACAATCATCCCGACAAGTCGCTCACTTGCCCGATTCCGAGCCGCCTGCAGAAGGTTGAGACTGTTTTCCCCGCTCGCCCACGCGCAGCCGGGGTCCGATTCGGTCCCGGCGACCGCAAACATGCGGATCGTGGCACTTTGCGGCGTCTGCGCAGCGTGTGTGGAATCGGCCACTACCGGTCGTGGCTCGGCGGAAACAGCGTGCATTCGCGTCCACGCATTCGCATTTCGAGAGCCGCGGCCAGACGCAAAAATCCAGTGTTTACGGGCACTTTCAGCTGTGTGTTTGGGGGTCGAAGCGGTTCACTGATGCTTGTGGCGAAACGTCAAATACTGTTCAGCGTGGCGCAAATATCACAGCCAAAGTCGTTGCAACCTGTTAAGAGTGGTCCACTCAATTCCTGAACGGGGGGTTCAAATGAAAAAGTTCTTACTTGGAACCGCGGCGCTGGTCGCGCTTGGCGTTCCTGCGATGGCAGCTGACATGGCCGCGAGACCGATAAGTCATTACGCTCCAGCCTTCACCTGGACCGGCTGCTATCTCGGCGTGAACATCGGGTATGCCACTGGCACCACCCAACAGCACGCGGAACCGGGATCTGTTCTCGTTGGTCCGACCACGTTCGGTCCCTTTGGCGCTCCGGCAGGACTGCCGGCGGCATCGGTGCTCCCGCAGGCCCCCTTTGTCTTTGGCCAGGGTGCGGACATCACGCCACACTACCGCCTGGGCGGCATAATGGGCGGCGGTACCGCCGGCTGCCAGTATCAGGCCGGTGCATGGGTGTTCGGCATCGAAGGCGACGGCGGACCGATCGACAAGGAAGGCCAGTCCAACGATCAGCTCCCGTTCAACCCGCAATACATTAACCAGACCAACGAGCGCTGGATCGCGACCCTCCGCGGTCGGTTAGGCTATGCGGTTGACAAGTGGCTGTTCTACGCAACAGGCGGTGTTGCCTGGGCCAACGTAGAAGAAACGGCTTGGAACGGCTGTAGCGCTTTTGCCACCGCGGGCTCGGGCATAGGGGGGGTTGTCTTCCCGGCTTGCGGCGCCTCGGTCTTGGGTCCAGGCTTCCCGCCCGCCGGCATCGCGGCGACGGCTGCCGGGCTCCCGGCCATCCACGACAAGCAGACCATGGTCGGTTACGCTGTCGGCGGCGGCGTGGAATATGCGCTCGGCTACGGCTGGTCGATCAAGTCGGAATACATCTACATCAACTTCAAGTCGAAGGACTTCTTCAGTGGCGGGACAAACGTCTCGTGCTGCGGGGTGCCTACCTTCGTGAGCCCCACCAAGGTGAGCTTGTATGACCACACCTTCAAGTGGGGCCTGAACTACAAGTTCGACCTCGGCAAGGCTCCCGTCGCGGTCTACAAATAAGCGATCAGCTACCACTGCATCAGCTACGCCAGAGCCTCGAGGCATCCGCCTCGAGGCTTTTTCGTGCGCCGGCACCAAGGACAGCTCCGGGCTCGTAGCGGCCAGGCATTGCCCGCTCCTGCCGGACCGGATGGCAAGCGATACCTTCCAGATCTAAGCGACCCGCTTCCAACGTCCCTGCTCGTCAGCCTGCCAGTATGTGACGTCGAAAGCCTGCGCCTTCGCATCGCGCCAGCGCTCGCGAGCGGCCGCGACCGCATCGGGATCCGCCCCGTCGAACAGCAGCACGATTCGCTCATACGATTCGGCATCAGCCGGTACCGGCGCGCCGTCCAGGAGAAATCGTATCTCGGCATGGTTGGGGTTGTTGTCATGAATGGTGAGGAGAATGGGCTGGTCGCTCGCCTGTGCTTCGCGCCAGGTGCCGTGGGGAAGGAAACTGTCCTCGCGAAACGTCCACAGGTGGGCATCGAGCGCGTCGATGCGCTCCTCCGAAGCGCCCTGCACCACCGCGCGCCAGCCGCGTTCAATCGACTTTTCCAGCAAGGCCGGGAGAACGCGCTCAAGCGGCCGGTCAAGATGATAGAAGACCATTTCCATGCATTAACCGACCCGAATGCGGTCAGCAGCGCCCGCGCGGGCGCCAGACCGCCATTATTCGTAGTGCTCGGCCACCAGCTCGTTCAATAATCGCACCCCAAATCCGGAGCCCCAGCTCCTGTTGATCTCGGTTTGCGGCGAGCCCATTGCCGTCCCGGCGATGTCAAGGTGCACCCAGGGAGTCTTCCCGACAAAACGCTGCAGCAGCTGTGCCGCGGTGATGGCGCCCCCATGCCGACCGCCGGTATTCTTCATGTCAGCGAATTTCGAGTCGATCATTTTGTCGTATTCGGGACCGAGCGGCATGCGCCAGACGCGCTCCCCAGTCTCGCGGCCCGCCTGCTCCAGCCGCTGTGCCAACTTGTCGTCATTGGCAAAGAGTCCGGCATATTCCTGGCCCAGCGCGACGACGATCGCGCCGGTCAAGGTCGCGAGATCTATCATGATGCGCGGCTTGAACCGTTTATTGACGTAATGCAGCACATCCGAGAGCACCAGCCGGCCCTCGGCATCGGTGTTGATGATCTCGATCGTTTGCCCCGACATTGTGGTCACGATATCGCCGGGACGCTGTGCGCTCCCGCTCGGCATGTTCTCCACAAGCCCGATGGCGCCCACGGCGTTGACCTGCGCCCTGCGCGCCGCGAGCGCGTGCATGAGGCCGACCACGCAGGCCGCTCCAGCCATATCGCCCTTCATGTCCTCCATGCTGCCGGCCGGCTTGATCGAAATGCCCCCGGTGTCGAAGCACACCCCCTTGCCGACAAATGCGAGCGGTGCAACGCCGCGCTTGCCGCCGTTCCAGCGCATGATCACGGTCCGGCTCTCGTGCTGGGAGCCTTGGCCAACCCCGAGAAGGGCATTCATGCCAAGCTTCTTCATCTGGGCTGCGTCAAGCACTTCGACGGCAACGCCGATTTTCTTCAAGGCGGCGCAGCGACGGGCAAACTCTTCCGGGTAAAGGACATTGGCCGGCTCATTGACGAGATCGCGGGCAAGCAGGACGCCGTCCGCTACCGCGGCACGTCCGGCGAATGCTTTTTTGACGGCCGGGAGATCGGGAACGGCAACGGTGACGCGGACTTCCCCGCTCGGCTCCTCGTCGTCCTTGCGCTTGGTCTTGTAGCGCTCGAACGCGTAGGCGCGCAGTTGAATGCCCAAGGCCAGGTCAGCAGCTCGCTCCGGCTTGATAGCGCCTCCGGGAAGATCGACCAGTACAGTGGCGACATTCGCCGCTGCCGGAATCCTGCCCATCGCGGATCCACCCAGCTTTACGAAATCCTGTGACTTGAGATCCCGAACCTTTCCCGCCCCGATGACGATCAGTCGCGCTACGCCGAGGCCTGCCGGCGCCACAACGTCGAGAGCCGAGCCGCTCTTCCCCTTGAAGCCATCGGCACTCGTCGCCCGCGATACGAGCTCGCCAGCCGGATCCAGCAATTTGCGCGCGGCTTGGCCGAATTTGACCCCATCTTCGCAGAACAAGATGAGAACGCCCTTGGGAGGCGCAGTCAACGGAGCAAATTCAAGTTTCAGCGTGCGCGCCATGGAACCCCTGCATTTCGATCTGGCGCCTCAAGGTTGTATTGCGCCATCCAAACGCGGCCACTGATATGGGTCTCCGTGGCGCCGTGCAACGCCCCTTGACGGGCTAATCGGCGCCTGCGCTGCGACCTCCGGACAGCAGCCGATTTAACGTTTTGTTGTGCATACTCAAAGGCTTTGCCTTGTCGAGGCCACTTTGTTGGCCGATCAAGTGAGCGCATAAGGGGGCTGCTGAACCGGCGCGGGATCGCGGGCATTGGGAGCCCGCGCGCGGCGGGTTTTGTCGCGGGTGGGGACGCGTAATCGGATGGGCTCGATCGGCCGGTATATCTTCCGTACCACCTTGGGCGCATTCGTGGTCATCTGCGCAAGCGTGACGGCGCTGATGTGGATCACGCAGGCGCTGCGCGACATCGATCTGATGACCAACCAGGGTCAGAGCATCTTCGTTTTCGTCGGCATCACCGGCCTGATCATCCCTCTTCTCATTCAGATCATCGCTCCGATCGCGCTGATGATCGCGGTCTCCCATGTGCTCAACAAGCTCGGCAATGACTCCGAGCTCATCGTCATGAACGCGGCCGGCATGCCCCCGTGGATCGTATTTCGGCCGTTTCTTGCCGTCGGGGCGGTGGTCTCTCTGCTCGTTGCCGTGATCAGCACGTATGTATCGCCTTGGGGATTGCGCGAATTGCGGCTATGGGCAACCGAGGTCCGCGCCGACCTCGTCAGCAACGTGATTCAGCCGGGCCGCTTTACCAACCTGGAAGCGAAGCTCACGCTGCACATTCGGGAACGGCAGCCCAACGGCCAGTTGCTTGGCATTCTCATCGATGACCAGCGAGATCCGAAAGAGCGCGTCACGGTTTTGGCCGAGACCGGCAACATCGTGAAGAACCAACGCGGGATTTTCCTCATCCTGCAAAACGGCAGCGTCCAGCGACACGAGACCGGACAACGCGATCCTGCGATGGTCCTGTTCGATAGCTACGGTTTCGACCTCTCGCGGCTCGCGGCCGGCACGCAAAGCATCAAGTATTCGGTGCGCGAGCGCTATCTCTGGGAGCTCTATGATCCCGAAGCAACCGACACCCCCTTTGCCGATCAACCAAATCAGATCCGGGCGGAGTTTCATGACCGCATTACCGCCCCGCTTTATCCGCTCGCTTTCGTCGTGCTGAGCTACGCCTATCTGGGCGCACCCCGGACCACTCGCCAGGGCCGCACGCTCTCGTTGCTCGGCGCGGCCGGAGCGGTGGCGGCCTTACGCGGGCTGGGTTTCGTTGGAATGATTGCAGGCGTGCATACCCCGCTTGCGCTCGTGCTCCCCTACATCGGCCTCGCGGTGGGCTTCCTCCTTGGCTACTGGGCGATCTCCCGCGGCGTGATCATCGAGCCTCCGGCCGTGGTCACGGATTTCGTCAACGCAATAACCGAGCGCCTCAATCGGCGCCGGACCGCCATGGCGGGACAAACGCCATGATCGCCGGAACCCTCTCGCGCTATTTCGGATTGCGCTTCGTCTCGGCCGTGCTGGCGATGTTTGCGGGCACGTTGGTGCTCACCGCCATGATCGACTTTCTCGAGCTGATGCGGCGCAGCGGCGACATTCCCGACACGTCTGCGTGGCTCGTCGCCAAGATCACGTTGTTTCGCGTTCCCTTCATCACCGAGCGGGTCTTGCCGTTCACCGTGCTCGTCGGTGGGATGTTCTGCTACCTGAATTTGTCGCGCCGGCTGGAGCTCGTGGTCGCGCGGTCGGCCGGGATTTCAGCCTGGCAGTTCACCGCGCCGGCGATGATCCTGGCGCTGTTGATCGGCGCCTTCATGACCGCGGTGTACAACCCGATCTCCGCAGTCCTGCGCGAAAGATCCACACGTCTCGAGGCCGACCTGTTCGGCTACGAGAGCGGCTTTCGCAGCGCCGCGGCCGCCGCGGGCTTCTGGTTGCGGCTGCGCAACGAAGAAGGCCAAGCCGTCCTCAATGCAA
>Ga0185299_10001497_pt1 | contig 44112 bp, 37 predicted proteins | sample PaiPotPPA55metaG_FD_128002 | JGI IMG/M metagenome (GOLD analysis project Ga0185299, IMG submission 128002) | Iron sulfur acid spring bacterial and archeal communities from Banff, Canada, to study Microbial Dark Matter (Phase II) - Paint Pots PPA... ... | reverse complement strand
GCCGCGTGTCCCGCGCGCGGTACACCTCACCCATGCCGCCAGCGCCTAGCGGTGACTGAATCTCATAGGGACCAAGCTTTGTGCCGGAAGCTAGAGCCATGTTGCGCGCAATTATAGTGGTTGAGAGCAGGAAACCGGAGTCTCTCACTGATATTTGGGGAATTGCGTTATCATCCTACGCCATGAGCACCGAGACGACAGATCAGGTTCTGGAACGCCGAGTGCGTGAGCTTCTGCTATTGCAGGAGACGGCGAAGAAGGTGAACTCCATACTCGATTTGGGAGAAATTGCTTGACGAGATCGTAGGCGGCGTTGCTGAGGCTTTTGGGTGCAACCGGACGGCAGTGCTGCTGCACGATGACGCTAGAAACGATATGGAGATAATTGCTCTTCGCGGTTTTAGTAACGTTCATCTCAAAGGTTATCGATTTAAGGTCGGCGGTGAGGGGATGGTGGGCCACGTGGCTGCGACCGCAAGGATGCACTATGCGCCTGACGTAAGGAAGGATCCCTATTATGTCGTCAGTGAGTCCACGACACCAGCTCGCATCCCTGCGTGACACGCTCATGCAAGTCAACGACAGCTATTGGGCTGACCAAGTGGATATCCAACGCCAGACCGCCACCGCCTGGATCACGCTGGCCAAGGGCAATCACGAAAAGCCGTCACGCAGATGCGCGCAATGTGCTGCGGCCGGAACTAGAGAAGCTCGTCGAGTTCGAACGGAAGCAGAGACAAGGGCGGCAAGAACTGGTACAACAGATGGGGATGGAGAACCGTGGGCAAATGCGGGCATCGGCTGGGAAAGATAAGTTATATTTAAGTCATAGTCGGCGCAAAAGCATGCAATCCGTGGCTTCCTCCTCGCCTGCGGCGTATCACAATAAGTCATTTAAAATAGGCGACATAACTGGAAACGAGTAAACGATGTGGGCGCGTAGCTCAGTTGGTAGAGCAATGCCCTTTTAAGGCATGGGTCGCAGGTTCGAGCCCTGCCGCGCTCACCAAGATTTCAAGGTACTTAGAGGATTTCGGCAGGGTTGATTTCGGGCACCCTCGGACATCCAGAACTGTTTCTACGCAGTTGGGGCAACGCTTCGCGCTTTCAATTTCCCGGGAAATTTCGCCGCAGCACCATCTGGACGACCTTCCTGTGTGCTTTCTGCTGGTCGGCGGGTGGTGTGACGAAGTTGCGATTGTGCGACCTTCACATTCTCGCCGTTCGAGATCAGCAATGTAGCTAGTGATCGGCGCGGCGTGTGCCACCCAATCAGCGCTTGCTTGCTGCTCTTGAGGGTTGAGACAGATCTAATTTCCTCGGTCTCCAACTTTCCGCTACACTACGGTTGAAGCAATGAGACTATCTGTCGTCATGCCGGTGTATAACGAACGTAAGACGTTACGCCAAGTAGTCGAGAGCGTGCTGGCGGTTCCGCTGGGAATTGAGTTGATCTGCGTGGACGACGGATCGACTGACGGCTCGCGCGATATCCTCGCACAATTGCAGGCGGAGCGGCCCCAGATCCGAATTCTGCTTCAGCCTAAGAACATGGGGAAGGGGGCAGCGCTTCACCGTGGTATTCAAGAAGCCACGGGCGATTTCGTGGTCATCCAGGACGCCGATCTCGAGTACGATCCGGCAGAGTATCCCCTGCTGCTGGAACCGCTGATCGAAGGCCGTGCCGACGTTGTCTACGGTTCGCGCTTTCTTTCCGCTCGCCCTCATCGCGTCCTTTATTTCTGGCATTCTGTGGGCAACTGGATTCTCACTCTGCTTTCCAACGCGCTTACCAACATCAACCTTAGCGATATGGAAACCTGCTACAAAGCCTTTCGCCGTGAGGTTATCCAATCCATTCTTCTGGAAGAAAAACGTTTCGGATTCGAGCCTGAAATCACGGTAAAGATCGCCAAGAGGAAGCTTCGCATCTACGAAGTTGGCATCAGCTATTGGGGACGTACGTATGAAGAAGGCAAGAAAATCCAGTGGAAGGATGGAGTGCGCGCGCTTTGGTGCCTGGTGAAGTATTGCATTACCGAACCTGCGGTTGCGCGTCACATTGACATTCGGCGTTCGTCAGTGGCAAGCTCCCACCGCGATTAGCAACCTCCCGTGGGCGACCGATTGATGAGAGATTTGTGGGCTAGCAGAGTATTACCGTCGTTGATCATCGGAGTTGGCGTTGTATTACGCGTGGCACAATATCTCCACAATCGATCCCTCTGGGGGGACGAGGTGGCGATCGCATTAAACCTGCGCCTCCGAACGTTTGTAGAGCTGTTGCATCCTCTCAGCTATGACCAAACGATGCCGCTGGCACTTTTGCTCGTCATCAAGAGCTTCGCCAGTGTCTTCGGATATTCCGAACTCGTTCTGCGTTTTCCCTCACTGCTCGTGGGCTGCGCCCTGTTGATGGTGACTTGGATCTTGTTTTCGAGAATATTTGAACCTCGCGTGGTCTTACTGGTGATTGCGGCAATGGCAGTTTCGGAGCCGCTCATCTACTACTCCGCGGAACTGAAGCAATATGAACTGGACGCTCTGGTCACAGTCCTAATAGTCTGGTTGGCAGTTACCACACTGAAGAGCACATCGGACCAATCTTGGCTGAGGTTGACTGCCGGGGGAGCGGTAGCGATGGTCTTCTCCCAGCCCGTAATTTTTCTCCTGGCGAGCACTGGGATTGCTGCAGTCCTGGATCGGCGGTTCCGATCTTCTGGTGTTTGGCGCAAACACTGCATCATCGCCGCTGCGGTCTGGCTGATAATCTTCGGTCTACTGTTACGGTTTTCTTATGGGTCCACGATGCGTAGCCCACTTATGCGCGCCTTCTGGTCGCAGTCCTTCATCCCTTCGATGAATGCCCCTGATTTCCGGGACAAGCTATCAAACTCACTCGTCCTGTTGTTGGGAACACCGCACATTGTCCATATCAGAGCGATAATTCTAAGCGTCCCATTCTTGGCTGGCCTCTACAGGATAAAAACGTCAGGTGGGCTAATCGCACTGGTGGTTGGCGGACCGTTCGCTTTACTGCTGCTCGCGGCGGCACTGAAGCAGTATCCAATGGCCGTCAGGTTGGCGATTTTTTCCGTTCCGATTCTGCTGTTGATCTTTGCCTCGGGTTTGTCCGCGATTGCAGATCTCATTCCGAAGGGTTTGTCCAACCTGGCGTTCGTTGTACTTTCCTGCGTTTTTATCCTGCCAACTGCGTTTGAAACAGGAAGGCAGGCGTTTCACTTCAACCAGCGGGAAGGAACCCGCGACCTTGTTAGAGCAATAGGAGTCCGAAATCAGGACGAGACGGTCTACTTAGTTTTCGGTAAGTACAAGGAGTGGGAGTACTACGCTGGCGATTGGGCCCACCGCGAAATTCTTAAGCGGCAAATCGACTTGGCATACGGTTGTAGCGTAGCGGCACAAGTGGGATTTGTCGAAAGAGACGGAAACGACGAGCAAGCGGGCGAATGTGTGGATCTCGATTTTCGCGCTAGCCAGCGCCGGCTGGAGGAGATCGTGGGGAACCCACCGCCGTCCCCGCGAAGGGGACCGCAGGCGGACCGGGCATGGGCGGAGCATGAGGCTGCCAGAATTGCAAATACGCATGTAAAATCCGTGTGGCTGTTTTTGCCAATCTACAACGATAATGCTATCAACGGATTTCCCAAGCAGAGAAAGCTCCTAGAGAGCCTGGAATTTCAATTAGGAACACTTGGCTGCCATTTGGTGGAGACGGATTCCAAGGGCGACACCCTCGCGCACAATTTCCAATGTGGAACAGAGAGTTAGTAACCGCAGGCGCAGGAAATTGTCTGCGCATGGATAGGCGCCGCCTTGACCGAATGGAATGGAACCCATCCGGGATGATTGTAAGCTGAATCCCGGAGGTGGTTCCCGATGACGATAGTGACGGTTGGACTGGATATTGCCAAGTAGATATTCAAGCTCACCGGACTAGACCGGGCGGGCAAGCTGGTATTGCGGAAGCGGCTGAGACGAGCTGAGGTCTCTTCCTTCTTCGCTGGAGTCGAACCTTGTCTGATTGGATTGGAAGCCTGCGGAGCGCACGATTGGTTTCGGGTATTGAGCCGACAGGGGCACACGGTGTGCCTGATCGCACCGCAGTTTGTGAAACCCTATGTGAAGTCGCAGAAGAACGACGCCAACGATGCTGAGGCTATCTGCGAAGCTGTGAGTCGGCCAAGCATGCACTTGGTTCCGGCCAAACCGGTCGAGCAGCAAGGATCTGCAATGCCTGCACCGGGTGCGCTCCCGGATGATCGGGTGCCGGACACAATTGGTCAACCAGATTCGCGGGCTGCTGGCGGAGTACGGGATTGTTCTTCCCCAGCAGGTTGCTCAGCTGTGTCGTCCATGGAGTAGGCTGGAGGTGCAAGTTGCTGTTTGTAATTGTGTTGGCGACCCTTTTAAAGGCATGGGTCGCAGGTTCGAATCCTGCCGCGCTGACCAGGTTTATCGCGCTTTCGTTCGTCCCGTGGCTACGGAGCGAAATGCTCTCAATGATGTTGTGGAAGTACCGGAAACAAGCGTTCTGAGCCCGTCTCTGGTCCCCACGCCAGCGTCCAATGGCTGGAGGCTAGCTTCCCATGAGTACCTTCACACCGCTCTTCTTGGCGAATTCCTTCGCACCGTCGTATCCCGCATCCACATGGCGGATCACGCCCATTCCCGGATCGGTCGTCAGCACGCGCTCGATGCGCTTGGCCATAGAATCCGTGCCGTCAGCCACCGTGACTTGCCCGGCGTGTAGAGAGTAGCCGATACCAACGCCGCCGCCGTTGTGAATCGATACCCACGACGCTCCCGCGGCCGTGTTCAGCAAAGCATTCAGGAGCGGCCAGTCGGCAACCGCGTCGGAGCCGTCTTTCATTTTCTCGGTCTCGCGGAACGGAGACGCAACCGATCCGCAATCGAGGTGGTCGCGGCCTATCACGATTGGCGCTTTAATCTTTCCCTTCTTCACCAGATCATTTATCGCGAGGCCGAACTGCGCGCGCTCGCCGTATCCCAGCCAGCAGATACGCGCCGGCAGTCCCTGAAACTTGATGCGCTTGCGCGCCAGATCAATCCAGCGCCGCAAAATGCGGTTCTCAGGAAACAACTCTAAAACCAGGTCATCGGTGACGTGAATGTCCGACGCCTCGCCCGACAATGCCACCCAGCGGAATGGCCCACGCCCTTCGCAGAATAGCGGCCGAATATAGGCCGGCACGAACCCGGGAAAATCGTATGCATTCTTCACGCCGCGCTGGAAGGCGAAGGTGCGGATGTTATTGCCGTAATCGAATGTTACCGATCCCATTTTCTGCAGCCGCAGCATTGCTTCGACATGGGCCGCGATAGCATCGAGAGATTTTTCCTGATATGCCTTGGCATCGTTTTTGCGTAACTCGACAGCTTCTGCGAGAGTCATTCCGTTCGGAACATATCCATTCAGCGGATCGTGAGCCGAAGTCTGATCGGTGAGGATGTCAGGGACGACGCCGCGTTCGGCTAGCTCCGGAATGACATCAGCGCAATTCCCGACCAATCCAACAGAAACATTTTCCTTCTTGCGCACCGCATTTTTCAGAATGCGCAGAGCCTCATCAAGAGTGGTGACCATGAAGTCGCAGTACCCGGTCTTCAAACGCTTCTTGATGCGCTCCGGATCAACGTCAATGCCAAGAAAAGCCGCGCCCGTCATGGTCGCGGCCAGAGGCTGAGCTCCGCCCATCCCGCCCATGCCGCCGCTGACGATCAGCTTGCCCGCAAGATCCCCACCAAAATGTTTCTCTCCTGCCGCTGAAAACGTTTCGAACGTTCCCTGCACAATTCCTTGCGAGCCGATGTAAATCCACGAGCCCGCGGTCATCTGGCCATACATCATCAGTCCGGCACGCTCCAATTCGTTGAACTTCTCCCAGTTCGACCAATGGCCTACCAGATTCGAATTCGCGATGAGCACGCGTGGGGCATGATCGTGCGTCTTGAACACGCCGACAGGCTTGCCTGATTGGACCAGCAGAGTCTCGTCGTTATCGAGATTTTTCAACGCCGCGATGATGGCATGGTAAGCCTCCCAACTGCGCGCTGCCCGGCCCGTCCCACCGTAGACGACAAGGTCCTGGGGACGCTCGGCAACATCGGGGTCGAGATTATTCATGAGCATGCGCATGGCAGCTTCCTGCTGCCAGCCCTTGCAGGTGATGGAATTGCCGCGCGGTGCGCGAATCGACGCTGGGGTCTGAGTGTGTTCCGTTTCGACGGGCATGAATAGATGTTAATTGCTGAGTGGGAACGTGTTCAACGTCGCAAGGGTCCATCCCGAGTGGAAGTGAGGCTAGAGCTGACTCACCACGAGGAGTACGCTGTGCCATCACTGCTGGTTGCGCTGGACGCCGATTTCAGGTCGCTGATTCCCGGGTCCTGCTGGTCCACAGCCAGGAGCACATCTTCCTGAACGACTTCCCAGTTCGGTTCATTCGTCATCGGATCCTTGGGAACGATTTTGATGTAGCCCGCAGAAACAAGATCATCCAGCGACTGGGGAGCTTTTTGCTTGTCGAGAGTGTACTGCGAAATCAGCGATCGCAGCTGGAACAAGTCATTCCGCAGCACGGCCTCGCGCGAACGCACCACCGACTGGTTATAGATGGGTAGCGCAATCGACATCAGGATCACCATGATGCTGATGACGATCATCATTTCCAGCAGGGTGAAGCCCGAACTGCGGCGCGTTTTGAGTAGGCTTGCCATTACCAGTCCTTATACTTCGTGCCGTCTAGTCCTTCGTCCCGCGACTTCGTGTAAACGTCGAATACGCTTTGCCCGCCAAAAGAGTCCGAATCCGGATCGTCCTGCATCGAGCGCAAGCCCCACTCCGTGGTGCCGGTCATGGGATCGATTTGAATCTTGCGCAGATATCGGACTTTTTTTCCTTGCACGTCAACGCCCTTCACCAACGTTTCCAGGTCGGGGGGATACCCTTGACTGTCCGCCTTGATCTGAAAGGCGTTGCGGTCGGCATCCAGCTTGTAGCGGTCGATGGCGTCGCGCATTTCCCAAAGGTCGGCTCGCAGACGGCGTTCCTTCTCCCGCTTGATGGTGAGACGCGCCATTGGCACCGCCATCGTCGACAGAACCAGCAGGATGGTGGTCGCAATAATCAGTTCCAGGAGCGTGAACCCGCAATCGGGTCTCGAGCCTTGTCGCTGGCGAATTCGTCGTACCTTCATCATTAGCTCTTCACAAAACCGGTCACTGAACGGTTACCGACGCTTGCGCGCCGTTGACCGTAATCGCCTGCAAACCTGGGTCGCGCGCTCCACCTCGAGTGATGGTCAGGGGAGTCTGTCCCGCGGCCTTGGCCTGAAATGTCATCGTGACTACCGCACCCTGACCAGAAACGCCGCCAGCCCCTGGCGGACGCGTAGCGGTGATTTGCAATGTTCCGGTGGTTTCATCTTCGCGATGGACAAGAGCTACGGCCTGCCCGTCTTGCGAGAGGAATCCCCCATTCGAGATGTTTACCAACTGGAGCTTTGCGGGATCGTAGTTCAGCTGGACGGGCACGGAATATACGTTCTGCGCGCCGGAGATCAACAAGTTCACCACAAAAGTGTTTCCCTTGGCAGCCGTGATCTGTCCCGGATCAAACAGGAAGTTTGCACTCCCCTGTCCCCCCGGATTCGGGCTGGATGGTTGCTGGTTCGGAGCTTGATTTGCGGGCGGCTGGGCGCCGGGAGCCTGCGGTGCCTGGCCCGCCGGCGCTGATGGCCGGCTAAGGTGCCGCAGTTCAATCGAGTTCGCCGTCCCAATGTCAATCGCCCGCTGATTCAACTCGCTAATCGTGGTTCCACGAATGATGTGCGGTGTGATGGCAAATACAGTCTCGTCCTGTGAATGGTCCTGGGTCGTCTGCCCAAAAAGATATTTCAAGATTGGAATCTGAGCCAATCCCGGAATTCCACTCAGGGCCTTGGTTTGGGAATCGTCCAGGATCCCCCCAATCAGGCTTGATTCACCATCCCTCAGACGGATTTCGTGCTCAATTTTCTTCTGTCCAATGATGGGCTGGCTGATGCCGCCGATGCTCGCCTGGTTAATTACGGAGGAAATCTCCATGCTGATCTTCAAAGTCACTTCGCGGTCGGCGTGCACGTGCGGCGTAACGTCGATATTCACGCCGACATCCAAGTATTGAAACTGAGTGTTCACCAGGGGGTTAATACCCACGCCACCGATTCCAGGCTGGAACGACCCCGTCGCGACTGGCACGCGCTCGCCGATCTTGAGCGTGGCCTTCTGGTTATCGAGCGCGCGCACCTGCGGATTCTGTAACGTCTTTGTGTCGCTATCACTCATTACGGCCGAGAGGTTGGCGGAAGGAATCGTCACCTGAAAATCGGTCGCGTTCAGGTTTCCCAGAGTATTGAGGCTAAGTCCGCTATTACTCGAGCTACCGGTTGTCGTTGTAGTGGTGCCAGTCGTGGTGGTGGTTGGAGTGGTGGTATTGATATTGCTCTGTAGAGTGACCGTGGCGCTGGTCGGCGGACTTAATCCCAGCGTGCGCGACTTGTCCTTACTGACCTGCAAGACTGCAATGTCGACGATCACTTCCGGACGTGCCTTATCCAGATCCTCCACTAACTTTTCCGCCAGCGCAATCTGATCGGGCGTGCCTCGAACCACCAGCGCATTCTGGGAAAGAAGTTGCTGCACCCTCTGGACATCCAGCACAGCGCGTATCGCGTTCACCACATCCTGCAACTCGGTAGGCTGCGAAAGATTCTGCAGGTAGAAAGTCTTCAGAACACTCTGTTCCAGTTCCTTGCGCTTGGCGGGATTGTCCTGGGCCACAAAAATGGTATTTCCTGTGACCGGGCGCCAGAAGGTTTTCGATTCCAGCGCCGTAATCTGCAGCGCGTCTTCCAACGTTACTCCATTCAGCTCGACTTTAATCCGCCGCGAGGTATAGTCAGGATCGAAGAGCACGTTGACCCCGGCCAACTGGCCGATCGTCTGATAAATAACCTTGGAATCCTCGGTGAGTTTTACGGTGATGGGTACGACAGAGATAGCAGCAAGCTCCACCGGCCCGCCGGCTTCACTGATTTTGCGCCGCAAGCTGCCCGGAGGCCCCGCGGCCTGCGGCGGAGGATTGTTCGCTTCATCGATCATCTGCATCGTGCGCTTCAATTCCTGCTGCGCTACGAATAGAGACGGGTCAATCAGCGCGGCTTTTTGAAAGGCGGCCAAAGCTTCCTGCAGCTTGCCTTCTTCGCGGAGTTTTTGTCCCTGATGGACGATCGTCGCCGCGGCCTTAAAACGCATCCGCTCGAACGACGCCTTGTAGCGCATATCTTTTGGTTTTAGGTCGTAAGCCTGCTTGTAGAGATCGTAAGCAGCTTCGTAGTTCTCCCGCGCCTCGGCGTCCTGGCCCTTTTCGTAAATCGTCTTGGCCTTATCGGCAATTGCGGGCAGTATTACAACCAGAACCAGCAGCGCAACCGCCGCAGGCATCAGACGTTTCATTCGTCAATCCTCGTCAAAGAATCTTTGCCGGAAGTCTCGCCGGACAAGCAAGTATTAACGGCGAAGGCCGGTTCTCAGCCTACTTGATGCGCAGAAAACAATACTTTTGCAGCGATTATAGCATCGGGCTTCCAGACTCCCGATCTCATTGCACGCACGAGAGTTACACTCTTTGGTCGTAGTCCTAATGGGGAATCCAAGCTTCCGGCATCGGCTGCAGGGAAACCGAGTTGGAAGTCCGGAGCCGGGAGACACTTCTCGCTGTTAAGATGAACGTTGTCCATGGCTCGCCAGACCACTCATCAGACCAAGCCTAGCCCAGAGAAATCCCCGCGCCGCGAGCCTACCGCCAGCGGGCAGAGAGATGCTGCCGTTAATAGGATCGCTTCACATAACTACTTCTTGCTGGAAAAATTTGAGTGTGGCCTGGTTCTTACCGGAACCGAGGCCAAGTCAGTTCGGGGCGGCCTGGCTAACCTTAAAGATTCCTACGGCCTGGTGAAAGAGGGCGAACTATGGTTGCTCAATGCCCACATCGGTCCCTACGAGCACGGCAACATTCATAACCACGCGCCCTTGCGGACCCGGAAGCTGCTCATGCACAAGGAAGAAATCCGCAAGCTGATCGGCAAAACGCAGCAAAAGGGATTGACCTTGATTCCCGTCCGCATGTACTTCAAGAATGGCAAAGTAAAAGTCGAACTAGCCCTGGCCAAAGGCAAGCAGCTCTGGGACAAACGCGAGACTGAGAGGCGCAGGACGGCGGACAAAGAAGCCAGGGACGCGATCGGTCGCAGCCGGAAGGCCTAAGGGCAGCTTCACGACTCCTGAACGCACCGCAGACGGTATTGACTGACATCCAATGCGCTCGTCCGCCGCTTCGGCCGTCGGACTCATTGATACCAGCGGCATTTCTTGCACTCATCCATCGCGGCTAAAAATTCATACTTCTTGCGGCGAAGCCTACGACAATAGCCGACTGCCGCTTCTTAGGACCGAAGCTGTGCTCGCAGAAGTTTTCTACCTCGCTGAGCCCAATATTCGCGATGCCCGCAGCGTTTGGCTCCTCCTGCTTTCCGGCGCGATTCAGATGTCGCCGATCACATGAGGACTTACCGCGAATTCAGGCCCTGATGGCTCAGTCTGCCGACCGCCCTATGGATTTCGCCGATGCCACGCTGGTGCACGTAGCCGCCCGCGAACGCCTCAGCTTAATGCTGACCGTCGATCACGACGACTTCGAAACCTACCGGCTCCCAGGCCGCAAGAAGTTCGCAATCCTCCCGAGCCGGACGAGAAGCTAGCTTCGACTGCGACTATGATGGCCGAGGAACCAAAGAGGTCTGCGCCATCAAAACCGTAAACCTCAAATCCGACATGCCTCTTGTTCAAGAAGCGCTACAGCGTATGGACCGCGAATTGGTTCTCGCTCGCCAAGGAAAGCTGACGGTGCTGAAGCTGGTTCACGGTTACGGCTCTACCGGCGCGGGCGGCGACATTCGCATCGCGGTGCAAAAGCGGTTGGCGGAGATGGCGCAGAACGGTCAGATTCGCGGGTGCATCTTCGGCGAGGATTGGTCTAAATCAGACGAAGCGGCGTGGAAACTTCTGCAATCGAATACCGAACTCAAGAGCGATTCCGATCTCGGCCGCGGGAATCGCGGGATCACGATTGTTTTACTTTGATGGACACTTACGGATTTAAGCCCCTTGCGTCTCTGGCGGTGTATCCGGGAGCAGAGGTGCGGGAGCGGGATCATTTACGACCGGCACGGCAACTGGAGCGGGCGTGTAGGGTTGGACGGCGACGGGTTCCACCATATTCTCCAGGTAATAGCTGACCGCCACGCCGCGCTGCCAGAACCGAGGGATCAACAGCAAGAGCAGCATCAACTGGCTAACGACGAAAGCCCCGAGCACGCTGGCCGGAGGGACAAACCTCATCCAGATCCACAAGCCGGCCCCTAAAAGAATCGCCGCCAAAATCGTGGTCACCACATAACTTCCCAGAAGCCGACCAAGATTTCGCCACATATGCCGGAAACCCGTGCCGATGGATCTTCGCACCGCCCGTTGATCGCTGAGCACTATGTCGGTTTCCGCCAAATCAAACCAGATGCGCAATGCCGTCATCACCAGAAAGATCACCACCAGACTGAGGACACGTACTTCAAACCCCAGCAACTCGTTCGTGCTCTCCGCGGCTTTTTTCTCTAGAACGCCTTGAATGCCGAACAGAGCTCCGGCAACGGCTCCCATCACGATGCCCGCCACAATCATCAGTCGGATAAATCGCCACAAGTTCCGACCGCAGGCACGGAAAAAATCCTCTCGCGGCAACCGGTAAGTGGAGGCATAGCCTTGCAGCACTCCGGGGAGGAAGAGAGCAGTCGCGACAAAAAACAGTAAAGCAAAGTGCAAGCCTGAGGCTCTGGAAGCGTGGGTTTGACCAAATTCGGGCTGCAAAAACATCTCCCCCACGACGCCGATGTCAAATCCGTGGAGCAGGCGGCCCGATAGCAGGCTGTGATCCAGAAAGTCGTGAGCCTGGTTGTTAAACGCCGCGGCACCCAGCCATGCCAATGCCAGATTCAGTAGATAGAACCAGACAATATAGCGCTTGTTGCTCGCCACCCTATCCCAGCCGCCGCTCAACAAACCTTGATGCTCCGCCATGCGTTCCTACCTCGATCTTTAATCGCGTCTGTGCCTAGGTGGCCGACGCGGGAGGCCCTCTAAACCGCCCACCAGGCCAGCGCCTGACCCAACCATTGCGTCGCAACCAGCCAGTAATTCGTTAGCTTGTGCGCCGCTTTTCCGTGCTCTTTGGCCGTGTAACTGTTATTGAAGTCGTTGCGATCAATCTGGATCTTATGGTCCGGATCAATCTCCGCCGACTCCAGTTTTGCCTTTTTCTCGTAAGTGAATTTCGTCCAGCGGCTCACGCCATCCCAGTGCTCGCGAATTTTTTCCCCGCCTTCGAACTTGATCTCGACCTCCACCGGCATGATGAAATCCCCCTTGCGCTGCAGCCAGACGTAAGAACGATAAACGGTGTTCTTCTCATCCTTGTGGGAGCCAGTTTTCTTTTTTTCGTACCAGTTCACCGGGAAGGATTCGACCTTCAATACCTTGTAGTCCATCACCTGCGAGCCGTAGATGGCTTGGGCGAAGTACCATTTCAAATCCTTGCCCGAGACTTCCTCAATCGTTTTCAGGAAGTCTTCCTTGGTGGGATGCGTGAAGCGATACTTCATGAAATAAGTGTGCATGGCCTTGGCCATCGTGTCTTCGCCGATGATGCTTTCCAGGGTCAGCAGCACGCTCGCTGTTTTCCCGTAAGTGATGCCGCCGTAGGAGTTGAAACTGTAGTAGTCGTAGGCCTTCTGGGCGATAGGATCCAAATCGGCCGCGCCGATGTAACCCAGCCTTTGCTGCTCGCGCTCGCTCAAGGTAGCGCCCAACATATTTATGCCCGAAGTCTTCTTTCCAAGAATCGAGTCGAGCACTTTTACTTCTGTATAGCTGTTGATGCCTTCGTCCATCCAGGCGTCTTCGAATTCGTTGGTCGCCACCATGCCGTACCAGTATTGATGCCCGAACTCGTGCTCGATCACGATCTCCGGCAGGTAAAGTCCCTTCGGCATGAACCAGCTGGTGTCGCCGGTGATGAAGGTCGGATATTCCATGCCACCCGCCTCCGCACTCTCGGGATCAACCAGCGTAATGGTCTTATAGGGATAGGGCCCGTACCAGCTTTCAAAATGTTCCAGCGACTCTCGTAGAATTTTCTCGTGCCGCCCCACCTGGCTCCAGTGCGCGGGCTGCATCAGAATGCGCATCTGCACGGGCCCCATCTGCCCCTGGAATACGCCGTCCTCTTTCACCCGGTAGCGCGGACTGGCCGTCCAGGCAAAATCGTGTATATCGTCGCCGTGGTAGGCCACTGTCTTCGTACTGTCAGGATTACTTGTTTCGCCGACTTTTACCCCACTGGCTCCGACGACTTCGAACTGTGGCATCGTGAGTTTGACATCGTAGACGCCGAAGTCGGCGAAGAACTCTGTCATCGCATGGTACTGATGGCAGTTCCACGCGCCGTGCCAGAACACGCCAACTTTCGGGAACCATTGCCCGCCCAACACGAAGTCGTGCTTCCAACCCGAGCGCGCTTGGGTTTCGGGAAACTTGGTCTGGAATGAGATCTTGAACTGAACAAACTGGCCCGGAGCTATCGGCTTGGGAACGCGCACGTCCACCACAGTTTTATCGTCTTTGTTTCCGTCATCGGGCTGGATGTATTGCACATTCGAAGTCAAATCGCCCTGACCCACCACTTCCAGGCTCTGGATTTCTTCTGATCCATAATCTTTGTCTTCCCAGTTCTCATAGCTGACATCGCGGCCGCCGGCGACTTTGGTTTCGCGGATCCAAGTAGCATTCGGCTGAAATGCATTCTGATAGAGATGGAATGGAAAATGGTCGAGCGGCTGACCCGTCAGGTTGTGATAAGTAAGCACCTCGGTAGCATCCACGGTGTGCTTCACCGAGTCATACTTTGCGTCGATCTCATAGTGGACCACGCGCTGCGACATAGGCTGCGCCGAATTAATGGCCAGCGTGGTATCAGGAATCGCCGAAGCCCCGGAGCTGTTCGGAGCCGCACGGATGACAGAAGGCGCCACCCCCTGCGGAGGAGCGGCGTTCGCCGCGTGTTCCTTTACAACTACAGAGATGACGACCACCGACAGGACGGGGAAAAGCATGATCATCCAGCGCAGCTTCATGAAGACCTCTGTTTTCGCTATGGGATGAGATCATACCGCAGGCTGTCGAATACCGTCATCCCGGCGAAGACGGATACGTCCCAGGCTGCCGGGAAGTTCCCGAGAACTACGCATCAGAAGAATAAGCATGCGGGCTTAGCGTCGCATGCTCCAATTCCCGGTCGCGTCATTCCGCGGTAGACGCACTTGTCGGACGCGGCGCGCCGCCTTGACTCGCCAGCCTCATGAAGTTCGATTCCGCCAGTCGCGAAGGATGCACTTCTCCAGTGAGTCCGAAGAACCGGCAAAAGTTCATAATCAGAGGACGCCAGCGCACTGGGTCGATATGCGGACGCAGTTCGTCGCCCACCAGCAGATTCTCATCGACGTGGAGCTTCACAATATGCACTTCGAATGTATTTGCATTCACATTCTTGCCGAAGGCTCGGAACTCATGCACCATGCCCTCCATCTGCACTGGACACTCGGCCACGCGAGGCGGCTTCACGCATAGCGACTCAATTGGAGTGAACCCAGCGACGCCGAATTTGTCCGGCTCATAACGATAACCCCATTGCAGTTTCTTATCCGGCACGGGATCTTTACCAGTGGTAAGCGCGAGACGATCGACCTGCGTGACCAGATCATCCGAGGGTAGATTGATCACGCACTCACGGGAGCGGATGAGGTTATCGGAGGTCTGGCCCATTTGTCCAAGACCAAGCATGCAACTCCAGCCCAGCCACCACGCCGATGACATTGGAGCCAAATTCGCAGTACCGTCGGGGTTCATCGTGCTGATGAGCGCCACTGGCGTTCCAAAATAGAGAATGGTCGGTTCAATCGTCTTGTGCATGCCCTGACATTAGCGGCTCTCCCCTGAGACTTACTATCCGCTTCTTGCGGTCTAACTTCTTCTCCGGGCAGATTGCGAGACTGTGTATAGAACGAGAAGGTATCCGAAAAGCCGGGCCTGGAACTGCGCCCAACTCCCCTTGCGTTTCTACCTCTTCGCCGACGATACTGGAATGTTCGTCGAGCAACTTTATAATGACTATGAAAACCACACTCTCATTCACCACCCCTGCTGAACTCGAAACCGAATCCCTGGTTGCCATTGCCCTGGATCACGCCGAGAAAGATGCCTCAGCTAACAAATCCGACTCGGCGAAAAAAGATAAGCCTCAACTTAAGCTTGCCACCAGCGACAGCGCGGTGCAATCTGTGGTCGCCGAGCTGCTGGCAAGCGGCGAACTGACTGGCAGGCCGTTTGAAGCTAATCTGTTGCATAAACCAGCAGGGCTGAAAGCCAAGCGCCTGCTGCTGATCGGCGGGGGCGCCGCGAGGAAGTTCACCAGCTACGATCTGCGCCGAATCGCGGGCACTGCGGTGCGCACGCTCAAATCGCGAGGAATCCGCAGCTTCGCCTTCATCGCTCCGCCCAGCATTCCAGCCGAAGAAGCGGTGCGGGCGATCGTCGAAGGGGCGCTGGTGGGTAACTTCGATCCCGACTACTACCGCAGTGACCGCAAAGATCAAAAGATTGACGCATTGACCATCGTTGCTGGCGGAAATGCGGATCACTCCGCGCTGGAGAAGACCGCGCAGGAAGCGCAGATCATAGGCGAGTCGCAGAATTTCACGCGCGATCTGGTGAATGAGCCTTCCAACCGAATGACACCGACTATCCTCGCCGACCGCGCCAAGAAGATGTGTCAGGAAGTCGGTTTGAAATGCGAGGTCTACGGCGCCGACAAGATCAAAGAATTGAAAATGGGTGCGTTCTGGAGCGTCGCCCAAGGTTCCGACGAGCCTCCGGCTCTCATCGTGATGACGTACGAACCCGCCGGCGCTCCCGCGAAACCGGTGTTAGGCCTCGTCGGCAAAGGAATTACATTCGATACCGGCGGCATTTCGATCAAGCCGGCCGATGGCATGGAGAAGATGAAATACGATATGGCGGGCGGCGCCACCATGATCGGCGCCATGCGCGCCATCGCGCTGCTGAAGCCTAAAGTGAAAGTCATCGGCATTGTCTGTGCGACGGAAAATATGCCTTCGGGCAAAGCGCAGAAGCCGGGTGACGTGCAGATTGCCATGTCAGGCAAGTCAATTGAAATTATCAATACGGATGCCGAAGGCCGCCTGGTTCTCGCCGACGGTCTGTTCTACGCCCGACAACTCGGCTGCACACACCTAGTCGATGCCGCCACGCTGACGGGCGCGGTCGTAGTCGCGCTCGGATACGCTAACGTTGGAGCCTTTGCCAATGATGACGCTATTTACGAACGCCTCCATAAGGCCACTGCCGAAGCCGGCGAGAAGATGTGGCGCCTGCCGCTCGACGACGAATACAAGGAGAACATCAAATCCACCATCGCCGATATGGTTAACTCCGGCGGACGCTGGGGCGGTGCTATCAACGCAGCAATGTTCCTGAAAGAATTTGCCGAGGATACGCCGTGGATTCATCTCGACATCGCTGGCACTGCCTGGATGGAGGAGCAAAAGCCCTGGATTGCCAAAGGCCCGACAGGAATCGCACTGCGCAGTCTAGTGGGGTTTGTGAAGGGCTTCGCAAGCTAGCGACATCAGGCCACGGCGATAAGAGACTGTAATCATCTGTACGAGTCTCTGGCGAAGGTTCTCAGTTTTAGTCCTTTCGCCGCCAGCCTTTTCTGCATCAACAGCATCTCATCCGGGCTGCAACGGCCCGCTTCTTTCTTACTGGCCGAACTCTGGATCGTGGGGGCGACTTATGAAAGCGCTGGCGCTAGCGGGAGTGGTTGTGTTGATTCTGGGGATTGTTTCATTCTTCGTCCCCATGCCGCACTCGGAACACCATGGCGTCAACGTGGGCGATGCGCATATCGGTGTCACTACCGAACACGACGAAAAAGTTCCGCCAGCACTTAGCGTAGTGTTGGTCGTCGTGGGCGCCGGCCTGATCATTGCCGGAAGAAAAGCTTAAGCGACGGATCAATCTATTTAGTCGTCGCCAGAGTAAAGGCCTTTTCCAGATTCGTGACCAGCGGCGACTCGCCCTGTTGCAATCCGCTGCGACCCATCATGCGCCACAGATATTGACTCTGCGGCCAGCCGCGCGCGTCGTAAACCGCGAGAATGTCTTCCGATGGGCGGCTCGTGACCATCAGCACGATGTCGGCCTGGTTCGGCTCATAGACCAGCGTGAATTTTCCCCACTTCTGCATCGCGTCTTGCACCGTGCTGATAGCCTGGCGATCTTCGGGGAAGAGGTTGATATTGAACTGATCACCGTCATAGCTGGTGACATAAACATAACGGGCATTGACCAGAGTGCCGGGAAACGGCGGAACAGCTTGCAGGGCTGTCTTCGCGGGCTTAGGCGCCGCCCAAGCGACACTCCCCACCAACAAAACCGCAACTGTGAGTACGACAGAAAAATGAATGCTCTTCATAGATGACAGGCTCCCCAGCCTTTCAATCAGTTAGATGGTCCTGAGCGATCACGAGATGCACGACTGCCAGTCGCGATTCCGTCTAAATAATTGAATCCACTGTAACTGCAGCATCTTGGCGATAAAGAGCACCAGAGGTCAGCGGCGACCGCGTCGAAGCAAAGTCAATCTCCAAATCTCTCCGCCGCACGGGCTTTCGCTTTCGCAGCCTCTTCTTCCCGATTCTTCGCGGGCGCGGTGGTTTCGAGCGAATGCAAAAGGCGAGCAGAGATCGCGGCTATTTCATCGATCGCAGCCAGGAACGAAGCTTCGTTGGCCTTTGATGGTTTGTTAAAGCCGGTAATTTTTCTGACGAACTGCAGCGACGCCGCCCGGATCTCCTCGTCGTTGACCGGCGGATCGAAGTTGAAAAGAGTTTTGATATTTCTGCACATTATCGCATGCGCTCCGACGGGCAGATGTGCCCAGAGGTATAACTTCATCTAGTTTGACACATCTCCGAAATTGTCTGCTTAGCGATTTGCTTCCGGCGTAGCTTGAATCTGGCGCGCCTGCTCCACAACTTCCCGGATGGCGTCGATCACCAAATCAGGGCGGTCGAGCTGAATATAGTGCGAACTGTTTTTCGCGATCGTCCGCGTGCCCCGGGAGGAGAGATGAGTCAATTCCTCCTGCATTTGATCCCAGGCGTCATTCATAGGCTTGACCAGGTCAGCCGGCACCTCGGGTTGGGGCACGGCAGGATCATGGGAAAGCACGGCGACAGGAAGGTCGCCGAGAGAGCCAGTGGTGGCGGCCTGAGCTGCGCTTTCGGGAAACGTTTTCAGGACCGTAAGGCCTTCGCGATAGCTGTGAAAATTACAATCGGCGGCGCGATCCTCGGCATCGTTGCCACAGAAGCCCAGCAGTCGGGGAATTCCGAATGGCATCGAGAATGTCAGAAATTCCTGCTCCCGCACCCAGGTTTTGTCCATGTCGTTCAGTGCCTGGGGAAAACGCTTATCCTGCTCCGGATGGGAAGAATCCACCAAAACCATGCCCGCCACTTCGCCGCGATAAAGGCTGGTAAATAGCCTAACGTTGAATCCGCCCATGGAGTGGCCCACAAGAACGTAAGGCGGAGAGATTCCCGCCTTGTGCAAAAGGGTGTGCAGCTCCTCGGCCATAACTTTGCTGGTGCGGGGGTGCGGGCTCGAAGCGCTATAGCCAAGGCCGGCGCGGTCGTACGAACAGACCCGCGAAAATCTGCCGATCTGCGGCTGCACTTTGCTCCACGAAACGTAACTATCGCCCAGGCCCGAGTCGAGAATCACGGCAGGAGCTTCTTGCCCCAGGCAATCAATGTGCATCCGGTAGCCGCCGACGTCGACGAGTTGACCGGGCATGGGATGGAAACGGCGATCGCGGGCTTCGGAGATGTTCTCGTAGAAGAACCCTGTGACCGCGAACAGAATGACAAGAATGAGCAAGCATCGGACGATGATGCGGAGCCATGCACGGCCTGACTCGGGCCTGTTCGTAGCCAGCGACATTTGTTGCTTTCTTAGAAGCGCGGACGCGAAGGCTCGCGCCGACACAGTCTATCCCTTCTACATCACCTGAGGTACGGTGATGCCCATGACTGTCAAGATGCGAATTAATTCCCGACGGACTATCGCCACAGTGGCCAGCAGGAATTGCTTTCGCTTGTCATCCGGCTCGCTCAGTATGGGATGACGATGGTAGAACGTGTTGAAGAGTTGAGCCAGCTGGAAAGCGTGCTTAGCGAGATGAGCAGGTTCGGTGGTTGCGATGCATTGGTCCACGATGTAGGACGTCTTCGATGCGGCTAGCCAGAGTTCCCAGATTTCCGTACCGTGGTCGGCTTGCAGAAACTCAGCAAAATCTTCAGGGGCCAGTTTGGTGGAGATCTCCTGAGAGAAGACATCGGGATCAATCGCGGCCTTTTTGAAGATACTCGCGGCGCGGACGACCGCGTATTGCGCATAGGGTCCAGTTTCGCCCTCGAAGCTGAGGGCTTCTTTGAAGTCGAAGGCGATCACCGATTGCTTGGTGAACTTCAGCATGAAGTAACGCAGCGCGCCAATGGAGATCTGCGTAGCGATGGCTAGGCGTTCGGCGTCGCTGAGCTGCGAATGGCGGGAATCGACTTCACTCTTGGCGGAGACGATGAGCTGATCGAGCAAGTCATCGGCTTTGACTCCGAAACCTTTGCGCCCGCTGACTTCAATGTAGGAGCGTGTCTTGTCTTCTTCGCTCAACGTATATCCGAGTTCAGCGGCACAGCGCGGCGTGAGTGCAACCATCTCGTAAGAGAAATGCGTGTAATGGTCGGCCGCTTCGTTGTGGCCAAGTCCGCGCAGCGCTTCGATGACTGTGTTCTGCGCTTCGGATTGGCGAGCATCGATCACGTTATAGATTTCGGCGACGTCGCCGAAGTGTGGATGATTCTTCTCGCCTTCGGTGGCTGAAATCCAGCAGTCGTGCCGGTTCGGGTAGCGATAAAACTTGCGATAGCCGAAGTCGCGGCCTAGCAATCCGAACTTCCACATGTGGTAGGCGATGTCTTTGCCGACGTAGCCGACGGTGCCATTGGAGCGGACGATTACTTTCTGATCGTCCTCGGAGATTTTCGGGGCTTCCTCTTTGTCCCCTGTGTCCCCTGTGGTCGAGGCTGTTCCCGCCCGTCGCATCACCCAACACCCTTTATTCTTCCCTTCGCTCTCGTAAGTCAACACGCCTGCGTCTTTGAGCTTGGTGAAAGCCGCGTCCCAGAAATGCAAATGCAGGATCTCGCTCTCGCGCGGCAGAAAGTCGTATTCGATGTCGAGACGATCCATGGTTTCAAGATGGCGGCGTAGCACGGCGGTCGAGATCATTTCGGCGATTGCGGCGGTTTCGCTCGCAGGATCTTCGATCCCGTGTAGCGTTTCGCGCCGCGCCTGCAGACCTCCTTTGTCCTGCTCGTACCACTGCGAGACGCGGGCATATAAATCCCAGCAGTAGTAGTCGAAGCGCGGCTGGCTGATGAGAGCTTCGACGTCGACCCGCGATTTTTTCTCGATCTGCGTAAAGCCCACGACCACGTCGGCAACCTGCACGCCGGTGTTGTCGATGTAATTCTGGACATCGACTTCCCTGCCCGCGTAACGCAGCAGGCGCACGAATGTGTCCCCGAGAATAGCGTTGCGTAGATGGCCAATGTGAGCTGCTTTATTGGGATTAATGCTGGTGTGCTCGACCAGAATTTTTCCCGCAGGGATGTCGGAAGAGGGCTTCTGATCCGCAGCCAGGGCCGCAGCCATCCAAACTCGATCGACTTTCACGTTTAAGTAGCCCGGAGGCGCAACCTGCATTTCGGCGATGCCCTCGATGGCACCGATCTCGGCTCGGATGGTTTCGGCAATCCGCAGCGGAGCTGAGCGCAGCGGCTTGGCGAACGGAAAGATGGGGATGGCGAACTCCCCCAGTTCCACTCGCGGAGGCGGTTCGATGACGACGTCTGGCAGACCTACGCCAGGATAGCGATGAACAAGAAACTCCGCGATTCGCCGGGCTACCCGGTGTTCCAGATGACGGTACAAGGCTTCCCTCTAAGCTGTTTGAGAAGATAGTGATTTTAGCAGAGCGCGCTGCGGATGCTGGTTTGACGCGAAGTGCAGCGTTCCCTATGATGAAAAATCGGTGTTTATTCCTAAGTTTTCTATGCGCATAGCCTACCTTGAATGTTTTTCCGGCATGAGCGGCGACATGTTTTTAGGCGCGCTGATAGATGCAGGAGTTTCGCCGCAGTTGCTGGAAGACGCCGTCGCGGCTCTCAACGTGGGGGCGCGGCTGGAAATTTCACGCGTAGTTCGCAGCGGAATTTCCGCTACAAAAGTGGACGTATGGGTGGGTGGGGAAAAGGATCTGCCGCGCCAGGAGTATGGGGAGCGGCAGCATGATCCTGAAGATCACCAACATTTGCACGATGGACATCATGCTTTTGAGCATCTTGCCCATTCACATTTAGCTTCTGGCGAGATTTCGCAGGCAGAAGTGCCCGCGCCACAGCAGCACACTCATACTCGCGAGCATTCCCACTCCCATAATCATGGTCGTGGGCTGACGGAGATTCGTCTGCTAATTTCGGCGGCGTCGATCTCCGATGGCACAAAGAAGACTGCCATCGCTATCTTTGAAGCGTTGGGACGGGCCGAGGCGAAGATTCACGATACTTCCGTTGAGAGCGTGCACTTCCACGAAGTCGGCGCCGTGGACGCGATGGTAGATATTGTGTGCGCAGCGGTTGGAGCAGAGGCGTTGGGGGTCGAGGAATTTATTTGTTCGCCATTGAACGTCGGCGGTGGGGCAGTTCAGTGCGCGCATGGAACCTTCCCTGTACCGGCTCCGGCAACTGTCGAGTTGTTGGCGCATGCGCCCGTGTACTCTTCCGGACTGCAGGCCGAGTTGGTTACGCCCACGGGCGCGGCGATCGTGAAAACGCTGACCTCGCGCTTCGCCGCATTTCCCGAGATGAAGATTGAAAAGTCCGGTTATGGTGCCGGATCAAGGGATTTTCCTGGGCATCCGAATGTGGTGCGTTTGACGCTGGGACAATCTGCTTCATCTGCCATCGCCGCAAACACGGCGTCCGAGACCGTCACAGTGCTCGAAGCCAATCTGGACGATCTAAATCCACAGGTCTTTGGCTATGTGATGGATCGATTATTCGACGAAGGCGCGCTGGATGTGTTTGCAATGGCGGTGCAGATGAAAAAGAATCGTCCGGGCACGCTGCTGACAGTGTTGTGCAAGCCTGAGGATTCCGGCAAGCTGACGCAACTGATCTTTACGGAGACGACCACGCTGGGCGTGCGGCGGCGCGATGAGATGCGTCAGACTTTGGCCCGCCGCTGGGAGAGTGTGGGCACACCATGGGGCGAGGTGCGCATCAAGATTGCGAGCATGAACGGCACGGTCACCAACTATGCTCCGGAGTACGAGGATTGCCGCCGTATTGCCGCAGAACATCGAGTACCGTTAAAAGCGGTGATGCAGGAAGCGGCACAGGCTTATCTCCACACCGACAAGAAACTTTAAACACAGGGGACGCAGAGGTGCACAGGGTAACGCTTCTTCCCTCTGAGTTAGTCGATTCCTCTGACTTAGGCGAAATATGAGCAAGAAATTTTACATCACGACGCCGATTTACTACGTAAATGCCCGCCCTCATATTGGGCATGCTTATACGACGATTGCCTGCGACACCATTGCGCGGCGGCAGCGCTTGTTAGGTGCGGAGACTTTTTTTCTCACCGGGACGGACGAACACGGGCAGAAAATTGAACGCGCGGCGCAAGCCGCGGGAAAGACTCCGCAACAGTATGCCGACGAGATTTCGGCGGAGTTCCGCCAGTTGTGGAAGCGGATGGGAATCTCAAACGACGACTTCATTCGCACCACGGAAGACCGCCACAAGAAGCGGGTTCAGGAATTATTTCGCAAGATTCGCGACAACGGCTACATTCACAAGGGAACCTACACTGGGCAGTACTGCGTTTCCGATGAGCTTTATGTCGACGGCGCGCAACCCGGGGATCCATGCCCCACCTGCGGGCGCATTACCGAGACGGTGCACGAGGAAAATTATTTCTTCAAGCTCTCGGCTTTTCAGGACAAGCTGCTTGCGCTTTATGCGAACCCGGAGTTTATTCGCCCGGAGGCGCGGCGTAATGAGGTGATCTCATTCGTGCGCTCGGGACTGCGCGATCTCTCGATCAGCCGGTCCACTTTTACCTGGGGCATCCCGGTTCCCGACGATCCCAAGCATGTGATTTACGTTTGGCTGGACGCGCTGGCGAATTACATCACCGCGATTGGTTATGGTTCATCTCATGCGGGAGCGCAAGAGGCCTTCAAGAAATTCTGGCCCGCCGACGTCCAGATGATTGGGAAGGAAATAGTCCGCTTTCATTGCGTTTATTGGCCGGCGTTTTTGATGGCGGCCGGCCTGCCCATGCCCAAGGCCATTGTGGCGCACGGATGGTTGCTGTTTGAAGAGAGCAAGATGTCGAAGTCGCGCGGCAACATCGTGCGCACGGAAACGATTCTCGACGTACTGGGCGCGGATGCGCTGCGATACTTTCTGCTACGGGAAGTCGTCTTCGGGCAGGATGGATCGTTTTCCTTCGATGCTCTGGTACAGCGCTACAACTCCGATCTGGCGAATGGGCTGGGAAATCTCGCCAGCCGTACCCTCACCATGATCAATCGCTATTTCAAGGGCGAAGTTCCGTATCCGTCGCATGCCGCGTCGAAAACCGAGGCTGAGGATGCGATTGCGAATGGGGCGCAGAAGACCATCCGGGAATTTGGGGTGCTATTCGATCAATTCCAATTTTCGCGCGCTCTGGAAGCAGTATGGGCGCTGATAGCGACGGTCGATAGATACATAGTCGAAAATGAACCATGGGCTCTGGGCGAAAAGCAGGATGAGGATAGCCGCTCGCGTCTTGCGACGGTGCTTTACACCGCGGCCGAAGCATTGCGGATTGCGACGGCGCTGGCCCATCCTGTAATGCCCGACGCGACGGCGAAGATCTGGATGCAGATGGGATTGGGAGACATCCAGAAACTGCCTCTCGGAGGCTTGGCTTGGGGACAACTGCCTCTAGGAACGAAGCTGGGTGAGGTGCAGCCGGTGTTTCCACGCGCCGACAAAAGCGCCATTGAAAGGATGCAAAAAATGGAAGAGGAGCAGAGAGCTACGCCGGTGATTGAAGCTCCGGCAGCGGCACCTGCGGTCACTCCCCCGACGAACGACAAGATTTCAATCGATGACTTCAGCAAGATCGAACTCCGGGTTGGGCTGGTGAAGGTTGCCGAACGGGTGCCTAAGGCCGACAAACTTCTGCGCCTGGAGATTGATATTGGAACCGAAGTGCGGCAGGTGCTGGCAGGCATCGCAGAAGCCTATGCCCCCGAAACTTTGATTGGACGAAAAGTAGTGATCGTGGCCAATCTTGCGCCGCGCAAGCTGCGCGGCATGGAATCGAATGGGATGATCGTGGCCGCATCGCTCGAAGGCGGCAGACCTGTTCTGGCGGGCTTTTTGGAGGATGTGCCGGTAGGGGCGAGATTGAAGTAAAGCTGAGCGTTGCTCGACGATAAGGAAGTCGGTAGCCAAAAACGAGCCGAGCTTGGCTCGGCATGGACAGCCGAGGGCGGCTATCCCCGCATAAACAATAGTCATGTTTGTCGATTCTCACGCGCATCTTGATGGCAAGCAGTTCGACACCGATCGCGAGCAAGTGATTGCCCGGGCGCGGGAGGCCGGAGTGCGGACCATGGTCGCCATTGGCAACGGCGATGGCCCGGAGCATGTGGATTGCGGAATCTTATTGGCGGAGAAATACGATTTCATTTACGCGACCCTCGGCATTCATCCGCACGAAGCCCGGCTGGCGGATGAAGTGGCCTATCAGAAAATGGAACGCCTGGCGCGGCATCCCAAGGTAATAGCTTGGGGCGAGATTGGCTTGGACTATTTCTACGATCACTCCCTGCGTGCGGTGCAAACAACGGTCTTCACGCGGCAGATGGAGTTGGCTGCGGCCGCCAAGCTGCCAATCGTCATCCACTGTCGTCCGTCCGAAGACAGTGACAACGCCTGGAATGATTGCTTCGCACTGATCGAAGAGCATTGGGCGGCAAAAGGATTAGGGGGGATTCTCCACTGCTTCACAGGCAACTGGCAACAGGCGAAGCGTGCGCTGGACATGGGATTTATGATCTCGTTCGCGGGCAACCTGACCTTCCCTAAAGCACAACAAATCCGCGATGCGGCGCTGGAAGTGCCGCTGGAGAGCGTCCTCATTGAAACCGACTCGCCGTACCTCGCTCCCGTGCCCCATCGGGGCAAGCGAAACGAGCCGGCATTTGTGAGAGAAACCGCGCGAAAGCTGGGAGAATTGCGCGCGACGGAGACGGAAGAAATCGGAAAACAAACCACCCGCAATTTCTACAAGTTTTTCAAATTGGCTGAAACCGCTGAAAAGAAAGTTTCCGCTGGTTGACTCTCTGCAATAACGATTCTTCTGATAACCTCAAGAGTTAGATTTCTTCATTTCAGAAAGAATTGAAATCCGATGCCCGATAACACTTTTGACATCGTGAGCAAGGTGGACCTGCAAGAGGTTTCGAACGCCATCCAACAGGCGTTGAAGGAGATTCACACTCGCTTCGACTTAAAAGATTCCAAGTCGAATATTGAACTGGAGAAAGACGCTATCGTGCTGCACTCTGCCGACGAGTACAAACTGAAGGCGGTGAATGACATTTTGCAGCAAAAACTGGTCAAGCGCGGCGTCTCGTTGAAGGGGTTGACTTATGGCGCGGTGGAACCTGCGGCGGGCGGAACGTCCAGGCGGAAAGTCACGATGCAACAGGGCATCGCCATTGAAAAAGCACGCGAGATCGTAAAACTGGTTAAGGATTCCAAGAAAAAAGCGCAAGCTTCGATCCAGGGAGATCTGGTGCGAATCAGTAGTAAGGATCGCGACACTCTGCAGGAAGTAATCGCTATGTTGCGGCAGCACGATTTCGGGATCGATCTGCAGTTTACGAATTACCGGACAAATTAGATGAGAACTTCAACTTACTGAACGCGAACGACTGCCGCGAGGACGCAGACGAGAGCCAGGATCCATCATTGAGCGCACCGCCCATCATTAACGGGAAGGAAATCTTCGACCTGCTGCACGACGATCTTGCAGCTCTGGAGGACGAGTTCGGACAGGACACGGTTTCGGGGGTCCAGGCGATCACCGAGATTGGAGAGTATTTGCGGAATGGCGGCGGAAAGCGCATTCGCCCGGCGCTGCTTTTCCTTTCTTCCAGACTGTTTCATTATCAGGGACGGGGAGCTGTGCGCCTTGGCGCTGTGGTCGAGATCATCCACACTGCGACTCTGGTGCACGACGACATCATTGATGAAGCTAAGACGCGCCGCGGGCGTCCCGCAGCCAACACACAATGGGGCAACTCGAAGTGCGTGCTCGCGGGCGACTGGCTCTACATGCAGGCCTTCAAGGTTGCGGTAGAAGAGCGCAACTTCCGCATTCTCGACACGCTGATTGAACTGACGCAGCAGATGGTTGAGGGCGAACTGCTGCAAATGGAAAAACTTGGAGAGCTCATCACTCTCGAAGAGCATTTCGATCTGATTTACCGCAAGACAGCTTGTCTTTTTTCCGTTTGCATGCGACTGGGAGCGATTCTAGGGGGAGCGACGTCCGAGCAGGAACGCGCTCTAGGTCAGTACGGACACGACTTGGGCATGGCGTTCCAGATCGTTGATGACGTCCTCGATCTGACCGCGTCCGAAGATGTTTTGGGTAAGCCGGTGGCCAGCGATCTGCGCGAGGGTAAGGTCACGATGGCAGTGATTCACGCGCTGGAGCGCTGCACGCCGGAAGAGCGGGCCAAAATCGAAACCATTCTGCGCGATCGCGCTTTCAACGGTGTGACGCATGCGCACATCATGGAGATTTTGCAGCGCTACGGTTCGCTGGAGGCTGCCACCGCGCGCGCCGCACGGTATGCAGAGTCTGCACAGAAGGCGATCTGCACTTTCCCCGATTCCGAGATCAAGCGAGCGCTGCTGTGGGCGCCGGAGTTTGTCGTAGCGAGAGAGAAATAATTTTCAGCTGTGCAGCGTAAATCCCGCTCGTCCATTAGACCGGTGTAACCGAACGACAGCGCGTCTGCTACCCACCCTTCGCTCCGTAGCATCATTCAAGAATCAAACAAATCTCCGGCAGATCAATCCCGGGTGGGGCCGCAGACGGGACGGGCAAACCCTTATCGCGTTGCTCACGCGAGCTGCTCCGCAGGTCCGCGGGAGCGCGGCTTCGATGGTATCTTTGGTGGTTGCCACCGAAGTGTGCCAATAAACTATGGACGTTCTCAAGAAGCTCTTTGAGCAGCGGTTTCACGCTTCACCCGCGCTGATTCAGCCGCTGCAAGGCGAGCTGGGCGGGTCAGGGCGGAAGATCGTCCGGCTCGCCACCGATGCGGTTAGCACAATTGGCATACTGTACGGCATACGCGAAGAGAATGCGGCTTTCCTGGAATTTTCCAGGCATTTTCGCAGGCGCGGCCTGCCAGTGCCGGAGATTTATGCGCAGGATTTAAGTCAGGGCGCATATCTGGAAGAGGACTTTGGGGATACGAGCCTGTTTGACTTTCTGTCGGAAAATCGCGCCGGGGAAAAGATTGCACCGGCAGCGGTGGAAGCCTATCGCAAGGTGGTCGCGGTATTGCCGCGCTTTCAAATTGAAGCAGGACGCGATCTGGACTACAGCGTTTGCTATCCGCGAGGAAGCTTTGACCGGCAGTCCATCGCCTGGGACCTCAATTATTTTAAGTATTACTTTCTGCGACTGGCGGGGATTCCGTTCAATGAGCAGGCACTGGAAGACGATTTTGATAGTTTGACGACTTTCTTGTTGAGCGCGGATCGCGACTATTTCATGTACCGGGATTTTCAGTCCCGCAACATCATGCTGCGCGATGGTCAGCCATTTTTCCTCGATTATCAGGGCGGACGCAAAGGGGCGCTGCAGTATGACATTGCTTCCCTTCTATACGATGCCAAGGCCGATTTGCCGCCGGAGTTGCGTCAACAACTGCTGGATCTTTACCTCGAGAGACTCGGCGATTTCATCACGATCGGCCCCGAAGCTTTCTTACATTATTTCTACGCGTACGTTTATGTGCGTATCCTGCAGGCGTTGGGAGCCTACGGGTTTCGCGGTTTTTACGAGCGCAAATCGCATTTTCTGCAAAGTGTGCCCTACGCAATGAAGAATCTGCGCTGGCTGCTGCACAACGTGAAGCTGCCCATCGCGCTGCCGACGCTGATGGAAGCGTTCAACAGCATGCTGGCTTCGGAGAAGCTGCAGGGTCTGGCTTCCGAAGGCAATAACCTGATCGTACGGATCTTGAGTTTTTCATTTCATCGCGGTATGCCTAAAGACGAGAGTGGACATGGCGGCGGATTTGTTTTCGATGGCCGGAGCTTGCCGAATCCGGGGCGGGAAGAGCGATTCAAATCGCTCACCGGCAAAGACGCGCCGGTGATTGAGTATCTAAATCAGCAGGAGAGTGTACATCAGTATTTGGCCAGCGTGATGTCATTGCTGGACGCCAGCGTGAACAATTATCAGAAGCGGGGATTTAAGAACCTGATGGTCTCGTTCGGTTGCACTGGCGGGCAGCATCGTTCGGTGTATCTGGCGGAGCAGGCGGCGAAGCGGTTGCGCGGGCGAGACGGAGTGGCCGTCGTGTTGCGGCATCGTGAATTGGAGAAGCCGGCGCAATGAAAGCGATGATTCTGGCTGCGGGCCTGGGCACGCGCTTGCGACCCCTCACCCGTGATCGTCCTAAAGCGCTGGTGGAAATCGGTGGCCGAAGCCTGCTTGAGATCACGCTTTCCCGGCTGCGCACTTTTGGAGTTGGCGAAGTGATTGTGAATGTGCATCATTTCGCAGACGTGGTCGTCGACTATCTGAAGGCGAACAATAACTTCGGAATGCGTATTGAAGTTTCCCGCGAGGAAGCGCTACTCGATACGGGCGGCGGGTTGAAAAAAGCAGCCTGGTTCTTTCTCGAGGATTCCAGCAGTTTGGACGAGCCGTTCGTTCTACATAATGTCGACGTGATCAGCACGATTGATCTGGAGCCCATGAGACAGTCTCATATCGAGCGTGGAGCACTGGCCACGCTGGCCGTGCAAAAGCGGGAGACTTCGCGCTACCTTCTTTTTGACGAGCAGCATTATCTTTGTGGCCGGCGTACCGGCGGTGATCAAGCAGCCAAACTCGTCCGTCCCGCGCAGGAAGTGGAAGCGTTGGCGTTTTCGGGCTTCCATATTATTTCGCCTCGCATTTTTTCGCTGTTGACCGATGAAGGCGCGTTCTCGATCATCGAGTCCTATTTGAGACTTGCAGCCCAGGGAGAGAAAATCCTCGCGTTTCGCGCCGACAAGTATTACTGGCGTGATCTAGGCCGTCCGGAGAATGTGGCGCAGGCGGAGCAGGATTTTAAGAGCAGAGTTCTTTCCTGATGAGGGGTTTCCCGTCTAGTTCGATCTCATTTTTCTTCCTTCATTGTCTTGCAAACCAGCCTGGTGTGCCCCGTTTTTGAATCGATCACGGTAGTCGCGGGCAGACAACTGCAGGTCACCGTGTTGGCATTCTCCTGTTTGACCACGACACAGTGTTCGATGAGTTCGGCGGTGGACGGCGGGAGTTGGCTCCGAATAGGGGGCGGCGGGGTGGCCACAACCGGCTGCTTCTTCGCCGCGCAACCTGCCAGAAGCAGGCAAAGCACTATCCCAGCTTTCCTCATGCCCTCTGTTTTCGCTCTGACAGGCCCGCTTGTCGATTGGCAATCTTGGTTACACGCCCTAAAAACAACATATCGCGCCCCGAGCGCTGAAACTTTTGAAGACACGCAACTAGCTGGCTAACGTCCGTGTTTCCCTAGTATGGCCCGATGACTCCGGCGATGGCGCGAGACGCTGGCGTGGGCGCCACACTCGAAGTGTCCAGCACGTCGAGGTATTTCAATCCCGAACCGGTGTTGAACAGGACGACCATATCGTCTGGCGTGAAGAAACCGCTGGCTAACAGCTTCTGATAAGCGACCAGGGACGCCGCGCCTTCGGGGGCGGCGAAGATGCCTTCCACTCTTGCCCAGTGACGAGTAGCGGCGAAAATTTCTGTGTCGGTGGCGGCTAACGCGAGACCTCCGCTTTTTTTCAGAATGTCCAGGATCAGGTAATCGCCATAAGGTTTTGGAACGCGGAGGCCTGCGGCGACCGTCGACGCATTGGGCCACATTTCCACGGAGGCGCGGCCTTCATCCCATGCTTTGACGATGGGGGCGCAGCCGGAAGCTTGGACGCTGATCATGTTCGGACGCTCGGAGCCAATGAAGCCGAGTTCTTCCATTTCTTCGAAGGCTTTCCACATACCCAGGAGACCAACTCCGCCGCCCGTGGGATAGATGACGCCCTGCGGGAGTTTCCAACCGAGCTGTTCGGCGATCTCGTAGCCCATGGTTTTCTTACCTTCGACGCGGTAGGGCTCTTTAGTAGTGGAAACGTCGAACCATCCCTCCGCCGCCCACGTTGGTTTTTCTTTGAGTTCGGCGACCTTGCGGGCACAGTCGGAGATGAGACCATCGACCAGAGTGACATGCGCTCCGTAGTAATCGCACTCGACGCGGTTGGCCAGGGGAACATCTTTGGGCATGAAGATATGGGCTTCGATACCGGCGGCGGCGGCGTAGGCAGCAAGGGCTCCAGCGGCATTTCCGGCGGAAGGAATGGCAAGCTTTTTGAGGCCGAAATGGCGGGCCATCGTGACCGCGGCGGAGAGGCCGCGAGCTTTGAAAGACCCAGTGGGATTCAGGCCTTCGTCTTTGATGAAGACCCCGGGGTATTCGCGGCTGGGCAGCATGGGAGTAAAACCTTCGCCGAGAGTGACGGGGGACGCTTCGGGAAGGACGGCGTCGTATCGCCACATCGTGGGAGCAAGGGGCAACAGCGATGAAAGGGAGAAAGTCTTCTTGATAGTGGCGAGGTCGTAGCGGGCATATAGAATTCCGCCATCCTGCGGACAAACGGTTTGGGGACGATCGGCCGGAAAATGCTGGCTGCAACGGGTGCATTCCAGATGAGTAGGGCGGGACACGAGGAAAGTCTATCAGGCGCGAGAGCAAGGAAGTTCACGCCCGAAGAGTCATTCGCGTGGCCGCTCTCGAGTAGTTGGTTTGGCGAGAACGAAGATGACTGCGACCTGGTCGCTGTAGACAGGCTGCCAGATTGCGCTTTCGGCCAGAATGCTCCCTAAGGCGGAGCCCTTGGGACTAACGACATATCGAACGGGATACTGTTGGAGAAAGTCTTTCCACCCCGTTTCGACGTGCACCAACTTCAAATAGGATTTGAGAAATTGTTCACCGTAGAAATCATGGCGGTCATCTACTGCCACTTTTATTTGTGGATAAACACGATAGATCAAATAACCGCCCCAGTTATCGGGAGCGAACACCGGTCCCTCTGCGTTCTGGCTTTCCAGATAGGTTATGGCGTCTGCCGGGAAGCGCTTGGAGTCAAAGTGTGCGTCCATCACTTGGGTGACACCCAGTTTGCCGCCATGAAAGCTAATCCAGCAGGTAAGCACGATTGCCGCGACGGGCCAGAGGTGGCCGTGGAGGCTTGACTCGATGACCTGCATTCTGTGAAAGAAATCCGGGGATGTCGTAGCTTGCGATCTCGATGCGACCCGCCACCCCGCCCACCATTCTTGCAACGGTTGAAGTGCATTGGACAGTCGCGGGCCAATCACCAGAATCAACAGCAGCGCCGACACCGGGATATTCCGCGAAGCATAGAGGCCCGAATCGACGGCAAAGAGCGTTAGCAACAATTCGCTTGTGGTGAAGTCGTTCCTCCCGCGTCTCTTGGTCGCTAACACGATCAAAGTGAGGAGTAGCAGCAGTGCAAAACACTTCTGGGCAGTACCATGAAAATTAGGAGATTGAAACTCGTCGATATGATCCATCAGGAAACGATTCGAAAGATAGCGATAGATATGGACGTGCAATCTCCAGCCGTAAGGATTCACCAGTGTGGCCAGGGCGCTTAATACGCCAACGAGCGCAAGCTTTCGCGCCCGCTTCCCTGCTCTTATCTTTTCCACCACATCTTCTAAGCGATCATCCTTCAGCCGGAAATAATCCCAGACAGCGCTGAGCCAGTAAATCCCAAGAAGGGCGAAGCCCAGCAGAAATCCCCCATGAGCATTTACCCAGACGAGCGTCAGGAGCGGAATGAGCCACAAAAGCCAGCCCTGGCCAGCTTCGGCGAACGAGCCGGGTTGCTTCTTCTGGGAGGATTCTAAAATCCAAAACCACAGCACCGCAAACAACCAGCTCACAACATGCGGGCGCGCGAGGAAGTGGATCATGGCTGCCGATGCGGCCAGGAGCACCAAGCCAAGAGCCAGGAGAAAGTTTGCACCGCGCCGGAGAAGCAAACGAAAGCTCCACGAAAATGTCAGGGCGATGATCGCGGCGGTGAGAAAGACGACTCCGTTCAGCCCAGCGACATGATCCAACCACCCGACGAAGACATCGTAGAGCCACTCCCAGGCAAACCATGGATGGCCGGCCATAGTCGAAGAAAATGGATCAACGCGGGGAATCGAGTGGGTGGCGAGAATCCGCTGCCCGGTGCGTATATGCCAACCAATTCCAGCGTCGCCCAGCAATCGCACCGACAGATTTGTGAATCCGAGCAGCCCGAGCAAGGCGACGAAAATCAAGTCCCCCATGGAGGGAATAAGCCATCTGCCTGCAGGGGGAGGATTCGCCTTTTCAGAACTTCTGGAGCCGATTGTCATCGCGCTGAATCTTATAGAGTGATGCTATGAACGGCAAGGCTACACATCGAGTGGTTATCGTGGGAGCGGGGTTCGGTGGCCTGAATGCAGCCACGGCGCTGGCCGGCGCCGACGTAAAGATCACCGTGATTGACCAGAAGAACCATCACACCTTCCAGCCGCTGCTTTATCAGGTGGCCACCGCGGGTCTCTCGCCGGGGGAAATTGCAGAGCCCATCCGATCGATTCTTCATCGCCACAAGAATGTCGAAGTGCTGATGGCCGAAGTTACGGGATTCGATCTCGAACGGCGGGTGGTGCATATAGCCGATCAGGACGTTCCTTATGATTCTCTCATTGTGGCCGCCGGCGCCAGGCATGCCTATTTCGGTCACGACGAATGGGAGACTCTTGCGCCCGGACTTAAAACAATTGAGGATGCGATCGAGATCCGGCGTCGTGTTCTGCTGGCCTTCGAACTAGCCGAGCTGCAGGCAGCCGCGGGGGAGGTGACCGATCCGCTGAATTTTGTTGTGGTTGGAGCCGGACCGACGGGAGTTGAACTCGCCGGAACTTTAGCAGAAATTTGCCGTCACGCTCTCGCCAATGATTTCCGCTCGATCGATCCCCGGCGTACACGCATACATCTCATCGAAGGCGGGCCGCGCGTGCTGCCATCTTATCCGGAGGATCTTTCGCGCAGCGCGCTGGAACAACTGCAACATCTCGGCGTGGAAGTGCTCACCAACGCCATGGTCACGAAGATTGAGCCCGGCACCATTTCCATGGGCAACGCAAGCATGAAAGCCGCGGTCATTTTGTGGGCCGCTGGAGTGGCGGCTTCTCCTTTAGGCAAGAAACTGGGCGCGCCGGTGGATCGCGCGGGACGCGTCCTTGTCCAACCCGACCTGAGTATTTCTGGTCATCCGGAGGTTTTCGTCATCGGCGATCTCGCCGCGCTCAAGGATCAGTCCGGCAACTTGTTACCCGGGGTTGCGCCGGTGGCGATTTTGGAAGGGCGATTTGTCGCTAAGCTTATTCGTCAAGTGATCGCTGACATTTCGCCGGATCATTCCGGGCAGCGAAAACCCTTTCATTACCGGGACAAAGGGAGCCTGGCTACGATTGGCCGCGCCGCCGCGATCGCGCAGTTTGGCAAGGTTCATATTTCTGGATTCATGGCATGGCTTGCGTGGCTGTTTATCCACATCTTATTCCTGATCGGATTCCAGAATCGTGTGCTCGTCCTGATTCAGTGGGCTTGGTCGTATTTCACATACGAGCGCGGCGCACGGCTGATCACCGGCGGGACGAGCCTTCCTGGATGGACCGGGCTGGGGTCCAAGAATCGTCAGTTAGTCGAGCAAGAACGAAAAATTCCTGCGGAGACCCACAAATAGGAGTAAGAATATTCCTTCAGGCGGGCCCGATGAAAATCATTTCGATTTTGCGGATTCTTCTCGGCCTCGCGGCGGGTTTATTTCTTTGTTCGGGATCGTCCGCAGAAATTCTGAAAATTGTTGTCGATGACACGATTCAGCCCATCACCCAGGAATATATCTCCCGCGCCATCGACGAGGCGGAACGACGCAACGACCAAGCTGTATTGATCGAGATCAATACGCCGGGCGGGCTGGTCGACTCCACACGCCGGATCATCGAAAAGATAACTTCGTCCAAGGTTCCGGTTATCGTTTACGTCGGACCTAGCGGCAGCCGCGCCGGTTCTGCGGGAATCTTCCTCCTCGAAGCCGCCGACGTCGCCGCCATGGCTCCGGGGACCAACGCTGGGGCAGCGCATCCCGTCTTGATTGGCCCGTTCGCGCCCAAGGTTGACGACGAGATGAAACGCAAAATCGAGAACGATACCGCGGCTTTGATGCGCTCGGTCGCCTCTAAACGCGGGCGCAATGTCGAGGTCGCTGAAAGTGCCGTGCTCGAGTCCAAGTCGTTCACCGAGCAGGAAGCGCTGTCGCAGCACCTGATCGATTACGTTGCTTCCAGCGAAAGCGATCTTTTTCGCCAGATGGAGAACAGGACTTTTAAGCGCTTCACCGGACAGGAAGTAACGCTGAAGCTTTCCGGCCAGACGATCGCACCCTTTGGCATGACCTTAAAGGAACGCATCCTTGGCTATCTGATGGATCCGAACATTTCGTTTATTCTGCTCGCCATCGGTGCGCTGGCGCTCTATGCGGAATTCAATCATCCCGGCGCCGTGATTCCGGGCACCGTAGGCGTCGTCTTCATTTTGATCGCAGCCTTTGCTCTGAATTTGTTACCGACGCGCTTTGCCGCACTGATTCTGATCCTGGGGGCTTTCGCTCTGTTTGCCGCTGAGGCCAAGTTTGCGAGCCACGGCGTTCTCACGATCGGCGGCATCACGCTGCTTACCCTGGGAGGGCTGTTGCTGATCGACTCGCCCATTCCGGAAATGCGGGTCCATCTGATGACGGCCCTGGCTGTGAGTGTTCCGCTGGGATTGATTACGGCATTCCTTATGACGCTAGCTCTTAAGGCTAGACGGAACAAGATTGTAACCGGCGTCGAAGGTCTCGTGGGACAAACCGGTGTTGCTCAAACTACGGTTTCCCCAAGAGGAAAGATATTTGTGCACGGCGAAATCTGGGACGCCGTCTCCTCCTCCGACGTGTCTGCAGGTCAGGCGGTGGTGGTGCGCCGAATTGACGGTCTTCTTCTTCAGGTCGAACCGTTAATTGTAAACCGCCCCGCACGGGCAACTATTGTTCCCTAACTGGCCCGCGCACCAACGCAAGCAACGGTTGCGTCCGAATTCCACGCTCCTGCTCGTCCATTGCGTTACAATTCCGCCTCAGTAGCGGTTGAGTGTTTCGGGCGTGGAGGCATCAGTATGGAATTCAGTTTTGGATTCGGCGCCGTCGTCGTCATTATCATCGCCCTCTACGTGCTCAGTTCAATCAAAATCCTTGCCGAGTACGAACGTGGCGTGATCTTTCGTTTCGGGCACCTATACCCGAAAGCGAAAGGGCCTGGTGTCATATGGGTGCTGGCTCCAATGGACCGCATGGTGCGCGTCTCGCTGCGCCAGGAAGCGCTCGAAGTTCCGCCGCAAGACATCATCACGCGTGACAACGTTACATTGAAAGTGAACGCTGTTATTTTTCTGCGTGTGATCGATCCCAGCAAGGCCGTCGTAGAGGTTTCCAACTACGTTTACCAGACTTCGCAGTTTGCGCAGACCACATTACGCTCTGTGCTTGGCGAGCAGGAACTTGACGAACTACTTGCCCACCGCGAAAAAATCAACCTGCGGCTGCAAAGCATTCTTGACATGCACACTTCACCCTGGGGAGTGAAAGTGACGAACGTTGAGGTGAAGCAAGTCGATATGCCGGAATCCATGCTGCGGGCAATGGCGAAGCAGGCCGAGGCGGAGCGCGAGAAGCGATCCAAGATTATTCACGCTGAGGGCGAGTTCTCGGCGGCGCAGCGACTGGTGGACGCAGCCCATCTGCTGGCGACGGAACCGGTCAGCGTTCAACTGCGCTACCTGCAGACTTTGACGGAAATAGGCGTCGAGAAGAATACGACTGTCATTTTTCCCGTGCCGGTGGATTTCTTCTCCGGCCTTCAAAAGGTGTTAGGCAAAGCTGGCAATGAGCCTGAGCCCGTCGCGAGGTCCGCATAGATACACCCTCACACCACTTTTTAAGGAATGTTTATGGCTTCTTCACAGGATACTGAAATCACTTTAGGCACAGCGAAACTACTTGGGCTGTTTTTTGGTCTGGTAGGCATCTGCGCCGTTTTTTTTGCGCTCGGCTATACGCTGGGACGGAAATCTGACTCCGGCCTCGCCGCAGCAACGACGCTGGCCCCACTGCGAGCAGCCAACGGGATCAAACCCGGCGGCTCGGGTGCAGCAGCGTCAACGCCAATGACATTTTATAAGGCAGTGGAGCAGCAGAACGCGAATCCGCAACTGACCTCGGCAGCCGCGGTTGCGGCCACCACGGATGCGAGCCGTCAGCAGACCGCTGCATCTTCCACATCTTCGGCTGGCTCATCTTCGTCGGGTGAATCGGTTCAGACTTCCAATCCGCCCGATCCCATGGCTCCGGTCCCCGCCACCGGTTACTTCGTGCAGGTTGCTGCGGTGAGTAAGCAAGACGATGCCGACGCTTTGGTGGATGCCCTTAAAACAAAACTGTATCCCGCCTTCGTGGCGAGCAATTCCACTATTGACAAGCTGTTTCGCGTGCAGGTCGGCCCGTTCGGCGATATCAAAGAAGCCGAAACCATGCGCTCCCGTCTGATCAGCGACGGATATAATCCAATCCTTAAGAAATGAAGTCCCTCTATGAAGCCTGACCGGCTGTTGAACCGGCGCGTTATTTTCAAGTTACACGGCATGGACGCACTTGATGCGACGATTCTTAAACAGGATGCCACCGGCTACTGGATTCGCGGTGGCACGCTGGCCGGTCAGCTTGACCAATCCAATTGTTCTCTGCCGGAAAGCGATGTGCGATATCTTGAGTTCAGCCGCATTGAGTGGCTGCGAGCCGCAAGGCAGCGCGTCGGATGATTTTCATATCTTGGTGCTCTCTATTGACAACGGTCAATTTCCGAAACATGTCCGTTTTTGACGCCTGACTCTCGGACCCATGACTAGTTCCCTGCCTTCTCTCGACCGAATGCTGCAAGCGATCGCTGATCCCACGCGCCGGCGCATTCTGCGGACGCTCAAGGAACACGCAGCCACTCCCGCGGGCAAGAATTCCGGTTTGTGCGCCGGCGACATCGAAACAGGAGTGAATCTCTCGCAGCCGACCATCTCGCATCATATGGCGGTCTTAACGAAAGCTGGTTTAGTCGACGCCGTTAAGCAGGGTCAGTGGCGCTGGTACCGGCGCAATGACAAAGCTCTTCGCCGCCTGGTGAAGACCCTGCGCGCGCAGTTGTGAGGCAAAGTAATTGTCTTTCAATTTTTTGTTGGGTACAACAATCAGGCGGAAGCCGTCGCCGCGTGCGCTTTCTGCAAAAGGCGTCGGGCTTGGGAAATGAGATCCGCCACTTCGAAAGGTTTCACCAGGTAGGGGATGTTGTTTTGCTGAAGGAAAGTGCGCTCATCGCCCTGCTCCACGCCGTTGGAGAATGTGAATAGTAAGTGACTCTCCATGCCGGGGCAATGCTGGGTAAGCCATGCGTAGGCTTCTTTCGCGTTCCAGTCGGCAGGCATCTTGCCGCTCATAATTACGGCATCGAAGGGCTCCGACAGCAAACGCGTTTTCACATCTTCACTCTTGGATGCCGTGACCACGCTGGCTCCCGCACCTATGAGGACGTCGCGTTCGAACTCGAGCACAGCCTCTTCTTCTTCCACCAGAAGAACTCGGCCCTGAATGGCGCCTTCGCGTTTGGGGGCAACCACCGGCGCGCCTTCCAGAATGGTTGCGGCCGTCAGCGCCATGGGCAGACGCACCTCGATCACTGCACCGCCCCCAAGAGCATTGTGGGCCGTGATGTCGCCGCCGTGCTCCTTCACGATTCCGTAGCAGATGCTAAGACCAAGGCCGGTTCCTTTGCCAACGTTCTTGGTGGTGTAAAAAGGATCGAAAATTCTTTTGGGATCCTTGATTCCAGGCCCGTCGTCTGCAAACTGTGCGGACACGAAGCCGCTGTCGCAGGACACTCCGATCTTCAGCTTGCCAGACCGCCCGGTTTCCAGAACTGCGTCCACGGCGTTGTTGATAATATTCAGAAATACTTGTTCAATCTGGTGGGGATCGGCAACTACCATGGCGGGCTTATCTCCCAAATCTTTCTCCACAGCAATGTGATTGACCTTGAGATCATAGTCGCGAAGGGCAATCGTTTCTTCCAGCACCTTGCGGATATCGACCTCAGACCGTTCCGGCTTTCTTTGTCGCGCGAAGGAAAGCAAATTCTGCACCACGCGATGCGTGCGCTGCGCTTGTTTGAACATCTTGGCGACGTAGTCTTGCGCCCGTTCGTTCAAGCCTTCACTTTCGAGCAGCTGCGCGTATCCCAGAATTGCGGTCAACGGATTATTCAGCTCGTGGGCTACGCCCGCAATGAGCTGGCCTACCGCTGACATCTTCTCGCTTTGCAAAAGCTGTTCCTGGGTGCGGCGGAGATCTTCGTAAGCTTTGCAAGTTTCTTCGTACAGGCGAACTTTTTCGATAGTGGTTGCCAACTGGCGGCTGATTGCGACCAGCAGGTTTTCTTCCCCGCTGGAATATTCGTACTCCACATGGCTGCGCAGTCCCATCATTCCGATCGGGCTGTCCTTGCCCCAGAACAGCACCCAGTTCCAGGCGCCGTCACTGTTGGAGCGGATGAATTCCGCCACCGCTCCGGTGAGATGCGGCAGATATTCCGCGGTGATCACTTCCGCCCGCGACCGCATAACCAAGTCGCCAAAACCATCGGCAAAGCTGATTTCCGCCGGCCGCGATTTGTCGCGACTCCGCGGTCCCCAGGCGGCTCTGCGACGGTAGGTCGGAGCGTCGGAATCCGAAAGATACACGGCTCCGCTCTCCGCGCCGAACAACGAGACAACTTGCCGCAAGGTCAAGTTTAAAATTTCATCCAGATCGAAGGATTGCGTGGCCACCACCGCCATCGCGTTCAGCGCGTTCAATTCGCGATTACGGCGCCGCATTTCATCCTCGGCGCGGCGCTTCTCGGTTACATCTAAAACAAAACCTTGATAGCGTTCGAGTTTCCCCGCAGCGTCACGGGTGGCGAAACTGCTCTCGGCCGCCAGCAGCAATGTCCCGTTTTTCCGCCGCATGGTTACTTCAAAATGCCGGACATAATTTTGCTGCTCAATCTGTTTGTGAAAAGCATCTCTCTGGCCGGCATCCACGCGAATTTCTTCGTTCAGGTTCAACGGCAGTAACTCTTCGCGGCGCTCATAGCCCAGCATGTGCACAAACGCGTCGTTGCAGTCTAATAAACGCCCGTTGGGAGTCGCTACGTATACGCCTTCCTGCACCTGATCGAACAGCAGACGATATTTTTCCTCCGCCGAGCGCCGTTCCGTAATATCGCGGACGATGTGGATCGTCCCTTTCTGCTTGCTGCCCTGCTCGCTATAGGACGAAGTGGAGACCAGGGAAAATCCTCCGAAGCAAGGGTCGGCGCCTTCCGTAACTTCTTCCCCTCCGCGCGCACAGTACGGACATCCCGTCCACTCGCCCAAGCCGTGTGGCAACACCGATTCACAAGTACTGCCAATCACATCCGCGGAGGATTGTTCCAACTGTTCGAGCAGGATCTGGTTCGCCTTGATGATGCGGAATTCCGAGTCGTGCGCCAGGATAATGTCGTGCACCGAATCAAATGTGTTCCTCCACTGCCGCTGCGAGCGCAAAACTTGCTCCAGCAAACGGAAATTCTCTATCGCGATTCCTAACTGGCGTCCACAGGTTTCAAGAAAATCGCTCTCCTCGATGGTCAGTTTCTTATGGGTCGTGTTACCCAGCAAAAGCAGTCCTATGGGCGACTTCTTTCCCGGTACCGGCACCATCAAGAGATGACGAATTTTTTCCGCCTTGAGCAGAGGTTGATCTTCCGGGCTGGCCTCGTCTCTTCGTGCCGTCCTGGGCTTGCCCTTTTCGAGCATCTGCGACACGCTGTCAGTCAACTCCGCAATGCCCACCTCCCGCAGAAATTCTGGCGAGACTCCAACGGCATGGGTGGCGACCAGGTGACCGCCCTCGATCAAGCGGAACCACGTTGCTTTGCTTTTGGTGAGGCGCTGCAAACCCTCGAGCGCCTTATCCATCATTCCGCCCTGCTGTTGGGCGAGGACGATGCTTTCGGTCAAAGCATGCAGCGTCTTCAACCGTTGGGCGCGCGCGCGCGCCTGCCGGAATACGACCATGAGCATGCTGATTCCCAGCAAGGTCTCGGCGACCGCCAAAGCTCCGGCGGGAACCCGGCTGGTGAAGGGAGGCCAATCCAGATGCTCGACGAGAAGGAGCACCGCGAGCATCCACGAAGCCAACTCGTGACGGCCGCGGCGGGCGCGCAACAACGCAATTGCGGCCGTCAACAGAATGATTCGGTACCCGAGCTCCAGGGCGACGCGCAGGGGTAACGAATCTGGCCAAAGCAGGACTCGCGCAATCGCAAACCCAGCGGTGCTCACCGTGACCGCAGCCAGGGGCACCAGCAGATTCCGCTCGCGAATATAAACAAAGACGCCTCCAGCAAACAGACCGATCGCGATTACGAACGCCGCTTGCTCAAGAGCCGGCAGATAGCGGGCAGGAATTTGCGTTCCTGCTCCGAATGTCAGCAATAGATCAGAGGTGACCATCAGCGTCCAAGCTGCCGTCCAAATCGCAAGGTAACGTTCGCGGAAGACGCCCAGGACGAGCAACGACGCTGCCAGAATGATTAACAAAGCCCACTCCCCGGGCTTCAGCCTCGACATGGCTGGCTGTGCGACGGTGTTCCAAATGGACCAAAGGAGCGCGATCATGTTTAGGTAATTCACGCGCCACAAAAGAGGCGCATGGCAGACGTGACACTGCCTGGCTTCTGAATATCACGGTTGGGCCTAATCTCGATGGTCTTTCCGGACCTCGATGGTTACTTTCGGTATCTCACGTCTAGGGTAGAATCGCCGATAGTATTCCGAGACCACAAGACTCGCCATGGCTGACCGTATTCTCGTAGTCGACGACGAAGAGGCAATCCGCGAAATTGTCTGCGCCATTTTGGTTGCAGCGGGTTACATCTGTAACCAGGCCGGCTCCGGTCTGGAAGCCCTGGCTCTGCTTAATTCCGGCGAGGAATTCGAACTGATGCTTTCCGATCTGATGATGGCGGATCTCGATGGCATCGGGCTGCTCGAACGCACCAAAGAGAAATTTCCCGACATGCCGGTCGTGATGGTTACGGCCGTTCACGACATATCGGTGGCGCTGGCCGCCATCCGCAACGGCGCCTATGACTACTTGCTCAAACCTTTCGAGCGCGAGCAGCTATTAAACGCGGTGCGGCGGTCTTTGGAAAACCGCCGCCTCAAAGTAGAAAACCGCACGTATCAAACGAATCTGGAATCTCTGGTGGAAGCCCGCACTGACCAACTTCAGGCCGCCATGGCCGAATTGGAGCGATCCTACGACATTACGCTGCAGGCTTTAGGCGACGCACTCGATCTCAAGGACGCAGAAACCGAAGGCCACTCGCGCCGCGTCACCGCCTTCACCATCGCCATTGCCCGCGCCATGGGAGTTCCCCGCGAACAAATTGCGGTGATTGCACGCGGGGCGTTTCTCCACGACATCGGCAAGATGGCGATCCCGGATCACATTCTCCTTAAACCCGGCAAGCTGGACGATGACGAGCGAGCCATTATGCGCGAGCACTGCTATCGCGGATATCAGATGCTCAAAAAGATTCCGTTCCTGGCCGAAGCTTGCGAGATTGTTTACTCTCACCAGGAACACTTCAACGGTTCCGGGTATCCTCGCGGCCTCAAGGGAAGAGAAATTCCGCTCGGCGCAAGGATCTTCTCGGTCGCGGATACACTTGACGCGATCATCTCCGACCGCCCCTATCGACCGGCGAGATCGTTCGGCGAAGCTCGTAAGGAAATCCGAGATTGGGTCGGTCGCCAGTTCGATCCCGAGGTCGTGGAAGTATTTCTGAAGATGCCCGATGAAATCTTCGCTGACCTGCGCCGCGAGATCAATGCCCAGACGACCTATCCATTCAGCAATACGGCAAACGCCAAATCCGCGACCTAAGTCGCATCGCGCCCGCACCCGTAAGCCTCTTCGCCTTGCAATACCAGGCATTCGCAACGTTCTTATCAATAGGAGTTCCGTTCTCAGCCTAACTATGCTCGTCTGGAGGTACCCCATGAAATTCGCAGGCTATGCAGTCGCGCTGATCCTTATCGGCACCATAGGCACCGCGTCATTTGCGCAGGAGCATCCCTCGCTCACTGCAGCTCCCAATTCTGTCTATGCGGGAGCCGACGGAAAATTCGAATCCGCTCCAGATACTGCAGTGATCCAGTTCAACATCTCCGTCCAGGAAGACACTTCCCCAGCCGCTTACCAGCGTGCGTCCAAAGAAGCGGAGCAGGTTCGACAAGTGCTCCATGCTAACGGGATCGAAGCAAAGTCCGCGACGGTCGGATTCTTTTCCGTCCAACCAATGTATGAGTGGAAACCTAAGCAGAAGGTAATCGGCTACCGCGTGACCACCGACGTGACGCTAAAGCTGAAGGATTTTTCGAAGATCGGGCCCATCACCCAGCAACTTGCCGATGCCAACGTCAGCGAGAGACAGACTTTGAACTACACGCTGGAAAATATTGACGAGGCCAAGAATAAAGCCGTAGAAGACGCGTACCATCGCGCCCGCAACTCCGCCGAGACTGTCGCGCGTGCCAGCGGTCGAGCTTTGGCGGAACTTTCTTACGCATCAGTCGACACTTTCGAAAACGCACGCATCGTCGCGCCTTATTTGGCACGCGCTATGTCCGCGACGCCGAACGCCGCTCCCGCTCCTACGGAAGAATTTACACCGCAAAACGTGACGGTCACGGCGCACGTGAATGCGCTTTTCAATTTGAAGTGAAGGTGCTTTCGCCGAGGCGGCTGTCCTTGCAATGCGGCGCACACACTCGGTTACCGGAAACTCAAGGGGTTGCTTTCGCGACCGCGATGCGGCTCGCATCCACCGTGATGGGACGCTGGATTTCCATCTCGATTGAGGTTCCGACGTCGAGCTTTACATCGTTGCCGCGCTTCAGCAGCGCCCATCCGATCCCGACTGCGGCACCTGCGGCTGCTCCAACCCGCGCTCCGTTCAACCCGCCGGATAGCCCACCGGCTAGCGCACCTCCCGAGGCTCCATACACCCCACCCTTCGCGCCTTCCTCAATCTTCTTGCCCG
>Ga0185299_10001495_pt1 | contig 44209 bp, 44 predicted proteins | sample PaiPotPPA55metaG_FD_128002 | JGI IMG/M metagenome (GOLD analysis project Ga0185299, IMG submission 128002) | Iron sulfur acid spring bacterial and archeal communities from Banff, Canada, to study Microbial Dark Matter (Phase II) - Paint Pots PPA... ... | reverse complement strand
CAACGGGGTCAAAGCCTACTTCGAACTTCATCTCAAAGAGTGTGAGTGGCGCTACAACAAATCTTTCCCTCAACTGCGTTCAGAACTAATCTCTCTCTGCAAAAAACAAATCTCCTAGTCTTAAGCCTTCAGATTTCGTTCCGCAAATCGGCCCGGTCACGCATCTTGAGCTTACCGGGTCCGCGCTGGGTCGATCTCGGGAGCCGCCTGCTGCCTACCTATAGAACTGCGACCTGACAAAGCGGCTCCCCTCCCGGGCGGGCGTTTCAACGCCTACAAATGCTGACTAAAGAACTCGATCGTTCGCTTCTCGATCTGTACCCGCAACTCTGGATCCAGCACCATGTGCGTCGATCCGGCGATCGGGATAAATTCGAATGATTTGCCTTTTCTCTCCAGCGCGTCCATCAATTTCAAGCTGTGCCGAAAATAGACGTTATCATCGGCGGTGCCATGGATGATCAGCAAGGGTCGTTCGAGCTTGGCCGCATCCCCGATCAACGACGAAGCTGCATAGACCGCATCACCAGGTACCCCCAGGTAGCGCTCGGTATAATGGGTATCATAGTCTAACCAATCGGTGACCGGCGCACCGGCTACCGCGGCCTTGAAGACATCCGGCCGGCGGAGTACCGCCAGAGCTGACATATATCCGCCGAAAGACCAACCAGTGATGCCAACTCTGCTCAGATCCATTTCCGGGTGAGCAGCCGCGAAGTCCGTCAATGCGGCTACCTGATCTTCCAATGGTACCTGCCCGAACTTTTGATAAATCGCGCGCTCCCAATCCCGGCCGCGTCGCGGGGTTCCGCGGCCATCAAATGAAACCACGATGTAGCCCTGATCAGCTACCCATTGATCGATAAGGTACGACTCAGCCTCCTTCCGGACCCGGCTAAATCCGGGGCCCGCATAGACATCCACAATCACAGGATATTTCTTGGATTTATCGAAATCACGCGGGCGAACAATACTGGCGGGAAACTTGGCGGACGCCCCGGTGAATTCGATTCGAGGATAGTACGGCGGATCTTCCGCTACGCTGGGTAGTTCGCCGACACTGGACCCGTCGACGCGACGAACCCAAGTTTTGGCTAGTGCATCCGGAGCGCGGGAAGTATCAGCCAATACCGAGCCGCCATTCTCGCTCAGACTGATTTCATGGAGGCCGGAGGCAATTCTGGTCAGTCCGGTTCCATCCAGGTCCGCTCGCCAGAGCTCGCTTTCAGTTGAATCTTTCGATGCCAGGAAAAAGAGATAGGAACCGGTTGCACCACAGAACTCTTGCAGGCCGTTCCCGGATGGAACCACCACCTTGTCCAGTGAACCGTCAACCCGCCGCAACTCCAGTTGCCATGCGCCGTTTCGTTCACTGGTCCAGACAAAATTGTGAGTGGGTAACCAGACCGGAACGCTTTGATCGATATTGACCCAATCCGGATCTTGTTCTGAAAGCAGCGATCGAGTAGCGCCGGTCTGAGTATCAACCTCAAGCAAGGTCAATTCGTGTTGGTCCCGGGTTTCGACCGTTATCGTCAGTGGTCCAAATTTTGTCGGACTGACCCGCACTAAGTAAGGATATTTGGCGCGATCCCAATCGATCCACCGCACCGCTGCAGCGTTCTCCGACTTCGCTCTGTCGTCTGAAACTCCAGAAGCTTCGTCGAACAAGCCGGCGTTGTTCCCGGCATCAGCAGCCCAAATCGCCAAACGGACATCGACATTCTCTTTCCCCGGGCGCGGGTAGCGCGAGGGATAAGCAGGATTCTGTGGCGCCGACGGATCGCCAACGTACCAGAGCTCTACCTTCGAGCTGTCGTTAACTTGGTAAACGATCGTTTTGCTATCCGGTAACCACCAATACCCTTTGGTTCTCGCCATTTCTTCTTGAGCCACAAACTCAGCGGTTCCGTAGGACCTGGTTTCGGTGCCGTCAGTGGTGATCGGGCGCTCTTGGTTTGTTTCTAAATCGTAAGTGAAGAGGTTGTAGTTGCGGACATACGCGACTTTTCGCCCATCCGGCGAAAAGCGAGGATCCAGTAGGTTGCCGTCTCCAGTCTGGAGTTTGACTAAATGCTTGGTGGGAAGCTGGTAAACAAAAACGCGGCCCTGCAGCCCGAAGATGATTTGGGCGCCATCCTCGGAGAGCTCAAAGCTGGTGATATCGGTTACCTTGGTTCGGGTCCGTTCCCGCCGCATTTTGTCCTCTGGGGAGAGGTTCTCGGTTTGCCCGCCAAATAGATCTTCCGGTGCGACCAATTGTTCGGTCTGGCCGGAGCCAACGTCGAACCGGTACAGCCCGGTCGTGCGATCGCGAGCTGATGCAGCCCGGAGAAAGATCACCGACTTCCCGTCAGCAGTCGGCATGGCGTTAGTGGGACGTCCGAGGGTGAAACCTTGGGTCTCCGCCCAAGCCTGCAGGTAGCGATCGCTGGAGGTAGTCTCGCCAGAAGTCGACAACACCGAAAGCGCCATCAACATGGATAACGCCGCGCACGAGCGGACAATGGTGAAGGGTTGCACTTTCCCACATCTATTCGTTTCGAGTTGTATATTCAGCATTTGAGTGATCCTGAAACGGCCTTGTTTGGCAAGGCCGTCATAGCCTGGATCGCTTTTAAATGCATGCGCATTTGCTAGCGAGGCAGGCTAAGCGCCGTATCATTGCCCATGCCGGGAAATGGTCTGCAACCTCGATCTTGGACAACGCGACGAGACAAAAAAAAGGCGCTACTCGCCAAAGCGTCTGCTTTTGCCAAAGGACACGTCATTTCTCCGGAACGAATTGTCGAAGCGCTCGAAACCCTGATCCAGCCGGGCGACCGTTTGGTGCTCGAAGGAGATAACCAGAAACAGGCGGATTTCCTTTCTCGCGCGTTAGCCAAGGTCGATCCGAGTAAAGTGCACGATCTTCATTTGTTGATCTCCAGCGTCAGCCGGCCTGAACAGTTGGACCTTTTCGAAAACGGCGTCGCCAAACGGATCGACTTCGCTTATGCCGGCCCTCAGAGCCTGCGGGTCGCGCAACTATTGGAGGACAAGAAACTCGTTATCGGAGCGATCCATACCTACATCGAGCTGTATGCCAGGATGTTCGTCGACTTGATTCCCAACGTGGCGCTGGTCTGTGCGGAAAAGGCCGATTTAAACGGCAACATCTATACTGGACCGAATACCGAAGATACTCCTACGATTGTTGAGGCGGCGGCGTTCAGCCAGGGCATCGTCATTGTGCAAGTAAACGAAATCGCTGAACAATTGCCGCGAGTCGACATCCCGGGTTCCTGGATCGATTTCATCGTACAAGCGGATAAACCATTCGCCATTGAACCGCTTTTCACTCGGGATCCTCGTCATATCAACGAGCTGCAGATCCTGATGGCGATGATGGTGATTCGAGGAATCTACGAGCGTCACCAAGTTACTGCCTTGAATCATGGTATCGGGTTCGATACCGCTGCTATCGAGCTGATCCTTCCGACCTACGGAGAACAGCACAGGTTAAAGGGTAAAATCTGCCGGAACTGGGCGCTTAACCCGCATCCCACCTTGATCCCGGCTATCGAGAGCGGCTGGGTCGAAAGTATCCATTGTTTTGGTAGCGAAGTGGGGATGGAGGATTATATCACGGCTCGTTCGGATATTTTCTTTACCGGCAACGACGGGAACCTGCGTTCGAACCGAGTTCTCTGCCAACTCGCCGGTTTATACGGCGTGGACCTGTTCATCGGCTCGACGCTGCAGATGGATGGGGACGCTAATTCGTCAACGGTTACTCTCGGGCGTTTAGCTGGATTTGGAGGCGCACCTAACATGGGCAGCGATCCTCGTGGCCGTCGCCACACGAGTGCGCCTTGGCTCAGTCTGATTAATGGGGATGATCCTCTGCAAAAGGGTCGTAAACTGGTTGTCCAATTGGTCGAGACCTATGCCAAAGGCGGGATCCCTACGTTTGTGGAGTCGTTAGATGCGGTTCAGGTCGGCAAGGATAGCGGTTTTCCTATTGCACCGATCATGATCTACGGCGACGACGTGACTCATGTGGTGACCGAGGAAGGGATCGCTTATCTTTACAAAGCATCGAGTCTGGCAGAACGGCGAGCGGCTTTAGCCGCGGTCGCCGGCGTGAGTCCGATTGGATTACGAAGCACGCCAAAACAGGTAGAACAGCTGCGGCGCAACGGCTTGGTCGCTTTTCCCGAAGACCTGCAAGTGAAACGGAGCGACGCGAAACGATCTCTTCTGGCAGCTCGCAGCATCGAAGATCTCGTCGCCTGGTCCGGTAACCTATACAACCCGCCGGCCCGGTTTAGGAGCTGGTGAAGACATTTGAACCGCGAATGGATGCGCCTTCGCAAGTTACATCAGCTGCAACGCGGAATGCAACGCCCCTCCGCGTACTTGCGCGACGGCCCAACCCGTCCGTGGTTTGTAACGCATTGTGAGTGCTGGCTTATCATTACAAAATTCATCGGAGATTTGCGCGATGGCCAAGTTGACCTCCGTCAATCGAGCGCCCCAGCCTGCCGCGACCCATCTCTCAAATCTCGCCGTCCAAGCTCTTCTCGACGAAGCCGAGCTGACGCCTAAGCCGGCGCTTGTGGATGGCCGAGGATCGGGAGCGCACCACGATCTTTCGCTAGCTTTGCTGAGGCGTTCCGCGGAAACGCTTCGGCCTTACTTTGAGCAAGTTGCACTGTCCTCTTTCCGGCGCCGTGCCACCATCGCTCTGCGCGAAGAACTTGGCACTATCGGTCTTTTGGCGGAACGTTCGATGGTAAAGGTCACGGGCGGTGCTAACACGCATCGCGGCGCGATCTGGAGCCTCGGGCTGCTCATCGCCGCGACCGCCATGGGACATCGGTCAGTATCGACGATAGCGGCGGCGGCAGGAGAATTGGCTCAGCTGCCGGATCGCCAAGACCTAGTGCGAGATAGCAACGGTTCGAAAGCGAGCCGAGTCTATAAAGTGCGTGGCGCTCGGGGACAAGCGCAAGCCGGGTTTCCCCACGTCCTATTGGTCGGTCTGCCGATCCTGAATCAATCGCGAAAAAATAATGTTAGCGAGGTCGGCGCGCGTCTGGATGCGTTGCTCGCAATGATGATGACTTTGGATGACACGTGCCTCTTGCACCGCGGCGGAATGGTCGCGCTACAGACCGCTCAAGCCGGAGCCGCCGCCGTTCTAGCGGCTGGTGGAGCCGATACACTTGAGGGTCGGCGCCGCCTCCTCCAACTGGATCGTGACTTAATAGCGCTTAACGCGTCGCCCGGCGGCAGCGCCGACTTATTGGCTGCGACTCTCTTCCTTGATTCCGTCGTTTAAACCCTGCGAGGTGGTACCCGCGCGGTGTGGCTCAAATCCGGCGCGTGTGCACCTATAGAAAAAAGAACTGCCGGGCGCGCCGAGATTTTCGCCCTACCATTTGGGCGTTATCGCGCGGATTGGTGGTTCAATGCTTTTCCTTTTACCTCCGGACAAGCGGGAGCTCGTCCCTACCGGTTGACGTGCCTGCGAAAGCTGCTTTAGCCTGCATCGTTTAGAAATGTTTACCATTTTTAAACGATGCAGGCTAGCTATGGAAAAACTGACCTTTGAGTATCCGGCTTCGCAGCCAGTGAAACAACGAGCGCATGTCGGTGTGGTGGGATCCGGTGACCTGGAAGTCTTACTTGAATCCTCTCCCGATCAAAACGCCCATGTTACTGTCACCACCAGCGTCGATGGGTTTGGTACGACCTGGAAGCTGGTGCTGGATCGGTTCTTTTCGCGGTATCAAGGAGCTGCGGCAATCGAAATCAACGACTTTGGCGCGACGCCCGGAGTGGTGGCGCTTCGTTTGGAACAAGCGGTGGAAAGGAGTCAGGTGTGAGCGGAATGCAAACGACACCGCAAAACGGAGCAGGCGTTGGCCAGCAACTCTTCGACCCAAGCGCTTTTCTAGCCCGCCAAAGTTTGACCGAACTGAATGGTCGCGATCGAGCCCAAGCATTGCTCGACACCGGGACTTATCGGGAATTGCTCGGCCCGTTTGACCGCCTGGAATCACCGTGGTTAACCATGCAAGGGGTGGTTCCACAATCCGATGACGGATTGATCGTCGCGCGCGGCGAGATTGGCGGAAAAAGCTCTGCCATCCTATCGATCGAAGGACAATTTCAAGGCGGCAGCACCGGCGAAGTCGCTGGTGCGAAGATAGCCGCGACACTCGACCTCGCTCGCGCAGATACGGAAAAAGGGAACCCGATCCAAGTCGTTCTACTGCTCGAAACCGGCGGCGTTAGGTTACAAGAAGCCAATCTTGGTCTTGAGGCGATCGCCGAAATTAATTCCTCGCTCATCGCCCTCCGGCGTTATGTGCCGGTTGTCGGTGTGATTGCCGGGATGGTCGGTTGTTTCGGCGGTATGTCCATCACTGCATCGCTTTGCAGTTATCTGGTAATGACCCGTGCAGGCCGGCTCGGATTGAACGGGCCCGAGGTCATCGAAGAACAGTCCGGGATTGAGGAATTCGACTCAAAAGATCGGCAATTAGTTTGGGCGGTCATGGGCGGCGAGCAACGATCTGCCACGGGCTTTGCCGATTACCTGGTGGAAGACGATGTGACCGCGATCAAAAACTGCATCGTCGACGCTTTCGCCCGAGGTCTTCCCTTGCAGCATCGATCGGAGCTGGTCGAGGAAAACCTTCATCGGCTCTCAGCAATCGACGGTTCAAGGCAACTGACCAGCGGTGAAGTTCGCGAACTTTTGTCGAAAGGAGAGCGGTTATGAGCAATCACGCGTCCGTCCCTACCCGGGGCAAAATTTGGTTTGAAGCTCTATCTGGCGCCGAACCGGTCTCCAGGGTTGCCTCAGTACTCGTCGCCGATGGCGAGATAGGCCAGGAACGAGCGCGGTTCCTGGCAATAGTGCCCGATCCGAGAAATCCATTTCCGTGTGCCGCCCGCGGTCAGGTGGGAATGATCGAGGGTTGGAACCTGGCGAAACAAGTGCGTGAAGCGATCCGGGCCGATGAACATCGCGACAAACGAGCGATTATCGCCATTGTCGATGTCCCCAGCCAAGCCTATGGCAAACGCGAAGAACTACTTGGAATCTTTCTAGCCGCAGCTGCCGCCACGGATGCTTATGTCTCCGCTCGGTTGGCAGGACATCCCGTAATTTCGTTGATCGTTGGGCACGCCATCTCCGGTGGGTTCTTAACCCATGGCGCTCAAGCCAACCGGCTCCTCGCCTTCAACGACCCCGGCGTTGTAGTCCACGCCATGGCAAAAAACGCGGCTGCTAGGGTAACCCGTCGTACCGTCGAAGAACTGGATGAGTTGGGGGAGAAGGTCATCCCGATGTCCTACAAGATCCAAGACTACGCCAAGCTCGGTACCCTGTTTAAACTGATTGACGGTATCAACGCTGATTCACCGAGCGCCGCAGACGTCGAAAAAGTACGGGCCGACTTGTTATCGGCGATCGCCGATGCGCGCCGCAGCCCAACCGACCTAACTAACCGTTTGGAATCCGCAGGCGCTCGTGAGAATAGAAGAGCGACCCAAGAAGTTCGACGTCGCCTCGCCGAGCAATGGTCTCAGGAATGAGGCAAATTCCACAGAGTGCTACCGGCGGTCAACAGATAGGTCATATAAGTCCTATCCGATTGATATTCCCGACTCCCGTACCGCACGATTTACTGCGCATTTGCGCGCCCACCAATCTCGTTTGCTCTGAACCATATCCGGCCTGGGTAGTTGCGTCGCTGGAGCGAGCTCCAATGGTTGTTGTTCGGCGAGCGGTACCGTGCGGCAACTTGATACCCGTCGGAGTTCGTGGCTCATCGCGTAGCCAACGGTTTGCGGCCTTTATTGAGCCCGAATCAATCCTGGTCCGGTCAACTCCAGAGGATCTGGCGGACCACCCAGAATACCGGACAAAGGAAATCCCCGCCTTCGCAGCGCTTGCGATCATTCATCCCTTATTGTCCGCCTCTTCCTTGACTTGGGGACCAACCGGAAGCGCTGGCTTCGAGCTTGCCAGCGGAGTGTCCACAACGACGGCTGACAGCGATTTGGACTTACTCATCCGAGTTCCGGAACGTTTGCCTTTGGAGGCAGCGCAAGCGTTAATGAACGGTTTAGCCGGTCTGCCTTGTCGCGTCGACGCCCAACTCGAAACTCCTCACGGCGCTGTTTCGTTGTCCGAGTACGTTGACGGAGACAGGCCTTTATTGTTACGAACAAACTGGGGGCCCAGGATGACGACCAATCCGTGGGAACCTCGCTGAAAAACGGCTCCCAACCCTGAAAACGTCGATCAACCCAACCGGCCTGTCCGCCATAGTTCGCGAATCGCGTGTCCACCACTAACAGCAAAGCGGACGACGGCGGAAGGGGCGTTGCATTCCGCGCGGCCGCTGTTGTAGCTCGACGACGCCTTGAACCGCCGATCACAAGCGGCGTGGGGATAGGCGCGACGCCCGACTCAGAGCGTGCCAAAATCGTGGATGGTAGTGGTTCGTCGCGGGACAGTCCACTCGTTTTGGCGTCAATATCAGTCTTAGCCGCCTCGCGGAAAAATAGAGACACGCCAGAGCCATCGTCCTTCCAGCATTCGCCCCTTGGCCCCTACCATTGCCGGCGTCGACGCGATCGGCTATAGCCTATTGGCTATCGGCTATTGCCTTTGCTCCCCATGCGTCTCGCCTTTCTATTCCCAGGTCAAGGTGCGCAGGTACCCGGGATGCTTCACGATCTTCCCGCTCACCAAAAAGTGAGCGAGACCTTGGGCGAAGCAGGCAAGATCCTTGCCAGCGATATCCTGGAGTTCGATACCGTAGAAGCGCTCTCCTCGACCATGTTCGTACAATTGTCCCTCTTGATATCAGGAGTCGCCGTAACCCGAGCTTTGCGAGCGGAAGGCATCAAGCCGGATTTCGTCTTAGGCCTGTCCGTTGGCGCGTTCACCGCCGCCGTAGCCGCGGGTGCGCTTGATTTCAAAGATGCCTTACTCTTAGTCAAGCTGCGCGCTGAACTGGCGGAGCAAGCCTATCCCAAAGGCTACGGTTTATCCGCGGTGGTCGGACTCAACGAACGGCAGCTTTCCAAAATCATCGACCAGGTTAATCAACCCGATTCACCCGTTTTCCTGGCTAACATCAATGCACCCACTCAAATGGTGATCTCGGGATCGGATGCCGGCATGGAGGCTGTCCTCAAACGCGCCGCAAACGAAGGCTCTCGCACCACGAAACGTCTACAGGTTAGCGTCCCTTCTCATTGTGTCCTTCTGCAGGAAGTGGCGGACGAATTGACCCGCCGGCTATCAACAATCGAAATTAAACGCCCGGAGGCGGCCTATATCGGCAATAGCCGGGCTCGGGCCTTGCGCGATCCCGATGGGATTCGGGAAGACCTGGCCACGAATATCGCTCGTACGGTTCGATGGCACGACGGCGTTTCCATCGCTTATGAACGTGGCGCCAGGTTGTTTTGTGAATTGCCGCCAGGGCGCATTCTGACGGATTTAGCGGCAGCGGAATTTCCGGGCGCTCGAGCGATGGCAATGTCGCGAATGTCGGTTGATGAAGCAGTTAAGTTAATCGGGCGGGAGCGCGCCTGACAGTGGGCCACCCCCATGCGGAGGGGCGTTGCAATCGGCGGTCGCAAGGGTGTGCGTCGCGTCTTTCCACCCGCCGTTTGAAGATTCCGCGTTTCCGGGCGTCGTTGAGCTACAACAGCTGCAACGCGGAATGCAACGCCCTCCGAAGTTGTACTCCCTCCGTTTGCACCCAATCAAATCTCGGTCATCGTGTCCTGTTCCCCTGTTGGAAATGTCCACCAGTAAACCGCTAAAGATCCCGCTGTTTCGCTTGGCCAGTGGCCGCACCCAAGTCGATGACCGCCTGGGTATTTCTCTACAAAAACTGGCTCAACGGGTTCCGTTCCGGCATATCCCGCATCGGCATGACTTTTATCACGTGACCTGGATCGAGGAAGGGGCCGGTGCCTTTGTCCGGGACGGTCAACGGTATCCGATCAAGCCAGGCGGTCTGATCTTCGTTCCGCCCGGTCAAGTTCATACCTGGGAATCGCAGGAGGCATTACACGGATATATCCTCTCATTCGAACCGACTCTGCTTTTCAGCCAAACCGATCGTCCCTATCGTCTGTTGCATGTTCTGACGGAGTGGAGTGCTGCCGCCAAAAACCAAATCGAAGTCACTGGCGCCGCTTACGATTGGCTCCGATTGCGGTTCGAGGATTTGGTTCGCGAATTTTGCGGCAGCGAAGAGTTTCGGGATGAGATGCTGCGGACGCATATCACCAGCATCTTGATTTTCTTGTATCGGCTTTGCCTCGGCCAAGGACGAGGTGAGGTTACCGACCATTTTCATCCATTAACCAACCGCTTTCTAGCGCTCCTCGAAAAAGAAGAAGGTAAATTTCATCGGGCTGGTCACTACGTTTCCGCTCTCTCCATCGATTCACGCGCATTCGTCAATGCCGTCCTCTCCGAGACCGGGAAATCGCCGAGCGCCTGGATCCGAGACCGGACCTTGTTGGAGGCGCGTCGTCTTTTGACTTACACCGATCTCACTATTTCTGAAATCGCTTATCGGTTGAACTTCCGGAATGTCTCCTACTTCGTCCGATTTTATCGGCGTTTGACGGGCGTGTCGCCGGGAGCAGCCAGAGCCAAAAGTGTCAAAAGTGCGTAAGAAAGTGATACACATTTGGCTTTTGTTAAGCCGGTTGCGCCAGAGATTGAGATCAGAAGTCCGGTTTACTGCGAACATATGAAAATTCAGATTAATGGTTCGTCATACGAGGTGTCGGAAGGGGAGCGATTGGTGGACGCCATCAACCGGATGAGCAAGGGACTTCCCCAGGTTTGTTATCATCCTCAACTTGGGCCGATTCAGACCTGCGACACCTGCCTGGTCGAAGTCAATGGCAAGCTAGCCAGAGCTTGCGGAACCCAGGTTGCGTTCGGTATGCAAGTGCTCACGGAGTCGGCTGTCGCTAGAGCGGCTCAGGATGAAGCGTTTGATCGGATCCTGGGAATCATCTTCTTTACTGCACCGTTTGCGATAACAACAACGGCAATTGCACGGTTCATAACACCACCAAGCTGTTGGCCGTTGAGCATCAGCAAACGCCTTACCGCCCTAAGCCGTACCAAGTCGATTATACCAACCCGTTTTATCGGTATGATCCGGACCAATGCATTCTCTGCGGGCGTTGCGTAGAGGCGTGCCAGAATTTCCAAGTGAATGAGACTTTGTCGATTCGTTGGGAGGATCCACATCCGCGCGTTCTGTGGGATGGCGGCAAGACCATTGGCGAGTCCAGCTGCGTTTCCTGCGGGCATTGTGTCACTGTCTGCCCGATGAATGGCAATTCGTGATGGGCGGCCAAGGTCGCGTGACCATCTTCGGTTCGCATGGACGCGTTAAGACCATGCCTTACGGCCCTGGTATGATCGCGTTTGTCAAGCAGGGCTATGGCCACTTTGTTGAAAACACCGGCTACGAGACCTTACGTTTGTTGATCCTCTTTAACGCGCCGACCTACGAAGAGATTTTGCTGACGAGCTGGTTAGCGGCAAATCCACCCCAATTGGTTGCCGATCATTTCGGATTGAGCCTCGATCAAGTCAGCAAATTTCCCAAACAGCCGTCCGGGATTCTCGCAAAGGGGAGTTGAGGCGTTTTGCCTCTCGACATGGCCCTGTGAGCGATGGGGTTCAAAGGAGCCAGAATCCAGGAGCCAGGGTCCGGGCGGTCGTGGGTCAAGGCCGATCGCCGTGAAATGGCCATTCGGAGGGGCGTTGCAATCGGCGGTCGCAAGGGTGCGCGTTTGGTTACTTCAGAACGGTGCAGAAACTGGACGCGCGAAATAGGCGACGCCGGGCGCGTGGCATAACCGAGGGTTTGCCACGAGCTACAACAGCTGCCACGCGGAATGCAACGCCCCTCCGAAGCGCTGGGACGGGCGGCTCGGCAGCTGATAGGTGCAACCCGGGCAGCGTGGAGATGCCCGGGGTAGCGGTTGCGAAAGATTTGAGGAAATTCCGGAGCCTCGCCTTACCAACCCCTTGCGCTCAATTCACTAGCCTGTCTAAGATATCGGCTACATGAGCTTCCTTGCCCTCGCCCTTAACCGACCTGAGATGAAACTGGGTGAAGTGCTCATCCCATGGATCGTGGTGGTAGGCACGTTTGGGTTCCTGGCCGCCTGGCTGGTGGTGGCCATCATGGAGCGCACCGGCCTTTCTCGCTATGTCTGGCATCTTCCCCTTTTCTTCCTCGCACTCGTCGTGCTATTGAGCTCGGTCATTGGAACCATCTTCCAGCCATGAAGGTTAGGCTGCTCAACTATCTCATTACGTTTGTGATTATTGCGTTGGCCGTTTGGGCCGGCTTTTCACTCTATACGAATTATATCCAGAACCCTTGGACGAGGGACGGCCAGGTTCGGGCCAACATTGTTGGAATCGCTCCACGGGTTTCGGGTCCGATCATCCATATCCCGATCCGAGACAACCAACAGGTTAAAACCGGTGATCTGTTATTCCAGATCGATCCTTCCGACTTTCAGGCCCAGGTCGATATCGCCGCGGGCCAGGTTCAAAATACCGAGGCGAACCTGAGACAACGCCAGCAAGATCTCGATCGGCAAACTGATCTTTACAAAAAGCACGTTACTGCAGAACAAGATTTCCAGAACGCGCAGGATGCGTTTTCCGCTGCCCAGGCTCAGGTCGTCTCCGCGAAAGCGAATCTTGAACTTGCGCAGCTCAATCTCGGCTATACGAAGGTCGCGGCGCCCGTAGACGGTTACGTGACCAACATGAACACGAGTGAGGGCACCTATGTGACGGCGGGAAAACAGTTGTTGGCCCTGGTGGACACTAACTCGTTTTGGGTGGCCGCTTACTTCAAAGAAACCCAATTGCCGCACATTCAAGTCGGGCAAAAGGCGAAGATAGTGATTATCGGGTACGAAAACCGACCCTTCGGGGGGGTAGTCCGCAGCGTCGGCTGGGGGATTTATGTCCAGGACGGGTCAGGTAGCGACGCCACTGGTCTCTTGCCTTCGGTCAGCCAGACCATTGATTGGGTTCGCCTGCCTCAACGCTTCCCGGTTCGACTGCATGTCGAGGAACAGCCGCCGGTTCCTTTGCGGATCGGCCAAACGGTTTCGGTTGCAATGGTGCCCGAGGTTGTATCGACGGAAGGCGAGAAGGAGAAGAAGGCTCCTTAGACTGGACTCTGGAACTTGTCCCGAAGGGAACTCGAGGACTTAGCTCCGGGGTTTTAACCCCGGGCACGTACAAAAAGCGGAGCGCCCTGAAGGGGCGGTAGATAGGTGTTATGCAACATGGCGCTGACAAGCGTGCAACGAATTCTCCGGCGCTTTTTCAGGGCGGATGCTCGATCTGGATGTATCCCGGGGTTGAAACCTCAGCCCGAGTCCTTTAATCCCTTCGGGATAATTTTGACAATTCTTTTGCGCCCTCCCCGCGAGACGGCCAGGCAAGCTCGTTACTACCTCGTTGCATTTCAAGCAAATCCAGGCTTCTGATTCGAATTCTATGTCCGCCAAGACCGACGCGATTCCTTTAGAGCGGAAATGGCATTGGCCCTTACAAGGGATTTTTGGTGATCTCCGCGTACAGAACGGAATCAAGGTCGGGATTTCCGGTTTAATGGCTTTGCTGGTTACCCAACTTTTGCGATTGCCGCACGATAGTTGGGCCATCCTAACCGTGCTGGTAATGACCACCTCCCAGTACGTTGGCTCGATAGCCATCAAGGCGGTGATGCGGGTCTGTGGAACGATTGCTGGAGCAATTGTCGGTGTCTGGCTCCTCGGCAACTACGCATCGACGCCGGCAATTTTCTTGCCGTTACTCTTTCTGGTGATGGCCATTAGTAGTTATAAATTTGGCCAGGTCGGTTCTCGGCAAGTTCCCTATGCCTACTTCTTGCTTGGACTCACCACGCTTACGGTGGTTACGAACGGGCTGCCGACTCCGGACCAGGCCTGGTACATCGGCCTGACTCGTACGGAAGAGATCTTAGTAGGCGCGTTGAGCGCGCTCGTCGTAATGACCGTCCTATGGCCTCGCTACGCCCGGGAAGACTTTATCAAAGCGAGCCGCGCCGCCCTTAAGACGATCACCGATTTTGTTTCTCTCGAGGCCGAAGCGTACGCCAAAGAAAAAAGCGGTCCCGATGACTTAGGGAAAATCCGGGCCGAGTTTGCCCGGCGCTTGGAAGTTCTAAGAAACCTCTTACAAGCCGGTACTCGCGAGAGCGTGTTTTTTGCGACTCGGCTTTCCAATTACAATGCATTTCTGGTTTCACTGCTCAGCTTGTTTCACGGAGCCCTTTTTCTCGCTCAGAGACGGCTGGTGGACGTAGCGATTATTGAACGTTTGCGAGACGAGCTTGCTAACGTAAGCGCTGCGATTGCGGAGGAAGGTGCTATTTTAAGCGGGTTTTATCAAGCCGGTCAAAAACTGCGGCCGAGTTCTCTGGACGAGGCGTTCGACCGGCTCGAGAAAAAAGTCGCCGAGATTCGCACAGAAGGTTTTCTTCGAGCCCAACCGATAGACATCACCATGGCGTTTGCGGGCCATTTCGCTGCTCTGCGCTCTCTGCGTGACGAGTATGCTAACATCCGCGCAACCATGGAAGGCCTGCCGCGGAGGGGTCAACCTTTGCCGGAGCCGAAACCGCAGTGGGACCTTTTACCTAGAATCGATTGGTTTTGGGTAAAAGTCGGAATTAAAGGGGCGCTCTCCGCCGTCGTTTCCGTGTTTCTGCTAAAGTGGATCAATCCGCCCGGGCCGGCCGCGTTGACGCTGATGGCTTGGACAATGACCTTGTTCGGCAGGCCATTTATCCGAGCAGGCGGTACGGGCGATCTGCGCGCTTTTCAGAACTCTTTCAAAGGTTCTCTGGCGCTAATCGGGTGCGTGATCGTGCTCCTTCTGATCACGCCCTTCTTATCCAACTACTTCGTAATGAATCTGGCGTTGTTTGTGATGCTATTCGTCCTTGGCTTCTTTATGGCCGCGGGCGGAATCACGTTTTGGATACAGCTGGCCTTACTCGCGATCAGCACTTTTGTCGGGCTAGATCCCCAACATCCAGTGCCTTCCACAACCATTATCGATACGTTTCTGGGAATGATCGCCGGGTTGGCGATCGCCACCGTCATCGGCAGGTTGCTCTGGCCGACCTTGCCGCAGACCTTGCTCCGAGATGATCTGACTACCCTATTCAAAGAAAATAAAGCCTTGATCCGCCGAGATCCCGATCAGGAAAGGATTAAGACCCAGTTGGTCATTCTATCGGTGGAAGCCCTGCAAGCGATTCGTCAGATTCGTAGTCCGAGATTTTCCCAAGAGGAACGGAATAGAGTGACCGCCTTGGTCCATACATTACAGGCTTTGTCTGGTAGGTTTAGCCACCTCCTCTCCCATCGCCACCTTCTGCCAGAGATCACCGAGGAGTTCCTCGGACCGCCATTTGCGAGAATAGAATTCGAATTTAGCCAGATGCTGGACGCATTTCTAGAGACCTTCCGGACGGGCGATTTCCATCGCGAGTTGCCCGGCCTGCGCGGTGCGCTAGCGGAAATCGATCAAACGGTAGAGCAGATCCGTGACCGCCGGATCTTGGATGAACAGAGTCTAGAAGCGCCCTTGCGAATGCTGGATCTTGTAGGGCGGTATCACGGTGTCGCCGATGCTTTAGAGGACTGTGCCAGCCTCATCCGCAACCTTCGAATGCCCGAATATTGGGGTGACTACGCGTTGTAACGCGGCGATATCGCCGTCGTAATCTTTAGTCGTCCTCGTCCTCGTCCTCGAGAGCGTTTTGCCCCCTGCGTCGCCTGACCGACTGACTGATCCTTACCAAATGGCGCACCGGAGCAGTTCGAAAACAATGGGAAGAAGGGCTTTCGAGGACGAGGACGAGGACGACGACGAGGACGATTACTATGCGCCCTGCGTAGGCGCAGAATCCAAGCTAAACCCGCGGACTTGTGATATTGTTCGAGTATATGCGAACAGCAGGTTTGCGCAGTTTCGCTTGCTCTTCGATTCGAGGATCGACCTCTCGAGCAGGCTTTTTAGGTGGACTCATCGGCGTAACCTTGATTCTGGTTACATCGCTAACCTCTTCTTCGGCGGGCCCGCAATCGCGGGGAATCCGTTCCTCGCACGGAGCCGTTTCACCGGTCGGGAACCATTACTTCAGACCTCACGGAGAAATGGCCGCTCACGCGATGCTATATAACGGGTATCGGCCCGGAGCGCCTCGCGCCTACCGAGGTCCGTTGGTGATCGCCCCGCATTGGAGATCGAGCCCAGGTGATGTTGCCTCAAACCCGGCGAATGCCAACGCTGTGGCGAGGACCCAGGAATCAACGCCGGAATCCAAGGACCCGAATCCAGGGATTGCCGCCCAGCATTTCCCGCGTATGGGCCAAGGAGCTCAACCGGGATCGATCAACCCGCCGGCGGGAGTCAAACTCCAGACTCTATCACCGGTAGAACGATCGGAGGCGGCTGATCACATCAACCATAAGTTCCAACAAGCGGAAGACAAAACGACCGCCCAGCCTTGGTTAGCTCAGCAACGCCGGGGACGGCTGGAACAATCTCGGGGCTACTTCATCTCGCTGATCGATTTCGGCTATCCACTGCTATTGCTAGACACCTGGTGCGATGATCTTCTGGACGATCAGGTCGATACCGGCATGCCGGTTGATTTAATTGATCTCTATTGGGGCCAACCGGTCTCCACTCAAGAGTATGTGGAGTACTACCTCCCTTACCAAGTCTGCACCTACCAGACTCCCGACGGTAACTTTCGTCAGGTGACCTTCCAGAACGGCCTTGTCGCCCAAGCGATGTAGGCGGCAGGGCCGACGTCGGCGAGCGTGTGCGGCGCCCACAACAACCCCGATGGACCAGCATCCCGTCCGGAGGGGCGTTGCAATCGGTGTTCGCGGGGGGCGCGCGTTGAGGTGGTCCGTTTTCGAGCGCAACGGCGACACCTCAAATCCTTGGCGCAGCATCTCAACCGTGTCCCGCCCCGGAATCGCATCCTAATTCAAGAATCGAGGCCCGAGCCGGCAGCTTGCCTTAGAAAGCCTGGCAGCTCCGGCGATAGGATTGTCGTGGTTCGCGCGCAATATCGCTCGGCTTCTCGGTCGTAAAACTGTAAGGTCTCACCATCCGATGGTATGATCATCTTTAGGGATCGATCGACGAACCTGAATTCTGTCTGGGCGGGAACGTTTGTTGAGAATTCATGCCAAAGACACCGTCAGAGTGGAAAGTCTCAATAACCGAGCTCCTAAAGGAAGCGAATCTGCCATCCTGCCGGGAGCGGGTGGAATGGCTTTGCTCTCGAATGGATGAGCATCTCGGCAGGTTCATCGGTTTTGCAGAGCAAGGATTGTCAATTGCAACCCTGATCCGAGGGGACCTTTTTACTGTCGTCCATGCTGCTATTGAAGTTATTGGGGATGAACTAGGTGATCTGCCTCCGGACAAGCTAACGAAACAGGTCTGGAATGATTTCAAGGAAGCCGTTAGCCACCTCGAGCGGACCAGAGATCTGCATGACGTTCCAGCGATCCGGCAGGAATTTGATCGTTTTAAGACCCGTATATTCTCTTCCTGACTGTAACCCTCAGCTGCGTCAACCCTGCTCTTCCTAGGACCTACGCAACTTCGTAACTTGCCCACCACCACCGGGGCCACTTCGATCACGCTTCTGTTCGCCAAAACCGACTGGAGGTCTTTGGCGCACGTACGCACCCACGGACCTTCTTGGTCAAATTCGGAGCGAATAGCTGCCGCGTCGGTCATGACTTTTCAAGGGATCCGCGAACGATTGTAGTACTCAGCTAACTCGCAAAAAATAAGCCGCGTAATCCATCGCCTATACATGATATGTCATTCTATCCTGCCGCATGCTCACCTCTGCTCGCCTGCGCCTTCGATCGTGGCGCGAAGAAGACTTGCCGGCCTTCGCCGCCCTCAATGCCGATCCTCGAGTGATGGAGTTTCTATTACTCCGGTTAGATCGCAGCGAAAGTGATGCCTCTGCTCAGAGGATCCAAGAGGGTATCGACCGCCTTGGATACGGCTTTTGGGCAGTCGAAGTATTTGGAGTGGCCGATTTCATCGGATTTACGGGTTTAGGGGTGCCGCGCTTTGAGGCGCATTTTACGCCCTGTGTCGAGATCGCTTGGCGACTAGCGCGTGATTACTGGGGGTTCGGTTACGCCACCGAAGCCGCGCGATTGGCTCTGGACTACGGCTTTAACCAGGCCGGGTTGAACCAAATCGTGGCGCTCACGGTAGTAGCCAATCAGCGTTCCCGCCGAGTTATGGAACGCCTGGGAATGACTTGGTCTCCGGCCGATGATTTTGATCATCCGTTGGTGCCGGAAGGGCATCCGCTCAGAAGGCACGTGCTTTATCGATTGAACCGGCCGGAGGGGACGGGGGGAAGTGAGAGGTGAGAGGTGAGAAGTGAGAAGTGATTGGTGATTGGTGATTGGTGGTGTGAGCCACGACGCATAATGGTAGGGCAAAAACTCGGCGCGCCCATGAGCCTATTTCGCCGAATCGCTTGGCCGCGCCGGTTTTGAGCCGCGACCTCCTATTTGTTTCTCCTACTGTCTTCCGCGTACGAAAAACATGTTCGTCAGGAATGGCGAAACCGATCGGCCAACCGTTCGGCAAGATGAATCAGGGGTCGCGGCTCAAAACCGGCGCGATCGGGTCCTTTCAAGATAATCCGTCTTGGGCGCGCCGAGTTTTTCGCCGGTTCGACTAAGCTCACCGAAGTCCTACCATTAGGGCGTACCAAGCGAAGGGCTGTAGCGCGCCACCAATCACCAATCACTAATCACCAATCACTAATCACCTCTCACCAACTCCCCTCCCGTCAGTTTCCCATTGCGATGAACGCGGTCAAAAGCGAAGCTGCGCCGGTTCGCAATGGTTCCCCGACTAGGTAAGCTGCTCTGCGCTTTGGCTGTCTTCCAATTGCTTGGTGGACCGTTAGCGGCTTTGCAAACCTTTGCCTGGGTACGGATGGCGTTCACCTATTCGCAAAGCGACGGAGTAGGCGAAGGCATCGCTAAGACCTTTGACGGCCAACACACGTGCTCTCTCTGTAAAGAGATCGCTAAGAAAAGAGACGGCCAACAGAAGGATTTCGGCGATCTCTCGCTGATCAAGATTTATCTCCAGTGTGCAGCCACTCCAGACCGGCTTCTGCCACCGACATTCTATTGGCTGCGCCGGCTCGGCAGCGCATCTGGTAATGCCCGCGCTTTAGAGCCGTTGTTGCAACCGCCGAAGTTCGCTTAGAACAGACCCAGCGAGATCATCGCCGAGGAACGCGGACCACCGGGCCGCTGCGCCTGCAGGAAGGGCGCTCCGTGTCTAAGCATTTTTGGGGATCCCTTCATCGGGCGAAGCCTCTCGCTAGCTCGCTTAGCAGTCTGCTGTCGTCCCGGTTCTCGGGCGCTTAAGCTTCTCCTATAACTCCAAGTCAATTTGTTACGGAAAGAGTTTCCGCTGTTCTAATGAAGATTTCTGCAACCATCCGATTCCACAAATCGGCTCTATGGCAGATCCTTTTGCTGGGGTCGCTTGGCTTTTCTCAGCATGCTTTCGCTCATGGTTTCGCCGGCGATCGTTTTTTCCCGGCAACCATCTCGACGGACGATCCTTTCGCAGCTAGCGAATGGTCGTTCCCGACAATCCTGTACACCCGTCAACCTGGTAGTCCGCCCACCAAATCGATCGATTTTTCAAGTGATCTTTCTATTTTGGTTCTGCCAAAAGTCGCACTAACCCTCAGCGACGGTTACCAATGGCAGAAAGCCGCCGGACAAAACTCGCAAACTGGTTTCAACAATTTCTCGGCGAATCTGCTGTATGAATTTTTTGAGAACGATGCCCATGAAGCCATTTTATCGATAGGGCTTACCAGCGAGTTCGGCGGCACCGGTACCCGTTCTATCGGGAGCAGTTCTTTTAGCACGCTGACTCCGATTTTGTATTTCGGAAAGGGGCTCGGTGACCTGCCGGAAACCTTAAATATCCTGCGCCCGCTGGCGGTGACCGGGGAATTCGGCTTGTCGATTCCTGCCCGGAGCGCGAATCGTTCGGTCACCTTCAATCCCTCTGACCAGCAAACCCAGGTCACCAGCACGCCCAATCCGGATGTTTTTCAGTGGGGGTTTGCCGTTGAGTACAGTCTGATCTATCTGCAGGAGCATGTGAAGGACATCGGTTTGAGACCGCCTTTCGACCGGATGATCCCGTTAGTCGAATTCTCCTTGTCCGCACCGGTCGATCGGCATGGCGGCACAACCACCGGTACGATCAACGCCGGGGTTATTTGGTCGGGTAAATATTGCCAGTTCGGGGTTGAAGCCGTGCTCCCGGTTAACCAGCATACCGGGTTCAACCCCGGCGTAGTCGGACAACTGCACTTCTATCTGGATGACATTCTCCCTAAACTGTTCAGCAAACCTCTACTCTGATGAAATCGATCACTCGTCTAGCCATCCTAGCCATACTCTTGACCGCGACTAGCGCTTGGGCGCACGCCTTCCTTGATCACGCCGAACCGGCGGTCGGCAGCACCATCGATTCGCCTCCTGCGGAAATTAAGATCTGGTTTACTGAAAGGCTTGAGCCAAGCTTCAGCCAGATCCAGCTGTTTGATCACAAAGGGAGGGCGGTTACCCAGAACCAAGCCGTTATCGATTCCGATGACCCGACGCTGTTGAAGTTATCGCTTCCTAGTTTGGCGCCAGGTCTGTATAAAGTGACTTGGAAAGTGATGTCAGTGGATACTCACATCACGGTCGGCAACTTCAGCTTTATGCTTCGCCGGTCCCGGTAGCCGGTAGGGATGAGCTCCTGCTCATCCGGGTATTAGTGAGTCAGAGCGACCACCATGATTTGGCTGGACTGGGCAATAACGGCGACGCGGTTTATTAACTTTGCCGCCGCAATACTTTTGGCCGCCGTCGCCGGATTTTTTCTGTTAGCTAACTCCTTTGGTTATGGACGGTGGCGACCGGAATTTTTTCCATTCCGCTTGGTGTTGTCGTTAGAAGTCGTTGCTTGGCTAGCGCAGGCGATGTGGTTGATTGAGCTCCTTTGCTCTGTGTGCGGCGAGCTAGGTTGGGATCAGGTCGGGGAAAGTGAAGCTTTCTTGGGTGGCACCCAATTTGGCAAGATCGGGCTATGGCGTTGCGGGTTGTTATTAGGGTTAATTGCGTATCGCGGTTTTCGATTTTTCGGCCAGAAGAGGTCCTTGGCTACAGAAAATTGGTTTCGATTTAAGTGGTTATCCGCGATCGAAACGACAATCATTTTTGGACAGCTCGCTTTGCTCGCTTGGTTCAGTCATGCCGCGGCCGGAACGGGACCGTGGGGCTGGATTCAGTTAGGGAACGATCTTCTGCACCTGGTTGGAGCCGCACTTTGGCCCGGTGGCTTGGTGCCCTTGTGGTGGTTGCTGGGGCGGCCTGTTTCGGAGGACGTAAAGCGAGATGCGCTGCTCAGATTTTCGAACGTTGCCGTAGTGGTCGCTCCCCTGGTTGGCGCGACTGGCGTTTTGAGCGCGTATTTTCGTATGCATGATCTCGCCCCGCTCTTCACCACCGATTATGGGAGGTATGTTCTATTGAAGATGGGGTGTTTCTTGCTTTTGATCGCCTTGGGAGCGGTTAACCGGTTCAGACTAATTCCGGCGTTGGTTAATCCTTCCAGTGAAATTTCGGAAACACCTGCAGACTGGCGAAAGCTCCGTAGAAACGTCCTGATTGAGCAGAGTCTCTTTGTCGTCATTTTGTTTGCCGTCGCTCGGCTAGGCGTGCTTGCCCCGCCGCGTTAGGCGAAAGGGCGACGGGGCGTATGGGCGAAAGGGCGAAAGGGCGTGTGATGGGCGTGGCATACGTCCATTCGCCCATTCGCGCGCCTCTACTTCCGCCGCGATCTCGCCGGGCTTTTGCCTCCAGGCCGGGTGTATTTCAGCGGACGTTTTTTCGGCTCGATCTTTGTCAGACCGGTTCCGCTTTTCAGCTCAAGAATTTGATCACGCAGTAAGGCCGCTCGCTCGTATTCGAGATTGACAGCAGCCGTTTGCATTTCTTCCTCAAGTTCGCGGAGTACCTCGATCAGATCGAAATCGCCGCCCGATTCCCGGACGACGGATTCCTCAAGCTGCCTGCTGCGCAGCAGGGTGTGCAAGCTTTCTTGCACCGCGCGGCGGACACTTTTCGGGGTAATGCCATGTTGCTCGTTGTATTCGCTTTGCTTCGCGCGCCGAAACTCAGTGATCGCAACCAACCGCTGAATACTCTCGGTAATAGTATCGGCAAACAACACCACTTCCCCATTAATGTGCCGAGCGGCGCGGCCGGCGGTCTGGATCAGCGAAGTCTCGCTTCGGAGAAAGCCTTCTTTGTCAGCGTCCAGGATACAAACCAAGCTGACTTCCGGCAGGTCTAAACCTTCCCGCAGCAGATTGATCCCCACCAGAATATCGAAATCGCCGGCGCGCAACGACCGGAGAATCTCGACCCGTTCAATTGCATCGATCTCACTGTGTAAATAGCGGACTTTAAGGCCGACGTCTCGCAGGTAGTCGGTTAAATCTTCGGCGGTGCGCTTGGTTAGAGTCGTGATCAGCACGCGTTCCGTTTTCTCGGAGCGACCACGACAAAGCTCGATGGTTTCGTCGATTTGATTCTTGAGTGGGCGGATCGTGATCCGCGGATCCAAGAGCCCAGTGGGACGGATAATCTGCTGTACGATCAGACGCGAACCAGGCGTCTCCACGTCGAGCTTGGGGGCGGATCGGCCGGTCAGCATTGGCAATAGGACCGGCTCGGTTTCTTGCTGGCCGATGCGATCTCGCGCGTGCGGAATGTAGGACTCATTTCCGACCATGCTATTCTGGATCTCAAAATCTGCTGGGGTGGCGCTGATATATAAGATCTGGTTGGTCATACCCATGAATTCCGGAAAATTCAGGGGCCGGTTATCTAAAGCGCTGGGTAACCGGAAGCCGTATTCCACCAGCGTCGTTTTTCTTGATCGGTCGCCTTCGTACATTCCGCCGATCTGTGGAATCGTGGCGTGCGACTCGTCCACAATGAGGAAAAAGTCTTTTGGGAAAAAATCGAGCAGGGTGTAAGGCCGTGAGCCCGGTTCACGGCCGCTCAGATGCCGGGAATAGTTCTCGATCCCGCTGCAGAAGCCCATCTCCTGCATCATTTCCAGGTCGAATTCGGTCCGCATCTTGATCCGTTGGGCCTCAAGTAATTGCTGATGCGACTCGAACCAGACGATGCGCTCCTCCAATTCGTCCCGGATCGCTTTCAGCGCCCGGCGCATCTTTTCGTAGGGCGTCACGAATTGTTTAGCGGGGAAGAAGGTGAATCGTTCCAGGGCTTCGATGGGAGAGCCAGTCAACGGATCGAAACGGGTGATTAAATCGACTTCATCCCCGAAAAACTCGACCCGAACCGCTTCCTCATCGGCGGTGGCGGGGTGAACCTCGACGACATCGCCGCGCACCCGGAACTTACCCCGAGTGAGCGCGATATCGTTCCGCTCGTACAGCATATCAACCAGCTTCGCCAGAAAGAGTTCTCGAGAGAGCGGTTGGCCTTTGAAAACATTGCAAACCATGTTCGCGTAATCTTCCGGCGAACCTAAGCCGTAAATGCAAGAGACACTGGCCACTACAATCACGTCACGCCGGGAGAGCAGGGAACTGGTGGTGGACAGGCGCAACCGTTCGATCTCTTCGTTAATCGACGAATCCTTTTCGATGTAGGTATCGGTGCGCGGGATATAGGCTTCCGGCTGGTAGTAGTCGAAATAACTGACAAAATATTCGACCGCGTTGTGCGGAAAAAATTGTTTAAACTCGCTGTACAATTGCGCCGCCAACGTCTTGTTGTGCGAGATCACCAGGGTCGGCCGGTCCAAGGCCGTTACGACGTTCGCCGCGGTGAATGTCTTACCGGAGCCAGTAACCCCTAAAAGGGTCTGATGATGGTTTCCGGCTCGAAGCGAGCGCACCAATTGTTCGACCGCGGATTCCTGATCGCCTTTGAGCGTGTACTCGGATGAAAGTTGGAAAGACATTTTTGTTAATGTTGGCGTCAAATTACTGATGACAGGCGACTTCTCGTCCTCGTCCTTCGTCGTCGTCCTCGTCCTCGGTCGTATTTTGGACCCCTGGTTCGGAGCGACCGCAGACGAGAACTAATCGGAGAAACGCGGCTCGCACGGTCACAGTCATAGAACTTGGTAAAGTTGTCGAGGACGAGGACGACGACGAGGACGATCGGAAGAAATCACGCGTACTTATCCTCGACCATGACGGGATTACTCAACACACCGATCTTGTCGATTTCGACCTCAACGAGGTCCCCGGCGCGCAAATAGAGAGGTGGAGTTCGGTAGGTGCCGACTCCGCTCGGTGTACCCGTCAAGATAACCGATCCCGCCAAAAGCGTGGTGCTCCCGCTCAAAAATTCGATCAAGGTCGGGACATCAAAGATGAGATCGCTGGTGTTCGTATCTTGCCGGGTTTCGCCGTTGACCCTCGTCCGGAGACGCAATTCGCCCGGGTTGGGGATTTCATCCTTGGTGACCATAACCGGGCCCATCGGAGCAAAGCTATCAAAGCTTTTGCCGCGGCAGAATTGGCCACCGCCGAATCGTTTTTGCCAATCTCTGGCGGACACATCGTTGGCGGCGGTGTAGCCGAGCACAAAATCGAGAGCGTGAGCTCGGCTAACGTTTTTGCAATCCCGGCCGATAACGACGGCCAGTTCGCCTTCATAATCGACCTCCGTGCTGGGGAGATGGGTCGGGATGACAATGGGGTCACCCGGATTAGAAAGACTATTGGGAGCTTTAATGAAGAGTAGGGGACGTTCGGGCAGCTTGATACCTTGTTCAGTAGCGTGGCCGCGATAGTTCAGCCCGATCCCAAGTATCACCCGCGGCTCTACCGGTGAAAGTAGCTTAACCATCTTGGCTTCCCGATCCGAAACCTGGAAGCCGTGGAAAAGATCGCCGAGAATATCGAGACAGACACCGTTCTTTTGTTCTGCCGCGTGTCGAATGGTTCCATCCTGTGCCAGGTAGCGGACGATGCGCATCTTCCACCCATAAGAGAGGAGTTAGAGGAGCACAAGGAGAGTGAGGGGGGAGGTGAGAGGTGAGAAGTGATTGGTGACTGGTGAAAAGGTGATTGGTCCCAGGGCGCGCACACATTGGGGGGGGAGGCGCTTTGTAGCTTGGCAGCTCTGTTTGCATCTTAACAGGCGCCTCCCGGGAACAGCCCAGCGTAAAGAAAATGTCGAGGGTGTCGTTACTTGCTCAAAGACCCACGCCAGCACCGAAAACGCGCTAGGCAATTCGCGGGAGCCGCCTGCTAGACACTGACAGACCTGCCACGTTATCCCGCGGCCGCGGGACGGTTCCCCTCCCCGGTGGTCGGCCGGTCCTTTTTAGATTACGAACCTGCTGCTGCCCACTCTTGTTCGGCGGGGCGGTCGTGATGATCGGTAACAGCGGTGTGCCCTGCCGGCTCAGCCTGATGAGGTTCTTTGGCGGCAGGAGCGTGCGGGGGATTCACATCGGCTGGGTGCTCCTCGACCTCAGAAACTTGCAATGAAGCATTTTCGCCCTCGGCGCCCGGTATCGAGTCCGTTGGAGCGCTCTCGGAGTCCGGCAAGTTCTCCGTATGGTGAACACTCTCTGCAGGGTGCGAGGGCTCGGTTGCAGGAACGTTCTCGACAGTCGGGACGTGCTCGGAATGTTGAACCGTTTCGGTATGCTCAACGACGTCAGTTGGTGAGACGCTCTCCGCTACCGGAGCCTCATGCTCTTCGGGCGCAGGATCCGAATGCCCCACGTCCTCATGGGTTTCAGGATCCGGCTCACGACTCGTCGGCTCTTCTACCGGCGTTTCGTGCGGTGCGTCCTGAATGCCTTCCCCCTCCTCGGGGATCTGCAGATCTGAGGCGATCTCAGACTCAGAGTGGTCTTCCTGGTCGCCGGTGTCCTTAGCCCCAGCTTCATGAGCGGTGCCTTGCTTCTCGATCGCTTTCGGCGGTAACGGTAAGTCCAGCGTACCGTCCGCAAACTCAATCACGTGGCCCGCTTTGGCCAGCCAAAGCAGATCCGTGGGCAGGCTGTTCTTTGCCTGCAGAAACTCCGGCGAAGTCTCATCGGCGCTCTTTTCACCCAGCAACCGTTTCAAGACCTTTTCAGCCAGTTGCTTCCGCGTAATTCGCGGGTAAGACCGCAACGTAGCGAGAATGGCCTCTAGACCAGGAGACACCTGTGCCTGATTCGGATCAAAGAGTTGGGGGCGCACCGTCGAGATATAAAGGATGCGCTTTTTGTGCTTAAAGACATGCAGCCCGGCCTGATTCAGACCATGGCGAAGAGCTCCCGCCATTTGCGCCGGGAAACGGTTTTCCCGTTCACGAGCTCTCCGAATCGAGGACACAATCGAGCGATCCGGTAAATGACGGGCGACATCGCCCGAGATCTCGGCGGCCAAACAACCCCTGATCAAGTTCTGCAGGTGGTTAGTCCGGAAATGTTGTTCCATGTCGCTCGCAGTTTCGAACGCCTCGGGATTCTCTTCGTCTATGGTTCGATAATTGACGACCTTACGGGCTTCTTCCTTCCACTGGTTAACCGCTGCAGGATCGCTGGTGATCTCAATGCTGCGCCGGTAGTCCTCGAAACTCATGCGGCGGCTGAACCGTTGCTCGTAAAGAGCACGAATCACTTTCTGGAAAGTATGGTAACTCGTCGGGCCTAGCAGCCGCCCGGACAGGCCGCAACGGGCAACCGAGGTGAAATTCCCTTTAATCGGTTCTTTCTCAACGATCTCGCTTGTATAAAAGTCATCCTTTTTCTCGTTGAACGCGATGCGTTCCAGGGCGGGAACTTCCATGGCGACCGGACCATCGTCGCCCAATTGGTAGATCATAACCGCGTCGTTCAGAGACCGGATCCGAACCCGGTGACGCTCGGGCCGCTCTAAAAACATCCTGGCTAAACCAAACAACGGATAAGCAGCATGCCCCTGTTTGATTTGTTGGATCACCTTGGTGAAGGCGCGTTCCTCAGGCAAAAAGTCAACCTGAACGGCTGCCGGTTCTGCCTGGTCCTGAACAGGTTCCTCCCGTAGACGCCTGGTCGCGTCGGTGCGGTCTGCGGGTGAACCGCCACTACCTTCTCGGTTGGTTTGGCCCTGGGGTCGAGCCGGACGCTGCGGCGAGCTGGGCCGATTCGGACCGGAGTCGCGGCGAGCCGGACCTGGACCTGGACCTGCGTCCCGCCGTTGCCGATTCTGGGGGGGGCGGCGCGGTCTTTCATCCCGTCGATCCCGGCGTGGTCCATGCCTTCGGCCCTCCGAGTCATCGCTAGTATAGTCTGCATACCGGTTGGCTGATTCCGATTCCTTGAGCCAATCGGGCGTTAAACGGAGATCAAGGGAGGGGAGAGGATCCGCCATGGTCGGGATACAGGTAACAAGTTCGGTGTAAAAAGTAAACTACTCGCGAGAAAGGATACCGTCGATAAAAGAGGGGTCTAGAGTGGCGAATCCCGCCGATAGGTCAACATAAAAAGCAACCTCAATATGGTTTCTTGGCGTCGAAGAAAATAGTTGCTATTTGGTGCAATTATTTTAGTTGCCAACCTTAGGCTTCGTTATTAAGCGTAGCCACGTCTTAACCAAAAGAGAAGAAACGCGACTTATGTCAGAGAAATCCATCGAAGAGAAAGTGAAGGAGATTATCGTCGAACAACTCGGCGTGAATCCGGAACAGGTGACTCCTAACGCTTCTTTCATTGAGGACCTCGGCGCTGACTCCCTTGATACGGTAGAACTCGTAATGGCCTTCGAAGAAGAATTCTCCGTCGAAGTTCCTGACGAAGATGCCGAGAAACTTCAAACCGTCGGCGACGTTATCCGGTATATCGAAGAGCGAGCGAAGTAGTTCCTCAGTCCATCGTCACTGGCCTCTTCAGGAGGCCAGTTTGCAGTTTCAGCTCTGAATCTGCTGGGTCGCGCGGCTTTTTTAATCGTGAGGCCTCTTTGTCTCGTAGTCGGAGATGCGTGCCGCACCGTGGGAGGGGAGCCGCTTTTTAGGCTGGCAGGTCTATCGGTTGTTCAACAGGCGGCTCCCGCGAGTAACTCCACGCGTGGCATCAATCCAGGCGGCGTTTTCAGATCGGGCTTTGGTCCGACGGTGCGGCCAGGAAGCGATGCGTGAAAATTGTACGCTGGATCGTTTCCGGGAGCCGCCTGTTGAACAACCGAAAGACCTGCGACACTAAAAAGCGGCTCCCCTCCCACGGCCGGCACACGCCCCGAAGCATCCTCACGTAAAACTCTTGTGCTGATGCCGCTAAGGGAAGAGATTTGTTCCGCCCGAGAAATCGGCTAGTGTCAGGCTCTTTGCAGCCTATGTATAAAGGGGACGATCTTCAATACGCGCTTGAAAATACGAAGGTGATCCATTCGCCTGACCGGCGGATCGAAACATTCGGGGCCACCAGCTTCAATTTTTATTTGATATCCGAGCTCATGGATAGCGTGAACGAGATTCGAGTTCGTTCCGGCCGGATCCAGGCGGATCGTCCTCAATTGGTCACCCCGGAAAATATGACACAATTGCTGCTGGATGGATTCGGCCAGGCCGCCAACCAGTTTGCCCAGCTTCTGCAAGCAAAGAACGCCGCCTTTTTGAAATATGGGTTCCAAATTCGGAAAGATGGTGTCTCCGAACACATCATTCATGACAATTTGGCGGCGGTGGTTGATCGAGTGAATGACGAAGTTCCCGAGGGCCAGCGTAGTGGTAGTGCCATTATCCAAGGTGTGGACGAAGGCTGGGAAATCTGTCTTTTGAAGTTCACGTTGGAATTGGTCGAACAATCAGCGCGGATTAATTGGTTCGACCTGCGCCGCCGCGGATTGCTGTAGCCAAGTAGGAATGGCCTGGTCAACTGAATGAGCCTTCTTTGGAAACTCGGGGTCCTTGCCGGCTTGGTCTTAGTGGTTTTTGGTGGTGGCGGGTTCGCTACCTATGAGCTTTTTCTAAAGAAATCTTCCCGGGCGCCGACCAATGGAAACCAGGCCGTGGTCACGCCGACTCCAGATCCCGGCATCGCCTTGCTGGAGCAAGGAAAACAATTGATCGCCAAAGGAAATACGGATGACGGCAAACGGCTGTTAATTTCCATCTTCCAAAGTTTTCCAAAGTCAGTGAAGGCGGATGAGGCCAGAAAAATCGTCGGGGACATGAACATTCAGAACTTCTTTTCGCCCCAACCTTCCGCGGATAAGAAAGAGTATGTCGTGGTGAGAGGGGACTCGATCGCGAAAATATCGGCCAAGACTAAGGCGGCCCCGGAGCTGATTTTCAAAGCAAACGGGCTGGACGGGTTGATGATTCAACCGGGGCAGAAATTCATCATTCCGAACGGCCAATTCAGCGTGGGGATTTTCATCGGAGCTCAGGCGGTTGAACTCCTAAATCGCGGTGAGTTCTTTCGATGGTACAAAGCACTCGATTTCCATTTGCCTCCGAATTTGAGCAGCGGCCAATTAAAGGTCATCGGTAAGGAAGCTTGGGCAGGAGGAGCTCGGGTGGCTTTCGGAGAAAAAAAATTTCTCGGGAGCAGCCGCTGGGTGGTGCTCAGTCAGGCCGGGATCACCTTTTATTCCGACACCAGTCCAAATGTCCCGAACGTGCAGAAGCCGAGATTTGGAATTCAGCTTGCCTCAGAAGATATGGAGGAGCTGTTTGCTTTGTTAGCGAAAGATACGCCCGTCACGATTAACAAATGAAAGCCCAACCGTTAGAGTTCGAAAAACCGATCGTCGATCTGGAACGGCAACTGGAAGAGCTCAAGAAACATTCCAAATTGCAGGGAGTGGATCTCGATCACGAGGTTGAGGGGATGGAACGTAAAATCGAGGCCACCCGCAAAAAGATCTACGAAAACCTCAAGGCATGGGAACGGGTGCAGGTTGCCAGGCTGGTGCAGCGTCCTTTCGCTCTGGATTATCTCGAGCTTGCCTTTACTGATTTTACGGAGCTCCATGGAGATCGGCTTTTTGGGGATGACCAAGCGATGCCATGCGGCTTGGCTACCCTGGGCAGTCATCGGTGCGTGGTGGTAAGCCATCAAAAAGGTCGTGATACCAAGGAGAATATCCGCCGGAACTTTGGCAGCGCTCATCCGGAGGGCTATCGCAAAGCGCTTCGGATAATGCGACTAGGAGCCAAATTTGGCCTCCCCATCATCGCGCTGATCGATACTCCCGGCGCCTACCCCGGCGTCGGCGCAGAAGAACGGCACATCTCGGAATCGATCGCCGTCAATTTGCGGGAGATGATGTTGTTACCGGTCCCGATCGTCGCTGTCGTTATCGGCGAGGGCGGCTCCGGTGGCGCGTTGGGGATCGGTGTGGCCGATCGAATCTTGATGTTGGAGAACTCGTACTACTCGGTTATCAGCCCGGAAGGCTGCGCCGCGATCCTGTGGAGGCACCGCAGCCATGCGCCTGAAGCGGCCGAGGCACTCAAGCTGACGGCCGGTGACTTAAGACAGCTGAAGTTAATCGATCAGGTCATTGAAGAACCCATCGGCGGCGCCCATTTGGATCACGAAAAAGCGGCCGCCAATTTCAAAGCGATCGTCCTTGCTCAATTGGATGAACTAGCGAAGAAATCGAAGAAACTGTTGCTCGAGGAACGGTATCAAAAGTTCCGAGCGATGGGAGAAGTTTTGGAAACTTAGGAGCTGAGGAACGTGCGGGAACCATTCGACGCGCTTTCAGCTTGCTCATGGCAGGCGTGCGGGAACGACGGGCCCTCGGCGTACCAACATCGAGTAGGTAGGGCGAAAATCTCGGCGCGCCGAGGGTGTTGCCACTCCGATTGGTAAACCCGCGCCGGATTTGAGCCGCGACCCAAGGCGTGTTTGCACGCAGCGCGGCCGCGAACGAACGGCTCAAATCCGGCGCGGGACATCCTAAAACAAGAATGAACGCCCTCGGCGCGCCGAGATTTTCGCCCTACCTTTCTTGACGTGGCAACCTCGTCGACCACGCGCTCACTCTCCCGCACGCCTGCCATGAGCAAGCTGAAAGCGCGTCGAATGGTTCAGGCACGTTCACGTTCGTTCCCGCTCGTTCCCTTGACCTTGGCAATAAAGGCGGCGGCCGCTTTGCTGATGGCGTCGCCAACCGCGGCTTCCGGGCGTACGTGCTTCGGGATAAACCAGGGTGAATAGCCGATCAGATCATGAATCACTAAAATCTGACCATCGCATCCTTTCCCGGAACCGATACCGATCGTTGGGATCTGAATTGATTGGGTGATCTCGTTCGCAACTTTCGGAATCACGAGTTCCAAGACCACGGCAAACGCACCCGCGTTCTCGACTGCCTTAGCGTCTGCCACCAGCGACTGACTTTCTTCGCTGGTTTTGCCCTTAATTTTGTACCCGCCCTCTTCGCGAACGCGCTGTGGCAACATACCGATGTGGGCCATAACCGGGATTCCGGCGTTGGCGATCGCTTTGATCTGTTCGACGCGAGCGGTCCCGCCTTCCAGCTTAACGGCATGAGCGCCGGCTGCGATCAATTTTTTTGCGCTAGCGATTGCTTCTTCCGGATTCCGGTAAGTATTGATGGGTAAATCGGCCACCAATAGAGCGCGCTGAACCCCACGGGAAACCGCGCGCAGATGATGCAAGATATCGTCTAGGCCGACCCCGGTCGTGTCGGGCAAACCCAAGACTACCATGCCGAGAGAATCGCCAACGAGCAGCACATCGATCCCAGCTTCGTCGAGCAGCCGGGCGGTTGGATAATCGTAAGCGGTTAATGCGGTGATCCCTTGTCTCTTTGCTTTACGGACGATGTCGGGAGTAACGCGATTCATCAGGACAACTCCTCCTGAAATTTGGTCACTTCTTCGTCGCTTTTCAAACGCATCAATAATTCACCAATCGAAAGCACTTGCCCCGGCAACACTAGCTCGGCGGCGATATCAGCCAACGGCTTCAACACAAATCGCCGTTGGGTGATTCGGGGATGCGGGATAATGATTTCCGGGCTGTTCAGCGTCAAGTTACCGAGGTAAAGCAGATCGAGATCGATCGTACGGGGTGCATTGCGGGGCCGCTTAGAAGGCCGGCCGAGCGAGCGCTCGATCTTCAGTAGAAAATCCAAGAGCGATATCGCCGGTTTGCCGTACTCAATCTCCATAACCGCATTCAAATACGATGAAACCCCCGGTGGCGAGTCTACCGGACTGGTTTCATAAACAGAAGAGCATCGCACCCCCGCCGGATCGGAGCTTAGCTTAGCCACTTCCCGGTAGCCACTCCTCAAATGAGTGAGCCGGTCTCCGACATTAGAGCCCAGTGCAATCCCCGCGCGCATAGGAAAGGAAGGAGGACAAGGAGTACAAGGAGTACAAGAATGATGAGCTAGGGATAGGGAAGCATGGGGAATGACCTGTGTCCGTCCGGCAAATAGATGCTGAGGTCTTTCGCATTGGTGCGTAACTCGGGCCGAGCAGCTTACCTCCTTGAACTCCTCGTACTCCTTGTACTCCTATCCCCTGGGCAGCCCAAGCACATCGCGCATCTCGTACATCCCCGGATCGCGCCCAATCATCCAGCGTGCCGCTTGGATGGCGCCGCGAGCAAAGGTCTCGCGGCTGGACGCTTGGTGGGTCAGTTCGAGTCGTTCGCCGAGACCGGCGAAAAAGACCGTATGTTCGCCGACAATATCTCCACCTCGGACCGCATGGATCCCGATTTCGTCAGGCGATCGTTCGCCGACCAATCCTTTGCGGCCATGCCGGGCATCTTTTTCGTAGTTCAACTGGCGAGCCGCTGCGACCAGTTCCGCGAGCTTTTTGGCGGTTCCGCTCGGCGCATCCTTCTTTAACCGGTGATGCAGCTCGACAATCTCCATATCGAAATCGTTACCCAACGTGGCGGCGGCGGTTTCCGCCAACCAGAAAAGCAGATTAACCCCGATACTGAAGTTTGGAGCCAAGAGAACCGCGCACTGGTTTGATATCGAATAGAGCGTCTCGAGTTGTTCCTGGTTATGACCGGTAGTGCCAACTACCAAAGGGGTCTTATTTTTGGCGCATAGCTGTGCCACTGAGACCGTGGCAGTCGGCGTACTCACATCGAGCACGACATCGGTTGCTCCGATCGATTTCTCGGCTGGATGCTCTCGATTGGCGCAAGTAACCGTCAGATCGGTCTGAGTCCGGGCGATCTCAATGATGACTTTCCCGAGACGTCCGGAGGCTCCCTGAACGAGGAGCCGGACCGTGTCGCCGCGTGGTCCCGTCGCGGCGGGAGAAGGCCGGATCATATCACTTTCGCAGCGGCCAGCGTCTTCTTCAGCCGGTCGAGATTGGCATCACTCATCTCGCAAAGCGGCAAACGATACTCGTTCTCGATCATCCCCATCAAATGGAGCGCCGCTTTTACCGGGATCGGATTCGATTCGATAAAGAGATCTTTAAAGATAGGATACAAACGAAGATGCAGGTCCCGAGCCTCCTGCAAGCGTCCCGCTTGAAAGGCATTGACCATGTCGCTGATCTGCTTGGGGAGCATATTGGAAACGACGCTGACCACGCCGACGGCGCCCACCGCCATAAAAGGCAGAGTGAGTGGATCATCCCCGGAGAGGATGGTGAAGCTCGGTGGTAACGCATTCCTCAACAACGAAACCCGATCGCAGTTGCCGCCCGCTTCCTTCATTGAAACGATGTTCGGACATTCGCGGACCAAGCGGACACAGGTTTCAATCGCGATCTCGCTCGCGGTCCGCCCGGGGATATTGTAAAGCATGATCGGAATCCGGGCTCGCTCACTGATGGCTTTGAAATGCCGGTAAATCCCTTCTTGGGTGGGCTTATTGTAATAAGGACTAGCTAATAGAATCCCGTCGACGCCAAGAGCGGCGGCGCCTACCGACAAATCGATCGCTTCGCGAGTTGAATTCGATCCGGTACCGGCGACGATTTTGCAACGCTTGTTTGCTTGTTCAACGGCGATCTTAACTACGTGCAAGTGTTCTTCGTGGTCCAATGTGGCCGCCTCGCCGGTGGAGCCGGTTGGTACGATCCCATTGACACCGTTTTCGATCTGAAAATCGATCAATTTCCGATACGCCCCCTCGTCGATTGCACCGTTCTTAAAGGGCGTAATGATAGCGGTATAGGTGCCGGTGAACATGTCTGTTTTTCTACGGCAAGTTTGCCTTGCCCACAAACGGGAAATTCGAGTGGGCGTGTCGGCGAGTTGGCGCATCGGCGAGTGGGCGTGTAGGTGTGAGCCGGTTTTGAGCGCCGAAGGCGAGACTGATGATAGCCTAGGGCGAAGCCCTAGGTAGGTAGAAAAATGTGATTAGCGCTGAAGGCGCGTTAGAGGTCGTGGTCGAGCGGTTTGCTCGATCTGAGAATTCACTAGACGTGGGATCCGCTGGTTTTTCTTCCTACGCGCTTTCAGCGCTGATCCCGTTTTTTTTTGCGATTCCTAGGGCTACGCGCCCGTCCGAAACCGACCGGTCGCTCACCCTAGGCTATCATCAGTCTCGCCTTCGGCGCTTAGAACCGCCCGCGCCCACGCCGACACACCGACAGCTACCTAACAATCATCCCAACCGGAAAACGTTCCTCGCGCAACCATTGCTCCCATGGCGGCAAACTCCGGGCACGCAAACCGTGACTGAACTGTCCGGCGACCTCGCGCAGGCGCTCCTGGAAAAGCCGTGCGGTTTTACGTTCTTCTTCTTCGGCAAAGCTAAGCCGGTTAAACTCGGCGACATCGCTATACCGGCGAATGATGTCGTTGGCGGTTTGTTCATACCCGGCAACGACCGACTCTAACGTAGGTGGGTCCAGCCGGCAGCCTTCCTTTTCCAGATGGGTCAATATCGACAAAGCGATATCCGAGACCATCCCAAGCAAGCCTTCCGCCGGCTTACTTGGATCAATGGTTTGATGCCGGTGATGATACCGCATGGCCAAGTCCACCTGACAGATTTCTTCCGGATCAATCAGACGGTAAGCCTCGCATAACCAGCCGATCTCTACGCCCCAACCGTTCTCTACCGATAGACTGGCGGCGACCCCGGTAGAGATCGCGCACTCGCCGGCCAGGGGGTACCGAAATGAATCGATGAAGTCGAGCAGCGGTAAATGGCCCAGCGTACGGACGAGCGCGTGTAAGACCGGGATCACAAAAAGCCGGGTTGCCCTGCCATAAAGTTGCTCCTGCACACGGCTATAAAAGCCTTTGCAGAATTGATACCCTAAATTGGCGACCGGGGTCGCTAACGAGATCGGTAGAGCCGCGGTATAATTTTGGATATCGCAATCGTGGATAACCAGCGCCTGCAATTCAGTCTGGCTCAAGGCGAAGCCGAACCCGCTCCAGAGATTCAATCCTTTACCCGAAACAGCGGGCAGATCGTGTTCTCGCAGCCAGGAAGTGAAGTCTAGCGAATCATTCCAAAGGACAGTGTGCGGCACTTTGAGCTGTGACCAGAACTCAACCGCATCGCGCCCGGAGGCAAAGCCATTCACCGAGATGATGGCTTGATCAAATACGGTGAGCCGGTTAAGCGCCGCGATCGTGTCGGTCAATGCGCTTGCACCAATATCCCGAGCATGACAGGGCAAAAGCAATCCGAGCCCAGCCTCACTAAGGCCGCCATCTTCGATCGGTTCAGCCTGATTCAGCCGGTGCAGCGTGCTGATCAACCCATGCTGGAAAAAGTCACTCATTCCGGGGACAGCATACAGAAAGTGGCGGCTGGTGATTAGTGATTAGTGATTGGTGACTGGTCGGGCTTGCCCCGCGAGCGCCCGGATCGGTCGATTCAAGATCTGTGTAAACCCCTAATAAAACCGTCATCAACCGTGGCCTAGTCAGGCGCGCCAGTTCCACACCTATCTACGGACTCCTAAACACCAATCACCATTCACTAATCACCGATCACTTCTCACTTTATGCCCGCTGCCGCCATCACGCCCTGCGTGACCTGTTTCTGGAAGAGGATATAGGCGAGAGAGGTTGGTAACGAGGCCAGGACGGCGGTGGCGCAAATCTCGGCAAACTGAACGCCGTAGGCCAATTGGATTTGCGTCATCCCGACCGGGATGGTGAGCATCGGCGTCGAGTTGGTGATAACCAAAGGCCAGAAGAAATTGTTCCAGGTGCCGATAAAGGTCACGATGCTGAGCGCCCAAGTGATGTTCCAGTTCAAGGGGAGGTAGATGCGAAAGAGAATCCGCCAATTGTTGGCGCCATCGATTCGAGCAGCGTCCCGGAAATCGCGCGGCACATCATCGAAGAATTGTTTGAATATGATGACCGACAACGGAACCACAATCTGCGGCAAGATCAGGCCAGGGAACGTGTTCACAAGCTTGAACCGGTTCAGCATCATAAAGAGCGGGATGGCCAATGCGCTGAACGGCAACATGAACCCAACCAGAATCGACGCGTAGACGAATCGCCTGCCGAAAAACTCCAGTTGGGAAAGTGCATACGCGCACATCAAGGCGAAAAGAATCGAAAAGAAGGTGACGGTGACGGACACGAAAATCGTGTTCAAATACCAGCGGATAAACGGACTGGTCTGGAGCACATAAACGAACGAATCGAAGTTCGGCGGCCAAGGAATGAATGAGGGGGGCACCACTATGGTCTGATCTTCGCTTTTCAAAGAGGTGATCGTGATCCAATAGACCGGAAAGACCCAGGCCAACGCCATCACCAGCGTGAGCAGAGTGCAAATCAGACCGAGAATGGAAAAGCGTTGCCGTTGCTTCATTGATTGGCACGCCGGATGCGCAGTACCCGAAACTGGATGAGCGAAACGAGGATGATGATCGCCACTAATATCAACGCGATGGTGGCAGCGTAACCGCCGCGTCCTTGCTGGAAGCCTTGCCGGTACATGTAGAGCAAAACCACGACCGTCGAATTGAACGGTCCGCCCACGGTTAACAGGTAGACCTGGTCGAAGATTTTGAACTGCAGAATGAGCTGAAGCACGAGGACCAAACTCCCAACCGGCCAAATCAATGGACAAGTGATATTAAGGAACCGATGAAAACTCCCGGCGCCGTCGAGAGCTGCTGCCTCGTAATATTCCTGCGGGATATTTTGTAATCCGGCGATGAACAGGAGCATGTTCAAGCCGACCGTCCACCAGATGGTCACCCCGGCTACCGCCGGCATCGCCAGGACCGGGTCTTGGAACCAGGAGATGTTAGAGCCGCTAAGTAGATTTACGATGCCGAAGTTTGGGTCCAACACCCAGATCGCGGCGTCATAAACGACACTAACTGGTAGAACAAACGGCAAGAAGAATGCCGCGAGCACGAACATTCGGAGCCGTTTTAACCGGACCACCAATAACGCCAGAATAAAACCCACCAGTGTGTTGGGAACGACGGTCAATAACACGAAATAGCCGGTGTGTACGACCGAGGCCCAAAAATCCGAGTCCTGATACAGGGTTTGGAAGTTGCTGAATCCGATGAAATGTCCCTGGCCGGCAATATCCGAATTGGTCAGGCTGAGATAGCAGACCTGGATAGCCGGCCAAGCGAGGAACAACAGGTACAACGTGAAAAACGGGAGTACAAAAAGCCAGGGCGCAAGCCGGTGTCGAAGGTTCGGCTTGCGTCCCTGGGCGGTTGCCCGCGGCATGATGCTTTCTGATGAGAGCGTCTCCACTGCTGGCGGAGCTAACCAATCGGCTGACTAACCCTGTTGTTGGACGAACTTTTGCAGTTCGGTATCGAACGATTTGATCGCTTGGTCTACCGGAATTTGGTCGTTCCAGGCCGGTACCAGGAAGTTGCTAATCGGAGAGAAGGTGGGTCCGCCAACGCCAAAGATCGGAAGAGCCGGCTCCAAACTGACATGTTTGGCGGCGTCAGCGCTGTATTCGTTGTTTGGCACCATTTGTTTGTACTCTTCGCTTTGCTGCACCGGCAGGTAGCACGGGATGTGACCGCCGCCGGCCCACGTTACCTGCTTCACGACGTACGCAGCGAACTTCAAGGCTGCCGCTACTTTCTCCGGCGTCGGTGGATTCTTCGGATTGTTCGGGATAGCCAATTGATGTGAGTCAGCCCAAGTGTCGCTTTTATCATAGAACGTCGGGAACGCCATCACTCCATAGTCGAACGGTAGCTTTTTGTTTTTGGCTAGATCGACCATGGTCGGTACTTCCCAGTTGCCGTTCATCATGAATACGGCGCGCCCCGCGCTAAAGAGGGCTATAGCAGAAGGATAGTTGGTGCTCTTCGGCGTAAATCCGTTTTTCATCCAATCCGCCATGATCTGGAGCGATGTGGTGCCTTGCTTTTCGACATCGTCAAAGGTCAGTTTGCCATCCTTTAAGAAGTCGCCGCCTTGCTGTTTGAAGAGAGTGTACCAAACGCGCCAGCAAGAAGCCGGTTCTTCCGTGTTGGTTGACTCCGCGATCGGCAACAAATGGGTCTTAGCTTTCGCTTCCGCCAGCATTTTGTTGAAGGCATCGATGCTATCGGTGCCGGTCGGCTTACCGTCTGATCCCAAAAGACCGGCTTTCTGGAGTGCCGTCTTGTTGTAGTAAAGGACGAGCGTATGGATGTCGAGCGGCACCCCGAACAGGTCGTCGCTCTGCCCGTACTTCTTACTCAACTCCAACGAACGTTGGATGATTGAATCCTGAAAATCAGATTGTTTTAGGCCGGCTGCAGCGAGTTCTTCGTTGGTGATCGGCCGAAGATCCTTGCCCTGAATCCCAGCGGCGAAATGGGAGAGGTGATAGGTCATGACATCCGGCGTCTGGCCGGAAACGACCCCCGTATGAACCTTGGTATAAAAAGGCTCACCCCACGTCAGGGTCGACTCGGTGACGTGGATATCGCTTTGACTCTTATTGAACTCGTCGACGATCTGTTTCATGCGGACGCCGTCACCACCACCGAGGAAGTCCCAGTAAGTGAGTTCGGTAGCCGCGTAGGCGCTTCCGGAGAGGAGGCCGGCGGCAAGAAATAATAGTGCTGCTTTCATGGGGGGGTTATGTTGGTTTGGGGTTTATTTTGGAGCGTAAAAAAATAGGAAAGTCAAAGCAAGCATGAGGAGTGAGCGCGGGTAATCAGGCGAACGGATGCGTAACCAAAAAATGGTAGGGCGAGGCTCCTGAACGGCCTGTGAACGTTCTCAGAGAGACCTTAGTCAGTGTAACCGGTCGTTGACAACATCGCCGCGATCGCCGACCCGGACGTTGCCACCTTCCATCGACAGCCTGAACCGTGAGACGTCGATGCGCGTCGTTCCATCCGATATGGAGCGTGGCGCACGCCGAGAAGCGGCTCGGCCACGTTTCGGCGCAGTTCATTTTGAGCGCGGCTGCGTCAGCTCGCCTTGCGAGACGTTTTGGGTAGGTCGGGAGCCTCGCCCGACCCGTCACCGGCGTATTATAATTCTCCGCGCTACAACCGAAATCTTTGGGGCGAATCATCGCGATCATCTAGTAGCTCAAGATCAGCGTATTCCAGGACGGTGACTCCAGTTTCGTGACGGCTCGGTCACCCTTAATGGTGAACTCCGTCGTTTCGACGGGGGCGACCTTTTGGGGCGCCTCGGCCGAGTTCGTCGCCAGTAAATCCTGACCATGCAGCGAAAGCGCTTTGCCGCCGGTGATCGGCGGAAACCCCCTAAGATCCACGGCCAGCTCTACCGGTCCATCGACAGCGCGATTCAACACCAGAAGCACAATCTGCCGTTCATTGGCCTTATGAATCGAGGTACCCAAAATTTGCGCCGAATCGCCGGCGGTTTTGGTCGCGTAAGAACCGCAGCGGATGTTCGATCGGAGCACGGTTCCGCGTCCGTGTTGGCTGGCCAGCTTGAAAGGATGGAAGATGGTTTGACGCCAAGCCGGACCATTCGGTTCGGCATAGATGGCGCCAATAACATTGACCAATTGCGCGAGACAGGCCGCTTTTACTCGATCGGCGTTGTTGATCAGCGTGATTAACGCTCCGCCCACCATAAGGGCATCCTGCAGATCATAGATCTCTTCGATCAGCCGTGGCGCCTCCGGCCAGCCCGGAGGTTCCATGTGTTCGGTCGATCGAGCTTTGTACCAGACATTCCATTCGTCGAACGAAAGCATTATCCGCTTAGGCGATCGGCGTCTGGCAGCAACCGAATCGCTCACCGCTACCGCCTCCTTAATGAAGCGGTCCATGATTTCGATGTTGCCCAGAAATTCGAGCAGATCGTTCGACGGATTTTCGTAATACATGTGGAGCGAGAGGAAATCGACGTCGTCGAACGTATGCTGCAGCACTTCATACTCCCACGCGCCAAAGGTCGGCATATTGCGATGAGAAGACCCGCAGGCCGTGAGCTGAATCGTCGGATCGACTAAGCGCATCACTTTGGCGGTCTCTTTTGCCGTCCGGCCATATTCGGTGGCGGTCTTCTGGCCGATCTGCCATGGACCATCCATCTCGTTGCCCAGGCACCAGAACTTGACGCCGTGTGGTTCCGGGTAGCCATGCTTAGCCCGCAAGTCACTGTAGAATGTGCCGCTGGGATGATTGCAGTACTCGACAAACTGGCGGGCTTCATCCGGTCCTCGTGTTCCGAGGTTAACGCCGAGCATCGGCTCGGTTCCAGCCGCCCGGCACCACTCGATAAATTCGTTGGTACCGAACCGATTCGTCTCGGTGCTAAGCCATGCCAGATCCAGCCGCGTGGGCCGTTGCTCGGCGGGGCCAACCCCATCTTCCCAATTGTACCCGGAAAGAAAATTGCCGCCTGGGTACCGAATAATGGTCGTGCCAAGCTCGCGCACCAAAGCCAGGACATCCTGACGAAAACCATGCCGGTCGGCGGTGGGATGATTCGGTTCGAAAATGCCGCTATAAACGCAGCGTCCTAGGTGTTCGACAAAAGAGCCGAAGATTCTGCGATCCAGTTCGGAGACGGTAAAGTCAGCGTCGAGGATAATTTGAGCCGTCGTCATGGGGGGTAGAATTTGGCGTTGTCCTGGTGGAGATCGGGTACAATGGCTTTGACGGCGGGAATCTCGCGAGATCCCGAAGAATTCATTCAGTGGGATCGCGTCCTGCGGTCACTGCCAAGGGGACAGCGGAATCCTACCCGGCAAGGAGTAGGGTCACAACCTGCCTAGAGGGTAGAAAAACCAGACGATTCCGACTATTGCACGGATGCGGCTTGAGTAGGCTCTACCACAGCACCGGATGCCAGAACCACCGCAAAAAATTGTTGGCGCTGGCCGTCTACTTCACCGTTGAACTTCGCCAGAAAATAAGGGGCTGGCGATTCTTTAAGATCTACTCCGGTTAAGAAGATATCTTGTGCGCCGTAGTATTGTTTGGCCCAGGTCAACGCGGCGACGCCGGCCTGATGTTGCTGGTCTCCGTGCGGGTCCGCGATCGGAGCTTGCCCGGCCAGATAGGCATCGGGAAGGAGGAACACGTAGGTCACCGGCGCTCCGGTGTTACTCGTCATGTTGAATTGTAATACCGGCTGAGCCGCGTTCGCCATAGTTACCCAGCAGATGCAGCAAAGAAGAATCTATCGTTTCATCCATTAGGTACGTTTCTGGGCGGCCCGGAGGATTTATCCGGCCGGAATAGGCTTTTTTCGTCCTCGTCGTCCTCGTCCTCGAAAAGCGGTTCTTCCCAGCACTCATCAAATACCGACACGTTTTGCCCATGTACATACTCCGCCCTGACCATAATGGCTCGAAACCAGCGCAGTTGGAGCGTGAAGCGAAAACGGATGTCATGGGCGCGCCGAGCTTCTCGCCCTACCATGCTGGGCCTGGCGACCTCTTCGCAAATGGACGCCGCCCGTCGCTTCGAGGACGAGGACGACGACGAGAACGATTGAAAAGCCAGCTTTTCGGTGACTAAATCGCCGAATCGATTTGCGCGGACGCAAAATAGACTATATCCCTACAGGGAATAGAACTTTGTAGGGATTGTTTGCCATGTCATCAAAGAACGTCGAGGAAATCAAGGCCGAGAGCGGCGCCCTCAGGGGTGCGATCCAGCAGACACTGGAGAACGACACCAGCCATTTTTCCGAGACTGAATATCAGCTTCTAAAGTTTCACGGAACCTATCAACAGGACGATCGTGATCAGCGGACCGCTCGCAAGCAGCAAAACCTGGATAAGGCTTGGAGTTTCATGGTGCGCTCCAAGTTGCCAGGTGGAGATCTAACCGCCGCGCAGTACCTGGACCACGACAAGATTGCCGGAGAGCTCGGAAATGGGACCCTCCGCATTACCACTCGTCAAGGATTTCAGACCCACGGCGTTCTCAAGGGTAACCTTAAAGAATGCATTCGCCGGATCAATGAGTCGGGCGTAACGACTTGGGGTGCTTGTGGGGATGTGGTACGAAACACGATTGCACCGGCTGCACCGCTCGATGACGCCGCTCACCGCGATGCGCAGCAACTGGCAAAAGAGATCAGTAACGCATTTTTAGCGAGATCGACCGCTTACGCAGACATCTGGTTGAACGATGAAAAGCTGGCGGTAGGGACGGCGGATAGCGCGTCAGAGGCTAGCGCCCAGCAAGAACCGATCTACGGAAAGCACTATCTTCCGCGCAAGTTCAAGATCGCGTTCGCCATCCCGCCTCGGAACGACGTTGACGTTTACGCGAACGACCTTGGCTTTATCGCCCATGTCGAAAAAGGCGACGTCAAAGGTTACACCGTCGTCGCGGGCGGCGGCTTTGGTATGACTCATGGCAAACAAGACACCTATCCGGTACTGGCGCAGCCTTTGGGGTATGTGCGACGCGAACAGGTGATCCCAATCGCGGTTGCGGTTGTCACGGTCCAACGTGATTTCGGGAACCGGACCGATCGGAAGCGTGCCCGTCTGAAATATCTCGTCGACGAGAAAGGGATTGAGTGGTTCCGGCAAGAGGTCCAAGCCCGGCTGCCCTTCGTCATTGAGGCGCCCAGACAAGTCAGATGGGAGACGGTCAGCGACCTGCTCGGTTGGCATGAGATGGGCCAGGGAAAGCTCTTTTGCGGGGTTTGGATCCAGGAGGGAAGGATTCAGGACGCAGAAGGAGTTAATACCCGAGGCGCGTTTGCGAAGATCGCTCGTGAATTCGGCTTTCCGGTTCGTTTAACCACCAACTGCAACCTGATCTTTTATAATATCGATCCGGACCAGAAGCCGGCTGTCGATAAAATTTTGACCGAGCACGGTATAGTGCGACCCGAAGATCTCACCCAAGTCCGACAACTGGCGCAGGCCTGTGTGGCACTGCCGACTTGCGGGATGGCCTTGGCGGAAAGCGAACGCGTTTTTCCGAGTCTCTTAACCAAGATTGACCACATTCTCGCTGACCTCGGTTTATCCGAAGAGCCGATCCTGATCCGGATGACGGGCTGCCCGAATGGCTGTGCTCGACCTTACAATGCGGATATCGCTTTTGTTGGCCGTGCTCCGGGCAAATACGCGCTCTATGTAGGCGGTTCGATCACTGGAGAGCGATTGGTCGGACTTCAGCAGAAGTCGGTCAGCTTGGATGATATTCCCGGTCGGGTCCGGCATCTGTTGGAAGAGTTCGTCCGGGATCGATTTGCCGGTGAAACCTTCTCTGATTACTGGGGCCGAACTCATGTCAACGGCCCGCGGCCCAAGCCGGAACAGTTCCATATTGAGGCGCCGCCGGCGGGTGAATTGGTGGGAGTTGGGGAGTAGCTTTTGGTGATTGGTGATTTGGTCGGCCACGGAGTGGTCGAGAGAATAGCCCAGGACCTCGGCCCAGGGTTGTGCTCCCGCTGCCACGGAGAGACGTCAGTCTAGTCAACCGCCTGGCGGTAGCCATCGCCCATCAGGTAGATGCCATGGGTATTGCCAGGCTGCTGGATAGACAGCAACCTGACAATATGATTATACCAACCTCGGCACACACCGAAGAGGTGAGCCAAAACAACGGCCCAAAAAGGGCTAAGGCCAAGCAA
>Ga0185299_10001494_pt1 | contig 44226 bp, 44 predicted proteins | sample PaiPotPPA55metaG_FD_128002 | JGI IMG/M metagenome (GOLD analysis project Ga0185299, IMG submission 128002) | Iron sulfur acid spring bacterial and archeal communities from Banff, Canada, to study Microbial Dark Matter (Phase II) - Paint Pots PPA... ... | reverse complement strand
ATCGCTCCTTGGTGCGGGGGGACGTACGTGCGTCGTCGCTTGCCGTCTCATTAATTCGGGGGTGAATTAACTTCGTTGGAAGTTAGAGGCACGTTACCGCCGTGTCAAGAGCCGCCACGGGGACTCGGGACGCGCCGCGACGATTCGTCCGATTCAGGGGACCACGATCACCGGGCACGGGGCCTTGCGCGCGAGGCGGGCGGCGAGGGAGCCGAAGCAGCGGTGGACGCGGTGCTCCGAGGCGCCGACGACGAGCGCCGAGACCTTCAGTTCGCGGGCCAGGCGCCGGATCGCCTGGGCGGGCGAGCCGTCGAGGACCGTGAAGGCGCACGCGGTGCCGAGCCGCGACGCGCTGTCCGCCAGGTACTCCCCCGCCTCCTCGGCGAGGTCGGTCTCGGTGGCCTGCGCGTAGACGGTGAGGCTGGGCGCGCTCAGGGTCAGGGCGCTTTGATGCCGCACGTAGACGCCGATCACGCCGACGCCGTTGCGCCGCGCCAGGCCGGCCGCGTAATCGGCCGCGCGCAGCGAGGTTCGGGACAGGTCCATCGCCACGAGGACGCAGTCGGGCTGGATCGTGGCGGGTTCGATGCCGCTGAGCTGATGGACGGTCATGGCCGACGCTCACTTCACTTCGTCAATCCATGCGTCGCCGCGCGCGTGGATCCGCAGCCCGGGCCTCGTCGCCCGGCGAACGCTCTACCGACACCATACGCCCGAAGTGGCACCCAGTGTCAACTGGGTCTTCCAGTGTCGTATATAACACGAGTAGAGTGCGCTTTATGGCCATCGACACCCCTTCCGCCACCCCGGGCCTTCGCGAGCGCACCCGCCGCGCGGTCCGGGCCGAGCTGACGGACGTGGCGATGGACCTGTTCCTGCGGCAGGGCTTCGAGGCCACGACGGTGGACGAGATCGCCGCCGCGGCCGGGACCTCCCGGCGCAGCCTGTTCCGCTACTTCGCCTCGAAGGAGGCGATCATCTTCGAGAGACTCCAGGATCTCGGCGAGCAGGTGGCCGACGCCTTGGCGCAGCGGCCGCGCGAAGAGGACCCGTGGATCTCGCTGCGCCACGCGTTCGAGCTGTTCATCGCCTACAACGAGCGTGACCCGGAGCGCACGCTGGCCTTCTACTCGATGCTCGAGGAGACGGTCGTGCTCAAGGCCCGGCATTTCGAGCAGTTGATGCGCTGGCAGGCGCTGCTCGTGCCGGAGATCTCCGTGCGTCTCGGCGAGGCGGACGGCGGCGGTGACGGTGACGACGGCGGGTACGGTCCGTGCGCGCCGGCCTTCGCCGGCGCGGCGCTGGCCTGCCTGGACGCGGCCAATAACGCCTGGCGGCGCTCCCAGGGCAAGGCGGACGTCGTGCGGCTGCTGGACGAGGCGATGCGCGCGGTCCGGCCCGCCGAGTTCTGAGCCGGATCGAGACGGGCCCGGGGCCCGGGAATCAGCCGGTCGCGGAGGCGCTCAGCAGCCAGTGCAGCTGCCGGACGATCCGCACCGGGTCAACGCGGCCCGGGTTGATGAGCCACTGGTTCTCCGCGCCCTCGGTCGCCCCGAGGATCAGCGCGGCCAGCGCGTTCGGGTCGAGTTCGGCGCCGAGCTCGCCCTTCTCGATCGACAGGCGCGCCGCGTCGGCCAGGACCGCGCGCAGCCGGGCGTAGCGGGCCACGACCCATCCGCGGGCGGGGTGCGACTCGCCGGAGGCCTAGGCGGTCAGGATGTGCGTGAGCTGGACCATCTGCCGGTTCGCGATCGTCGCCGCGACGAACTGGTCGAGTTCGGCGAGGATCTCCAGCAGCGTGCGGCCGGGCCGCGGCGTCGCCGACTCGAGTTCGGCGTCGCGTGTGACCAGCGCTGGTTCGCTCCCGGCCGGGAAAACGCCTGCAATGTGCACGACGTGGTGCACCCGTTCTGGCTTTGCGGACGGCAGACCACGCACCGGGTCGAGGAGGCCAGGGCGTGGGCGGCGTCGCAGCTCACGGCGGGCCATCGCGCGGTGGGAACCGGGCCGCGGCTTCGGGTTCGGCCCCTCGGCGGACGGCGCCGGGCCGAGCCGTGAGCCGGGCCTGCAGGGTACGGAGATACGGAGATGTGGCTGGCGATCGTCTGGCTGCTCGCGGACTTGGTCGGAGTCTCAGACCTCTTGAGGTACCGGCCGCGCGGCGTGCATCGCCCGGAAGCGGCAGTGGGCTGACGTCACCGCCAGCCCACTTAGTCACACCTGTATTGCTTACTTGCCGAGCGCCTGGGCCACGGCCTCGGCGACGGTCGTGGTCGGGCGGCCGATCAGCTTGGCGAGGGTGCCGGTGGTCTCGGCGAGCGCGCCCTGCGAGATGGCGACGTCGGCCTGGGCCAGCGCGGCGGCGAGTTCGGCGGGCAGGCCGAAGCCCTCGAGAGCCTTCGCGTACTCCTGCTCGGTCAGCGGCGCGAAGACGACCTGCTTGCCGGACTGCGCGCTGACCTCGGCGGCGAGTTCGGCCTGGGTGATCGCGACGTCGCCGGTCAGCTCGTAGACCTCACCCTCGTGGCCCTCGCCGGTCAGCACGACGGCGGCGGCCGCGGCGAAGTCGGCGCGGGTCGCGTAGCCGATCTTGCCCTCGCCCGAGGCGCCGATGATCGCGCCGTGCTCCAGGGCGGCGCCGAGTGAGGCGGTGGCGTTCTCGAAGTACCAGTTGTTGCGCAGGAACGTGAAGGGGATGCCGGACTCGCGGATCGCCTCTTCGGTGTCCTTGTGCACGAAGGAGAAGGCGATCGCGTTGTTCTCGGCGTGCGGGATCGAGGTGTAGACGATGTGCTTCACGCCCGTCTGCTTCGCCGCCGCGATCGCGTTCACGTGGTGCTGGACGCGCTCCGAGTTGTCGCCGCTGCTGGAGATCAGCAGCAGTTTGTCGGCGCCTTCCAGGGCCGCCACCAGGCTGGCCTCGTCGTTGTAGTCGCCCTGGACGACCTCGACGCCGCGCTCGGCGTAGTCGGCGAGCTTGGTCCGGTCGCGGACCACGGCGCGGATCCCGGCGGCCGGTACGTCCCGGCCCAGCAGGTCCTCGAGGACGAGGCGGCCGAGGTTTCCGCTGGCGGCGGTGATGACGATCATGGGGAGGCTCCCGTCGGTGGTGCTCGGTGTGCGTTCGTTTTCGCTAACCCGACGATGGCACTAACTTCTAGAAAGTGCAAGCCGGGGGTTAGTGCTGCTGCGTGGGTGGCACAGTGAGCTATGCTGGAGGGCATGAGCACGCAGCAGCCGACTCCGGCCTCCCCCGCCGACGTCCGCGACATCGCCGCCGAGGGCTCCGCGGATCCCGCGGAGTTCCCGTTCGACGTGCTCGAGGTGCGCTGTCCGTCGCGCCCGGTGCTCGAGCACCTGACCGGCCGCTGGGGCGGGCTCGTGCTGATCGCGCTGCGCCAGGGCCCGAGCCGGTTCAACGAGCTGCGGCGCCTGGTCAGCGGCGTGAGCGAGAAGATGCTCTCGCAGAGCCTGCACGCGCTGGAGCGCGACGGAATCGTCATTCGCGAGGTGCATTCGACGATCCCGCCGCGCGTGGAGTACAGCCTGACCCCGCTGGGCGAGCAGGCGGCGGACAAGCTGTGGGAGCTCGTCGAGATCCTTGAGGACTCGATGCCGCAGATCCTGGTGGCGCAGCGGGATTACGACAGCGCTGCCGCCGGCTGAGGGAGTTCTTCGCCCGTCCGGTCTACTTGTGTGTTCGCGAACCGGCGAGAGATCGCGGCGCAGGCCATCAGCTGGACCTGGTGAAAGAGCATTAGCGGCAGCACGATCGTGCTGACCGTTGCAGCCGGGAAGAGCAGCGTGGCCATCGGCAGCCCGCTGGCCAGGCTCTTCTTCGAACCGCAGAAGACCGCTGCGATCCGGTCCTCGCGTCCGAACCCGAGCATCCGTCCGCCGGCCGACGAGGCGCTGAGCACGATGGCGAGCAGCGCGACGTCGACCAGGAACACGATGACGAGCTGTTCCCAGGAGACGCGGTGCCAGATGCCCGCGACCACACCCTCACCGAACGCCGTATATACGACGAGTAGTACCGATCCCCGATCGACAGTGGCCAGGGCGCGCGGGTGACGCTGGAGGGCCGGGGCGAGGCGGGCACGCGCCAGTTGCCCGGCCACGAAGGGAAGCAGCAGTTGCGCGGCGACGGCCAGCATCGAGGAGGCCGAGACGCGCGCGGCGGAACCGAGCAGCACCGAGACCAGCAACGGCGAGAGCACGACCCCGATCAGGTTCGACAGAGAGGCTGAGCAGACTGCGGCCGCGACGTTCCCCTTGGCGATGGATGTGAACGCGATCGAGGACTGCACCGTGGACGGCAGCACGCTCATGAACACAAGTCCGACGAACAGCTGGTGCGGGATCAGGCCGGGTTCGAGCAGCCGCAGCGGCAGCATGAGCAGCGGGAACAGGACGAACGTGAGCGAGAAGATGAACGCGTGCAGGCGCCACTGACGCAGGCCGTCGAGCGCGGCGCGCGGGGACAGGCGGGCACCGTGCAGAAAGAACAGCAGGCAGATTCCCGCCGTGCTCAGATCGCTGAACAGCCGGGCACCGGAGCCGCGCGCCGGGAGGGCGGAGGCGATCGCGACCGTCGCGAGCAGCGAGAGGATGAACGGGTCGAGGCGAGAGAATATCCGTGGCACGTCATCCACCCTGGCAGCGCAGCGGTATGCGGGAAAGCGGGATACCGTGATTACTGTGATCGCCAAACCCGATAGCACGGCCGCCGCGCTGCTCGACACGACGCATTTGCGCACCTTCCTGACGGTCGCGCAGACGCTCAGCTTCACGGCGGCGGCGCAGCGGCTCGGCGCCAGCCAATCCACCGTGAGCCAGCACGTGCGCAAGCTCGAGGAGGCGGTCGGGCGGGCGCTGCTGGAGCGGGACACGCACTCGGTCACGCTGACGGCGGACGGCGGCGCGATGGTCGGCTTCGCGCGGGAGATCCTCGACAGCAACGAGCGGGCCGTGGACTACTTCGCGGGCCCGACGCTGCGTGGCCGGGTGCGGCTCGGGGTGTCGGAGGACTTCGCGCACTCGCGGCTGCCGGACATCCTGCGCACCTTCCGTGCCACGCATCCGCTGGTCGAGCTGGAGCTGACGGTGGGTCTGAGCGGCATGCTGCACCGTGCGCTCGCGGCGCGCCGGCTGGATCTGACGCTGGCGAAGCGGAAGACCGGCGAGACGCACGGCACGCTCGTCTCCCGGGACGCGCTGGCGTGGATCGCGGCGCCGGACGTGCGGCTGAGCACGGACCCGGGCGAGCCGGTGCCGCTGATCGCCTGCCCGGAGCCGAGCATCAGCCGTGAGCTGGCGATTCGCGCGCTGGAGCGGGCGGGCAGGACGTGGCGGATCGCGTGCACGGCGGGGAGTTTCAGCGGCCTGCACACGGCGGCCCGGGCGGGGCTCGGCGTGACCGCGCACACCAGGAGCCTGATCCCCGAAGGCCTGGTCGAGCTCCCGGCGGACTCCGGGCTGCCGGAACTGGGCGAGATCGAGTTCGTGCTGACGGCGCGCGGCCGGGGCGAATCCGGGCCCGGCGCGGCGCTGGCGAACGCGATCCTGGCGGCGGAAGCGGGGCCTCGGGCCCGCTCGTCCGACGCGCCCGGCGACCCGCTCGTTCGGCTCGGCATGTGATATTCCGCCTGACAGGGGGCGCGCCGGGCGGGTGGTTCCGGATACGATCAGCGCGTGGCTGACGTGATAGAAGAGACGACACCTGGCTGGCTCAGCAGCGGAGAACTCGAGCAGGCCCGCGCTCAGATGCCGATCCTCTACGTCGAGGCGATCCCCGTGCGGGTGGACGAGACCGGCGAGGTCACCGGCATCGGCCTGCTGCTGCGGATCCAGTCGGACGGGACGGTTTCGCGGGCGCTGGTCTCCGGCCGCGTGCTGCACCACGAGCGGGTCCGCGACGCGCTGCTGCGCCACCTGGAGAAGGACCTCGGCCCGGTCGCGCTGCCGCGGATCCCGGTGTCCCCGCAGCCCTTCACCGTCGCCGAGTACTTCCCGACCCCCGGCGTCACGCCGTACCACGACCCGCGCCAGCACGCCGTCGCGCTCGCGTACATCGTGCCGGTCTCCGGGGACTGCCGACCCCGGCAGGACGCGCTCGACCTCGTCTGGTTCACGCCGGAGGAGGCCGCGTCGCCGGTCGTGCAGCAGGAGATGATCGGCGGTCAGGGCACGCTGGTCAAGCAGGCTCTCGCGCACATGGGCCGGCTCGTCTAGTCCCTCCCGCAGTGGAAGGATCACGGGCATGACTACACCCGTGACCTTCGGCATTGTCGGCAGCGGCTGGCGGGCCGAGTTCTTCGCGCGCCTGGCCGCACTCCTGCCCGAGCAGTTGACGCTGGTGGGCGCGGCGGTTCGGCGTCCCGAGCGCGCGGAGGAGGTCACGCGGCGCTGGGGCGTACCGGCGTACCTCTCCCCCGCCGAACTGGCCTCCCGCCAGCGGCCCGAATTCGTCGTGAGCAGCGTGCCGTGGCCGGTGAATCCCGAGGTCATCGGCACGCTCGCGGACTCCGGGGTGCGGGTGCTCGCGGAGACTCCGCCAGCGCCCGACGAGGCGGGGCTGCGTGAACTGTGGGCCGAGGTCGGCGAGCGGCGCCTCGTCCAGATCGCCGAGCAGTACCTGCTGATGCCGGGGCACGCGGCGCGCCGGGAGATCGTGCGGCGTGGGCTCATCGGCCGGCCGACCAGCGTCCAGGTCTCCTCGACGCACGGCTACCACGCTGTCGCAATGATCAGAGGTCTGCTAGGCACGGGCTTGGACATGGCCGTCGGCTTCGGACCGGTGCGCGTCGATGCGCGCCGGTTCACCGCGCCGCTGCTCGATCCGCTGACGCGCGACGGCTGGACCGGCGCCGAGGAACCGCAGGACGCGACGACGACCCTGGCCACGCTCGACCTCGGCGATGGAATGTCCGGGCTCTACGACTTCACCGACAACCAGTGGCACAACCGGCTCCGGCAGCGGCGGATCGTCGTGCGCGGCAGCCTCGGCGAGATCGCGGACGACACCGTCGTGCACTGGGGCGGGGCCCGAACGGTACTGCACTCCGAGATCGTGCGCTCCCAGCTCGGCCACGACCTCAACCTCGACGGCTTCGACACGGAGCACCTGACGTTCGAGGGCCAGGTCGTCTACCGCAACCCGCTGATCGGCCTGCGCCTGATGGACGAGGAGATCGCCATCGCCACGCTGCTCACGGCCACCGCCGCGTGGGCACGTGACGAGGGGCCCGAGCCGTATCCGCTGGCCGAGGCGTGCCAGGACCACCTGATCTCGCTCGCCATCGACCGCGCCGCCGACTCCGGCACGCCGGTCGTCACCGACATCGAACCCTGGGCGAGCCGCTGATCGTCTTTGCTCATCCCGACCGAGCACTTGAGCGGTCGCTCAATTCCTGCCATCCTGAGTTTTGAGCGACTGCTCAAATGCTTGCTGGGAGACGGGGGACGCCATGGCGGTGCCGTTGTATATCGAGGCGCGGATCCGCGCCGACCTGGACGAGTTGTGGGCTGCGACGCAGGATCCGGCGCAGCATCAGCGCTGGGATTTGCGGTTCACGCACATCGACTACCTGGACGCCGACGACGCAGACCGCGCGGGCGGAGGGCCGCAGCGGTTCACCTACGGAGTGCGGGTTCTGGGTGTCATGCTCTCCGGCACGGGCGTTTGCGCCGGAGAACGGCAGCGGCCGGACGGGACCAGGACCTCAGCGCTGCGCTTCGCGTCGCCCCATCCGTTGTCCCTGCTCGCGGAGGGCAGCGGCTACTGGCGCTACGTGCCGACGGCTGACGGGATCAGGTTCCTGACCGGCTACGACTACCGGCCGCGCTGGGGGCGGCTCGGCCAGATCGCCGACCGATTCGTTTTCCGGCCGCTGATCGGCTGGGCCACGGCGTGGTCCTTCGACCGATTGCGGCTGTGGCTTGAGCGGGGCATTCCGCCGGAGCGCTCGCTCCGACGCGCCCTAGTCGATGTCGCCGTCCGCGCAGCGGCCGTAGCAGCCGTGCTCGCGGCCGCGCCACTCACCGCGTACGCCGCCCCGTTCATCGCACTAGTCGCACTAGCTGCGCTGCTGCTACCTCCCATGCCCGGCACCCCTGCCGCACGGCGCTGCGTACGCCGCCGTCCCGCAGCCGCCACCTCGCCCGCCCTTCTCGACCGACTGGAGCCCCAAGCATGACCTCGATCTTCCAGCATGCGATGGGCTCCGCCGAGTTCGAGCGCCTGCACCCTCAGCTTCAGCGTCGGTTCTCCGTCGGCCTCGCGGGCGGCGAAGCGTGCATAGGTCGCGGCGTGATGGAGCGCGTCTGGCATCGAGGCGGCGGCTGGGTACGGCCGTTCCTCGCGGTCGGCGCGACGCGGCACGTCCTGCTGTCGCGCACCGGCCGCGACGTCCCGTTCGTCATCGAGAACTTTCCGTATAAGGATTCGTACGGCCGCGAGACCGTCACCTTCGTGCGGACCTTCACCTTCCCGCGTGCTCGACCCGCGCGATGGGATGCCACGATGATCCACAGTCCGGAGCGCGGCTGCATCGTCGACTACCTCGGCACCCATCAGCACCTTGCCACCGACCTGGAGTTCACCGCCGAGCCGGACGGCTCCGTCGTCATCCGCTCGACCGCGCACCGCTTCCGCGAAGGGCCGGTCGACCTGACCGTTCCCGACCTGATCGGCGCCGACGCCGTCGTGCGCGAGTCCTACGACGAGGCCTCCGGCCGATTCCGGATCAGCGTCCGCGTCGTCAACCGCACCTTCGGTCCGCTGTTCGGGTACGAGGGCTCCTTCGGCGTCGAGTACATTGACGTCGCCGAGCACGGGATGCCGGCCAGGCTGCGGCCGGTGCGGGAGGAGGCGCGGGAGTGAGTGACACGAAGGCCAAGCTGCTCAGCGGTGCCCTGCAGACGCTCATCGAGCACGGCATCGCGGGCACCTCGGCCCGGACCATCGCCGCCGCGGCCGGCGTCAACCAGGCGCTGGTCTTCTACCACTTCGGCAGCGTCGACGAACTGCTCGCCGCCGCGTGCCGGCACGGGGCCGAACAGCGCGTCGCCCTCTATCGTGAACAACTAGCCCAGGTCAGCAGCCTGAGCGAGCTCGTCGACGTCGCCCGCGACCTGCACACGAAGGAGAAGTCGGCGGGCCACCTCGCCGTACTCGGCCAACTTCTCGCAGGCGCCCAGACTCAGCCCAGGCTCGCCCCCGCGACCGCCGCGGGCATGTCCCTGTGGACCGAAGAACTCGAACTCGTACTGGCCCGCGTGCTCGCCGACACGCCGCTCACAGAGTTCGTCGACACCGCCGGCCTCGCCACAGCGATCGCCGCGGGATTCGTGGGCCTCGAACTGTACGAGGGCGTAGACGCGGAGGGCGCCGAGCGTGCCTTGGCCGCCCTCGAACAACTCGCCGCGCTCGCCGGAGCCCTCGACGGCCTCGGCCCCGTGCTGCAGCGCGCCGTCCGTACACAGTTGCGGCGGACCACCCGGAAGCGTTCGGACAGCCAGGATTAGCGCTCTCCGGTGGTCGTGGTCGTGGTCATGTGCGCGGCGACGTGGCCGATCATGGCGTCGAGGGTGACTTCCAGGGGGTGGACGTCGCGGTGGATCTGGGTGAGCAGCAGCCCGCCCTGCAGCGCGGCCAGGATCGTCAGGGCCAGATCATCCGGGCTCACGGTCAGCTCGCCGCGCTCGTGCATGGCCTGCAGGCCGCCGCAGATGCCGGCTTGCCAGCGCAGGAACGCCGTGGAGAGCGCGGCGCGGGCCTGCGGGTCGGTCTCGGCCAGTTCGCTGCCGAGGGAGCCGATGGGGCAGCCCCCGCGGCATTGGAGTTCCCGCTGGTGCTGGATCACGAAGTCTCGCCAGCTGCGTAGCCCCTCGATGCTGTCGAGCCGGATGAGCATCTCCTGCTGGCCGCCGACGACCTTCTCGTCCTGATAGGCGATCACGGCTAGGACCAGGGCCTGCTTGTCGCGGAAGTAGTGGTAGAGCTGCGAACTGCTGGCCCCGGCCGCGGACTTGACGTCCTCCATCGTCGTGCCGGTCACGCCGCTTTCGGACATCAGCTGCGCGGCGGCTTCGACGATCCGCAGTCGCGTCTGCTCGCCCTTGCGGGTCAGCTTGGCCTGGCGGGGTCCCGGTTCGGTGCGAGTGGTCATGACTGGATACTACTCCATTTTTTGGATTGGACAGTCCACTTTTCTCGGACAATAGTGGATCGCGCAAGCCATTCTGCCCCCTCCGTCTGGAGAAATGCCATGGACCTCACCGGCAAGACCGCCCTCGTCACCGGCTCGACCAGCGGTATCGGCCGCGCCACCGCCCAAGAGCTCGCCGCGCGCGGAGCCCACGTCCTCGTCTCGGGCCGCGACGAGAAGCGCGGCACGCAGGTCGTGGCCGAGATCCGCGCCGAGGGCGGAAAGGCCGACTTCCTGCCCGCCGACCTGCGCGACGCCACCTCCGCGCGGGACCTCGCCCAGCGCGCGGTCCAGACCGGCGGCCGCGTCGACATCCTGATCAACAACGCGGCGATCTTCGAGTTCGGCCCCACCGAGGCGACGAGCGAGGCGGACTTCGACGCCATGTACCAGCTCAACGTCAAGGTCCCGTTCTTCCTGGTCGCCGAGCTCGCACCGGCGATGGCCGAGCGCGGCACCGGAGCCATCGTCAACCTGACCACCATGGTCGCCGGCTTCGGCCAGGCCGGCGCCGCCCTCTACGGCTCCAGCAAGGCCGCCGTCTCCCTGCTGACCAAGGCGTGGGCCGCGGAATTCGGCCCCCGCGGCGTCCGCGTGAACGCGGTCTCCCCCGGCCCGACCCGCACCGAGGGCACCGCGGTCATGGGCGACGCTCTCGACCAACTCGCCTCCCAGGCCCCCGCCGCACGCCCCGCCGACCCGAAAGAGATCGCCCAGGCCATCGCCTACCTGGCCGGCGAGGGCGCAAGCTTCGTCCACGGAGCGATCCTCCCGGTCGACGGCGGACGCGCCGCCATCTAGCACGGCAACTCGTCCGGCCGTCCTGCGGCTCATGCCCACTGGTGGATACACTCGTTCACGCAGATCGATGGTCGTACCCCCCGAGGAGACGGACATGAGCCCGCAGATCCGCAGCCTGGTGATCCCGGTGTCCGACATCGAAGCCGCCAAGAAGATCTACTCCACGCTGCTCGGCGCTCCGCACACCGACCAGCCCTACTACGTCGGCTACAACGTAGACGGCTTCGAGGTAGCCCTGGCCCCGGGCCAAACGCCCGGCGGCCCGGTCGCTTTCGCCGACGTAGACGACCTCGACGCCACCCGCGAGACCCTCCTGGCCGCCGGCGCCACCGAACGCGACGCCCCACGCCAGGTCGCCCCCGAGGCGCGGGTCTGCGTACTCATCGACACCGACGGCAACCCGATCGGCCTACGCGGCCGGTAGCCGTCACGCGGCGTGGCCCGGCCGGGATCGCCAACCGACCGGGCCACGCACCGCACTTGGCGCCTACTGCTCACAGCGAATCAATGCCGTGTCTGCCATGTCTTACTCCTCGGGATTCTTCTCGTCGGATTCGCCGCCCGGCTGCTCGGCATCCAGGAAGTCGGCAAGGGCCTGCACCCGCTCACACCAGTACTGCTCGAACGGCTCAAGCCAGTCGCCGATCTCGGCGAGTCGCGCCGCCTCCAGGTGGTAGAACCGCTGGCGCCCGCGCGGCTCATCGCGCACCAGCCCCGCGACGCGCAGCACCGCGAGGTGCTCGGACACCGCCGGGCGCCCCAGGTCGAACTCCCTGGCCAGGTCGGTCGTGGCCCGGGGACCTTGGCGCAGGTGCTCCAGGATTCGGCGGCGCACCGGGTTGGCCAGCGCGGCGAACACATCGTTCGACATGACCGGAGAATACGTCGGAGATTCCCGACGCGTCAACCTTTTCCGACGTAACCCGTGCCGCCGGCAAGTCGATGCGCCCGCCATCCCCGCGCCGACCGCAGCATGCTGCCAATCCCGCGCAGAACCCGCCTGTCTCCAGCGGTTAAGGCGCCCGGCGCACCGCAATATCGTTTAGAGTGGCCGAAGCGAGCTCTCGGCCCGCGCCTGGCGCCGGTGACCTCCCTACCGGCACCGGCCTCTTCCATCTGCGAGGCAATATGCGCTGCATGATCGCCGGCCAACCCTTCTACCTGCAGGCGAGCGACGTGGAAAGCGCCATGAAGACCCTCGAGCCAGAGCCCATCCGCGGCGCATGCGTCCAGGTGGGCAGCCGCTGGTACCCCCTCATGCAGGTCGGCGCCGCCGTCACCGGCCAGGATCGCCGCGACTTCACCAGCGCCGACGTAGCCCGCGCCCTGACCCAGCTCGGCCTCACCTGCCGAACCGTCCCGCCCGCCGGCTCCTAGCGGGTGGCCCACGGACACTGGGCACAGATCTAAAGAAAGTCCTCTGACGCTCGCATGAGAGCCAGAGGACTTTCGCGTGAGTGGACACCTGAGCGCGGCCGGCTCGCCGTGGAGGCGGACCCGCTGGACGTCATCGACGGCCATCGGATGTAATCTGCGATCGGCGGGGAAAAGGGCGGATGGATAGGGATTATGGGCAAGATATGCGCCGGTCACATGGACGACTCGGTGCTCAGGGCGGCGCTGCGGCATAACGCCCTGGGCGGTGATGTCCGATGACGGCGGAGCCTGAGCGATCCTTCGGCCGCTACTTCAGCCGTGCCGGGCGCCTGGAGAACGCCTGGGCATCGGCTCTCGCATCCACTGACCCGGCCCGTGCGCTCGAGCGTCTGCGCGCGCTCTATCGGCGCTTCGATCGCCGGTCCGCGGACGTGGCGCGACTGTGGCTTTCGTTCCAGGACTCCGTGCTCGACGCGCGTTTCTCGGGGCTTCTGACCGACGACGATTTCGAACAGTTGAGTACCGTCGGCCAGCAGTTGGCGATCGCGGCGGGAGGCGGCCTGACCGAGGCCTGGTCGCCGCTGATCGAGGCGTCGCTCGCCCGGCGTACCGACGTGGCTCAGCAGCGCGCCTACACGCTGCTCACGGGTTTGTACTGGTCTTCGCTGACCTCTGTGGAGGTGCGAAGACTCTCGGCGGTGACCCTGGCCGGATTCGGAGCGGTCGGCGAGGGCCAACTCGGCGTGTACGCCGACGTCGCGTCGCTTCCGACGCCGATGCCTGAAGTCGCGGCGTTGATAGACCACGTCCTTCAGGTCGGTTTCGATGACGGGGATCAGCGGCTCGGCCAGGCGTATTCGCTTGCGGCGAAGCTCGGCGATCGGGTGCCGCGAGCGGATGCGGTCTTCGCGCTGGCGCTCGGCGAACTCCTGCTTTACCGACGGCCGCACGCGGCTCTGCATCATTTCCAGGCTATGAACGGGCACGAGTCGTTCGCCACCGAGGCGCTGCGCGGGGTGATCGCCGCACACATGCACGCACGGGAATTCTCCGCAGCGGTCTCCGTGGCGACGGCGGCCACCTCTCTGAATCCACGCTGCATGGAATTGCTCGCGCTCTGTCGGCAACTTGCCTGGCTCGACGCGCCGCATAGCCTCACCGAAACCGAGGCGGCGGCCGACACGCCTCCGCAGACCGCGGCGCAGCTTGCCGAGATCGCACCCGGCCGCGACACCGGCCCGTGGCTGAACTACGCGATCGGCCGTTCGCATCTGCTGGTCGGCGAGGCGGAGCAGGCGCGGCGGCTCCTCGCACCCCTGCCGATGGCCGGCCTCTCCGATCCCGACGCGCTCTACCACGCGGCCTGGGCGCATCTGCTCTGTCAAGACATTGATTCTATCCGGGAGGCTTTCCTCGCCTTGGCCGGGCGGCCTGGGAGCTGGGCGCTCGGCTGCGTGCTGCAGGATGCGGAGCCGGGGCAGGCCATGCCCGGACTCGCTCCGCTCGTGCCCTACTCGTTCCGAGCCGTGGCGCAGGCGCGCGAGACGCTCGCCGGACAGGGCGCGGCCTCGGCGCCGGTGGACCTGATTCCGCTGACCCTGCGCGACGCGACCCGCCCCGACCTGTTCGAGGCGCTGCGCACAGCGCTCGGAGTGGCTGTCGCCCGAAACGACGTCGCCACACTCGACTCACTGATCCGCCAGCCCCTGTTCGCCCGGCTGCCGGCTGCCGAGCGCCTGCTGTGGACCGGGCTGGCCGCGCGTCCCCTCGATCCCGAACGGGCCAGGCGGACGCTGCGCCGCTCGCTCGCGCTCGGCAGGAGCCGGGCCGCGCTGATTCTCGCGGTGGACGCGCTCGACGACGGCAGGCCGGTCGAGGCTCGGGAGTTGCTGCACGGCGTGACCGGGCCGAAGGCCGCGCTGACCCTCGCGTGGACGGACGCCCGCACCGGTGCGCTCCCGCAAGCGGTCGAACGCTTCGAAGCGCTGGCTGAACGCGGCTGCGCCCACGCTGACTACGCGCTCGGGCTGCTGGCCCTTCGCGACGCGGCCGGGTCGTGGGCACGCGAGACGACCGGGCACGCGATATCCCGGGCGGAGCAGGCGGTCAAAGCACTGACCACAGCGTCGCGGCGGGCGCCCGACCGCTTCGACACCGAGTCGCTGACATCCGCGGCCAGGCTCCTCCTGGCCACGCCCGACGCGGACAGCGCCTTGCCCTGGCAGGAGTTCACGGCGCAGCCGTGGACAGCGCGGCAACTCGGCTTCGGGCGGCTGGTGCTCGCACCCGAGGCGGCGGATTCGTCGCTGCTCCATGCGATCTCCGACTGGGCTCTGCAGTCGCCTCTGGAGTCGACTGCCGAGTCGACTCCAGAGCCGGGTCCGGTGCCGAAGGAATGCCCGCCGGAATACGTGGCGCTGGCCGAGGCCGTCCTTCGCGTTGCACTGCTGACTACGGACACTGCGATCTGCCGGCAAGCGGCGATGCTTCTCGCGGGACTCGCCCACCATGTTCCCGCGCCCGAGATCCAGACCGCCGCGCGGCGCGCTACGGCATGCGCCGATCTGCGCGCAGGCGATGAGACCGCCGAGGCGTCGAGCGACCCGCTGATCGCACTGGCCGCCACGAGCGCGGTGCTCGGCGAGGAGCACACGGCACCCGGCCGGGCGGCTGAGGAACGGGCTGAGGCGGTGCGGATCCTGCGGGCCGCCGCCACGGGGCAGAGTTCTGATCCGCAAGTCGATCCCCGGCCGGAGTACCGGGCACTCGTCGCTCTGCTCGCGGATGCGTTGGACCGCGGCCGTCTGCCGCAGCCGCTTCCGATCGATCTGCCCGCGCGGGCCGAGTCCGCGCTCGCATTGGCCGCGGCGGTGGGCGCCGGCGGGGATGAGGAAACCGCCGCGGAGATGCTTCTGCGCGCACTGCGCACAGCCGACGTCGGCGATCTCGTCGACCTCGAGCGCGCGTTGGCGGCGCTGTGCACACAAGTCGCCAAGCGGCAGGGCAGCGACCGGAACGCCTCCGCCGCCGCGCTGGCGCCGACGGTCCTGCGCGCCGCTGAAAGCGCCGGCGAGCCCGGCGGGTTGGGCAATCACCCGGTGGCCCGGTACGCAACCGTCGTCGGCGAATACGAGGCCGCGGACAGGCTATGGCTGCGCGCTCTGGCCGAAGCGGCGCATGCCGACTGGATCCGGATTCCGCAACTGCGCGCGGAGTACGGCCGGTTCCTCTGCCACCGCGCAGTCCTCGCCCACCTCGGCGGCCGACGGGAGCAGATGTTCGGGTACCTGCGGACTGCTGCCACCTATGTGCCGGAGCCGGCCGACCGCAGTCTCAGGCAACTGGAGGCGGACGAGCGTGTCCGGAAGCTCGTCGGCAGCCTGTTTCCCGACTCGCCCATCCTCAGCTGGCAACGGCCGGGCAGGTATCCGAGCCTGGACTGGCTGATCACGTCGAATCCCGATCTACGGGCGGTGCTCGATGCGGGCGAGCGCGAGCAGATCACCGGCCAGTGGCGGCTCGCCGTTGCCGGCGGCGGGGACGGGGGCGGCGACATCGAACTCTGGCACACCATCGCCGTGCTGAGCCGCGAGGATGCATTCGCCCGCCCGCCGGGAGCGGCGGCGGCCGCGCAAGCCGGGATCTCCGCGATGGCGCTGTGGATGCTGCTGCTTGCGGAACCCGCGCTGCGGAGGCTGTTCGGAGACCGCCCGCACGCGGCGGAAGCCGAGGTGCTGCTGCGCGCGCAACTGATCGACGAACTCCTCGTAAGCCAGAAGGTGCTGCTGACCCAGGCTCTGGCGCACTACGACCTCCACGCGGTGCGCGCACACGTGTACGGCCTCGACAGTGTGCGGCTGGGGGCAGCGGCGACCAGGAGCCTCGTCACGGGCCACTTCACGGATATCGCCGCGCGCATCGGGATCGAGGCCGAGTTCGCCCCGATCGGCGAACGAGCCGTGGCGCTGCTGGAGGAGTGGGGCGCCGAGCGCATCGCCGCCGGACAACTCCGCCTCGGCGACCGCACCGCCGCCAAGAAGCGCTCTCGGGCGATCGTCGCCGACTACGGCGCGGCGATCGAAGAGGTCGCGATCGTCGCTCAGCTCGGCCTCGGGCTCAGAGACGTGCTTCGGGTCGCGCTGGAATGGCACAACGGATGGCTGCGGTCCATGCACGGCACGCAGGACAAGCGGATGGCGGACCACGTCGTACGGTCCGCGAGGCGGTTCGTCGACATTCTCGCGCCGATGTGCACGCCGGGTCAGGCGCACCTGCCGGAGGTCAGGACGCTCGCCGAGCACTACATCGAGCTCGGCGTGTCTCATTTCGACGTCGCACCGGATGAGAGCATCCGCCTGCTGGAGCATGCGCGCGCATGGGATCCGGGCGCGGAACGCGTGCCTGACCTGCTTTGGGACGCTTACATGCTGTGCTTGGAGGTCGCCAAGAAGCATCTCGACCGCGGCTCGCTGCCCGACGCCGAGAAGATCATGAGCCTTGTGCCCGAAGGCCGGCGCATGCTCGCGACCGAGCTCAACAACCGGAGCGTGGCGAAGCTGAACCACGTTTACGACACGGTCATGGGCTTTCACCGTCGGCGGATCGATCTCAGTCCGGCCCAGCGCGCGAACTTCCTGCCGGAGCTGCTCGACGCGGAACGGCTGCTGATCGAGGCGGGCCGCCTCGATCCGGGCGAGACGGGCATAGGAGAGAACCTCGAACAGATCCGGGAGACTATGAAGATGCTGCGTTCGGGAACGGGAGGAGCGTACCGGTGAATGGATGGCTGAGCCCTTTCCACGTGCTCGGAGTGCCTGTGGGCGCGTCGCGGGAGGAGATCGTCGAACGCGCCGACGACCTCGCGCGGACCTGCGGCGGCGACGAGGACCGGAAGCTCATCGTCTGGGCCAAGGGCGAGCTCACGACCGACCCGGTGCTGCGCGCCCGGTATGAGCGGACCGAGCCGCGCGGCACGGACTACGCACGGCAGCAGCGCTGGGAGGACTTCGTCCGCGAATTCGAGCGCAACCCGGTCACTACGCAGAGCCTGGCCGATGACGGCGAAGGCCGGGAGGGTGCGGGAGACGGCGGCGGTTCGCGGCTGCGTGCCGAGGACGTCGACCTCGCGGCCGCTGTACGAATCCTTATCCGTCGGGCGGCTGACGCCGGTCTCGACTCCCTCGACCCGCTGTTCCAGACCATGCCCTCGAACGACGCCGACGGAGTCTCCAGACTGGAGATCCGCGACGTGCTGTTCGGCTGAGCTCATAATCCTTGGATCGTGGGTTCAAGTCCCGACCCGCCGGTTCGGACACGCCTACCCGATGCCTGGCGTCGCTACCGGCTGTCGACCGCGTACGCGTCGGCGTAGTGGAAGACGAGGTTCCCATAGGAGGTGGATTGGTTGTAGGCGAAGATCGCCGTCCACCATCCGTCGGCGGTGGCCAGGTCGCGGCCGCCGGCGCACAGGTAGCGGCCGGCTGCGATCGCGGCGGCGTCGATGTTCTGCGGGTTGGTGCCGGGATCGGCGTACTGGTACCAGGTCTCGGGCAGCATCTGCATGGGACCGACCGCGTGATCGTGCACGGAGTCGCCGGTGAGCAGGCCGTGGTCCGTGGCCGGCAGATCCCGGCGGCCGTCGGAGCCGTCGAGCGCCGGCCCGATGACCGGTTTGGTCTCGGTGCCGTCCGCGGCAAGCGCCGCACCGCCGTATCGACCGTGGTCGGATTCGACCATGCCTATCCCGGCGAGAGTGTTCCAAGCCAGGTGGCAGCCCGGGGTTTCGCTCTGCAGCACGATTTCGGCGTACCCGTACCCCTGCAGGGCGCGGGCCGGGATACCGGTCGTGGCCGAGACGCCGGCCGCCCAGGCGGCCAGCGAATCCGAACCCGTTTCCGGGGACTGCGAACCCGTTTCGGGAGAGCCTGAACCCGTTTCCGAAGACCGTGAACCCGTCTCCGGTCCTGAGGAGCTCGTCTCCGGTCCCGGCACAGCCTGCGGCTGTTGCACAACAGCCGTGGCCGAACCGGAATCGGGGCCATACCGCCGCACACTGGCGGCGGGGCCCGCGAACAGCAACGCGAGCCCGCCGATCAGGCCCGCGAGCCCGACGGCGATCAGTCCCCGGCTCGACCACGCGGCTATTCGCCCGGTCATCATCGGTACCAGGAGTCGTCGAGCAGCAGGGTGGCCGCGTTCTCGTTCACGTTCCAGGTGATTACGATCACCACCGGCGCTACCCCCACGAGCCTCAGTCCTCGTCCATTCCCAAGCGTCGCGGTCGATGCCGGCGGGACGTGGCATAGAGAAGACCCCGGGCAGGGTCCCACCTGACACGACAGCAGCAGAAGTGCGCAGTCGAACACGCCTCTTCCGCCTCGTCCGCTTGGACGCAACCACACGCTACCAGCTGATTTCGATCACCGCGTAGGACGGATCGAGCCAACTCCTTTGCCACTGCGGCTAATCTCGCGGTTCCGGCCATACCGAGGCCAGCGCCAAGGCTCGCTCGAAGATCCAAAAGTCAGCATGCGGGCCAAGCCAAGAGAGATCGTGCCGCGCCGTGTCGTTGATCGCTTGAGTGAAAACACGGCGCGTGAACTGAACGAAGCACGACGAGCCTGCGCCGAGCTACGTGAGCTCGTCGAGCACCACGAGGTCAGCGAAAGCAGCCTGAAGAGGCTGCTCCGAGCGGTCCCAAAAGATCTCCGGCCCGCTGAGGAGATCTCGGCGACTGTCGTGTGATCGTTTACCGTGCGGGGCCCGTGACGCGGCGGTCGACCTCGAAGGCGAGGATCAGTTCGGCTAGTTCGCGGGGTTGGGACAGTGACCGGCCTGTGTGGTCCTGGAGTCGGCGCAGGCGGTGTCGGACGGTGTTCGGGTGGCAGAACAGGGCGGCGGCGGCGAGGTCGGCGGAACCACCGGCGTCGAGCCAGGCGCCGAAGGTGTCGAGCAGCAGGGCGCGGTCGTGTTCGGATACCTGGTCGAGCGAGCCGAGGATGGTTCGGGCGAGGGTGCGCGTGACCTGTGGGGCGCTGGCCGCGGCGATGGCGAGCGGGTCGCGGTCGAAGACGGTGACCCTTTGCCCGTCGCAGGCGCCGCGAAGGGCGATTTTGGCCAGTTTCAGGGCGTCGGCGGTGTTGCGCAGATCGTGGTAGGGCGGACTGATCCCGATGTGGCCTTCAGCGGCGTGCTCGAGTGCGTCGGCGAGGTCCTCGGCGCGGGGGTGAGTGCCCGTCAGCCGCGCGATGCCGACTTCGACGTCGTGCAGCAGGCTCCACGCGCAAGCCGCGCCGAGGGGCCGGAGCGCGTGCTGGACGCGTGGTAGCGCGTGGCCCGCCTCGGGCACCCGAGCGGCGATGACGACGTAAGGACCCTGTGTCGGCAGTCGCAGGATGTCGGCGGCTTCGCAGAGGTCGGCCTCGTCCAGGCGGCCCTCGAGTAGCGCCTGCATGACGGCTGAGCGTTCGGCTTCGCGGCGGAGGGTCTGGGAGGTGATCTCCTCGCGGTAGCCGTCGGCCATCTCTTGGGTGAAGGTGTCGAGCACGAGCCACAACTCCGTGGCGGCGCGCAGGGCGGCCTCGGGTGCGATCTCGCCGGTGGCGGCGGGTTCGGCCAGGCGTTCCCACAAGTACCGGGCGCTGACGCGGTAGGCCTCCATCACCGAGGTCAGCGGAACTCCGGCCTGTGCGCGCCGTCGCCCGTTGTCCCGGGACTCGGGCGAGCAGCGTGCCGGGGCATGGCCCATCGGCGCGAAGACGAAGTCGATGTTCTCCAGGCAGGTGCGCCGTAGTTCCGCGGCCGTGATCACCGCGTCGCTCTGGTAGACCGGCACGGCCGCCCGGATCCGCTCGACCATCTCGTCGGCCAGTTCGCCGGCGCGCTCGAGCATCCGAGCACCGAGCAGCGCAACCTGCGCGCCGACAGGGTCAGGCGCGGAATGTTCCATGTGCCAATCGTAGCCGCAGTTCGCCCGCGCATGACGAGGAAGCTTGCCTCCACGGAACACTCCCGTTGTTTCCGAGAACAATCTGGGCGGGCAACGCGTGCCACCCCGAACATCGACTCCGGCCTGCGGGCGAGCCAGGATGAAGGAGCGGCCGGGACCCGATCCGGCCCACTCGGCACCGGTCCTTCGGCCCGAGAGACCCCAGAAGAGAAAGGCGGCACTGCGATGAGCCTGACCCCGCGCGAACAGCAGGAGATCGCCCAGGCGAACGCGTCGGGCCTCAAGCCGGTCGTGTTCGTGCACGGGCTGTGGATGCTGGCCTCCAGTTGGGCGCCGTGGCGCGCGTTCTTCGAGGAGAACGGCTACGCCACCGTCGCCCCGGGCTGGCCGGACGACCCGGAGACCGTCGCCCAGGCCCGCGCGAACCCGCGGGTGTTCGCCGGCAAGACAGTCAAGCAGGTCACCGACCACATGGCCGAGGCCATCAACGGGCTCGACCACCGGCCAGCCGTCATCGGCCACTCCTTCGGCGGCTTGATCACCCAGCAGCTGGCCGGGCGCGGCCTGGCGATGGTCTCGGTCCCGATCGACTCCGGGCCGTTCCGCGGTGTGCTCCCGCTTCCGCTGTCCGCGCTCAAGTCCGCGAGCCCGGTCATCGGCAATCCGGCCAACTACCGCCGGTCCGTCGCGCTGACCTACGCCCAGTTCCGCTACTCGTTCACGAACGCGGTCAGCGAGAGCGAGGCCAAGCGCCTCTACGAGACGTATCCGGTACCCGGCTCCGGCATCCCGCTGTTCCAGGCCGCCACCGCGAACTTCAACCCGTTCACCGAACTGAAGGTCGACACCAAGACCGCGCGGCGCGGCCCGATGCTCCTGATCACCGGGGAACGCGACCACATCGCGCCCGCCGCGATCGCCAACGCCTCCTACCACAAGCAGAAGCGCAACACCGCGGTCACTGTCCTCCGCGAGATCCCGAACCGCGGCCACTCCCTCGTCTTCGACAGCGGCTGGCAGGAGGTCGCCGAAGCGGCCCTCGCCTTCGTCAAGGAACACCACTGAACTGGGCTGCGGAACGCTAAGGCAGATGCCGCATCTCTGAATCTCTGACGTTGAACAACAAAGCCCCCTGACACTCAAACGAGTACCAGGGGGCATATAAGCGTGGGCGATACTGGTTTCGAACCAGTGACCTCTTCGGTGTGAACGAAGCGCTCTCCCGCTGAGCTAATCGCCCTCGACACGGAGAACAATATCATCTCCGGTGGGCCAGCTGCGCCATTCGGGGGCGTGCGCGGGGCGGTGGGCGGGAGCAGCGGGTTTGGGCAGGTGGCGGGCGTGCGTGACGGCGGGTCAGGGAGCGGATCGGGGGGACGAAGTAGGCTGGGCGGGCAGGGCTCTCATGCTTCGGGCCGACGAGGTCCGACCAGGCCGGACTGACGAGGTAAGGCTGAATATGTCGAAAGTATGGTTCATCACCGGGACGTCGCGGGGCTTCGGGCGGGAGTGGGCGCTGGCGGCGCTGGAGCGCGGGGATCGGGTGGCTGGGACGGCGCGGGAGCTGTCCACCCTGGACGAGCTGGTCAAGCAGTACCCTGAGACCTTCTTGGCGCTGCCGCTGGACGTGACGGATCGGGACGGGGACTTCGAGGCGGTGCAGCGGGCGGCGTCGCACTTCGGGCGGCTGGACGTTGTGGTGAACAACGCGGGCTACGGGCAGTTCGGCATGATCGAGGAGCTGACCGAGGACGAGATTCGGGCGCAGCTGGAGACGAACGTGTTCGGGGCGCTCTGGGTTACGCAGGCTGCGCTGCCGATTCTGCGCGCGCAGGGTTCGGGGCACATTCTGCAGGTCTCGAGCATCGGCGGGATCACCGCGTTCCCGGGGGTCGGAGCGTACCACGCGTCGAAGTGGGCGCTGGAGGGCTTCTCGCAGGCGCTTTCCCAGGAGGTCGCGCCGTTCGGGATTCACGTCACGCTGATCGAGCCCGGCGGCTTCAGTACGGACTGGGCCGGGTCGTCGGCCAAGCGCAGCGCCGAGCTTCCGGCGTACGCGTCCGCGTGGGCGGCGGACCGGGCGCGGCGCGCGAACATGAGTCGGGGGAACCCGGGCACCTCGAGCGAGGCGATCCTCAAGGTGGTCGACGCGGCGGAGCCGCCGCTGCGGGTTTTCCTGGGGCGCGCGCCGCTGAGCATGGCCGAGGCGGACTACGCGTCGCGGCTGGCGAACTGGCGGGAGTGGCAGGACGTGGCGGTGGCGGCGCACGGGGATGACTGACCGGTGACCGCGTAGGCAGAGGGGGGCCGGTGAAGCGAGGGCGTGGCGATCTTGCCACGCTTGGAGAAGGCGGCTACGTTCGATGGTTGGGTAATATGTGAATGCTTGATTCACCCCTGATCCCGTAACGCTCACCAGCGAGGTGCCATGCCCGAGTCGCCTGCGTCTTCCCCCGCCACCGTCCCCTCCCCCGTCTACCGCATCCCCGGCCTGGTCGTGACCGAGCGGACCTTCTCCGTCCCGCTGGACCACGCGGTGCCGCTTGGGGAGCAGATCTCGGTCTTCGCCCGCGAGGTACGTGCGCCGGGCGGGGAGCGGCGGCCGTGGCTGGTGTTTCTGCAGGGCGGGCCCGGCTTCGGCGGGCCGCGGCCGTCGGGGTCGGCCGGCTCAGGGGCGGTCGGTGGCTGGATAGGGCGAGCCGTGCGGGACTTCCGGGTGCTACTGCTCGACCAGCGTGGGACGGGGCGTTCGACGCCGGTCAATCGGCAGACGGTGCCGACGCGCGGGGACGCTTCGCAGCAGGCTGACTATTTGGCGCACTTCCGGGCCGACTCGATCGTGCGCGACTGCGAGCTGATCCGCCAGGAGCTGTCGGGCGATGAGCCGTGGACGGTGCTTGGGCAGAGCTTCGGCGGGTTCTGCGCCGTGACGTACCTGTCTCTGGCGCCCGAAGGGCTTCGGCGGGTGCTGATCTGCGGCGGGCTGCCGTCGCTCGATGCGCACGCGGATGACGTGTACCGCGCGGCGTATCCGAGGATGTTGCGGAAGAACGAGGGGTTCTACGCGCGATACCCGGAGGACGTTGAGCAGGCGCGGCAAATTGTGCGGCATTTGAGCTCGCACGAGGTGACGCTGCCGAACGGGATGCTGCTGACGGCCGAGGCGTTCCAGTCGCTCGGGCTGATGCTCGGGATGAGCGACGGCTTCGACCGGATGCACTACCTGCTGGAGGGGGCGCTGCTGTCGGTCGGCGGGCGGGTGGAGCTGTCCGACGAGTTCCAGGAGGAGGCGCAGAACACGCTGAGCTTCGCCGGGCATCCGATCTACGCGATTCTGCACGAGCCGTGCTACGCGCAGGGCGGCAAGCCGACCGCCTGGTCCGCGGAGCGGGTGCGGGCCGAGTTCCCGGAGTTTTCCCCAGCCAGGGCCACGTCCGGGGACGCGCCGCTGCTGTTCACCGGCGAGACGATCCATCCGTGGCACTTTCGGACGGATCTCGCGCTGCGTCCGCTGCGCGAGGCCGCTGACCTGCTGGCCGAGCGCACGGAGTGGGCGCCGCTGTACGACGCCGCCGTGCTCGCCTCGAATCAGGTCCCTGCGGCAGCGATCGTGTACGCCGAGGACCTGTACGTGGACGCCGCGCATTCCTCGCAGACCGCCGAGCGGATCAAGGGGCTGCGTCGCTGGATCACGAACGAGTACGAGCACGACGGTCTGCGGACCAGCGGGGACGCGGTGTTCGAGCGGTTGTGGCGGATGGCGGACGGTGAGCTATAAGTATCCTTATTCGTTCGGCTCGGGGGCGGCTTCCGAGGCCTTGCGGATGGAGCGGAGGAGGACCTCGGAGACGTCGGTGACGCGGACGTCATCCGCTGCCTTGCCCTCCTGCTTCCGGGTGTTGACGCCGTCGGTCAGCATGACGATGCAGTAGGGGCAGGCGGCCGTGACCAGGTCGGGCTCGGTGCCGAGCGCCTCGTCGGTCCTGGTCTCGTTGATCCGCGTGCCGATCGTCTCCTCCATCCACATCCGCGCGCCGCCCGCTCCGCAGCAGAACGAGCGCTCCTTGTTGCGCGGCATCTCGGTCAGGCGCACGCCGGGGATCGCTCCCAAGATCTCGCGCGGCGGGCTGAATACGCGATTGTGGCGGCCGAGGTAGCAGGGGTCGTGGTACGTGACGGCCACGTCGAGGTCGTTGACCGGCCGCAGTTTGCCCTCGGCGACCAGCTTCGCCAGCAGTTCGGTGTGGTGTACGACCTCGTAGTTTCCGCCGAACTGCGGGTACTCGTTCTTCAGGGTGTTGAAGCAGTGCGCGCAGGTGACGACGATCTTTCTGGCGCCGACCTCGTTGAGCGTCTCCACGTTCTGCTTCGCGAGCTCCTGGAACAGCAGCTCCTGGCCGAGTCGGCGGGCCGCGTCGCCGGTGCACGTTTCGCCGCTGCCGAGGATCATGAACTCGACGCCCGCCTCGTGCAGCAGTTCGGCGACGGAGCGGCTGGTCTTCTTGGCGTTGTCGTCGAGGGAGCCGGCGCAGCCGACCCAGAAGAGGTATTCGACGTCCGCGGGCAACTTGTCGTTGCCGTCATCGCCGAAGACGCGGACTTCGAAGGGGAGGCCCTGGGTCCATTCGAGGCGCGCCTTGTTGCCGCGGCCCCACGGGTCGCCCTTGCGCTCGAGGTTGCGGAGCATGCCCTGCGCCTCGTGCGGGAATTCGGACTCGATCATGACCTGGTAGCGGCGCATGTCGATGATGTGGTCTACGTGCTCGATGTCGACCGGGCACTGTTCGACGCACGCGCCGCAGGTCACGCAGGACCACAGCACGTCCGGGTCGATGACGCCGCCTTCACCGATCGGGCCGACGAGCGGGCGCTCGCCCTCCGCACGAACAGCTTCCGGAAGTGCAGCGCGCGCCTCGTCTGAGTCGGCGAGCAGGTACGGCGCCTTGGCGAGGGCGTGGTCGCGCAGGCTCATGATGAGCAGCTTGGGGCTGAGCGGCTTCTCGGTGTTCCAGGCAGGGCACTGCGACTGGCAGCGTCCGCACTCGGTGCATGTCGCGAAGTCGAGTAGGCCCTTCCAGGTGAAGTCCTCGATGGCGCCGCGGCCGATCTTGTCGTCCTCGCCGGGGTCTTCGAAGTCGACCTCCTTGCCTTCGGAGTAGACCGGCAGCAGTGCGCCGAGGGCGCGGGGGCGGCGGGAGAACGCGATATTGAAAGGCGCGAGGAAGATGTGCAGGTGCTTGGAGTTCACGACGAGGACGAGGAACGCGAGGACGACGCCGAGCGAGCCGAGGATGCCGACCGTTTCGAGCACGTCGTTCGCGGTGTGGCCTAGCGGATGCAGGATCTTGGCGGCGATCTCGGAGGCGAAGGCGCCGTGCTTGTACGGGAAGTAGCCGGTGTTGATCTGCGCGCCGCGGTAGAGCAGCAGCGTCCACATCACGTTGAAGATCATGAACAGCACGAGCCAGGCCGCGCCGAGGTGCGAGCCTGAGAAGCGGGATGCGCGGCCTTCGCGGCTCGGCGACTGGCGGAGCCTGATGGCGGCGAAGGCCGCCAGACCGCAGAGCACTGCGACGATGAACAGATCCTCGAGGAAGCCGAGCCAGGTGTCCGTGCCGATCAGCGGGATGTGGAAGTTCCGCTGGAAGAGCGCGCCGTAGCCCTCGACGATGGTGGCGCCGAGGATGACGAAGCCCCAGAACACGGCGAAGTGCGCGGCGCCGGCCCCGGTCCATTTCAGTAGTTTGCGTTGCCCGAAGACCTCGATGAGCACGGCCTTCACTCGGGGCACCACGTCGCGGGTGCGGCCCGGTTCCACCGGCTGGCCGAGTCGGCCGATGCGGTAGAGGGTCAGCACGCGGCGGGCGGCGAGGCCGAGGGCGACCGCGGTCATCGCCAAGCCGATGATGAGTCGTACGAGCAACTTAGGCCTCCGCGGAGTCAGGGCTGTTGTGTGCGATGCGTTGAGCGAGCTCGTCCAAGACTGCGGGGAGCACCTGATGCAGGTCGCCGACGATGCCGAAGTCGGCCTCGCGCAGGATCGGCGCGTTCGGGTCGCTGTCGATGGCGACGACGGTTCGGGCGCGGCGGACGGCCGCGCGATGGCGCAGGGAGCCGGACACTCCCCCGGCCACGTAGAGCCGGGGCTTGATCTGCGCGCCGGGCAGGCTGATGCACGCGTGTTGCGGAGCCCAGCCCAGTTCGCCGGCGGTGTGCGTGCAGCCGAGGCAGCCGCCGAGTTCGTTGGCGAGTTGTGCCAGGAGGCTGAATCCCTCGGCCGAGCCGACGCCGCGTCCGCCGGCCACGACGACGTCCGCCTCAGTCAGCACGAGCGCGCGGCGCTTGGGCCGCGGGCACATCGTGATCACGACAGGCGCGCTGTGAATCTCGCTGGTGATGTAGTCGGTGCCGTGCGCGGATTCCTGAACGGTGATCAAGCATCCGTGATCAAATGAGAGGTCTGTGACGTCGGTGACGATCGGCGACTCGAGGCGCACGGATACGTGAGCTGAGATCATTTCGCCGTGTCCGTCGGCGGTGATCAAGATTGCGCGAGGATGGGTACGCTCGGCGATTCCGATCAGTGCGTCCGCGGCTTCCTCGGCGGGAAAGCGGACGAGGACGGGCGTGCCGATACGGCGTGCGAGCGTGAGCAGCTCGCGCGTTGCCTGCGTCGGCGCTGTGACATCATCGTCGTCGGCCTGATCTGCGAGGACCAGGACCGGGTCCGCGAGGGGCATGGGCGGAAACATGTCCGCCGCACAGGCCCGTCAAACGCGACAGCCACCCAATCTTCGCCCATGTGACTCAGATGAATCGATGTTCGGCCAGGAAATCGACGAGTTGCACGGCGGCCGCGTGCGGATCATCGTCGGCTTTGACGATCGTGGTCGATCTTGGATGCAGCACACTGTCAGCAATCTTGATCACTGAAGAGGGCAAGTCATCCGGGTTGAGTGTGCGAGTCCTGAGCAGCTTGTGACGTGCTTCGGCGATTGCGGGGAATGGCGGGTAGCGCGGCGGAGTGGAGCTTTCGGTGACGGAGATGAGCGCCGGGAGTTCGTGGAACTGGTCGACGCACGTGACGTGGCAGCGGGCTGGGATGCCGAGGCGCGCGGCGACCATCGCGGGGAGCGCGGTGAGGTTGGGGATATCGGATGAGGCGCCGCAGAGGATGAGGTCGAAGCCCAACTGGCGCGCCGTGGCGGCGAGGATGTGGGAGAGGACCAGCGCGTCGTGCGAAGGGATGCGCGGGTCCGCGACGTGGACTGCGTCGTCGGCGCCCAGGGCGAGTGCGGCGCGCAGGGCGTGGACGCACTCGCAGGGCCCGGCCGTCAGCACGCTGACTTGTACGTCGATCCGGCGTCTGGCGATGCGCAGGGCCTGCTCGACCGCGCAGGCGTCGGACTCCTCGAGTTCGACGCCCGGCTTGATCAGGACGATGATCCGCAATTCTCGGCGCCTCCGCTCCGTCGCGGGACTCGAGTGTGTCCGAGAGGTCTGATTCAAGCCGGGAGTGTAGTCACAAACCCCCTACAGGTCGAGCGTCAGTTGCGCGCCAAGGCAGCGGGAGACGCAGATGAACATGGTCTCGTTGCTCGCCCGCTCGGCCTCGGTCAGCAGGCTGTCGCGATGCTCGGGCAGTCCATCGAGGACGTCCGTCTCGCAGGTCCCGCAGGTGCCTTCGCGACACGAGGAGAGCACGTCAACCCCTGCGGCTTCCACTGTCTCGAGGATCGAGCGGCCCGGCTCTACGGTGACCGTCTGACCGCTGCGGGCGAGGACGACCTCGAAGGACCCGCCGCGGACCGGCTCGGCCAGCTCGACCGGCGCGAAGCGTTCGACGCGCAGCGCGTTCGGCGGCCAGTGATCGCAGGCGTCTGTGACTGCCTTGAGCATGGGCTCCGGACCGCAGGCGTAGATCAGCGCCCGTTGCTGGACTTGGCCGAGGTACGCGGCCAAGTCCAGCAGGCCGTGCTCGTCCTGGGGGCGAAGCAGAACACGGTCATCGCCGTACGCCGCGAGTTCCTCGGCGTGGAAGGCCATCGAGGCCCGGGTGCGACCGCCGTAGAGCAGCGTCCAGTCCGCGCCGGCCACCTCAGCCGCGGCGATCATCGGCAGGATCGGGGTGATGCCGATGCCGCCCGCGATGAACAGGTACTTCTCGGCCTTGATCAGCTCGAAGTTGTTGCGCGGAGCGGAGACCGCGAGCTTGGTGCCGACGGCGAGCTCATCGTGTACGTACGCTGATCCGCCGCGGCCCTTGCCCTCCGGTTCGCGCAGGACTCCGATGCGCCACGTATCGCGGTCGGCCGGGTCGCCGCAGAGCGAGTACTGCCGGGTGAGCTCGTCGGTCAGGCGCAGGTCGATGTGCGCGCCGGGGGTCCACTCGGGCAGCGGCTCGCCGTCCACGGGGGCGAGGGTGAGCGCGACGACGCCGTCCGCCGCGTCCACCCGACCGCTGACCAGCACCTTGAGCAGAGCGGTCTCCGTCACGCCGCGCCCGCCGCCGCGCCGGCCATCTTCTTGAGCATCTTGCGCGCCGCGAGACCGCCCGCGTCGATGTTGATGCTGAGCTCCTGGAAGCCCTCGGGCTCGCCCTCGATGACGACCTCGAGGATGTTGAGCGCGTCCACGTCCTGCATCACGACGGTGTGGTTGTTCTTGTACATGTACTCGGTCACGTTCTCGTCGTTCTTGGCGAAGTCGCGGGAGACCATCCAGAAGTCGAGCACTGAGTTGTCGGTATCCGGGGTGATCGCGTAGGTGATCTCGGTGTGGAAGGCGTCGGGGTCGGTGCCGTCCTCGTTGGGCAGCACGCCGACCGGCGCGACGCGGCTGTGCAGCAGGTACAGGCACGGTGCGTGGTACTCGATGTCCTGCCAGCGGGCGATCCGGCCCTGGATGCCGGTCGAGTTCGAGTAGAAGGGCGGGCATTCCGCGTCTGCCATCCGCCGGGAGACGTGGACGATGTTCGCCTCGTCGTCCACGGACGTGCCGATCGGGGTCTGCGCGACCTCGGGCGTGCCGATGTATCCGGCGTGCAGGTAGGTCTCGTGCGAGAGGTCGAGCAGGTTGTCGACGAGCATGCTGTAGCGGCCCCTGATCGGCTCCATCCCGGCGATGGTGACGAAGCCCGAATCCTCGTTCAGCCAGGGCGCGCGCGGGATCTCGCGCTGCTCGGCGAGGGCCGGGTCGCCGATGAAGACCCAGATGAACGAGTCCTGCTCCACGATCGGATACGAGGTGACGCGGGCGGTGCGCGGGACGCGGTCCTGTCCGGGCACGAAGGTGCAACTGCCGTTGGTCTCGTAGGTGAAGCCGTGGTAGCCGCACACGATCGAGTCGCCTTCGAGGCGACTTTCCGAGAGCGGGTAGCGGCGGTGCACGCAGCGGTCGGCGAGAGCGACCGCCTTGCCCTCCTGGGTGCGGTAGAACACGATCGGCTCGTTGCAGATCGTCCGGGCCAGGAATGTGCGGCTCACCTCGCTCGCGTAGGCGGCGACGTACCACTGGTCGCGGACGATCGGGATGCTCGGTGCGGCCACGGGTTCACGGCTCCTTCACTCAGCCGGGGGCCGCACCTCGGTGTGCGGGCCCTCCACCGCTGAGATTCGGCGAGCTCACTCCCCTTCGGCAAGGGGTCTTTCCACTGGATGGAAAGACCCGGCGGCTGCCCGGCCCGCGATATACCCCAGCGCCCGCGAACTTCCCCGCGCGGCCATCCGCACCGCGGGGACCAGCGCGGCGGCATTGGTCGTCGCGGGCACCACCAGGGACAACGCGGCGACGACCGTCCCCGAGGCGTCGCGGATCGGGGAGGCTACGGAGACCGCGTCCGCGGTGATCTGACGGTCGCTCACGGCGGCCTCCGCGCGACGCACCTCGGCGAGTTTCGCGCGCAGCCGGGCCGGGTCGGTGATCGTGTACGGGGTGAAGCGGGCCAGCGGCGCGGCGCAGACCCGTTCTTGCACGCTCGGCTCCGCGTAGGCGAGCAGAACCAGGCCGACACCCGTCGCGTGAAGCGGCCAGCGTGAGCCGACCGACGTGCGCACGACCACGGCCGAGCGACCGGAGATCAGCTCGACGTAGAGGGTGTCGAAGCCGTCGCGCACGGCCAGCTGCACGTTTTCGTGCGTGGTTTCGTAGAGGTCTTCCATGAAGGGCAGCGCAGCGCGGCGTAGGCCGGAGCTGCGCGGTGCGAGCGTGGCCACCTCCCACAGACGTAGCCCGATTCGGTACCCGCCGGACTCGGACTGTTCCAGCGCTCCCCATGCGGTGAGCTGGCCGATCAGCCGGTGCGCGGTGGCGGCCGGGAGTCCGGCGCGGCGGGCGAGGGCGGTCAGCGTCAGCTCGCGGTGCTCCGCGTCGAAGGCGGCGAGCAGGGCCAGCAGGCGTTGGGCGACGCCGGTGCGGGAGGCAGCGGGCTCGGCGGGCTCGGACATCACGGGATCAGGGGTCGTACGTCGAGGAGCTCTTCAGCGATCCGCGCCGCCTCCTTGTCGACCCGGCGATCCACCCGCAGGAACAGGGCCTCGGCCTCGGCGGCGGGCCAGTCCGCGGGCAGGTGCTCGAGCGGCAGCCGCGGGTCGTCGCGGATCACCTGGAGCCAGTCGGCGTCGAGCAGCAGCTTGACCGCGAGGGGGTCGCGGCCGCCCGTCCCGGCCTCGAGATCCGCCTCGACGCGCCGCCAGCGTTCGACGAAGGCGTGGTACGGCGCCGCGATCGCCTCGAGGTCCCAGGTCTCGCGGATCATCTGGTCCACGTCGGTGCCGGGGAGGGTCGCGGCGTGGAAGGCCTTGACGTGCGACTCGAGGCCGAGGCTGCCGACGATCTCCTCGACCGCGGCCCGTCCAGGGGCGACCCAGAGGCCGTTGAACAGCGGCCCGAACCCGGCCCAGGTCAGCTGGGAACGCAGCTCGTGCCGCTGCTTCTGCCAGGACTCGGGCAGCGAGAAGCCGAGCAGCGTCCAGCGCCCGTCCCAGTCCCGGTTGACCGCGCCGACCTTCCACAACCGGGTCTCTCCGTCGGTCAGGATCCGCTCGCTGCGCTCGGTGAGCCCGAAGTACATCGCCCGGCCGTGCCGCTGGCGCAGCAGCAGGCCGCGGTTGACCATCCGGGTGAGGGTGGAGCGGGCCGCGTGCTCGCCGACCCCGGCCCGGCCGAAGATCTCGATGACGCTGGCGGCCGAGACCGCCGCCTCCCGGCCGAGCAGGTAGCCGCCGAGGAGGGTGAGCATGAGCGTCTGCGGGCGGACCGCGCCGTCCTCCGAGGGAGTCTCCACGGTCCAACATTACCGGATCGGCACTGGTGGCACCTCTTATTCGGCGATCCATTGACTGCCGGAGTAATTCTGCCTAATGTTGCGAGCACGTGAAGCGGCGAGAGGAACGTGGTTACTCGATGGGTACGACAGGCGGCGGCGTGGGTCTCGCCGGCAAGACGGCCGTGGTCACCGGCTCGGGACGCGGTCTCGGGCTGGGCTACGCGAGGGCGCTCGCCGCGGCGGGGGCGGCCGTGGTCGTCAACGACGTGGACGGCGCGGCGGCCGAGGCGGCGGCGAAGGAGATCGTCGACGCGGGTGGGCAGGCTGTCGCGGTCACCGCGGCGGTCGGCACGAGCGAGACCGCGGACGCGCTGGTCGCCGCGGCGGTGGAGCACTTCGGCCGGCTCGACGTGCTGGTCACCAACGCGGGCGTGCTGCGCGACAAGGTGCTCTGGAAGATGACGGACGAGGACTTCGACACCGTCATCAACGTGCACCTGCGCGGGACGTTCACCTGCGTGCGCGCGGCGGCGGTCCGGATGCGCGAGCAGGGCGGTGGCGGCCGCATCATCGTGGCCGGGTCCCCCACCGGGCAGCGCGGCACCTTCGGCCAGACGAACTACGCGGCGGCCAAGGCGGGCATCGTCGGGATGATGCGCACCTGGGCGATGGAGCTGGCCCGCAACGAGATCACCGTCAACGCCCTGATCCCGGTGGCGGCGACCGCGATGACCGAGACCATCCCCTTCTTCGCCCCGCACGTCGAGGCGCTGACCCGGGACGGGATCCCGCTGCCGGACGCGCTGCGCAAGGGCCTGGGCTTCGGTACCGTGGAGGACGTCGCCGGACTCGTGGTCTTCCTCGCCTCCGACGCCGCCGCGCAGGTCAACGGCCAGGCCATCGGGATCGGCGGAGACCGTCTCGCCCTGTGGTCGCACCCGCAGGAGCGGTTGGTGACCTTCGCCGACAATGGTTGGACGGCGGAGCAGATCGCCGCCGTGTGGCCGTCAACGCTGGGCCGCTCGCCGGAGACCGTCGGCGAACCCGCCCCGCAGCTCTGAGGGAGCGAGTCATGACCGAGAAGATCAATCTCGACGAACTCGTGGCCATCGACGTGCACACGCACGCCGAGGTCTCATCCTCGGGCGAGGGCTCGCTGTCCAAAGAGCTCGAAGAAGCGTCCTCCGACTACTTCAAGGTGGCTCACGAGCACCGCAAGCCGACGCTCGACGAGATCGGCGCCTACTATCGCGAACTGAAGATGGCCGCGGTCGTGTTCACCGTGGACGCCGAGTCCGCGACCGGAACCAAGGCCGTGCCGAACGAGGAGATCGCCGAGGCCGCGCTGCGATACCCGGACGCGATCATCCCCTTCGCCTCGATCGACCCGGCGAAGGGCAAGGCCGGGGCGCGGCAGGTGCGCCGGCTCGTCGAGGAGCACGGCGTGCGCGGCTTCAAGTTCCACCCCAACGTGCAGGCCTTCTTCCCGAACGACCGTATGGCCTATCCGCTTTACGAGGCGATCGAGGAGTGCGGGGCCATCTCCGTCTTCCACACCGGCCAGACCGGGATCGGCGCCGGCGCTCCGGGCGGCGGCGGAATCCGGCTGAAGTACTCGAACCCGATGTTCGTGGACGACGTCGCCGCCGACTTCCCCGGCATGAAGATCATCCTGGCGCACCCGTCCTTCCCCTGGCAGGACGAGGCGCTGTCGGTCGCGACGCACAAGCCGCAGGTGTACATCGACCTGAGCGGCTGGTCGCCGAAGTACTTCCCGCCGCAGCTGGTCCAGTACGCCAACAGCCTGCTGCAGGACAAGGTGCTGTTCGGCACGGACTATCCGCTGCTGACGCCGGAACGCTGGCTCGCCGACTTCGACAAGCTCCCGATCAAGGACTCGGTCCGCCCGAAGATCCTCAAGGACAACGCCGCCCGGCTGCTCGGCCTGACCGGCTAGTTCCAGTTCCACCCCCAGCGGACGATGCGCAAAGGAGCCATCGAACCATGCGAAACCAGGGCATCGGCTCGTGGACCGCGCGGCGCGCGCGCAAGAGCCCGCACGCCCTCGCCGTGATCCACCAGGACCGTCGAATCAGCTATCTCGACCTGCACGAACGATCGCTGCGGCTGGCCGCGCGGCTGCGCGCTGCCGGGTTGGGGCGCGGGGACGCAGTGGCCTACCTCGGGCCGAACCACCCCGCGTACCTCGAGACATTATTCGCGGCCGGGATCCTCGGCGCGGTCTTCGTCCCGGTCAACACCAGGCTGGCGGCCGCGGAGATCGAGTACTGCCTGAGCGACAGCGGGACCAGGGTGCTGATTCACACGCCGCCCTTCGCGAAGTCGGCCGAGGCGGCGAGCGCGGAACTCGAGGACGTCACGCTCATCGCCGTGGACGAGGAGTACGAGGACGCGCTTGCCTCGGGCCCGGCGGAGCCAGTGGACGAGCCGGTGGCGCAGAGCGAGCCGTGCATGATCATGTACACGTCCGGCACGACCGGCCGGCCCAAGGGCGCCGTGCTCAGCCACGGAAACCTGACCTGGAACTCGGTCAACGTCGTCGTCGACACCGATTTCGCGCACGACGAGGTCACGCTGGTCAGCGCTCCGCTGTTCCACACCGCAGCGCTCAACATGACCTGCCTGCCGACGCTGCTCAAGGGCGGCACGGTGATCCTCGAGGAGGCCTTCGACGAGGCGCGGACGCTGGAGTTGATCACAACGCACGGAGTGACCGCGCTGTTCGGCGTGCCGACGATGTATCAGCGGCTGGCCGACGCGCCGGGCTTCGACGAGACCGACTTGAGCGGCGTGCGCAATCTGATGTGCGGCGGCGCTCCCGTCCCCGAGTCGCTGATCCGGCGTTATCTGGAGCGCGGGCTGAGCTTCGTGCAGGGCTACGGCATGACCGAGGCCTCGCCCGGCACGCTGCTGCTCGACAGCGAACACGCGCTGAGCAAGGCGGGCACGGCGGGCGTGCCGCACTTCTTCACCGACGTGCGCCTCGCCCGACCGGACGGCAGCACGGCCGAGGTCGGCGAGCCCGGCGAGATCCAGGTCGAGGGGCCGAACGTGATGCTCGGCTACTGGGGACGGCCGGTCGAGACGCGGCGCGCGCTGGCCGACGGCTGGCTGCACTCCGGCGACCTGGCCGCGGTCGACGAGGACGGCTACGTGCGCATCGTCGACCGGATCAAGGACCTGATCATCTCGGGCGGCGAGAACATCTCCCCCGCGCAGGTCGAATCGGTGCTCTACCAGCACGAGGCGGTGTCCGAGTGCTCGGTCATCGGCGTGGTCGACGAGCGCTGGGGCGAGGTCGGCCGCGCGGTCGTCGTGCTGCGCGAGCCCTTCTCGCCGAGCGATGAACTGGCGGCCGAGTTGCTGGCGTACGCCGCGGACCGGCTGGCGAAGTACAAGGTCCCCAAATCAGTGGTCTTCACCGACTCGCTGCCGCGCACCGGCGCGGGGAAGGTGCTCAAGTCCGCGCTGCGCGAGCGGCACGGCTGATCTCACAGATAAATCAAGAGGAGCAGCAAGAATGACTCAGCAGACCGCGACCGGGCTCGACGAAGTGCGGGCACTGGCCGGGGCCGATCTCGGCGCCAGCGAGTGGTTCGAGGTCACCCAGGACCGGGTGAACCTGTTCGCCGACGCGACCGACGACCATCAGTGGATTCACACCGACCCCGAGCGCGCGGCTGAAGGACCGTTCGGCGGCGCCATCGCGCACGGCTACCTGACGCTCTCGCTGCTCATCCCGCTGTTCAACGAACTGCTCGAGGTACGCGGGGTGAAGATGAGCGTGAACTACGGCCTGGAGAAGGTCCGCTTCCCGAGCCCGGTGCGCGTCGGCGGCAAGATCCGGCTGCTCGGCACGGTGGATTCGGTGGAGGACGTGGCCAACAACGGCGTGCAGATGGCGCTGAGTTTCACGATCGAGATCGACGGCGGCACGAAGCCGGCGTGCGTGGCCAAGGCGCTGTACCGGCATTACGCCTAGCACTTAGCACTTGAGGTAGTGATCGTCGGGACGGATCTGGCTGTCGGTGGCGCGTGATAGGAATTGGCTCGCCGTCACCGAACAGCCACCGCCGACCCGACAAGGCAGCCGATCATGATTGAAAAACTGAGCCACGACCTGCTGAGCGAGTTCGCCGGGCTGCCGGTGTACGAGTTCTCCTTCCCGAGCATCGAGAAGGCGGCGCAGGGCGGGTTCCCCCAGGACGTCGAGGCCTGGGCTTGGCGGATCGCCCTCACCCGCGCGGACCATGACATCGAGTTCGGGCAGGTCTTCGCGGTGTTCCTGGAGACCGTCGACACGACCCGGGTCAGGGCACTGATCCTGGGCAACTGGCTCTTCGGCTACGACCCGCAGGTCGGTTCGGACGTCGCGACCGAGCCGCTGGTCGAGCACGCCGCGCGCTTCCCGGCCCTCGAAGCGCTGTTCGTCGGCGATATGGCCTCGTATCAAGTCGAGATCTCCTGGATCCAGCAGGCCGACCCGGGCCCGCTGTTCACCGCGTTCCCCGGTCTGCGCAACTTCGGCCTGCGTGGCACGACGGAGCTCACGATGGCTCCGTTCAAGCACGCGGCACTTGAAGAGCTGGCCTTCCAGGGCGGTGGGCTGCCGCCGGAGGTCGTGCACGCGATCTGCGCCGCGGAACTGCCGTCGCTGACCGGCCTCGACCTCTATCTCGGAACTCCCGAGTACAACGGCGGCGCGACGCCTGAGGATCTCGCGCCGATCCTGGGCGGCCAGGCGTTCCCGGGGCTGCGCCACCTCGGCCTGCGCGACGCGGAGAACCAGGACGAGATCGCCGCAGCCCTGGCCCACGCCCCGATCGTGGCCCAGCTCGAAACGCTCGACCTCTCGCTCGGCATCCTCAGCGACGAGGGCGCGGCGGCGCTGCTCGCCGGCCAGCCGATGACCCATCTCACCTCGCTGGACCTGCACTACCACTACCTGTCCGAGGAGATGATGCAGCGGCTGCGCGAGGCGCTGCCCGGAGTCGAAGTCCACGTGGGCGAGCAGGTGGAGCCGGATGTCTGGGACGGCGAGTCCCACCGTTACATAGCCGTCAGCGAATAAGACCTCCGACACCGACAAGCGAACGGGATTTCACACACCATGATGCAAGAGTTCCGACGTGACCTGCTGACCGAGTTCGCCGGGCTGCCGGTCTACGAGTTCTGCTTCGCCGACCGCGAGGAGCTGGCGGAGGGCGACGTCCCCGCGGACGTTGAGAATTGGGCCTGGCGAATAGCCCTGGACGACGCGGAGGCAGAGGCCGGCGGATTCGCGCAGGTCTTCGAGCTCTTCCTGGACAGCGTGGACACGACGCGGGTCCGAGCGCTCGTCCTCGGCTACTGGCTCGTCGACTACGACTCGGAGATGGACTCGACCACCGCGACCGGGCCGCTGATCGAGCACGCCAAGAGCTTCCCCGCCCTCGAAGCGCTGTTCGTCGGCGACATGCACGCGGAGCAGACCGAGGTCTCCTGGATCTACCAGAGCGACCCGGGTCCGGTGCTCGCAGCCTTCCCGGCGCTGCGGACCTTCGGCCTGCGCGGGACCACGAACCTGACGCTGGCCCCGTTCGAGCACACGGCGCTCGAAGAACTGACCTTCCAGGGCGGCGGGCTGCCCCCGACAGTCGTGCAGGCGCTCGGCGCCTCAACGCTGCCCGCGCTCAGCACCCTGGAGCTCTACCTTGGCGACCGCTGGTACAACGGCGGCACGACGGGCGAGGATCTCGCCCCGATCCTGAGCGGCCGGGCGTTCCCGGAGCTGTGCCACCTCGGCCTGCGCAACGGGGACAACCAGGACCGGATCGCCGTCGCGCTCGCCCACGCCCCCGTCGTCGCCCGGCTCGAAACGCTCGACCTCTCGCTCGGCAACCTCAGCGACCAGGGCGTGGCCGCGCTGCTGGCCGGGCAGCCGCTCACGCACCTGAAGTCGCTGGACCTGCACCACCACTTCCTGTCCGAGGAGATGATGCAGCGGCTCTGGGCAGCGCTCCCCGGCGTTTTGGTCAACCTCGACGAGCAGGAGCAGGCGGACATCTCCGAGGAACTGCTGGAGAACGGCGAGTCAGACATCGAAGTGCGCCGGTACATAGCGGTGGCGGAGTGAGCGCGCTACGCCTGGCCGTCGTCGGCAACCCGGACAACCGCCGCGTCGGCCTGCTGAAAGTGGCGGCCTCGTCGCTGGGCCTGGCCGAACCGCGCGTTGTGCCATGGATCGATGTGCTGCACGGCCGCGCCTCGTTCCAGGCCGGGGAGGTCGTGCGCATCGACTCGCCCGGCGAGGACGCGGAGGTAACGCGGCTGCTGCGCGGCGAGTCCGAGCCGGTCGACATGTACCGCGTCGAGGGAACGCGCGCCTGGTACGAGGGCTTCGTCGCAGCGCTGGAGAAGCTGCGGGTCGAGATCGAGGCGGCGGGCGCTACGCCGTTGGCCTCGCCCGAGGAGACGGCGATCGCGTTCGACAAGGCGCGTACCAACGCCCTGCTGGCCGAGCGCGGCATCGCCGTTCCCGAAGCTCTAGGTGGCGTCGTGAACTACGCGAGCCTGCGTACCGCGCTCGCCGAACGGGACTGGGACAAGGTCCACGTAAAGATCCGGCACGGCTCATCAGCGTCCGGCGTCGTAGCGCTGACAAAGATTCCCAACGGACTCTGGGCCACAACCTCAACCGAGCTGCACCGCATCCCGACCGGATACGAGCTCTACAACTCGCTGAAGATGCGCCATTATCGCCACGAGCGCGAGATATCCGCGCTGATCAACCGCCTCGCCGCCGACGGGCTGCACGTGGAGCGCTCGGTCAACCTCACCTACGTCGATCGCGGGTACATGGACCTCCGGCTAGTCACCGTCTGCGGCAAGGTCACGCACGCGGTCGGCCGCACCAGCAGCCTGCCGATCACGAACCTTCACCTCGGCGGCAAGCGGCGGGAGATCTCCGAATTCCGCACGCAGGTCGGCGAGGAGCGTTGGCAGCAGGTGCTCGACCTGGCCGAGCGGACCGCGGCGTGCTTCCCGAACTCGCACTGCCTCGGCATCGACATCCTGCCGAGCGGGGACGGAAGCGGGGACTACGTCGGCGAGGTCAACGCGTACGGCGATCTGCTGCCGAACCTCGTCGGCCTGCCGGGAACGCTCGGCGAGGGCGTCGACACGTACACCGCGCAACTGCGTTCCCTGAGTGCTCAATCATGGACATAAACGAGATCGTCGGGAGCCATAACCTGCTGTTCGTGACGCTCGACACCCTCCGTTACGACGTGGCCGTCGAACTCCTCGACGCCGGCCGTCTCCCCAACCTCGCGCGCGTCCTGCCGAAGGACGCATCGAGACGTCCCGCGTGGGAGGAACGGCATACGCCCGGGAGCTTCACGTTCGCCGCCCACTCGGCGTTCTTCGCGGGCTTCCTGCCGACGCCGACCACGCCGGGTCCGCATCCACGGCTGTTCGCGGCACGCTTCGGCGGGAGCGAGAGCACGGCGACCGACACGTGGGTCTTCGACGAGCCTTCGTGGGTCGAGGGATTGGCGGCGGCCGGGTATCACACCGCGTGCATCGGCGGCGTGGGCTTCTTCAACCCGGCGAACCCGCTCGGCACGGTACTTCCCTCGCTGTTCGCCGAATCGCACTGGTCGGCCGAGACCGGCGTAGCCGCGCGTGGCTCATTCGAGGCGCAGATCGAGGTGGCACGGAACGTCGTGGCCGGGCTCGACGAGGAGCGACGGCTGTTCCTGTTCGTGAACGTGCCAGCACTGCATCAGCCGAACTGGTTCTACTTGGACGGCGCCGAGCGCGATGACTCATTGGCGGCGAAGGGCGATACGCGGGAGAGCCACGCCGCAGCCCTCGAATACGTGGACCGGCACATCGGCGAGCTGTTCGAGCTGATGAGCGCGCGCCGGGCCTGCTTCGCGATCGTCTGCTCGGACCACGGCACGCTCTACGGCGAGGACGGACTGACCGGCCACCGCGTCGCGCACCCGCTGGTGTGGACGGTGCCGTACGCCGAGTTCGTGTTGGAGGCGGTCAGATGATTTCCAAGTTCCCGGCGCAGCCGTACGAGTCGTACGTCTACGCGTATCCGCACAAGACCGCGTACCGTCCGCTGCGGCCGAGGCCCGCGTTGGCCGACGTGTGGCGCGGCGAGGATCGCAGTGCGCTGTCGTTCTACGCGCATATCCCGTTCTGCGAGGTGCGCTGCGGCTTCTGCAACCTGTTCACGCGGGTCGGTGCTCCGGAGCAGTTGACGACGCGGTACCTGGATGCGTTGGAAAGCCAAGCCCGGCAGGTCCGCGCGGCACTGGAGTCGTCCGGGGACGTGCCGGGTTTCGCCAACGCGGCAATCGGCGGCGGCACTCCGACGTTCCTTGAGGCCGACGAGCTCTCGCGGCTCTTCGACATCGTCGAGAAGACCATGCGCGTCGAACTCGGGACGATCCCGCTGTCCGTCGAAGGGTCGCCGTCCACCGCGACGCCGGATCGGTTGCGGGTGCTGGCCGAGCGTGGGACGACGCGGCTGAGCCTCGGCGTGCAGAGCTTCGACGAGGTGGAGGCGCGTGCCGCGGTACGTCCGCAAAAGGCCGCGGACGTCGAGCGTGCCCTGAGTGCCGTGCGCGAGAGTGGCATCCCGATCCTCAATATCGACCTCATCTATGGGATCGGGGGTCAGACCGAGCAGTCCTGGCTGCGCTCGCTCGACGCGGCGCTTGTCTGGAGGCCTGAGGAGATCTACCTCTATCCACTGTACGTGCGTCCGCTGACCGGCCTCGCGCGCATCGGGCGTGAGGCCGACGACGCCTGGGACACCCAGCGACTCAAGCTCTACCGCGTCGGCCGGGACTATCTACTGTCCCAAGGCTATGAGCAGACCTCCATGCGGATGTTCCGACGCATCGACGGGCCGAGGATCGAGGGCGGCGAGGACTACGCGTGCCAAACGGACGGCATGATCGGCCTCGGCTGTGGCGCACGCTCGTATACCTCGACGCTGCACTATTCATTCGATTACGCCGTTTCAGCGCATGAGGTACGCGGCATCATCGACGACTACGTAGCGACCGAGGACTTCGGGCACGCAGAGGTCGGGTTCCAACTCGACGCGGACGAGCTGCGTCGTCGGCACTTCCTGCAGTCGCTGCTACAGGCTGAAGGACTTGACGAGGCCGAGTACGTGCGGCGGTTCGACACTTCTCCTCACAAGGACTTCGCCGCGGAAATCGCGCAGCTCCGATCCGCCGGATTCCTCGCCGACGCGCTGCGCCTGACGCCCGAGGGCCTCGCCTGGTCCGACGGCATCGGCCCGCTCATCTTCTCCGACCCCGTACGCGCGGCGATGCGCGCGTACGAGCTCAAGTAGGGGCCCGCCCCATGGACCTGACGATCCTCTACCGCGGCCCCCTAGCGAGCTGCGACTATGACTGCGGCTACTGCCCGTTCGCCAAGCGCCGCGACACGACGGAGCAACTGCGCGCCGACCGGGCCGCGCTGCGCCGCTTCGCCACGTGGGTCGCCGAGCAAACAACGGACAGAATCAGTGTCCTATTCACACCCTGGGGCGAGGCCCTGACCCGCTCCTGGTATCGCGAGGCGATGGTCGAGCTCAGCCACCTGCCGCACATGGCGCGCGTGGCCGTGCAGACCAACCTCAGCTGCCGACTAGACTGGCTCGAAGCCGCTGACCTGGACACTCTGGCGCTCTGGTGCACGTATCACCCAGACCAAGTCGAGTTCGAGCGCTTCCTCGGCAAGCACCGCGGGCTCGTAGAACGCGGCGTGCGGCACAGCGTCGGCATCGTGGGCCAGCCAGAGCACCTCGAGGCGGCCCGGCGGCTGCGCGCGGCGCTCGATCCAGCCACGTATCTCTGGATCAACGCCGCCGAGGGACGCACGTACACCGACGCCGAGGCCGCGCAATGGACGGAGATCGACGAGCTGTTCCACCTCTCCCGACTACCGCACGCCTCGCTAGGCCGTGCCTGCCGGACCGGCGAGTCGGTGATCTCCGTGGACGGCGAGGGCCTGGTCCGGCGCTGCCACTTCGTCTCCCGCACCGACCTTGGCCAAGAGCTAGGCAACCTCTACGACGGCTCGTTCCGCGCCGCGCTCGGCCCCCGGCCGTGCCCGCTGCTCCAGTGCGACTGCCACATCGGCTACGTGCACATGCCCGAGCTCGCTCTCTACCCGACGTTCGGCGACGGCGTGCTGGAGCGAGTTCCGACCCTGATGCACCCGAAACCAAGTCAAGCACAGTTCACTCGGAACTCGATCTCCGTCCATCCGGCCCGCCTAGCCTCGGGCCCATGGCCAACTCCAATCTGACGCCAGCCGAACTGGCTCGCATGTCCATCGCCGAGCAGTACGAGTGGTTCAAGAACGCGACCTCCCGCCGCTCGCTGATCCGCGGGGGCCTCGTCGGCGCGGGCGCGCTCGCCGCCGGCGGCACCGTGCTGGCCGGTCCCGCCTCGGCGGCCACCGGCGGCTCGTCCTCGACGACGTCCTCGTCCTCCTCGGCTTCGCTGCTGGCGTCGGCGGAGCGGCCCTCGGGCTCCTTCGTCGCCCCGTTCGCCCGGCACGTCTCCTTCGGCGCCGACCCGGCGACCTCGTTCGCGGTGAACTGGCAGGTGCCCGCGGTCGTCTCGAACCCGTTCGTCCGGATCGGCCTCTCGCCGGTCGAGCTCGGCGAGAAGGTCCACGCCGAACTGCAGGTCCTCAGCACCCCGTGGGCCGACATCTCGGCGGTGGACTCGGTGCCGCTGGTGCACCCGACCACCCTGGAGCAGTACTACATCCAGGCGCGTATCTCGCACCTGCTGCCGGGCACGACCTACTACTACGCCGTCGGCCACGACGGCTACGACCCGGCACGCAACCCGTCGCTGGAGCCGGTCCGCTCGTTCACGACGGCGCCGGACTGCACCACCGCCTTCACGTTCACCGCGTTCGGCGACCAGGGCGAGTCCTACGACGCCGTGGCCACCGGAAACCTGGTGCGCTCGCAGAACCCGTCGTTCCACCTGCACGCCGGTGACCTGGCGTACGCCAACGACGGCGGCAGCGGCCTGCTGAGCAACAGCTACGACCCGCGCGTGTGGGACTCGTTCCTCGTGCAGAACGAGAGCTTCGCCTCAACCATCCCGTGGCAGGCCGTCGTCGGCAACCACGAGATGGAGCCCTGGTACTCGCCGAACGGCTACGGCGCATACTTCAAGCGCTTCGCCCAGCCGACCGAGGACCAGACCTACTACTCGTTCACCTACGGCAACGTGGCCTTCCTGGCCCTCGACGCCAACGACGTGACCTACGAGTACACGGCGAACCACGACTACACGGCCGGCGCCCAGACGAAGTGGCTCACCCGCGAACTGGCCGCCTTCCGCGCGAACAAGAACATCGACTTCATCGTCGCGTACTTCCACGAGTGCGCGTACTGCACCGCGACCGCCCACGCCTCCGACGGCGGCGTGCGCGACGCATGGACACCGATCTTCGACCAGTACTCGGTGGACCTGGTCATCAACGGCCACAACCACGTCTACGAGCGCACCGACCCGCTGAAGGCCGGCGCGGTCACCACCGCGGCGCCGATCGGCTCCACGGTCTACTCGGCCACGCAGGGCACCACCTACGTCGTCGCGGGCAGCGCGGGCAACAGCCTGTACTCGTTCACCGCGTCCGACAGCTACGAAGGCGAAGTCGACAACGACGCGGCCGTCACCTCCTGGTACCGCAACTCCTCCGGCGGCGAGACCGCGGAGACCGTCGACTGGTCGCGCATCCGCTACACCGGTTACGCGCTGCTCGCCGTGGACAGCGAGCCCGCCAGCCACGGCAGCAAGGCGAAGCTGGTGCTACGCGCCCTCAACGAGTACAACGTCGAGGTCGACAAGCTGACCATCCAGCGCTCGGCCTGATCGTTCAGGGGGGTGGTCCATCGTTGTGATGACGACGGACCACCCTTCTGCTTTCCGCCGGTGTGGTTGTGGGTCTGGTTGGCGCTTGAGGTTCGGCCTTCCTACGTTCCGGTGTTCCGCTGCGCTCCGCGCCGGACCTCGTACGGCCACGCTGGCGCTGGTGGTGGCGTTCGGTTGGTGGGACGGCCCACGTCGCTTCGCTCCTCGGGCGCTTGACGTCGTCCTCTTCGGAAACTCCCCTCGGCGAATCGGTACCAAGCCGGGCAATCCTGGCGTCGAGGGGAGTTTCACGCCTGCGCCGGCGTCTGAAAAGACAGGACGACTCCCTCCGGTCGTCCTCCACGCGCACTGTGGCCTGTGGGTGACGTGGCGTCGGCTCCCTGCGTCTGGGGGTTGATGGAAAGTCAACGTCAACTGCGCCTCCGGCGGACCGGCTCAGAGAGCATCGGGGGGTGTCGGTCCGGCTGAGGTTCACGCGTGCCGGGGTTTTCAACCGTGGTGGCTGTCGCCGGTTGGGTCGCTCTCCTCGCCTGGCACCGGAGGCGACCAGGAACCTGCCGGTACTACAGCAGCGGATTATGGTTGATCTTGGTTGGCGGGGATGTAGTAGTCGGGGTGCTGGGTCTCCTGGTCGCGTCGTTTGTAGTGGGAGAGTTCGGCGGCGGCTTGGTGGCGTCGTCGCCA
>Ga0185299_10001493_pt1 | contig 44228 bp, 41 predicted proteins | sample PaiPotPPA55metaG_FD_128002 | JGI IMG/M metagenome (GOLD analysis project Ga0185299, IMG submission 128002) | Iron sulfur acid spring bacterial and archeal communities from Banff, Canada, to study Microbial Dark Matter (Phase II) - Paint Pots PPA... ... | reverse complement strand
CGTCATCGGTAAGGTACTGTTCTTTCGACATCATGTAGGACATGGCCCCAGGCTCCAGGGGCGGCAGCTCTTGCTTTATGAATGTCTTGATGCCGTCGATGATCTGAGCCTTAGATTGACCAGCCAATACCATCTCCGTTCTTTTATACGTCATCGGCAGGATGGAGCGGGCAGCCGGCGGATTGAAACAGACCGGGCCTCGAATTTTAGGATTCCAAAAATTAACAGCAAAATCACCATCGAATGGGGACATCCAACCTCGCTCCACGACACACACGAAACCGTTCTTGCCTTTGACTGCGGTTTCGTAGCCATGCCGTCCAAGGACGAGAACATCGGCATCGCGCGAGATTGCCTCCGGCGCCGCACTCCGCGCCATGGCAATCTCGGCATTTCGATTCGTCATCAGGTACTGGTCAAGCGGGGCCATGCTCGGATACGAAGCTTTGGCGTCCTGTGCTTGCGCTTGCCACGCCGTGCTCAGCACGACCACCAGCGCGAAGCTTCCTAGTGCGATAGTCCTGACTATTTTTCGGTCCATTGATTTTCCCTCTCAGTGTCTTCTGCCTTGTAGACGACGCCCATCCCGCCGCCTCCGAGTCTCTCGACGATGCGGTAGTGCGCGATGGTTTCGCCGCTCATGCCGCAAGCATGCTATGGCGGAAGCGTAGGCAAGTCAATGAAAGCTGGGGAGCTGGCGGTATCTCCAGAGGGTTGTTGGCGTAAAATCCCGATTTCACTCAAAACCTTCGGCAGCCGCCCGAGAGCACGAAGTTTCTGAAGCAGTTATTATTAGCCCGAGGGAGCAATGCCAAAGGCTAATCGTGGGGGCTGGAAGACCTGTTCTAGAGGGCACAAATATCGCGAAAAACGCGGATGCCCAACTTGATGGAAAGGAAATCGACCCGGCGGGTCGAAAACGGCGCGGCCCAAGCGACCAGCGTAAGCAACAAGTCCGTCAGTTGGCGTTAAATCCCCATTGCGCTCAATGACCAGGGGCATTATTGACGCCTGTTACCGATTGCGTGTGATTTGGAATATAGTCCCCGCGATTCGGAGATCTCGTTTCGGTGTGAACCTCTGGTTTGGGACTGCCATTCGAGGACTTACATTCATCCCGAATGAGGTGATCGAGCAGGAATCAGACGGTTGAAGCACCACTGTAAAAGATTGAAAACGTTCAGTACGACTCCTGAGTCCTGTTTTCGGGACCAGGGGGTCGGAGGTTCAAATCCTCTCTCCCCGACCAATTACCTCAATCCCGTCATTGAATTAGCGAGCTTCCTTTTCCCCCCAGTTTTCAGGAACTTGAGTCAACTTGGGTCGGTTAAGCAATTCCTCGACTTTTTGGACTGCTGCCCGAGCATCTGCCGGGATCGAATGCAAGTAGACTTCGCGGGTGATCTCTGAAGAAGAATGCCCGAGAAGCGCTTGCACCGTGCCCAGAGGCGTACCGACAGCATCGAGAAGCGTTGCGTTCGCATGACGCAGCCAATGCCAGCTCACACCCTCTAAACCCAGCTTCTTACAGGTGGGTTTGAGCTGTTTGTTGGTCAAGTTATGGCGATCGAACGGGGTCCCCGTGCTAGTCGCAAAGACCAAAGCTTCCGGATTCATGAGAGCGGGCTTACGCGCCACAAGAATCTGAATGGTCTTCGTCGACAAGGGAACCGACCGCTGGCTGCGTTGAGTTTTCGGAACGTCGAAGTGACCGTCGTAAACCGTCTCAGTCACTCTCAATGTTCCGCGCTCTAGATCGACGTTTCGCCAGCGGACCGCCAGCAGCTCGCCAATCCGCAACCCTGTCAATGCCAGCAACCACGCTAGCGAAGCCGAAGGCTCCGGCAGTGCATCGAGAAAAGCCCGAACCTTCTCAGGAGCGATTACAGCTCTTTGCTTCACCGGACCGCGTCGCAGAAACCGAGTTCTTCGGACCGGATTACTCGGAATCAGCGGCTTCGGCTGCGGCCATTATCGTCCCGAAGGCGGTTCTCAGACTCTTAACCGTTCTCCAAGACAATCCGCTCCGTAGCTTCGAGCCAAGGAAAAGCTGCACTGCATCACGAATGATGAGGCGCAATTGCATCTCCCCAAACATCGGATACAGATGGACCCTCAACATGTACTGGTAATACCTCTTGGTTGAATACTTCAGTGTGGGCAGCACTTCGGGCAACCAGCAGTTCTCGGCATAGTCTCGCAACGTTTGCGACGAGCTAGGCCGATATTCGCTGCTATCGACCAGACGCAGCCGTTCAGCCAAAAGCTGCTCGGCTTGCCTAAGAGTCGGAATTTCCGCGACCGTCCCCAATATTTCTGAGCGGCGTATACGGCCAACCACCCCATTGGGCCCGGCCACATCTTCGCTATAACGTGCGACCCACACTCTCTTCCGCTTACCTCGTTTGTGAATTGAACCGCGCTGGAACCTTCTACGAGTCATTCTTCCTCCTGAATGACCCGCCCAGCTTGGGGTTCTGCGTCGGTCCAAAGGTAGCGAATTCCTCATCGCGGAGCAAGCGAATTCCCCCTCTGATGTTGAATCCAGTCCAGCACTTCGAGTTTTGAAAATCGCAGGTATTTACCGAGTTTGAAGTGCGCAATGCGCTCGATGCCTCGACGCCGGGTTCGCTCGTACACCCATGACTTGGGGACTTGCAAGTATTCAGCGATGTCGCTCACTGTGGCCAATTCATCGCTACAGACTGAGCTTTGAGGCGGCATGTCTGAGTTCTGCGAGACTCGTGAAAGCATCTGTCCATGTCTCCAGCGTCGAATATTCAAATCAGCACTTTTGCTTCGAGACGTGCATGTTCAAATCACGCGCGCACGTCGTTCTCTGTTCTTGCGCGCTCTTTTAAGCGTGAATTTAGCGTTGTATACGCGCTGTTAACAGCTTTGCGCATAGCGCTTGAGCGCAGACGATCACACGATTTCTGTAAACAGCTGTTGCAGAACAGCACTGCGGGAGAAGACTTCTGCAAACGTGAACTGACGCCGACAGTCGAGATGATCGCGACGAGTGAGAACTGTGCGGGCTGCGAACAATTACTACATAGCTTCTGCATGACGTTTCACCTCGCGATCACGCGATCTAGTAATTTGAAAAAAAAGACGAGCTGCTGCGTTTCGCATCTTCTTTATTAGCTCTGCGCGTTTGTGTGCGCGATACGCTCGAGCTGCATTAGTAGAGTCTCGATTCGTTCATCGAGCGACTTGCGTGCTCGCTTTTTATCTTTTGCGCGTCTGTCGCTCGGGAACACATCGAAAACGCCGTCGAGCTTTTCGATTTCTTTCTCTAGGCCTCTGATTTCAGTGAGCACTGCTTGAATTTCGTATAAGACGCGAGCGTGCTCTCGAAACGAAAAATCTCGCTCTTTTAGCACGTTTATCGCGCCATGGTGTCTGATTTAGCATGAAGCGAGGCGCAGTCAATGGCATCGCTGTGATAGCCCTTGCCGCTCTAGTGGTGGTGCTTCCTGTGCCGCACGGCGCGAAGGCCAGCGACTAAACACGCTGGCCCCCGACTTGATGCTATCGCCTATTCCGTCGTGTAGTTGATCTCCATGCGCCGCACTTTGAAACTGGAGACGAATAGAACCAGTAGCGAGACCATGATTACGCCGGCAATTGCGATAGGGGCAGAGATCGGATCCGGGTTAGAGATGAACAGAGCAACCAGCGGATGCGTACCGGGGTCCGCTGGAACTTCAACTGGGCAAAGCGATTTCAAGTAGTAGATTATGCTGATCTTCTGTAGAACCGCGGGCAGGAAGGGGTTCAGCGCCTCCCATATCAGGACTCCCGCCGCGGGCAAGATGGGATTGCGAAACAAAAGACCCGCCGCCAGAAAGAAGCTGCCATAACCGACACAAGCAAGCAGGGTAATGCCGAGATACGACAAGCCATCTGCGAAGCCATGTCCGTGATAAAGATACGCATTCAAGGCGTTAGGATCTACGCTCCATGCGAGCGCGATGATCTGCAGGGCTGTGCTCGTGGTAAAGATCACCGTGGCCGCCACGAGACCAGCTAGATATTTCCCGGCCATCAGAATGTCCCGGCGGATGGGGGCCAGAAAATAGAAGTGAAGACTCTTGTCGAGTAGCTCGCCTCGGAACAGATTCATGAAAATTCCTAGACAACCGAAGAAGACAGCCAGCCGCAGGTAGAAGAACTGAAATACGCCCGCAAAGACCATCGAGTCTTCGCCGAGTGTCTCGCCGTCTCCCAGGGTTGTCCCGGTCACCTTGCCGCCTTCCATGCGGATATAGAGCTCGAACACCCCGTCGGAATACTCATAGGTATCGTGAACCACGATCCGGGAGGAATTCGGTCCGTCTCCTCGTTCGTCCCAAGAGTAAGCGACTGGAGTCTTGCCGAGTCGCTGAATAACCTCCTGACGGGTCATTCCATTCGCAATTCCGGCCAGGTCCTGGTGAGTGAGCGGCCTTTCATTCTTGCTCGCGAGGCGCACACGGGCCTGGTTTTGGTGGCCAACGACGATTGCGTGTCCCAGGAAAAGCACAACCGGCATAAGCGCGAGCAGATAAACCCACAGGCCACGTTTAGCGAAGAAGGTTTTCTTCGTCTCCAGGCGGATGACGGCGATGATCTGGGCCCACCACACCGGCGTCACGACAATGCCCCCTCGTTGCCAATCAGGTATTCGTACACCGAATTCACATCATCGTCGGCAGGAGCCACGGATTCCACCTCCAGGCCGTTTTGCGCCAGGCGATTCAAAGTAAGGTAGAACTGGTCAGCATCCCTGGTCTTGATCAGCAAGCCCAAACCATCTGGGTGCATCCGGACTTCGACAGCTTGTTCAAGCTCGATGAGCTTGGACGCGAGCTCGCGTGGGCGATTGCAGCGAATGAGAATCTGCGCGGGGTGCTCCTGGATCTCATTACGCACGTCGTGGATCTGGCCTTCCGCCACTACGTAGCCATTACTTAGCAAGATCACCTGATCGGAGATCATATCGACTTCATGCAGGATATGACTGGAAATGATGACGTGGCAGCCTTGGCTAGCGACCGAACGAAAGAGAACGATCATTTCCGCGCGCGCGAGCGGGTCTAGGCCGTTGAGGGGCTCGTCAAGAATCAAAACACGCGGTTCATGGCATAGAGCCTGGGCCAGCCGTATGCGCTGACGCATGCCCTTACTGTAGCCGGCAACTTTGCGGCTGGCGGCATCCACCATATTGGCTCGTTCAATCGCGCGCCACGCTAACTCGTCTGCCAGGCGGGCCGTGTAACCGAACAATCTCAAATACAGATTGATGAACTGGTATCCGGTCAGCCCCTTGGGAAACGAATCATATTGCGTGCAGTAGCCGACCGCCTTGAACAGCTGTTCAGGTTCATCCGTACGATGGCCGAGAATGCGAATCTCGCCCCGCGTCGGGCGTATGAGCCCAGTCATCAGGTTCATCAATGTGGTCTTGCCTGCGCCGTTTGGACCCACCAGGCTGGTGATCCCGGGAGGAATCGATAGACTAACGCGATTCACCCCCAGCACCTCGCCGTAGAACTTCGATACGTTTTCGAGCGTGATCTCCGGGGTCACTTGATCACCTCATAAGCCCGCAGTTTGCGCACCAACAGCAACAGGCACAGACCGCAGAGGATGAAGAGCATGGTCCATGCTTCCGCCACTGACGTGGAGAGTCCGGAGGGGATGCGAAACAATGCGGTCCAAACCGTCGCCATAAGATGGCTGATGTCAATAAGCCCGCCCGAATCGGTGCGCATCACCGCATTAATGGCGTGCCCAAAGCCGGCTCCGAAGAAAAAAATAGCAAGCAGCAGCGCCCCGGCGACGAACCTCCATTTCACCCACGCGGAAAGCGCCATGGCCAGCAGGGAAAGAATCGCGATCCAAATCAAGGATGCAAGAACAATGCTGCCGGCGATCCAGAAATTCTCTGCAAGCCAGTGCCGCCCGGCGAGGCTGGCCTGCACCGAGAACAGGATTAGGCCCGGAACCCAAGTGATTTGCGATAGCAGGACCGCCAGCGCTGACATTTTGCCGGCCACATACTCGGCGCGCGAGAACGTACGGCAGAAATACAAGGGCAGGGCTCCATTCGCGAGATCGGGAGAAATTAGCCCAGGGCCGGTAAACGCAGTAAGAATGAACGCCAAGCCCCCCTGCACATTAATGAAGTAAAAGAAAAACCTATTGTCAATCGCGAGGAATTGCCTGGCATCCAAGCCGTATTTCGCGAGGAAACTCAGGTTGTGAACCAGATAGATATCCAGCACGCTTAGCAGCGGGAAGAAGAAACTAATAACGAAGAGACCGGTTAGCAGCCGGGAGCGGAGCAGGTTCTGCCTGGAATAGCGATGGAGAACCAGGAAGCGCGACCACGCGGGAGTCAGTTCGCCGGAATAGCGGCGGTAAGTCCGTTTATAAACAGCCATGCGCATCTCCCGTGCAGGTGGTGTGCTCTGAAACGGATGTCGCGGGCACGGCTAGTTCTCCATCGCTTTCAGGAATATGTCTTCCAGCGAGTCACGGCGGAAATTGAGCCGCCGGATGCGGACGTCGCGCTCCGCAGCCAGACGATAGATGTCGCGGATCTCGATTCCGTCAGCGAGGACCATCTTCATGCGATTAGACGAAGTAACACACTCGCATCCCAGACGCTCGATGGCTTCGGTGAAGTCGCCGTTGGCGCCGTAGATTTCCAGTTCCAGAAAGCGCCGGTTAGCGCGGCGTTCTTCCGCGAGGTTGGAATAGTGCGCAATGTGTCCCTGCTTGAGTATCAGCACTTCCTCGCAGCAATCCTCCACATCGCGCAGTAAGTGCGAGCACACCACGATGTGCAATTCATTGTCATCGCGGATTTCGCGGATGAGGCGAATCATGCGCTGACGGGCCGAGGGATCAAGGCCGTTGGTCGGTTCGTCCAGAATCAGCAGTTTCGGCCCATGCGCGATGGCTTGCGCCAATTTGGCGAGTTGCCTCATGCCCAGTGAGTAGGTCTCTAGTTTGCGATACCGGGCCTCGCTCAATCCGACAAAAAACAGTGCCTCGTGCGCTCGCTCCAGGGCTGCGTCGGAGGGTAAACCCGAGAGTTCCGCCATCAACTGGACAAACGATACAGCGCTCATTTTCGAAATGAAGGCGTCGTTTTCCGGCATGTACCCGACCAGGCCGCGGATCTTCTTCAGGTCAGAGTGAACGTCGTATCCGAAGATGGACCCTGATCCGGCAATGGGCTTATAGAATCCGAGCAGAGTATTAATAAGGGTAGTTTTGCCCGCCCCATTCGGCCCCAGCAGGCCAATCGCCCGCCCCGAGAGCGAGCACGTGAGATTGTGCAGAATGTCGCGCTGGCCGAAACGGACGGATACTCCTTGCAGTTCGATCACTGGCGCCGGCGTGACGATCGGCGACGGTTGCCCCCCGCCATCCATCGAATCTTGGCTTGCCGCTTCAGGCTTCATCGTTCTTGCACTGTGTTTCTACTCCGTTCGTGCGTGTGCTTCATGCCAGGGCCAGCGCCATTCCCGAATAGCTGCGACAGCAAAACCGGCTGGCCTTGACCGATCGCCAGAAGAGTATCGAGATTCAGTCCCATAAAGCCGCTGCTGCTTGCCACCACGATGCGGTCGGGCTCTCCATAAGCATAAATCAGGCCCGGCGCAAATTTGGCGGTAAGCGCATCGAGTTCGTGCTGCTCATCCGGACTCAAAGTGCGCATCGCCTTCAACTGTTCCGCGAGGGGCGCCATCAGCGGAGCAAGGTTGTGATAGAAAATCGCGGAGAAATTTGTGTATCCGTCACTCGGAAGCTGCGCCTGGAAGCCGGATGAGCGCGTCAAGGTGTATCCCGTCTGCCGGTTTTGAATAGCTCGCGCCAGAAGTGATCGCGACGGTGCCGCAATCAAGTAACTGTCCACGAAGGTGTAATCAATCTCCCAGCCTGCGAGTTTCTCATTGAGAAGGGTGTAATAAGTCTGGGGCCCTACTTGCTGCTGCGCGAGTCGCAGCCTGCCTGCGTCAGGGGGAGATTGCCGGTTGAAGCTTTCCACCAGCTTGGTGATGGTCGATTGCAGTGTGCCACGGTCATAAACTTCTACGATCACTTTCCAACTCGGAGCCGGCAGCACTGGACCGTCCAAGGCAACGGTAACCTCGCCTCCAAGCGGGGCCGAGACATCGTTCAGCACGCTTACGCCGACTTTGGATTCGAATTCGGAAAGGCGCTCGCGGAAATTCGGGTCCGAGCTCTCAGCGAACTGGAATATCTCTTCCATTACGTCTCTTGGTTCCTTCATTACAATCGAAGCCGCCAAGCTGGCATCGGGGGACACAAAATTGAGGGAACCCATGGGCGCCGGGGCCGCCAGCCATGCAGCCACCCCTTTCCGCTGAGGGGCGAAGGTGATGGATGCTCGGGTTTCCGTTCTCCCGACATCGCGTCGTTCGACCACTAAATACTTGACGTCCCCGAAACCGGGGGGCAACATCTGTGCGCCTCTCTGATCATGTACGTGATCGGCAATGATTTGTTCCATGTCGACACAGAAAAGCCAGCCCACGCCGTCCTGATAAGATTGCGTGATCTTCTGATAAAAAGGAGTCTGAGTCACGCGCCGCGTTTGCGGCCGATCAACGACTGCAACCGTCCGCTGGAGTTCAGCCGGGTCGATGGTCGCCACCATCAGGTCGTGATTCAGGTAAACCAGCCAGGAGGAATTCGGCCCCAGCCGAACGGCCGCGGGGTTATCCACAATCTGCAAAGCCTCGTCTTTCTGCCCAGCCGATAGTTGACGGTTCTGTTGTTCGAGGAACTCGCGCAGGCCGGTTTGGCGAACGTCCGCAAGCAGCACCGGCGCTGCGTAACCCTGGCTGCCATTCTGCGCGACTGCCAGCACAACTTCGCTACCCAAATAACTACTAAAGGTCTCTATCCTGCTAATCATGTCCTGCAATGCCGCTCCGTGGCCGTGTTGTTGCTGCTTCCACCATGCACGTAACATCGGACTTTGCTGCAAGCGATCTTCGAACACGCGCTCGGCTTCACCCAGTGCGGAGCCGATATTGGGTATCGCAGCATAGACAACTGTGTTGTCGGGAATGTATTGCAGAAGATCGGACTGGTATCGCAATCCTGGTCCTGGGATGGCCTCAAATTGTTTTTGCAGCGTCTGGAATTCGCCGAGCAACGCCAGATATCTCGCAGCATTCTTGCTCCAGGCAATCTCGTCCTGGATGGGAACGCGGGATAAATTACCGCTGGTGGTTGTCTCGTCACCGGCTCGCAGATCCTCCGTGCGCTGTCCATAGGCGACGTTGACCACGCCCTCCAGGACGGAAACGCGAGAACCTTTTATCCCATGATTCACCAGGAAAATTGTGCCTTTGGCCGATACGAGACAATCCTCCGTCGCAACGTAGAGATGCCCTGTGTGTTGCTTGGCGGCTTGCACTATAACGCTTCCGCCGTCCAGATGGATCGTGGTTCCTCTCCATCCGCGGGAAAGAGAAAATTGCGAGCGTTCGCCAACCTCAATCCTCGAACCATCGGCCAAGCGAACTTGCGCGTGCGAAGCCTTGGCGGTGCGGACTTCATCGCCGTCGCCCACCTTGTATCCCGCAGGAATCAGGCGGTTCCCGGCGTTCGTTACGTAGTAGAGGGAACCGTCCACGCTCTCGACCGTTGCCCGGGCTATATGTTGCCCCGGCAAGAATCCGGCTGCGCCAGCGAGAATACCGATCGCAATGCCAACGACAAGTGCTAAGGCAGCCGCCCACCGTAAAACTAGCCGCTGGCCGGATCCGATCTCTCGACCTGTTGCACGTTGCGCGCGATGCCGCTCGGTCTCCTCCATTGCGTGCCGGCACTCTACGCATCCACGCAGATGGTCTTCCATCAACAAGGCTCGCGCTGGGGAAAGGCTTCCGTCCCGATAGGCCGAGCGCAGCGCTTGAAAATCGGCGCAACTCCGAAGGGTGTGCGGAATAGGATCAGCGCTGCTGTTGGCGGCAGCGATGGAAGTCAACACCCGCCTGGCAGCGTCATTGATGACGTCATCGCCGACCTTTTCATCGCGAACCTCGGAAAGCAAGCGATCGAACTTCTGATTTTTCATGGCTGTCTCCTATAAATAAGTACCAAGCTCGCGGCGAAGCTGCTGTCGCGCCCTATGCACAATCACTGCGACCAGGACCCTCGAGATGCCCAGCATCCGCGCGATTTGCTGGTTGCTCAAGTCTTCGAAGAAGCGGAGCGCGAAGACTTCCGCAGACCTGGGGCTTAATCGCGCCAGCGCCCGGCGCAAGGCGGTCTTCAGTTCTCCTGCGTCTAAATGGCTGGGCCCTGATGGAATATCCATCAGCGGTACGGTTTGGTCCTCCTGGCGCGACCGAACCACGTCGAGCGACACATTGATGGCCGCTCGGCGCAGGTAGCTCTCTTCGTTGTCCAACGGTTCGGCTGTCAGGTGCCTCCGCAGCAAGCGCAGGAAGATGGTTTGCAGGACGTCTTCAGCATCAGCCGCGTTGCCGGTGATCCTGTACGCCGTGCGGAACACCAGGCCATGATGGGTTTGGAACGTTCGGGCTAGTCCGCCTGGAATTGCGATGTCCGGCCTCTCTCTCAATGCGACTTGCAGGGTAACCCTCCTGTTCGCGGCTTCACTACTCTAAAGACAGGAGACAGGTCGGATTATTACAGGGATTTGTCGAGAAAAAAGAAGACACCGGCCATCCTGGCCCTTGAAACGCGGTGACGCTTCCGCAATTTGTTTCATCATGTCTGAGCTTGTCATTTCAATCTCCTTCGGTTTATCAAGATCTAATGAGTGGCCCATCTACCACCATTTTGTTTCTCCTAAATACAGATTTTCTGCACTCCCGTCCGCATCACCGAGATCGTGCGCACGCTCCCGCGAATCCCCCTCATCTGTAGTAGCCCTTCTTCGTCCGTACAAGCAGCCCGCCTTCGCGCTTTTGGGTTTCTGCTCTGATCTTGAGTTTGATTTCGCAGAACTTGCCTTTTGGCTGTTTGACGGAAGGATAGTAGCCAACCGTGTATCGGGTGCGAATCTCGTCGATCAGTTGCGCCAGCTTCGCGCTGACCTTATCTTTGCTGGATTTCAACACCTCGCCGCCGGTGCTTTCAGCATATTTGTGAACATCGCCCGGAGGATTGTGACTGCGGGAGCGAGCAAACATAGGATTCTTGCTGAAGGCCACAATGGCAAGGTCGGAAAAGGTGCTGCGCTCCAGCAGGGCAGAAATCACCGTTCCCGTTTCAAATACCTCGCGGAACGCGTCTTTCTCGGTGTGCACGCCTTCAGAAGGAATGTTGGGCACGTTGTCCGTAAGCCATATGATGATTCTTCTGCTCCGGGGATTTTTCGCCTTAGCCAGTTGCTCAGACGCCTGGAAGACCGCTTCATTAAAAAAGGCAGCCTCGCCACTCTCCATCTCGCTCGCTTTTTCAATGGCTGCAACCGCCTGCTCGCGGTCGGTAGTGAAATCCTGCAAGAGGTGCGCCGATGCTGCGTAGACCATAACCGCCACCTCATCTTCGGGCTTGAGGTGCCGTAAGGCATCCAGCGCTCCGGCGGCTAGGGGCTTGAGCACCGGCTGAACACTGTACGTAAGATCAAACAGCAGTACGACCGAGAGCGGAAGCTGGTCCTTGCTCAGCTCGGTTATGTGTTGCTCTACTGCGTCCTCGTAGAGCTGGAAATCCTCTTGGCTCAGCGAGCCTACAGTGCGGCCGGTCTTTTTCTCTAGTACCTGCACGTCAACCTGGACTAGCTCAACGTTGACGCGAATAACCTGGCCGTCTGGGATGCCTTGTTGTTCCTGCGCCCTGCTGGACAGAGTAAACTGCAGAAACACGGCGAAAAGAAGCACACGAACCAAACTTTGCATAGCTGTCTTCATACTCGTTGACTCCATGAGCGATTGAATCAAGAGTGCATGGCGCGTTATGAATCGCCATTCCCCCGCTGCGCTGGCATGCTCCTTCCATCGTTGAACGTTCACGCCCATCACGAGGACCCACAACATCCTTTCATAGCCTTGAGAAGGGGCCACCACCAGAATGTGGCGACGCCGAATATTCCGAGGTTCAGCAGAGTACGCCTCCTGTGATTCTCTTTCATAGGTAAAGACGTAGGGCAAAGCGGATTATTACAGCCGGGCCAACAGGAAAAAGCTGCGTGCTCTTTCCCGACCGACTATCTAAGAACGGCGTCACGAAATCTGGCAATAAAAGCATAGTTTCGTGGCGGGTCGCCCACCCTCACGGCGAACCGCCAAATCCTGAGTAGTTGGCCAACGGGCAGTGATGGGATCGGCAACACTACTTAGGCAATCGTCTCAAGTGGTGATCACGGTAGGGACAACCATTTCTGATTGCCACCGTGCAAGTAGAGTGAAGAGACGCTTCCGGAAAACGTTTGTATGCCGGCCGCGGCTCTTTGTGTTTGTCGCATAACCACCGACGCAGCCTGCGGCGGGCATAGAGATCGACCGCACTGTAGGCTTTGCTGACTGGCCCCAGGCAGAAGTAGTTGGCCCAGCCGATCATCATCCGATTGAGCCTTCCCACGATCGTCTTCGAATCCTGCCAGACTTTGTCACGCCCGGTCTCGTCGCTGATCGCTCGACAGATGCGCTGTACTCGTTTCTTAGAGGCTACCGTGCCGAGATAGACTCGGCCCCTCCCCATCGAGTAACACCGCCCGAACGTGTATCCCAGAAAATCAAACTTCTCTTCCGGCAGATAACAGACCCGCGTCTTATTCTCGTTCACCGTCAGCTTCAGCTTCGACATCATCGCCCGCATCTCGGCCAGGGCTTGCTCCGCTCCAACTCGACAGCAGATGACAAGGTGAGTAGCCCCGGGGAGTTGCACCCCGAGGCTCTCTCAGAACTGGACGTGAGCCTCTCGACTCATACAGCTCCCATCATGGAGCCACGCCGCACGCCCATTTGCCAGTGAGCGAACAACGCCGGAGCGCGACGCGAAATACGTGCGATCCAGTGTGTTGCTCGACCGGTGATGGCGTCGCAGCTTCTTGTATTTCCGCTTGGCCCAAAGGACCAAATCTTGGTCCAGTTCGCGCATGGTCGGGTAAAGCGCCGAGCGATAGTATCGCCCGTAATACTGGAGCCAGCCCGGATAATCGGATTGAACATCCGCGACAGATCTTCGATGGCCTTGTCACTGCGGTTGGGCAGATTCCAGCGCCGAAAAGTGTCGCGGATCGTCTTCGCTGCTTGGTTCGAGACTGCGGGACTGAAATTGATGAAGAACTTCCCCTTACGATTCTTTGATCGCCTCGGCTGAAAGGTATAGCCAAGAAAATCAAATTTTTCGTTCGGGTACTTGCCGTTCCGAAAATCGTCTTTGCAATAGACGATTTTCGTCTTCTCCGGATGGAGTTCCAGTCCGCAAGTCTGCAAACGTTCAGCAATGGCTTTCCGCATGAAGTTTGACTCTTCTTGGCCAACCGGCACATAATGCACACCTGCCGCCGCCCCGGCAGGAGCAGTGAAGATGCCAAGGAGTGAAGCGAGTGTGGAAAAAGCAGGATGATGCTGTGGGCGGGCAGCGGGAGCTTCCCTCGAAGCAGACACCGGACTTGGCGTCGCTCGGCGATGCGCCGGAGGAGTCTTTAATGAATGACCAGTTCAAGAAAGGGAATTTCGCAGTTGTTCCCCAGAAGGTTCTTACCGAAGATCCTAATCAGCCATTGCCGTCACCAACCATGAAGACGTACACAGAAGCGGTGAACGAGTTCACCAAGAACGCTACTGCGTTCATTGAACAACTTCCGCTTCTTACCAAAGCTCGTGGCGCGTATGAAGAGGCCATGAGGGCCAGCGCGGAAATGCGCAAGGTCCTGGATGCCAGCGACGAAAACCTTCGAACTCTCATGACCCAGTTGGAGCAAAGGGTCAACCTTCACGAGGTCAAGTCCGCTACCGACAAGAAAAACCCGGAACCGGCGAAAGTCGAAAGGATGAAAGCAACCGACGAAGACGGAGACCGCGCGTTTAGATGGCCATGAAGGCCCAGGACGCTCCGGGCCATCAGCATAATTGGTGAGCAGGCCCACTTAAGACGAAAGCACCCGAAACTCTTTCGAGTCACGGACACTTCGTTGAATAGCCACTCTCCCGTGTGCTGCTCTCCAAGTTAGTCCCCGTGACAAACTTCGTGAAGCACCGCTAACGCCTGTTTACGTCAACTGTCGCCGAGACCAACCAGGTCCAGCGGCAAAGACCCTCCGTGTTAAGCGGCACGAAATAGCGCAGAAGTCCCAACAAGGAGAAGAAGGCAATTCAATTTTAAATCACCGCTAATGTACTTGTAGTCACAGCAAAGCAGTTTGTTCTAAGTCTTAAGCGCGTTTTTTCAGTTGGAGTAGCTGTGGGACAAGAGTGTCCGACCCGCAGGGGCGCACGATTCTCGGTGGGTCACCGTGACCTCCGTAACCCCACAGCCGATGCTAATTGGCCTATGGTCGGTCTAGTCCGGGCAATCTCTGCCGATGGACTCTTTGAGGTTCCGATGTCCTCCCCCGGCACAGCACTAGAATCCGCAACTCCAGCGGCACCCCCTTTGGCTCCATTGCTTCCGACTTTTTCCACTGCGGCGCTGCTAGCAGCGATGTTGCGAAGCTCGGCGAAAATCAGCGATCTGTTTTTCTCGCTGGGGAAACCGCCCATGATCGAAGTCAACGGACGGCTGGTCGCTACCGGGCCGCGGGCTCTGACCCCGGAGGATACCCGCCACATTTCTTCTGAGCTGATTGGCAGCAACCAGAGCGCGCTCGACAATCTGCGGGAGCAGGGCTCGTGCGACGTTTCGTATAGCCTGCCGGGAGCGTCGCGCTTCCGAGTCAATGTGTTCATGCAGCGCGGCACTCGGGCCATCGTCATGCGAGTGATTCCCAGCAAAGTCCCAAGTTTTGAGGAACTCAGTTTGCCTGAGGAACTGAGGCAGATCGTTGGGGTACGTAACGGGATTGTGCTAGTTACGGGGCCGACCGGGTCCGGGAAATCTTCCACGCTCGCCGCCATCATTGATCTCATCAACAAACAACTTTCGGTGCACATCCTAACCATTGAAGATCCCATCGAGTTTCTACACGCGCACCAAAATTGCATTGTTCACCAGCGCGAGTTGCATAGTGACACTACCAGTTTTGCCCTGGCGTTGCGGGCGGCACTGCGGCAGGCGCCTAAAGTGATTCTGGTGGGAGAAATGCGCGACCGCGAAACTATCGAGATTGCGCTGGAAGCTGCGGAAACAGGACATCTGGTCATGTCAACTCTGCATACCATCGACGCCGCGAAAACAGTCGAGCGAATCGTAGGAGTGTTTCCGTTGGCCGATCAGATGATCATCCGTAACCGTATGTCCAAGAGCTTTCGCTACGTGGTTTCGCAGCGGCTCATCCCCCGCAAGGATGGCACTGGACGTGTGGCCGCCATTGAGATCTTGAAATCCACTTTGCGCACTCGAGAATACGTCGAGAAAGGTGAGAGCGAAGGCAGGACGCTGCTTGACGCCATGCGAGTGGGGGACAACGAGGGCATGCAGCACTTCGACGGAGAAATCGAAAAGTTGATTCGCGCGGGGACCATCGACTTCGAAACCGGCCTGAGCTACGCGACGAATACCGGTAATCTCCGGCTCGAACTTGCCGACTTTACGCCTCCGCCGGAGTCCGAGGGCGGGGTGGAGTTCACTGCGTAATCTGCGTTGGATCGGATGCGGGAGAACATCGATCCGCCTCTTCAGAGTCGAGAGCACATTCACAATCCGACACAATCTGGTCATCTTTTCTTGCCGTAGGCAAAGCCGGATACAACTAAGATCGTTGTTTCGCTATTGGCGCGGTTGTCGAGCGTCCATTGGTTGCCCGCAATTCGCGTTTCAAGCTCGAAGTTGAGTACCTTATGCCTGCCGCTCTTCGGTGATTGGCGATAAATCCCCATAGGCGCTCAATGACCGGTTAAAACGTGAAATGCCTGTTGTCGTCAGCTATCATCACTGTTGGAGATACACCGGATGCGAGCCAGCGGCCTAAACGCAATACTCCTACTTGTCGTGCCAATCGTCGTCGCACAAAGCAGCACGCCTGTTTGGAGAAATGGCGCTCAAGAGAAAATGTGCGGTTTAGGCACATATCATGACAGCCTAGATTTGGCGTTCAAGAATGCAACAGCGGGAGGGGGCGAGACTCTTGTAACGGTACAAGTTGTGCCCAGCTTCCAGCGCGAATATGCGCTAGTGTTGAAGCGGGTCGGGCCGGAAGTCAAGATGCTGCGTGCCACCTTCCAAAAACAGCTTTGGACTCAACTTGGCCCACCCTTACAAGTTCCGAAGAGTCGGCAACAGTGTCTCGACCTGGCGTTAGCTGCGAAGGTCGATACGGTGGAACTTCCCGCACGCGCAGACACCACTGCGCAGTCATGGACCGCGTTTAGCGACATCAATCTGGATACCGATACCTGCCCCCGGCGCGGAAAGCAGTGTGCCCATCTGCTTGACGGAACAGATTACATCGTTCAAACCAACGACGGGCGTTCGCTCCGAATTGCAGAGATTGGAAACTTGAAAGGGATTAAGAGCGAAAATGCTGCGCTACTGGATTGGATTCGTACTCTGCTCCAGATGGCCAACAGCTCTCAGTGGCGGTAACTGTCGTAATATCGCCTCAGACTCATTGGGCGGGTGTTGTGAGCGTAGTCGCCTGATCGCATAGCGCCCATTAGCGATGTTCACTCAGACCATCATAATGCACTACATCATTAATAATCTGTGGCTCGGCAGTCAGGACGACGCGGACAAGCTCGTCCGCAACAATCCAGAGAAGATCACGGCCATCCTCAACGTTCGCGGTGCCGACGCTTACCATCCCCCGGGGCGAGACCAGTCTGCGGACCATCCCGGCAAAGCATACAAGTGGATTCCGGCCCCCGACATAGGAACCATCTCTCCCAAGCATGTGCGGGAGGCATTGCTTTGGTTACGGGAACAGACGGACAAAAACGAACGAATTCTGCTCCACTGCAAGTACGGCATTTCCCGCTCCCCCGCCTTCCTCGCCGCCTTCATGGTGGAGAGCAGAATCTCTCCGAGCCTGGAGGAGGCGAAAGCGACGATCTCGGTTCATCGACCAGTCCAGCCGGCGACGCAGATTGTGGAACATGTAAAGCCTGTTTTGTTGATCTCCGCGCTGACCGGATTGCCTAACCGCCAGGCCTTTGACGAAGGCAAAGTGAGTCCGTTTGTAGCCATCGCCGATGTTGATCTCATGAGGACTTTTAACGACGTTTACGGTCACATCGCCGGAGATGCGCTCTTACGCAGACTTGCCAAGATACTCATCAGCGTTGGGTTGGATGCATACCACCACCGAGGGGATGAATTTCTGTGCAAGGGAGAGTCCCGCCAAGAGTTGAATACCAAACTTTCTCAAGCTCGGCAGATTTTCAGGGAGCCTCTTCAGGTCTACGCAGAGGGTCGCGTCCAAACCATCGAGGGAACAGATTTTTCATTCGGGATCGGCACCAGCCCAGGGGAAGAGGAGGCTGCCCTGAATCACGCAAGAAGGGAAACAGCACGGAACGAGCCGCCGGAGTGGCTGCGGAAGACGATAGGGATGGGCGGCCCTGGAGGAGTTTGGTAGCAAATCGCCTTGCGACGTTCGGATCAGGCTGGTTGGTGAAACATCCCGATTACGCTCAATGATCCTGGTCAAAACGTCCTATGGCCTGATAACAATATTTGATTTCCTGAATGCAGGCTCTTATCAGCTCACAACCGCAGGGCTCAAAGCGGCTTCGCCCCAAACCCCGCGCCCATTCGGACTCTTCAGCTAATCTCAATCGAGTGTGCAAAAGTTTGCATCTTGACTTTGTACGCAGCACCCATTAAGACTCGTGTCCTCTGCCAGCCATCAATCGTGGCAGTGTCCGATTCCCCCCAAGGAGCCACTTCCATGTTTCGATTTCCCGGAAAGTTCAAATCAGCTTGTGCAGTTTTCTTCACGCTGTTCGCTTGCGCCGCGTGGGCCCAGTCCAACGTTTCAATTTTTGCCCAGGGACTGAACAATCCTCGCGGTTTGAAATTCGGGCCCGACGGTAATCTCTATGTTGCTGAAGGCGGCGCGGGCGGCACTACATCCAGCGCCGGACTGTGCGATCAGGTTGTTCCCCCCATCGGCCCTTACACAGGCGGATACACAGCTCGCATTTCCAAGATCACTCCTGACGGCACGCGCACGACCGTCATTGACGGTTTGCCGTCCGATCAGACTTCCGCAGCCCAAGGCGGCCTGGTCAGCGGCGTGGCTGACGTAGCGTTCATCGACGGCAAACTCTATGCCCTGCTCGCCGGCGCCGGCTGCTCACACGGTCTGGCGGGAACAAATAACGGAGTGATTCGCGTTGATTCTGAGAACAGCTGGACTTTGATCGCAAATCTCAGCGCTTATCAGAAATCGAATCCGGTGGCGAACCCCGAGCCGGATGACTTCGAGCCCGATGGTACCTGGTACGGCATGGCCGCGCAGGACGGTCTGCTGTTTGCCGTCGAACCCAACCACGGTGAACTGGTTTCGATCACGCGCAGCGGCAGCGTTCACCGCATTCTCGACATTTCCAGCATTGAGGGACACATCGTTCCGACCGCGATCGTTCCCTTCGGCAACGATTTCCTCGTCGGCAACCTCGACACGTTCCCGATCAAAGACTCGTCGAAGGTCATGCGGATCACGCGTGGTGGCCAGCTGACGACCATCTTTATTGATTTCGAGACCATACTGGGTCTCGCTGTTGACAAGAAGGGACGTATTTACGTGCTCGAGAACACCACGGGCAATCCGTTTCCGACGAAAAATACGGGAAAGATCGTCCGCATTGACGGGAAAAATAAATACACCGACATTGCGACCGGTTTGTTTTTGCCAACCGGTATGACCTTCGGTCCTGACGGCAACCTGTATGTCTCCAACGTGGGCTTCGGCCCGCCTCCAGTGGGACTGGGTCAGATACTGAAGATCACCATTCCGTAAGATTGTTGGGCGCTTACTTGTGCCGCGGGATTCGCAGAGCGACTCCCGCTATTGTTTTGCAACGACGCCTGCGTCTCTGCGAAACGTCATCGGTGGTCGACTATCGCTAATGGGCCAAGCCCGAAAGCCCTGGTAAAAGCCGGGGTTTTTTGCTTTGCCTTTTGTCCGAACTTGCGGGTTTTGAGTGTAAACGCCTTCCATGAGAAGGTCGTGATGCGTTAATAGCACTCAAAATGCCTAGGGGTTTTGAGTCAAATCGCCTGGTTGCAACAGTTAGCAGTGAGCGCCGAAACAGATCGCGGAAAGGATAGTGGGCTACTTTGCCCCTAGTTTTTGGCTTCTTGTTTATTTTCTTGTCAGCGGCAAGTTTCGCTTCCGCTGCGCGACTTTCTCTTTCATAGTCGGACATGGTAGCGGGATAGTCCAGAATGTTGGTACAGGGGAGGGATCGGCCAGCTTTCTTCCTTGCATTACTTGAAGGTCGGCTACTTGTAGTTTATGCGGTGCACCGCGCCAAGGAGTACGCCGCTGCCGATCAAGTGCTGCATCCGACCCAGAGCTTACCGTTTCGGACATACTTAGAACTGGTGGGCGATCTCAGAGCCATACGGACGGAATGCAACGAAAAGAGGCTTGCAATCGGGGCGCATCGTAAGAGGATGCAATACGAGCGGCCTAAGAGTGCGTTGATGGGCATCTCATTGTTTACACGCCCACATGACGCCTCCGAGCGTTGCGGCCAAAACCGTTCCTAGGAAAGCGTCCGGCGGAGAAACTTCTCCGCCTCTGGAAGCTCAAGATTCTGCGCAAAAGTGATAGAACTGGTTCGCCTCTGCGGTTTCGGGGCAGTGACAGCGACGCGCCTCGGGTCAATGACCTCCACTGTGCCGGTGTTGTTTGACGGTGTTCGCCTTCGGACCGAAATCCCGTTCGCCTTGGACCGGATTCCACAGCTGCGAAGACCGGACTCCGCGAGCACTTTGCGCAAGCCGCTCTACGAATCCTAAAGGCAGTCACTACACGTGGTGTGCGCATCGTTTTAAGTCGAAGAGATCGGTGACCATACTCTTCAGTCGTTTGACATTGTGTGTCGGGAATGACAGATGGTCGTGATGTTGGGAAGCCAAATCACCAAATGGCCCAGCCAAAAATTTCGGTGACGAGTTAAATCACCATCCGCTTGTCCGGCAGGCCGGTTCGTTTCATTTAAGATCAGGTTTTAAGGAATGTTGAAAGTGCAATGGTCTCTCCCAGAGCGTGCCGAATTGCTCTCAAGAATTCATGATTATCTGGAGGCTTCTGGAAGAAAGCCACCGCCCCGGCGTCTAGCGCACGTTTCTTATTGTCAGCCGGATCTCGGGCGCTGAGCACAATGACGGGTGTTGCCACAAGATCTGCCAGGGCTCTCATTCGTTCCAAGACTCGGAACCCATCCCCCGCTGGCAGTCCGAGATCGAGGATGACCAGATCGGGCACCTCCTTGCGCGCCAGTGCGATCGCAGAGATGGCATCCGCGGCGCAGATCACCCGATAGCCTTTTGCCTTCAATCTGGCAGTCAAGCCCAGCAGAAGATGTTGATCGTCGTCGACGATCAGAATTTTTTTTTCAGTCATTTGAGTCTCTCCTTGCCCAGAAGGTGCGCTTGAACCAATTGTTCGAGCCGCGCCGCGATTTCGCCTCTCTGCTCCTCTCCGGGCCGGCCGGGTGCCACGAGCATTGTTGTTGCGGAAATTACCGGCATGAGTTTTGAAGCGCTGTCGAAGGTCTGCAACTCCCTGACAATGCGGCTGGCGATGATCTCAAATCCTTTGGTGTCGGTAGAGGCGACCATGAAAAAGGTTTCTACCGGCTCTGTGTCGCTCATCGAGGGCAAGAGCACATCCTGCCCAGGACGAATGCAGCGCTCAAGAACCCTCCTTATCTCCAGCTGGATATCCGCCTGAACCGCTCCCTCGACCGCGGCCACGTCCACCGCAATGAGGGTCACGCAACCCGCCTCCAGGTTTGGCACGCTGAAGACGTGCGCACACAATTTCGCCAGTGAGAATACTGGCAGGGTAAAGTAAAAAGTGCTGCCGTGTCCCAGTTCGCTTTCCACCCAGATTCGACCACCATGCCGCGACACCAGCTCTCTCGAAATGAACAGGCCAAGACCCAGACCGCTGCGACTTGCGTCGGCGGTGCTTCTCACCTGTGACAGACGGTCGAAGACGATCTCACGGTTTTCCGGGCTGATTCCACATCCCGTATCGGACACTGAAAGAGACAAAAAACCTTCGCTTTCCGCGGAGGGCCGAACCTCGACTGTAACGGTTCCACTTGCCGGCGCAAACTTGATTCCGTTATCGATCAGATTGATGAGAATTTGCCGCACACGCGCCGGGTCTGCCCAAGTAAAGGGAAGACCCGGCGCAATGTTGGACCGCAGGCTGATATTCTTCACTGCCGCATTCGTACGGCATGTGCTGAAAACGTCGTCAATCAGCTTGCCCAAGCTTAGATGCTGGGGCTCTACAGTGAGTTTATGCGCTTCGACGCGGGTTATGTCGAGGAGGTCGCTGACCATACTCTTCAGTTGTTTTACATTGTCCAGCGCGAACGTCAAGTGCTCGTGCTGTTCGGGCGTCAAATCACCCAGTACTCCATCCAACAAATTTGTTGTGAAAAGGTAAATCGCCGTCAGCGGTGTGCGGAGTTCGTGCGAAACGTGAGAAAGAAGTTTTTCTTGAAGGCACTCGCGCTCCTGCCGGGCTTCTTCCAGCACGGTCGCGATTTTTCTTCGCTCGGTCACATCTTGCACGATGATGGCAAAGCCGCGAGCGAGGCCCGCCGTGTCGAATACCGTAATGTTGACGCTGGCCCAGAACTGCTTCCGGTTCCCCCGCACCCGCCATCCCTCATCCTCCGCCCGGCCTGTTTCCAGGGCCTTGTGTAGTTGTTTCTCGGGTATGCGATTCTGAATATCTTCTCGAGTGAAGATGCAAGAGAAATTCTGACCCATGATCTCAGCCTCAAGGTAACCCAATAAGCGCTCTGCTCCGCCATTCCAACTGGTCACACGTCCAGTTGGATCCATTGTGAAAAGCGCATGGTCCCTAACCCCCTCTACCAGCAACCGAAAACGTCCGTTCGTCTCCGCCAGCTTTGCCTCGAGGATCGCGCCGTAGCGTTGCCGGAGAAATGCGTGACCCAAGGCACAAAGCAAATCGCCAGATGCCTGGAGGATAGCGTTGCTTATAGGACGCTGCTCCCTGGCCAATTCCCAAAGTCGCTGTGCCGAAACACCAAACTCCTTCGCTACGCGCCGCAACAATAGCGGCTCGGGATATCGATCGAACACTTGCCCAGCAATGATGGCTCCAAAGGGCAGCTTGCCCAATAGGAGGGGGACCGCGACATGGGTTAAGCCAGCTTGGTCACGCACCATCGCCACCCCGCCTGTTTGCAAGGCGTCCGCAACCGCCGTACAAGGCACATGCGTGGTTATGCAAAAGGGACATCCGGAACCCCAACGACGTGCAGTGTCATGAACCAGCCGCCAGACCGGCTGTGCATTGTGACATTTTCCCAATACTTGGCCTTGGGAGTCGGTTAATGCGACTGCCACTCTCATCGTTCGGCCATACGTCGTCAGAATCTCGCTCCAAGCGTTGAAATCGAGCAACTTGGCCCGTAATGTGGCCGAGACCTCCATATTGCCGGTTTCATGTAGCAGGCCACTATCCCAGGGGGAGAGTATCGGAGTCGTTGGGGGCAAATATTCGCTTGCGTCAACTCGTCGGGGCGCTTCTGAAGTCATCCTTTGTCCAGTACTGCGGCGGCGCCGTTTATTCGCTTTGGGAGAGAGAACCTTGTGGGGGCTCGGCTCAAGAGACTGGAATAGCTCTGCAGCGGCAACGCGGGGACCGGGTTCTGCTCCAGCGGCACCAGCGAGATGCCTCCTTGGCCGATCACAAACTCGCGAGTATCGAAGGAATGTTTACTCCCCCGGGACTTGACTACCGAAATGCAGCGGTGAAGTGAGTTGTTGATTTCCACCAAGCTCAGCAGAATAAGATTATCCACGATGGAGCTGAGCGGAAAATCCGGCATATAGGATGAGATCCCGAGGAACTCTGGATTCTCATAATTGAAGAAGGTCGTCATCAAACGCTGCTTGCTATAGGCCACTATGGCGTGGAAGAAATCGCGGTACACGCCGATTTCTCCGATGGCAGTGCTGTAACTTGTCATCCCATCAATCACCATCCGTTGTATGTCACGCTCCTCGATGAGCTTGACAATGCGAGCATAGTGTGAATCGATGTCTAATTCTTGAGGGCTCTCGAACAGAATTTGGATCGTTCCATCGGCCACCTGTTCTTCCAGGTTCAGCCCCAGAGTCTGAGCATTTCGAATGATTTGCGCTGGGTGCTCATCCAAGGAAATAAGCAAACCCCTTGTTTTTTGTTTCAGAGATCCTTCCCTCAGAATCTGCGTGCCCAGCACAGTCTTTCCCACCCCCGAAACCCCAACGACCATCGTTGTGGAACCATCAAAAATGCCGCCACCAATGAGAGTGTCTATAGCCTCAACCCCGATGACTGAGCGCATGGTGCTGGACGTGGGCTGCTTTGATTTAGCGGGGAGAGGCGCCTGAACGCGGCGAAAAATCTCCAAGCCTCGGCCCCCCGTGATCTGCAGGGTGTGTTCACCAGCATCATAATCCTGGCCTCGGCTCTTCAAGATCTCCAAGCTCCGGTGTATGCGCCGACCATGCCGTTCGCGGCCTAACTGGATGACCGTGTCGGCGAGAAAATCGGTCGTTTCCGCAGTCGCAATCGAATCGCGCGCGTTGCCAAGCTCGAGCGAAAACATGGCAGTGAGATTCTCTCGGCTCAACGATTCGATCAATTGCTGTAACAATTCGCGGTACGTGCGGTGCGTGGAGTTGCTGTCGATGAGATTAGTGTTTAACAACCCGACGCCGTCTACAAAAATCCTCTGCGCGCCAATTTCTCTCGCGGTCTCGAGCAGCAGGCTGTCCGGCGAACGCAATTCCTGGTCGAACACCTGCGGACTGGTAAAGATGATTTGTAGCTTCTTCTGTTGCTGCAGTTCATCCAGATTCCAGCCGAATCCGGCAGCGTCTCGGATGAGTTTGTCCGGGTTTGTCTCAAATACCACGATCAGCCCAGGCTCGTTATGTTGAGCGATCCCGCGATAGATAAACTCCGAGCCTATCAAAGTTTTCCCGCTTCCGGTCACGCCCTGCACCAGGATCACATTGGTCCTCGGAATCCCGCCCAGTAGGATGGAATCAAGGCCCTTGATGCCAGTCTTAATCAAACCGTCTTCAGACATAACCGCGTCTCTTCACTTTCTAGGCTTAGCTCGCTTGTTCTTCTCGTCACGAGTCCGACCAGAGGGTCTTCAGTCGTCCTGCTAGCTGCAGCCGCCCGGCACGAGTTTCCGACAGGCTAATAATTTGCTGAAGACAGCACCCATGTTCCGCATCCATCGAAGCTAGGATTCGGTAAAAACACACTCCCTGAGAGGGCCGCGAGCGTTCGATGAGCTTCCCGCGTTCCAGTCGGTCAAGCACGTCACTAACTACCTTGCTTTCATAGCCAATAAGTCGTGCGATCTGGTCGGCACTAGTGAGACTAGCTCTGTGACGGTACACGAAAATCAATACATCCAACTCGCTGAGAAGTGAAATACCCACGCCATGTAAGCAATTTTGGACTGAGGGTTCCATAGGTTTTTCGCGCTCGATGACACAGTTTGCCCTCGGCCGGAGTCGTTCTCCTGCTGCAGTCATAACCCGCAATTCCTGTTTTCTGTTTTCCATCTATTCGGCGCTTTTCTCCCAAATCGACCGGATATCACAACCCGGGCCTAGCTGGCAGCGGCTTTGTCGCTCGGGCCAGTGTGCAGGACCTCGTAGACCTTGGTAAGCAGCGAGTGTAGGGTAAATGGTTTGTCCAGCAACACGGTATCACCATCGAGGATGCCATGATGGTCACCCAGATCGTTGTTGTAGCCTGACATGTACAGTACCTTGACCCCACGCAGGGCAATTAAACGCTTCGCCAGTTCACGACCGCTCATTCCCGGCATAACGACGTCAGTTAGCAGCAGATCAATGTGGCCACCATGCTTTTTCGCAAGCTCGAGAGCCGCCGCAGCATTGGGAGCATCGAGCACGGAGTAGCCGTTGCTCTTCAGGCAAATGCGGGTCAGCATGCGTAGGGGATCTTCATCCTCGACTAAAAGAACGGTTTCTGTCCCAAGGTGAATCGTCTCGACCGCCCGCGGCGGCAGGGAAGGTTCAGAGGCGTCATCGCCAAGCCGCGGGAGGTAGAGTCTGAAGGTTGTTCCCTTTCCCAGCGCGGTGATGGCACTGATGTGCCCTGCATTTTGTTTCGCGATTCCGTAGACCGTGGACAATCCCAGTCCCGTTCCTTCGCCGGCCCCCTTAGTAGTAAAAAACGGCTCAAAGATGTGGAGCTGAGTCTCCTTGTCCATGCCGCAACCAGTGTCGCTGACGCTCAGCATGACATAAGAGCCTGGGGTCACGTGCACGTTCTGGCCGGCGTAAGTTTCATCCAGGTCGACGTTGGCTGTCTCAATGCACAGGCTCCCACCCTGGGGCATGGCATCGCGGGCATTCACGGCCAAATTCATCAATATCTGCTCAACTTGCCCGGGATCCATTTTTACCCGTCCCAAGTCCGGGCTGCGCTTGAAGGTGATCTCGATGTCTTCCGCGATTAAATGGTGCACCATCTTCTCAAACTCTCTGGTGGCTGCATTCAGGTCAAGAACCACCGGCTGGATAATTTGCTTCCGGCTGAAGGCTAAGAGTTGGCGAATCAGGGCGCCTGCGCGATGCCCAGCCTTGGTAATTTCCTCAGCATGCCTGTGGGCTGGATCTCCAACAGGCAGTTTTATTTGCAGGAGATCGCTATATCCGGTGATTATGCTGAGCGTGTTGTTGAAGTCATGGGCTATTCCCCCTGCCAGCTGACCTACAGCTTCCATCTTTTGCGCCTGGCGGAGCTGGTCCTCTAATAGCTTACGCTGGGTCACATCCTCGTTTATCCCTTCATACCTCACCAGGACACCGTTCTTGGAAATGGCCCGGACATTCGCGCAGAGCCACATCTTGCTGCCATCTTTGCGGTAGGCCTGGCATTCAAAGTTCTTTGTCACTCCCAGCTCTCGCGCTATTCGTTTGAACTCCTCACGACACTTGGGATCGACATACACTTGGCGAGTAATATCAGTGATGCTCGCCACGAGATCTTCGGGAGAATCGTAGCCAAGCATATTCGCCATCGCTGGATTGACACTCATGTAGCGCCCCTCGGGCGTGCTCTGAAAGATGCCCACGACAGCATTTTCCACGATGTCACGATATTTCTGTTGCGCCTGGAGAAGCTGATCCTCAAGCAGCTTGCGGTCGGTTATGTCTTCGAAGATACCTTCATATCGGACGATGGCGTTTCCCTCGCGAACTGCTTGAGCGTTAGTCCAGAGCCAGACCTTGCTACCGTCCTTGCGCTGGACTTGCAGCTCAAAATGCTTCACGACTCCCCGTTCTCGGAGCAGACGCTCGAACTCTTCCCAGCGTTTAGGATCCACATAGACTTGGGATTGGGTGTTCGCGATAGCGGCGATCAGTTCTCCCGGGGAATCGAAACCAAACATCCGGGCCATGGCTGGATTGGCACTCAGCAGGCGCCCATCGAGAGTGCTCTGATACATTCCAACAATCGCTTCTTCAAAAATGAGTCGGTATTTCCGTTCCGCCCGTCTTAGAGCCTGTTCAGCCTGCCTCTGTTTGGTGATATCGTGCACAACTACCATCTGCGCCTCATGCCCTCCAAATGCCAGGCCGTGGCAAATTACCTCGACATCGATGAGTCGGCCGTCTTTGGACAGATGTCTCCACTCGCCTGAATGCTGCACTCCCGCGCGCGTTCGAGCTACATCCTCAAAAAGATGGGGCACATCTTCTGGGCGATGAATGTCGGTTAACAGCGTGAGCAAGAACTCAGCTCGAGAATATCCGTAATGCTCGACGGCGGCATCGTTGACCTCGAGACAGCGGAGGGTTTTCAGATCGTAGACCCACATTGGTTCTGGATGATTGATGAACAACGTGCGGAAGTTGACCGCAGTTTTGGTCAGGATCTGTACCTCTTGTGACGCGGCGGGTGCGACGCCGGGCAAAGCTCGTGGAGTTACTAGAACTTTTTCGGAATGCGACATCAGAGCTCCTCAGTAGGGTGGGCCGACGAAAGATAGCTGGTTGACTTGATCACGAGCCAGAAGAGAGATGGGACGATTTCACCCTTTTTTTGGACAGCTCCATGCTGCTGCTTTCTCCCTTCAAGTCGCGCCCGCCCACGCAGCGAACGGTAAAACTGCTCCGCCTGCTCTCGATGTCCTAAACACTGCTCCCGCAACATCCCGCTCCCGATGTCAAACATCGCTACCTGCTGAGAGTTCGGGTTAAAATCACAGCCTATAATCCACATGACGTTGACTCCTGATCTCGAGCCTTTGGTCTGTTTCGTCGCAACCTAAGTACTCGCTGCGACCGAGCCAACGCGTTATCCCATCAAGCGTGACGCAGCCAGGGGAGGGAGTAAGCGTGACAGACAGTGCCTCCAGAACGCGAGGGGTGCGCCTGGATTGAACTAACGTTCTTGCGACGAGTTCACGTCGGAAGATCGCACTAGTCAGCCGTTGCCCCGCTTCGCTTTTACCATCCAGTACCTTGCATGTCTTACGCCAAGCTCAAAGAATAGCTAAGCCATAGAAAAGGTTGGCCTGAAAACTGGATGCCTAGTGTCGACTTTGTCGAATCGTCTGTTCTCGACAGTGTTGACACTCTGCCGCTGAGATCCCCATGTCGTGTTTTCTACGATTTACCTACTACTCGGAAATGGACCCACACCTGCACTGCCTGACAGCAACAACGCGGAGGGGGCAACCGTGGACTCGTGACATCCTTCAGCGCGAACTGGTCGCTGGCGGGTCAGTGGATTCGGGCGAAGTCAGCACCTCGGGTTCAAAAAGCAGGTCGCACAGGTTGGCCCTCCCCCAGATAGCGCTTCGAGTGTCTGGTGGTCTGGCGAAATTTCTTTGAACGCAGACCAGCAGATGCTAGAAGACGCGTTCGACGAAACAGGACGCAGAGTTACGTCAGATCTCGAAAAACCCGGAAGAAGGAGCTACCTCTATGTTTGCTAGTGTTGTGGAATGCCAATCGCAAACCGGCCGAAGTGAGCAAGTCGGCAACAAGTTAAACAACAACGTGTTACCGTTTCTGCAGAAACAGCCTGGCTTTGTCGACTTTCTAATCCTTTCCGACCAGACAGATCCTGAAAGGTTATTGTGCATCAGTTTCTGGATTTCGCAAGAAGATGCTGACGAATATAACAGCCAGCGCTATTACGCGATTACCGACATGTTGAAGCCACTTTTGGAGTCTCCCGCGACACTGAAGACTTTTGAAGTAAATGCGTCAACAGCACATCGCATTGCGATCGACAGAGCAGCTTGAGCGGACAGGCCGAGCGCCCCGGCACGTTTCAATTCGTCGTGCCGGGGCCCCCTAAGGTGAGTTCCTCGCTAGAATTCCGGTGCAACCTTATTGCGAGCACCCATATTGCGAGCACCCATCAAGGTGTGTTGATATTCAGCCCGGCAACCGCAACCTGATCGATGAGACCCGGGCACGATCTCATCCCGTATCCGGGGGCGGCTTAAAGAGGGTTCCAATGAGCGAAATGACGGTTATGTCAACTCGGGGCGATGGCAAAAAAAGGCACTTACAAGAGGGCGGGATATTCAGGGACAGGTCCAACAATGTTGTACGACTGCTCTCGGTCTGCGGGGGTTACTGTATTTATGTTTATGTCTTCTTAACGAACAACCTGCGATCCTCGATGCACGGCTCAGTGACTGGTCGCACCAGAAGAGACGTATTTGGCGCTGATTTCGTGTTTGTTGCAGATTCAGTCGAAGATTGGATCGAAAATCAAGGCAAGCAGTCGAACAGACCGACTAATGCCTTACATGCCTCCGTTCCGGCAGATCAGTCGATGTCTCCCTCGCTGGAACCACGGCCAGCACGTCTCGGCGTTGTCTCGCGCAGTTCACGCCGCGAACATACCATTCCGCGGGCATCTTAAATTGGTCCCGGGTTCCACGAATCTGTGGGATTCTCGTTGGCTATTTTTCGTACACACAATCCGCGCATCCAGTCGTCTGCGGATGTGCGCTCGGCCGTGCTCTTCGAGCTCGCCTACCGAGCGCGCGGCGCCCGGAACTCAGCGGTGAAGGTCAGTAGTGTGACTTTTAGTTGAAGAGAAGGAACTTGGGACAGGCCAATTTCCCGCCTGTGCGACCTCATAGGACTGTCGCCCCTGTTCGGAATTGCTCACCTCTCCCCCAGTGCGCAACACCTGAGCCCTGTCGATCCGCCGACCTATCCTTCGGTGCCTGTGACTGCCTTCCCATGGTTGAGCGTGTCTTCCACTTTACGCAGGAGTTCCGAAGGAAGGAAGGGCTTTTCCAGGATGTTTGTGCCGTGCTTGATCAGTTCGCGCAATTCGGGAAACTGGTCACCAAAGCCCGTCATAAACAAAAACTTCGTCTCGGGGCGAGCCGCACGAATTCGCTCTTCGAGCTCAAGTCCGTTGAGTCGGGGCATGACAATATCACTCACGACAAGGTCTATTGTGCCATCGTGTTGTTGGCACAAGCGGAGTGCCTCTGCACCATCGGCGGCAGGAAGGACGGAAAACCCGTCGCCTTCGAGCACCCTGTGCAGAAGGTTTCGAAGGTTGTCGGTGTCTTCGACCAACAAGACGGTCGCAGCGGGCTTACGGCTGAGCGCGAGGTGAATTCTCTGGCGCGCTGATCGGGCCTCTCTTGTCTGTCGTAGTTCCAGCTCATGCATGATCCGTCGATCGAGAATCTGAAAGGAATCTATTTGCTCCGCCGTCAAGAGGTGTGGCACTCGGTCCATCACGGCTAGGGTACCCAGGGGATGGGCGTCATTGGCAATTAACGATATCCCTGCGTAGAATTGAATCCCCATTTGCTTCACCATGAGACTGCTCATGAACCTTTCGTCAGAGAGCGGATCCGGGACGATCAGGACATCGGATTGCAAGATTGCATAGGCGCAGAACGAGCCATCTCGCGGAATCCCATCCAACTCAAGGCCGATTTTCGCCTTAAACCATACCCTTTGCTCATCGATGAAAGCGATGAAAGCGAATGGAGTGTCGCAGATAAGACCGGCCAGACGAGCAATGTCGTCGAACACTTGCTCGCAGGCTGTTCCTAGAATTCGAAAGCTACTAAGACTTTCGAGACGACGCTTTTCGTTTTGTGGCAGAGGCGGTTGCACTGATACCTCGCAACAAAACGCTCTCAACTATCGCACACTATATCACCTGACGGCATTGGCCAGGCTTGTTTACGGTTTTTGTTACGATTTCAGGAATTGATGCGGACACTGCTGTCTGGTTAAGTTGCAAGGTGGCTGCAAGTACTAGCTGCGCAACAAGTTGAAGTCATTTCTGGCGTGCCGCGATTTGAATGCGAGGAGAGCAGACAATGGCCCATGAACGAGGGGCGCACCGTCTTCTCGCAATTGATCAGCTTTCTTCCCGACCGCGAGTTCCGTCGCTGGGTCGAGCGTCATCAGGGCGACCTGCGGGTACGACGCCTCACCTGCTGGGATCAGGATCTGGCGTTGGCCTTCGCCCAGTTGACCTATCGCGAGAGTTAGGCGACATCGAAGCTTGTTTACGCTCGTTGTTGGGCAAGCTCTGTCACTTGGGATTCCGTGGCCAGGTAGCGCGCTCGAAGCTGGCGGACGCCAACAAATCGCGCGACTGGCGCATCTTCGCTGACTTCGCTCACCGGCTGGTTGCGACCCCGCGCGGATTGCATGTCCGAGAGCCCATGGGTGTCGAGCTGGACCAGAGCCTGCATGCTCTAGATTCGACAACCTCTGTATCTGTGTCTAGCGCTGTTTCCGTGGGCCCCGGTTCCGGCGAGGCAAAGCTGCCGTCAAGAATTGCCGTAAATGGCAACCAACTGATTCTCTTCGACTGTTAACCGGACAGCCGTGAAATGCGGAATTCGCCCAGATTTCCGAACCGATTGACGTCGTCGATCTCACTATTCACGCATTGGCAGGATCGATGAAGATTGGCGACATGCCCATTTCTATCGGAGTTTAACCGGTTACAAAACCCGAACACTGCAAGTGGAAATAACCGTGCTCTTAACAGGACTCGCTTTCACGATTTGCAGGATCCATCGGAGCGACCCAACGGCAGCCGAATCTCGGTACGCTGCGCATGCCCCGCCGCTGTTACTAAGAAACACAGCATGACAACTGGCATTCGACAAATCCTGCCTCGCCGACGAGAGCATGGGGTATGAGCGCCGTCTGCTTAGCACCGTGCCGATATTTCGGCACAGCTCTGTCATTCAGATCTCCGCCTTCAGGCAGCGTTCCTCACGATGTTCCGAATCAGCGGGAGCACGGGACAGAGCTTCAACCCGCACTGAGAACCAATGTCGGTGTGGACGAAAGCGAGCAAGTGGACTCGAATTGGCAGCAGATCTCAGAACAAATATATGAACGCTACTGATCAAACTGTCCTTGCGAGTCTGCGAGTACCCAAAAATGTCAGACATTAGTACGCACAGGGGCAACTAGTCCTGGAACTCAACGGACCTAATGTTCAGCTTCTTCATCTTGGAGTAGAGGGTCGTGCGTTTCATTCCCAGTCTGTTGGCTGCACCCGATGCGCTACCTATCACTCCGCCCGTCTCTCTCAGAGCTTGAAGGATGAGTTCGCGCTCGACCTCTGGGGACATTTTGGCAGAAGACGGCTTTGTGTTACGTCTCAGTTCCCCAAGCGGCACCTTCAGGACTGGTGCGGCCGACAAAATCACGCATCGCTGAACCAGGTTTTGCAGTTCTCTGACGTTCCCCGGCCAACCCCAATTCACAAGGGCGTCCATTGCGTCGGCAGGGATAGTCGCAATCGACTTCTTCGCTTCACTTGCGTATCTGGACACGAAGTAACGCACAAGGGCAGGAATGTCACTTTTTCTCTCTCGCAGAGGGGGAACATAAATCGGAAAGACATTCAGTCTATAAAATAGGTCCTCGCGAAAGCGACCTTCGGCGATACTCCGATGCAAGTCCTGATTTGTGGCAGCGATCAGCCGAATGTCGACTTTTACAGTCTGATTACTGCCGAGCCTTTCGAATTCCTTTTCTTCCAGCACGCGTAACAACTTCGGCTGGATTACACCCGGAAGATCCCCTACCTCATCCAATAGCAGAGTTCCTTTGTCAGCCAGTTCCAATCGACCGACGTGCCTATTGATCGCCCCGGTGAATGCCCCCTTTTCGTGTCCGAAGAGCTCGCTTTCCAACAAATCTGTCGGAATCGCAGTACAATTGACGCTAACAAACTTGCTGTCGGCCCGCGGGCTGAGCCGATGAATGGCGCGCGCAAGTAACTCCTTACCGGTACCTGTTTCGCCCAGCAGCAGCACCGTCGCGTCAGTTGCCGCTACCGTTCTCACCTGTCGTAGCACTTCTTGTAGAGCAGCGCTCTTCCCTACTAATTCCTGGAAAGCTTCATCCCGACTCACGTAGCCCAGCAGATCAAAATCCTGGGGTTCTGGTTCGAGCCTTGGTGTTACGGAGGGGATTTGGGAGCAATCCGTCGGCGCTGTAAGCCCATCGGATGAAAGTGTGGTGCCCACGAGCTGAGCGACTATCGCAGCCGCATGGCGCAAGAACTCAAGCGTCGCATTCGTCTTGGGAATGACATGCAAACTGCCAAAGCCTATTGCTCCCAGCTTGTGACTCCTTGTGGTCAAGGGAAAGACATAATAAGTACGAATGCCGAGTTGGCGAAGCGACCGCAGGAAAACGGGCAACCTCGGTTCGGTGTCCAAATCTTGGACGAGCACGGACCGTTGGTTCTTCCAGGCCCATCCGCTTGCACACGCGTGTACGGGCAGGCTCTCGCATCTGCTCTCCGCCTCACCCGCCTTCCAAACGTTCAAGCGGATGCTTTCCGCACTTGAGTCGTAAAGACCCAATGTGACAACGTCAAAATTCAAGGCATGATGCAGGCGGAGTGCCAAGCTGGGGAAAAGAGCATCTATCGTCGCCCCGGTGATTGCTAGCTGTACCAGATCAAGTAGATTGCCATACTGGCCGACTGTCAGATCCGAGAGATGAACGGAATCAAACGCAAGTCTTTGCTCCGGCATACTCTCGCGCGCCTATGGTTTAGCTCTTCGGATTCAAACCACGTTTCACAGTGGCACCTTTAGGACAGTGACAAAAACCACAACACCTTGCACCGGGAATCTTGCCTATATCACTTCTGAAGTCGATCTTGACAACGATCTGGGTGAGTGCTGTCAAATAGGCTAATCAGCTGGCGCATCATGGTCCAGTCACTATGTGGGAACATCTTTCAGGCGCAGCTCGAGCAGTTTCGCTCAACCCACCCACATCGGACAAGGCTGCCACAATCGCTGTGGCAATCGGCAGCGGAGCTGGCCCGGTGCCACGGCAGATACGTGGTGGCACACTCGCTACGGCTGGACTACAGCACACTCAAGAAACACGTGAACGGATCTACCCGAAGGTTCCGCCCGCCAGCGGAAGAAGACCCAACCGAGATTCGTCGAGCTGATCGGCGCACGCGATAGAGTGGATGAATACGTGATCGAGTTTGAATCCTCGCGCGGCCCCAAGCTGCGGATCCACTGCAAGACTGCCACCCCGCCGGATGGGGCGGCATTGCTGCACGCCTGGCGAAGAGCCGAACGATGATTCAGATCACGCTGCAGATGCGCGTGCTCGTGGCAATTGAGCCGGTGGATGGACGCAAGGGCATTGGTTCCTTGGCGCAGCTCAGCGAGGTCTATTATCGCTCAAAGCGAATGTGTAGCTGAGAAAAAGCCGTCCCGCGAACACGCGATAGCGTTCGTCGCGCCAGCGACTTCGTCCAAATCGACGTTGTACTCGAAACCAGGTCAAGCGTCTTGTTTGCGACGGCAAGAATCGCCAATGCCGAATTCTAGGCCGGCATACCAATAACTGTGTGGCCGTTGCCAGAGTGGGCGTCTGGCATTACAGCAAGGGGAGTTCGTATGCTGACGATTCCGTTTCTCACCGCGTACATCACCAATTCGACGATGGAATGAATCTTGAGCTTGATCAGGATATTGCTGCGATGGGTTTCGACGGTTTTCACCGATAGCCCCAGCATTACAGCGATTTCCTTGGAACTCTTGCCCTCAGCCACCAACTGCACCACCTCGCGCTCGCGGGGAGCCAACGCCCGTGGCAGCGGCACGATTGAATCAGAGTGAGGGCGCCGCAGGTAACCATCCAATACCAGATCGGACACTCGCGAACTGAACATTGACCGGTGCTGCTCCAGCGCTTCTACCGCGGTTACCAGGTCCTGGGCTCCGTCTGTTTTGAAAACCCAGCCGCGAACCCCGGCTTCCAAACATTCACGGATTGCCTGCTCCGAATCCACGTCGGTGAGCACCAGTATTCTCTGGTTCGGATTGCTACGCAGAATCTGTCGGGCCGCGTCGATTCCGTTCAGCCTGGGCATGCCGATGTCCAGAACAACAAGGTCTGGCTTCAACTGCCGGCACTTCTCTACTGCATCCCGTCCGTCAGCAGCCTCTCCACAGGCAGCGAACGTGCTCCGAGAAGGAAAATAGGATGGTCATCAGCCAACAAGATTCGAAAAGTGGTCATACGGACTCACTCAATTGAGGGTTTTGCAGGCTTTCTCCGTCCAACGCACTGCAAAGTTGTTCCACGAGGATCAAGAGCCTCTTTGGGTCTGTTTCTTTACTGGCTTGTTCGGCTAGGTGTCGCCAGTCACCTAGGTGGATGCGGGCCATTTGGGGACCCCTTTCTACTGTCACCACAGTACGTGCGGACTCAGCACCTAGTCTGAGCAATACTGCTCAATCGCGCAAAAAAACCCGATCCTTGCCTACGATACTGTTTGGCAACGAACGCTACCGCACCGACGTTTCTGGTCCAAGAGAGTTGGGTTTATGGATTGTGGCGCAATCCAACGATCCGCCCAGGAATATCGGAGAGTTAATCGACCAGATTGAACATATCATTGAACATATCAGGGAAGAACTGTTCTCCATTCAAAGATCGATGGAGAAGATGGAAACTCTGAAAGCTGCTCCGCCCCCCTACCAAGCCGAGAAGCGTTAGTACGGAGAGCTGCAGCCTATCGGTAAAGGGGTGCTGTTCGGTCCTGAGCATCCGTTCTTATTTCTGCTCTCTTGCCGAGTCGTTCGTTTGCTAATGCGCGATTCATTTCATCCATGAGTGACCGCAGTTTTTCCGGATCAGATTCCTTAGTGAATTGTTCTGTAAAACGATTCCACTCACTCGGGGTCATGGGAGAGACCGCCTTTCTGCGTTTTCGGCAAAGCTACCCTGAATTGAAAGTCATTTCTGAGCAATATTGCACACATGGCTCTTTTTCAGGGCAGGGCAATTGTCTCAATTGGCGATAATGTATGGTCCGCCGCCGGACTGCAAGAGGTTTGAAGTTGAGCGAAGCGACAGTCTGCGTAAATGTATCCGGCCTCTTAGTGGAGAATCGCTCTCCGGGCACTCGATGATGATCCGCGCGTGTCGGTCCTTATAAATCGCTCGGTCACTACGTTGGCTTGAGTTGCCTCCGCAGCAGATTGCGCCGGTTGATCGGCCCTCCGCGCGCATTGGCAACAGGCTCAATCAATTGGAAACGTCTAAATCCTACAAATTCAAATATTCGCACTTCATGTGAGACGCCTCCCGCAATTCCCGCGTTTAGTCCCGCATGTCGCTACACGAAGTTTCTCGCGCGCAAGATGAAGTGTGGACTATTGTGCGCTCGAATCTGTGCACCCAAGGCGATTGCGAGTAGACAGACCGTCTCCATGGAGGAGTTCCCCCCACGGCGCTGTGGACGAAATGGTTATTGCACGACCGTCCTAGGTTGACAGTTCTTCTGTCTCCTTTTCAGTCCGCACTCGAAGAAGTGGTCTGTGCCGCCTTTCCTACCCGGACCGGATCGGATGACCAGAAACAAATGCGGCTGCCGCCCTGGCTCTTGGCGCGGTACATGGCCTGATCGGCGTTGCGCTTAAGCATGGCTGCGTTTTTACCGTCCGCGGGATACATGGCGATTCCGATGCTGCCGGAAATGGAAAGAGTCTGGCCTTCGATCAGGATTGGGTCCTGCAAGGCGGCGATCAGGGATTCCGCCACCGCCTGCGCGGCTGAGTCTCCAGCGCAGTCCTCAATGATGGCGAGAAACTCGTCTCCCCCGATTCGCGCCACGGTATCGGAATGGCGGACACGAGAGCGCAGGCGGGTAGCTACTGCCTGCAGCAACTCATCGCCGGCATGATGGCCTAGGTTGTCATTGACAACTTTAAATCCGTCAAGATCAATGCACAGCACAGCAAACCGTTTTTGTCGCCGGGCGGCGCGGGCCAATGCCTGCTCCATGCGGTCTTCGGCCACGGCACGATTGGGCAGTCCGGTAAGCGCATCATGCCGCGCTTCGTGCAGCAGTCTTTCCTGCATATGCCAGTGATCTTGAGCCAGCGCGACCAAGCGCGAGGAGGACTGCAGGATACTCTGGCGGGCGCTTTCGGGTTCCGCATGCACCGGGTCTTTCAGAAAGAGAAGGAGCAAACCTGCGGCCGTACCGCTTGCAGAGAAGACGATGGTAGCGTGTCCATTGTCGAACCGCAACCCAGCGCTACCCAGAACTTGCAGTAGGCTCGATATAAGATCGTAGTCCGTCTTCAGGTCGCTGTCTTTCAGATCGCCACCTGCTGCTGAAGGCACCAATACAGAAGAAAGCGCCGGCAGCAGGGCCGGTTGTACGTGTTCCGGAACGCCGGGAGCAATCAGCACGGGAGCGGGTTTGCCGTTCATGAAGGACTTGCCATCCGGCGGCAGAACGATGGCGCAGACCGAATCCGCAATCTGTTCCTGGATAGCAACTGCGAGCCGTTCCATGCTCTCCGGCAGCGGGGCATTACCGGCGATGGACTCCAGAACTTCGTTTCTGGCAATGTCGAATTGACGTGACTTGCGCTTGGATTCGAGCGAATCCTGCAATTCGTGAGTCTGGATTTCCACCTGCTGGCGCAGTAGCGCGGCCCAAAGTGACGCTACAGCTGCCAAGACCACGATCATCACCAGCGCCCAGGCAATCTTGCGTGGGTCCCACCATGATCCCAGCTTGGTCACTGCGACCGAATCCGACGAATCAAACACTAAAGTGAACCCACGAATGGCGAACGGAAAACGATCAACCAGTACCTGGAAGACGCCGCGCACCTCGACCTCACTTCCGACGCGAAGCGGAATCAGATCGCCGTTGGACGGACCACTGGCCTCGAAGAATGTCCCGTGGTCATTGAGCACCAGAATCGTACTGTTGCCGTCGGAGTGAATTGCAGTCAGCGTTCCCCGCATGCAAACGTAGCGGGAATCGTTGGAGCCATCGAGCGCGGATTTCGCGGCGACCTGCACTGGTTTGGGAAGATCGCCGGAAGCGTCCGATGTGATGACAGCATCTTCCAGCGCGGGGGAATAGTCTCCCGGAATGACGAAGCCTCGAACCGAGACCAGGTCTCCATCGGCAACGCTGACCGGACCAGTGGCCCGGACTTTTATGTCAGATGAGCTGTCCTGGATAAAGATTGTGTCGGCGGCGCTCTTCAGAACCACGGTGCCCTTCAGAGTGACACTGTGGCGCTCGTCGGCATCGAGCGTGTATCGGCGGAGAGATGCGATTGTTGAAGGAGTGTTCGGTCTGGCTTGCTGATCCACGACAGACAGAAACTCGGGAGACGGCACAAAAATCTGATGCCCGACCGCCTGCCGGCGATCATTGAAGAGCACGCCGAACACGCCGGTCACAGAGATTTCCTGATCCACCAGTCGATCGCCATGGAGCAGCATGGGGAGCTGAACCATCACTTCGGACTGTCCGGCTCCGACTTTCAGGACGGTATGCGGTCCCTGCTGTTGCGCGGTGTGCACAACGCCACGAAAAGTGCACCACTTCGAATCAGCCGCGGGCAGGTTCCCCTCAAGCAGATTGGCTCGGAATGGCGTGGGCAGCGACGATTTGCGCACGAACGTCACTTTGGGTTGGGCAATCACGGGAGCGAAATCGCCGAGACTGCTGACCCCGGAAATATCGATCAAGTCGCCCGGCCGAAGCTGCATTTGCAGGTCGCCGGCATTAACGAAAGCGGCAGCGGTTTCATCCTGCACAAAGAGGAGATGCCAGTCGGGATCAAAATACGTGACCACTGCCCGTACTGTGACCGGCTTGTGGGCAGAGGCTTCGGCTTCGCTCAGGCGCTTGAGTTGAGAGAGATGCACAATGTCGCCATCTAGTGGCGGGGGCAGGGCCGCAGGGCGATTAGACCTTTCCGTGAGGGGCCGAACCAGGGAGTCGTCAAGACCGCGTCCCGTCCAGAAACCGGCAACGTCGGCGGATGCACCCTGAAAGACTCCACGCAGGCTCAATGGCACTGTCAGCTTTCCGTCGGTTATGGCGAGTCCCTGGGCTCCTTGCAAAATCTGGCCGGAGACGTGCACTAGGGTTCCAGCGGAAATGCGATTCAGATCCGCCAATGTTTTGAGTGGCAAGGAAAATGGATCGGCCGGGCCGGAAATAAGAACTCTGATGTATTGCGTCGAAGGAACGAAGAGCTTGGTGCCGCTCAGGCGGCCATTGCTATCCACATCGGCGGCGGCTACACCCGCGATATTCACCCTTGACCCGATTGGCGGCAGGTCTTCAATCAGCGCCTGGCGCAAGTAAGAAGTCAACGCTTTGTCCCCGGAAGAAAGCTCGATCGCGGGCCTTCCCCGTTTCACTCCTGTCCATCGCACTGTACCTTCAGCCTCGACCAGCGAGGACAGCGAGGCGGGCAAATCCGAATAGTTACTTACGGCAACTGCGGGTGGCAAAGCGTTGTTTTTATTTAGGACCGAAATCCTAACTTTTTCGAGCCCGGTCCCGTGACCGGAAAGGACCGCGGTGATTTCCACCCGATCCCCGGACTGCGCTACCGCGCCGCGAGGCATGTCAATGTAAATTGCAGCGCTTTGGTCCTGCACAAAAAGCACCCGCCAATCCGGATCGATATAAGTGACGATGGCCGAGGTGCGAATCTGCTGACCGCGCGCTCCCGTGTCGTTGATCGCCTTTACCAGTTCGGAGACGGAGAGCGTCCGCTGCTGCGGGGCGTGACTACAGCCGGCAAGAACGCACACCAAAAGCAGGAGCGCCACGAGGCGCCATGAAGCTCGCTTGAGCACGCTAAAATCATCCCACAGACTCGCGCAGGAGTAGATGTACGAAGGTAACGTGGACGGACAGACGAGAGATTTTGCTGACTGAATAACCCGTTTTTGGCCAATAGTTTGGGGCTAGCGAGTAACCTGTGCAGGTGCCGGGAGTTCCGCCCCGGAGAAGGTCTTCCAGCCGCGGCGGGACAGGTGCCAGAAAATCAGGTATCCGGCCAGCGCAGCCAGGCCGAGTAGCAGCATACCCCATCCCCACTGTCCGAACACCAACTTTCCGATCCCGAACAGGCAGCCGTAAACCAGGATTACTCCCATCAGCCAGTCGAACGCATTGCCCGCGACGTCCTTGACTTCGGGGAGTTCGGGAACAAGGCTTGCTATGCGCCGCCAGCCGTAAACCGTGGGGTGCACACGCCGGTAAAAGGCAGTGAGTGTCTGATCGGATTCTGCCGGAGTGAGGTAAGTCGCCAGGAGCCAGGCCAGAGTGGTGATTCCGCCCGTGATCAGGCTTTTCTTTGCGTACACAAGAGCATCGTTGCCGGAAAACGAAATGTAGTTTAGTACAATGGTCACGGCAGCCGCTGCGATCATGGCGGAAATCTCGCTCCACGCATTGATGCGCGACCAGTACCAGCGCAGAATGTAAACCGCGCCGGTGCCGAAGCCGACGCCCAGCACCAGACCCCATCCTTCTCCTATCGAGTGCAGTTGTGCTGCCGTATATCCGCTCACTAATACCAGCAGGACAGTGAAAATCCGGCTGATCATTACGTAGTGCTTCTCGGTTGAGTTACGCACCAGGAAGCGTTTGTAAAGGTCATTCACCAGATAGGAGCAGCCCCAGTTCAACTGCGTGCCAACGGTCGACATGAAGGCGGCCAGAAAGGCTGCCACCATCAGTCCGCGCAGGGCTGGGGGCAAGTAATCCCGCAGGACCATCACGTACCCTTGTTCGGGATTCTGGCCGAACGCGGCGCTGGGATGGATTCCGCCATTCGGCGAGTAAACCACAACGGCAACTAGCGCGGTGATAATCCATGGCCAAGGACGCAGCGCGTAGTGCGCGACGTTGAACCACAGAGTCGCGCCCAGCGAATTCTTTTCGTCCTTGGCGCTGAACATGCGTTGCGCCACGTAGCCCCCGCCGCCCGGCTCCGCGCCGGGATACCACGCCAGCCACCATTGCATTCCGAGATAAACCACAAATGTCAGCACTGGAAGTGTCCAGACAGCGCTGCTAGTCCAGCCGTGACTGAAATCAGGGAGAAACGCAGTTGGGTCGGAAGTCACCGCACCAGTGGCCTGTACGTTTTCCTGAATCAGCTGCAAATGGGCTTCTAGGGCGTGCATACCACCGATTTTGGTGACCGCGACCCAGGCCAGCACGATAATCATCGTCATCTTCAAAGCAAACTGAAACAGATCGGTGACCAGAACTCCCCACAGGCCGCCGATGAAGGTATAAATGCCGGTAAACGGGATAAGAATGAAGACGCAGATCGCCAATGCGGTGTTTTGCGGATCGCCCAGAGTGTGACGGCCGAGTACTCCCAGATCCAACACGCGGCCCTCGGCAATGACCGGACCGAGCAGCACGGCAATAATGCTCACCATGGCTTTGGTGACCCATCCCAAGATGAAGCAGTTCATAAACAGTCCTAGGTAGATGGCTTTGAAGCCGCGGAGGAATGCTGCGGGCTTTCCGCCGTAGCGGATTTCGACAAATTGCACATCGGTGAGGATCTCAGCCCGACGCCAGTAGCGTGCGAAGAAAAAGACGGTCAACATGCCACCGACGCAGAAGCCCCACCAGATCCAGTTGCCGGCGATTCCCTGCCGGGCCACAACTCCGCAGACAAACAGCGGCGTATCGGCGGCAAATGTGGTGGCGACCATTGAGGTACCCGCCAGCCACCAGGAAACGTCACGCCCGGAGACAAAGAACTCTTCTGTGTTTCCACTGGAGCGACGGCGGTAATAGATGCCGATGGCGAGATTCACCAGCAGGTAGCCAATGATGACTACCCAGTCAACTAGAGTCAGAGGCATGAGGGCTCCAGATTCAGGCTTTGGGTTTCGCCGGCACAATCTCGGCTAGTGCTATATAGCACAGACTGGAGGGCTTGTCACGCTGGAAAGCAGTTGGAAAGCAGTGCGGGGCGTTATTCTTTCGCGGCGCGGAGTGCAAGATAGTCGAGTAAAGTCTCTTGCCACGGACGCATTTCGATGCCGTATTTGGAAAGGCTGGAGGAAGATAGCACCGAGTATTTGGGCCTCGGCGCGGGACGCACAAACTTGTCACTGGTCGTGGGGCGGACTACGGTTCTCAGGCCGGCTTGGCGAATGATCTCGCTGGCGAAGTCATGCCAGGTGCAATCTCCGCTGTTGGTGCAATGAATGATGCCTCGGGCTCTTGACTTGAAAAGCGCGATGATGGCATCAGCGAGGTCGAGAGTATAGGTGGGACAGCCGCGCTGGTCGTTGACCACTTCGAGTTCCGGGCGTGCAGCGGCGAGTTTCAGGATGGTGTCGGGAAAGCACTTCCCTCCTGGGCCGAAGAGCCATGAAGTGCGCACGATACAAGCGTCGGGCAGAATGGTCAGCATCTTTATTTCGGCCTCGGCTTTGCTTCTGCCATAAGCATTGATCGGATTGCGCGGGTCGCCGGGTTCGTACGCTGTGGACTTCGTGCCATCGAACACGTAGTCGGTGCTGACGAAAAGCAGCCTGGCGCCCGCGTTGGCCGCGGCCTTCGCTACATTGACCGCGCCGGCAGTATTCACTCGGAAAGCGAGAGTCGGATTGAGTTCGCAGCCATCCACGTCGGTGTAGGCTGCCGCAAGTACGATCTGGTCTGGTTGGGATTGCTGGATCGCGCTCACGACTTGCGCAGGGTCGCGGATGTCTGCCTGCGCACTGCCTAGGCCAGTGACCTCATCTTCATCTTCGCCGCGGATGTCGCCTTCCCATCGACGCACAAGCGCTTTGCCCAACATGCCGGTGGCGCCGAAGATGGTGACTCGCATGGCTCAGGCTAGCATTTTCAGACACTCATTGCTCAGGCGCTCACGGGTTGAGCGGCGCTGACTTTTTCCGCATCGAGGACCGTCGCCAGTCCGTGAATCACCGATGCCAGGCGAATTGCGGCAAGAACCGCTTCCTCGCTCAGGCCCTTTTCGCGGACGACGTTCTCGTGGGAATCAACGCATGTGCTGCACCCATTTAATCGCGGATACTCCGGCGTACCACAACTCGAAATCCACAGGGTCGATGCCATGGGCGGGCATGGTTTTCTAGTTCGGACTTGAGGCGAAGTGCTGGAAGCATCTCTCATTGGATCGTATTTATTTAAATATTTGCGTCTGTTTGGCAAGACCGCGGCTGCGCTGCGGCCCGACAGGGGTGTAAAATAATATCTGGCAAACTCCTGCAAAGCTCATCCCGAGGTCTAGTCCATGGCAATCCTTGAAACTTCTATACGTCCAATTTCGCGTGCCCACTTTGGCCCTTTTCGCAATGAGCCAGCCACGGATTTCACCAAGTCTGAAGTCGCGCGGGAGATGCGCGCTGCGCTCGACCGCGTTCGCGGGCAATTAGGCCGCGAGTACGACCTGGTAATTGGCGGACGCCGCATTCGCACTACGGAGAAGATTCGCTCGCTGAATCCGGCGCATCCCTCGCAGTTGGTTGGGATCCACCAGAAGGCGGGGAAAGAGTATGTTGAACCAGCTATGGAGGCTGCGCTGCGTGCCTTCGAGAGCTGGAGTCGGACATCGTTTGATGAGCGTATTGCCCTGCTGTTCCGGGCCGCCGACCTGCTGCGCGACCGTAAGTATGAACTGATGGCATGGCTGGTATTTGAGGTGAGCAAGAATTGGGCGGAGGCCGACGCCGACATCGGCGAGACTATCGATTTTTGCGAGTTCTACGCGCGCGAGGCCCAGCGGCTTTCGAATGTAAATGCTCCGGTGCAATTGCCGGGTGAGCATGACCAACTCTTCTATATTCCACTTGGAGTCGGGGCGGTAATTCCGCCGTGGAATTTTCCCTGCGCCATTATGGCTGGCATGACTCTGGCTTCCATCGTGTGCGGGAACACGGTCATCCTGAAACCCTCGAGCGATTCGCCGACCATCGCAGCCAAATTTATCGAACTACTCGAAGAAGCTGGGATGCCGGAAGGCGTAGTAAATTTCTGCCCCGGCGCCGGCGCCAGTTTCGGGGACGCCATCGTTGCCCATCCCAAGACTCGTTACATTGCGTTCACCGGATCGCGCGAAGTTGGGCTGCGAATCAACAAAGTTGCTGCTGATGTCGCTCCGGGACAGATTTGGATCAAGCGCACTGTCCTTGAAATGGGCGGCAAAGACGCGATCGTCGTCGACGCGGATGCTGATCTCGACGCCGCGGTGGACGGCGTCGCGGCGGCGGCGTTTGGATTTCAGGGACAAAAATGCTCGGCATGCTCGCGGGCCATAGTTGACGCCCGTATTTACGACAAGTTTCTGGAGCGGTTGAAGGACCGGGTTGAGCGGATCACCATTGGCGATCCTGCTTCGAACGCCAACATGGGCGCGGTCATCAACGAAAGCTCAATGAAATCCATCCTGCATTACATTGAGATCGGAAAACGTGAGGGACGACTGATTACCGGCGGTGAGCGCGCGACCGGCGCCGGCGAAGGCTACTTCATCCAACCCACAGTAATTGCAGAC
>Ga0185299_10001492_pt1 | contig 44256 bp, 37 predicted proteins | sample PaiPotPPA55metaG_FD_128002 | JGI IMG/M metagenome (GOLD analysis project Ga0185299, IMG submission 128002) | Iron sulfur acid spring bacterial and archeal communities from Banff, Canada, to study Microbial Dark Matter (Phase II) - Paint Pots PPA... ... | reverse complement strand
GTAAATCTTGTTCGGGAAGGTAGGATCGGTAGGTTTTCGCCATGGTTCCGAATAATTCGCACACCCTTGCGCTCTTTTTCAAGTGAATTCAGCAGAACCAAAGATGAATTCTCGGACACGCTCCTAGAGCACAGAAAAGCATCGTCCACTTGCGCGCAGCATTCACGGAAAATCCCCGCCTTATCATAGTCGAGGAGAGCCAGCCGCCTCCGATGCTTCCAACATCCGAAATGACGTAAATCGCCAGGATTGGCAGACCGATTTGTGTCAAATGTAATCCATGTTCCCGCTGCAAATAGTCCGGGATCCAGAACAGGTAGAACCACCAAATCGGATCGATCATGAACTTTCCCGCTGCAAACGCCCAGGTCTGTCTATAGCGAAGAAGAATCCCCCATTTGATATTTCCAGATGGCGCTGTCGGATCGTTCCGGATGTACTCACGTTCGGCATTCGTACACCAAGAATGGTTCTCAGGTTTTCGGTAGAGAACTAGCCACAGAATGAGCCACGCGAATCCTAGAGCTCCTGTGAGTAGAAATGCCCACTGCCACCCAAGGTGTATCGCGATCCACGGCACGATCAGCGGAGTAATAATCGCCCCAATGTTTGTCCCGGAATTAAAGATCCCCGTCGCCAGCGCCCGCTCTTTCTTTGGAAACCATTCCGCAACGCACTTGATGCTCGCCGGGAAAACTCCAGCTTCACCGAATCCCAAGGCGGAGCGAGCGATTACAAATGTCGCCAGGGAATGTGCGATGGCATGCCCCATCGATGCGAGACTCCAGAAGACCATCGCGAGGGCATACCCGACTCGCGTGCCCAGCCGGTCTATCAAACGGCCCACGAGAATCATCCCGAGCGCATAAGCCGTCTGAAACGCGAACACGAGATTCCCGTAGTCGATCTCGTTCCATCCGAACTCATGCTGAAGCGGGCCTTTTAAGACGCCTAGGACCTGCCGGTCCATATAGTTCTTTGTTACACCGAGAAATAAGAGTCCGCAGATTAGCCAGCGGAATCGTCCCGCGAGCATCCCGACCCTCACTCGGGAATGAGCGGGTCCTGCCGAATCTTCCATGCGGCCGCCCATCTTAGCCTCGGCGATCGGATTCTCTACTGGCATCGACTCCCTTTAGTTTGATTCGATCACTTACTTGCGGCCCACTTCGAGTCCAGATCCGCCTTGTTGAAACCCTGGTTGAATATTCACAACACCAAACTGACGGTCCTCGACCTCGCGATGCGCCGCCATCGCCCAGAGAAAAGCGATTCGGTGGCCCGGAACGGAAACGTTTGGGTGATACCCGCTCGGCATCAATACCGCATCGCCGTCGCGCACCACCGTAACCAATTCCGGATACTCCGTGTTGTTGTAAACCAGCTGGATTCCATATGCCGGTTTGGGCATGTCGAAGTACACATAAATTTCCTCCAGCATTTTCGCGTGCTCATGCGGAGGCCAGCTCGTCCAATTGCCCGGATCCGAGTGCGTAAACCCGGCCACGAGGCGTCCTGCTTCGACATTCTTTGCGATTAGCATGTTTAGCTGCCGCGAAGAACCCAGCCCGCCCGCGCTAAACTTCATTCCCGGGTCCCGGGAAGTCTCCGCGTAACGCACGACCTTCAGGGGATACTTGCCTTCTACATCCGATGAAAACTCCGCCACGTCCGCTTCGCTCTTTGTGAACACTGCGACCTGTGAGTCTCTCGTGATGTAAATCGCGTCGTATTGGCCGAGTTCGAACTCTTTTCCAACCGCGCTCACCGTGGCTCTGCCTGAAAGAAGGATCAACCCGGTTTCGCGGCCTCCGGTGGCAAAGGAAACACCGGGAGTTGTGGAATCGAGCCTAATGCGTCCGTAGGCGAGATGCCGCATCATGCTGTTTTGGGGCGTAACTGAGATGTGGCGCCCAACCTTGGCATTAGTATTCCGAAATACCATTTTCTCTAAAGGACTTTCAGCATTGGTGTTCATAGTTCCTTTAAACACAAAGTGTGTTTCCTCGACTAGCTGGAGACGAACACGGTTTCATTCGGCTACGGGTTGGGCATCTCATACAGCCGGGAACCAGAGGCGCCTTTCCCAGATGGCTATGACGCAGAAAAACCGCCGCCAGCGAACGGTCCGCCATCAGAAGGTCAGACGAAGGCCCAACTGCAGCTGGCGCATGGCGCTCGCTGAAGTGATTACTCCGAATGTGGCGGTGCCGACAGTGGCGCCCGGAGGGTTCAGGCTAACCATGTTGAAGACGTTATAGGCATCGGCGCGCAATTGCAGGCCCAAGCGTTCCTTGAAAACGAAGTCACGAGAGATCGCGAGATCCACGTCCTTAAACGTGGGACCACGCAACATGTTGCGCGAAGAGTTTCCATTAACGGCTATGCCGTTCACCAGATTTGTGGGATTTTGCGAGAACGCAGCGACATTGAACCACTCGGCCGCAGTGCGATTGCTTGAGATTGGGTTCTGCCCAGGCACGAGCTCGGCTCGTTCAGCGGCAGTGTTGCCGGTCAAGTTGGCATCTTTGCCATTAAGAACCGTAAAAGGAAAGCCGCTATGGATGTTGACGATTGGAGAGATTGTCCAGCCATTCGCTATTCCGCGCGCAAATAAATTGTCCCCATGGTAGTAATGCAACTGCCACACCAGTGAGGTCACGAATTGATGGCGAAGATCGAAATCCGCCGGGCCGCGCTCCAGGCCCAGATTGGTCATGTCCTCCGCGCCACCCTGCGTGGTGTTGTTGTCGAGTTGGACGCTGTCAAATGTGTGGCTAAAGGTGTAGAAGGCGTACAGCATCAGAGCATGTGTCATTCTTAGCTGGGCTGTTGTCTGTAGGCCGTTGTACGAGGCCGTTTGATTGGATTGCGTAAGCAGAATAGTGCCATACGGGCTTCCCGGAGCAGCGCAAGTGGCGACGCCGGTATTGTCGATCGGGCGCCGTGCGACGATATTCGCGCCTGCGCTGGTCGCGCACGTGGAGGCGAGAGCGCCGGTCGCGGGAGCGTTAATGTCCTGTGCGAAGGGCAAGTCGTGGCTCATAGTGCCCACGTACGCTGCGGACACGGTGAAATTCGAGGTGATTTGCCGTTGTACTGACAAATTGAACTGATAGGTATACGGCCATTGGAAATTCTTCGCGAAGCCGAAGAACGGTCCTCCCGGGGTCAGGAACTGGGGCGGAATGAACGGAAACGGGTCGGTGCCACTTACGCCGGAGCCGCTCCCAGTGTCACAAGTTACCGTGGGCCCAAGCGGGACTCCCGAGGCATTTTTCGCCACCAATTTGTTGTATGGACAGGAAAGCGTCGCGCCCTGCGGCACGGCGGTCAAGCCGGAACCTTTCACTTGCTGTGTGACATTGGTGAAAGTGAAGCGCACTGCAGAAGGCTCGAAATTGGTGACCGTGTTCCATTCGTTGCCTGATACGCTGCCGTAAAACACTCCAGCACCGGCTCTGATCGAAGTTTTACCGTCGCCGAGCGGGTCCCATGCAAGTCCTACTCGGGGTGAAACATGATGCCACCGGACGGGCACGATGCCACGCGTGATCCCCGGATCACCATAGAAGAGGGCGCCCTCCGGAGCAGCTGGGATCGCCGTTGATTGCTCCCCCACTTCAAAGCTGGCCCCTCGATTTTGGGGATCGGTTGGCGGAGTCTGAATATCCCATCGCAAACCAAGGTTGAGAGTCAAGCGCGGGACGATTCGGAAGTTGTCCTGGACGAAGAGCCCAGTGCTCCAACTGTTGGTGTAGCCGGTCACCGGGGCATCCTGTGAGATCGACGTTGGCAGACCCATTACGAAATTCGCGAGCGCAGGAACCGCAACTGTCTTGCCCGACACGACATCCTTTATGTTGGTGCCGCTGAAGCCAAACACGCCATAGTTGTTCAACAAGGTTTGCTGAATGTCCTTATCGAGAGTTTCTTCACCTCCAAATGAAATAGAATGTCGTCCGCGGGTATAGCCGACCACATCCCGCACGGAATAGAAATTCGAGCCGGCGACGGGCCCGGCGATGGCGCTCGCTCCGGTAAAGAAGCCTGTCACAGTGATCTGCGGCAGCGATCCTGGCCCTTGGACGGAGAATTCCGAGCCAAGATCGCCAAGAGAAGTCCCAGGCAGATTTAATCTTCCTGCCATATTGCGCGTGTAGCCGAGCCAAAACTGATTCGTCAGATTAGCCTTGGCTGTCCACGTATCACTCAGGTTTACATTTTGCTGGCGCCAGGTGAACTGCTGCACGTCCCATGGGATGTTGCCGTTGGGCTGGCCCGTGGTGGAATTCAGCGGAGGGACCTCATTGTTTCCGCTTGTGTAGAAGTAGCTTGCGCTCAGACGTTGGTTGCCGGTCAAATTGTGATCCACTTTGATCAGAAACTCATCCGTGTTGTACGGGCTAGGGGCGACCGCCTGGAAGGGGCCCGCGACCGCCGTGGGGATATTTGGAAAAACGCTCGAGGTGAAGAGCTTTTGGGCAACGGGATCAAGCAACGAAGAACAGATCACCGTCGGTGAACCGCAGGTGTACTGGCTAGGCAACGAACCGCCCGCCGGAAGGAGGGCAGCCATATTCCCTCCAGCCTCCGCCGCTGTCGGCAACGTAGCGCCAGTGAATAGGAAACTGCTGAGCTGGCGCAGACCCTGATAGGAGCCGAAGAAGAAGGTCTTGTCCTTTCTGATAGGTCCACCGAAGGTTCCGCCGAATTGCTGCCGCCGCAGGGGAGGAGTACCAACAGACGAATCCCAGGGAGCGGCGTTCAGGGCATCGGTCCGCCAGTAGTCGAACAGCTCGCCGTGATAGGCGTTCGTGCCGGATCTTGTAATCACTGTTATGACGCCGCTGGACATTTTTCCGTACTCCGCATCGTAGTTGTTCGTTTCGACGCGGTATTCCTGAATGGCATCTGGATTGGGAAGAATGTTTCCCGTGTTTCGCAATCCCGTCATGTTGATGCCGCCGTCGAGGTAATAGCTCACCGATCCTGCTCCGCCGTCCACGCCGCCATTGATGAAAGTTCGCTGCTCCGGGTATCCAAGAGTTATCACTGGATTTGGCTGGCCCGGATTAAAGCTGCTGTTCTGAACCCCTGGTGTCAGCAGCAGTAATTGATACGCGTTGCGATTAACGAGGGGCAGGTTAACGATTTCTTGATTTTCTATAGTGCGCCCAATTTCCGGGCTCGTGGTGTTCACCAGCGGTGCACTCTCTGAGACGGTCACCGTCTGGTTGATGTCTCCCAATTGCAGCAGCGCGTCCACTCGGACTGGTACGTTTACTTCCAGCACCACACCAGCTCGCACGAATCTCTTGAATGACGAGGCCGCGATCTCCACCCTGTAGTTGCCAACCGGAAGCAGTTCGACACGGTACTCGCCTTCGGCGCTCGTTTGCGCCGCTCGCGAAAGGTTTGTGTCCGTGTTCGTTAGCGTCACTTGAGCACCGGCGATCGTGCCTCCGTTCGCATCGGTCACTCGGCCAAAGATCGTGCTCGTCGTAAGTTGCGCCCTCAAAACATTGGGAAGCAGCACGGTTATCAAGCAGAAAATCACTTTTACTCCGAATTTTCCACGCATCGGCTTCTCCTATCCCTGCGCAGAGCACCTCTGCGCATGTTTATTACTGGTACCCGGATGTGGTGCGGAAGTACGCCTCGCCGGAGCCTGCCGTACCACATTATGAAACTGCATCTCACTCCCGAAAAACGCCGCAAAAAAACCGGCCTTCGCCGGTTTCCTCAAACCCTTTAACTAGCTGCGCTCTGAACCAACTCTGCCGAGGCAGCCTGATATCCCAACTCCGCGGAAAGCTTGTTCGCCGCTTCCATGAGCGCTCGCCCGATCTCCGGAACCCTCTCTTTCGTCATCCTGAATGCTGGCCCGGAAATACTCATCGCGGCAGCCAGCCTTCCGGAATGCGAACGCACCGCGGCACCGATGCACCGCAGGCCTTCCTCTTTCTCTTCGTCATCGATGGCGTAGCCACGCGCCCGAACCGCTTTTAATTCAGCTTTCAGCGCACTTGCGGTCGAAATTGTATTGGGAGTAACGGGCTTCAACCCCCAGCGCCGCACAATCTTGGTCACCTCGGCATCAGGAAGCTCGGCAAGCATGGCTTTGCCGACCGCCGTGCAATAAGCCGGCGCCCGGCTTCCCACCGTGCACGCTGTGCGCACGCTGCGCTGCGACTCGACCTTATCCACGTAAAAAACTTGTCCCTCGTCCAGAATGCAAAAGAACACGGTCTCCCCAAATTCGTCTTGTAGCCGATCCAAATAAGGCCGCGCCCGTCCGCGAAGATCAAGCCCATCAATCGCTCGAGATCCCAACTCGTACAGCCTTAGCCCCAAGCGATAACGCCCCGTGTCCGGGTTCTTCACCACCAAGCGGTGCTGCTCCAGCACCATCATCAGCCGGTGCACCGTGCTCTTGTGGAGTTTCAGTGCAGGGCACAGTTCGGCGAGGCTGCAGTCGCTCGGACTATTTGCCAATATCGCCAAGGCGGCCAAAGCACGGTCAAGAACTTGTACTTTGTACGGGGAATCTATTGTCTTAGATTGTGGCACGCGTGCCATATTATGGAATTGCTTCTGCTTGTCAAGAAGAAAAAGCGATATCTTGCATCTAACATTCGATCCCCATCAGTTGACTGCGTTCGAGGTCTAGGGATACAAGCAGCCGGGCCTTTTGTGTGTTTGTGGTCGCCGATCTTGATGTGGAGCGACGATGAGAACCGAATTGCTGCGATTCAACGGCTGTCCCTCGCCAAAATCCAGAATGCGTTTGAAATGAATAGCATGCGGACGGGTCTGTAACATTGTTACGGGACGAGATTTATTGGCTTTCCAGAGTTTTGGCGAGTGACAAGGCGACTACTCGTCCATAATCGCGGCTCTGGCGGTTGACTGCAAACAGGAATGGGTCCGACTTGTCACCGAGACGCAAAATCTTTTGCCACCTTTCGATCATGGCCGGAAATGCGATGCAGATTTCTGGGATTGTGGCCGCTTGTCTTGCCCTCGCCGCGGCACGATCAGCCCGCTCGACCATCGGCGCCGTTTCCGCCATGGTCGTGGGATGGGTTCTCCTCTATTTCTGCTGTCATGCTGTCGCCCATTGGGTGGTCGGACGAATTCTTGGCATTCGCTTCGCTTTTTACACCGTCGGCGGAACTGCGAATCCAGAAGGGTGGCCTGCTGGACTGCGGTGGTTGTTCGAACATCTTCCTTTTTTGGGAGTGCAGACGGAGAAGGCCTCCATGCAAAAAGCCAGACCCATGGCCAGAGCAATTATGTGGTCTGCGGGAGTGACGTCTTCCGCCGTTGTCCCAACTCTGAGTGCGCTCTGGGCATGGCGCTCAGGTGTCCCGCAGAGCAAGTTGTTTTTTCTGGTTGCGGTGTTCTGGGCGGCCGGAACGTTGGCAAGTAACTGGACTAGCCGCACAGGCGACTATTCCAAAGCCCGACGCGCCCTCGGAAATCCATGAGTAATCGTCTGAACTGTTATGGAAGTGTAGCCGACCACTCGGACAGAACCACGGTGATGGCTGGTTTTCGCCAGCATCCCATCGAGCGCGGGAAGAGTTCGGCGAGGTGTGCTGCGCCATCGACTGGCACGTTGACCGGACGTTTCTCATCGAAGTATTCTTCATCTCCGCTGTCCCGGGGTTTCTTCGAGCGGTGCATCATGAACAATGCCGCCGAAATTGAGCTCGAATACTCGCCTCCCGAAAGGAGTGTTATGCCCAGAAAAATCGATCCGCTCAACAAAAAGCTCTACGGTTCGGTAACGGCAATGCTAACGGTGACCGACGTGAAAGCGGCAGCCGCCTTTTATCAAAAGGCATTCGGCTTTGCCAAACGGGGGATCATGAATGACCCAGACGGCAAGGCGATCCATGCCGAGCTGACACTCCGCGGAACGACATTAATGTTGGGTCCGGAAATGCCGCAGATGGGTTCCCGCAGCGCGAAAACAATCGGCGCCTCTCCGACGAGTTTGTATCTACTGACGGAGAACGTGGACAAGACGGTTGCCAAGGCCGTAGAGCTCGGCGCCGCGCCCAAGGGGCCCGTGATGGATATGTTTTGGGGCGACCGCTGTGGAGCCGTTGTCGATCCCGAGGGCTACACTTGGATGGTCGCTACCCACATTGCAGAACCCACACCTAAGGAAATGCAACAGAAGATGAAGGAACAAATGGCCAGCCAACAGGCAGCCCGCGCTGCGAGTGGCTCCTGAGTAGCATCCTTCAAGCTCCGCTATCTTTCTTATTCCAAACTGTTCCAGTCAGGCTGGCGGGGGCGATCGCGCATAGACGCAATAGACATTTCAGCTTGGCCCAATCGTGCCTTCGGCGTGAGTCGTTCACGCAGTAGCTGATCTTCCTCTTGTGAATATCCAGGCCGATGTAATACATAGTCTGCATGCGGGAGCCTCCTTGGTGTCTCTGAATCAGTGTCCGCTGAGTTCAGCTTTGTACACCAAGCGCTCCTCCTCCGATTTATACATTCAAACTTCTCGGAGCCAGGCCCAGCCCGGAATATTCGTGTTTGGCGCAATGTCGAGAAGAAAAAGGGCCTCGGAGAAAACCGAGGCCCTTGTAGAATGATTAGTTAGCGCCGACTATTTGTTCGAATATTCTACGGGGACTTCTAGGGCAGCCCCTTCGGTGGCGTTGCCTGAAGGTTAGCAGCGGTGGCCCGTGCCTGGGGCGCGTTGGAATTGGGTTGTTCAGGCAATTCTGTTAATTCTCTCTCGGCAGCAAGCCAATCTGCGAGATCGCCACCATCTTCGCCGCCGCGTTCAACGTATAGCTCGTATGCCCGCTGTTCAATTCTTTCTGGTGTTGAGAATTTCCTTTCGCCCATTTGCATTCCTCCTATAACTATAATCAGAGTAGACCAATCGAAAATCGATCATTATTCCTTCGCCCCCATCGTTGCCGCCGATTTCTTCGATCTGGGCAGTCGTGCCACTACGTTGTCGCCGATAGGGCGGGCATGCATTCAGGATTCACCGAAAGTCGAACAGAAGGCCCGATGTATGATCGAGCCTTCCGACTCATCGACGTAGCCTGGAGGCTACCTTGCGGAGTTGGATGCGGCGACAGCTTTGACTTTGCCGAGCTCAAGGACGACACCGAGCTGCTGCATGAGGCCCAGAGCGTCCCAATTGACAAAGCCTTCGAACATTTTGCCGTTCGTAAAGCGGGCAATGCTTACGCCAGTGATGTTGAATTGCTTCCCTGTTGGTGCAATCCCGTTGAGATCGCCCTTATGAGTACCGCGGCAAGACCAACGAACTACTACTGTTTCGCCTTCGGCAATGAGGTCCTCGATCGTTACTCGAATGTCGGGAAAGGCATTACGATAAAGAGTCGCTCTCTTTTTCTCACTCTCGGGGCCTCGCCCAACATCGGGCGTCGAACTGTCGTGGTGTGTGTAAGTAGGTGCGAAGAGCTCGTCTGCTACAGACACATGGCCCTTGTTCCAAACTTCTTCGAGCAAACGACGGACGTTGTTTTTGTTTTGTTCAGACATGGTGGTTCTCCTTTTTTAAAAGCACGATATTCCACCTCGCATATAGCGAGTCGGGCTTGAGTGATCTGGCTTGAAACCGCTGGCGTCTTGGGTATACAAACCTGCACGTCGAACAGGGGTAGGGCCCCGCGCGCGAGAATGAGAAAGAACCTGATAGGTTCTGCCCTGTTGGCGCTCGATACGGAGCTTGTCCTATATAGTAATTGCGAATGGACTGAGATGCGGGAGTCTCGCCTCAAACAGCGAAACTTCGAACTGATACTGTTCTTCGAGAGTGCGCGTGTCAAGGAGAATCGAGAACTTCCTTTGTGCAAAAAAAAGAGCGACGACGGCTCATCTCAAGGCACTGTTCGTCACCTGGGAGAGAAACATGGATGCTGGTCCCCAGATTTCCCAGGCGCGATTCAGTTCTTAGGCTTTCTGGTCCAACCTAGTTTCCGATAATCCGGCGCGATCATTTCCCGATCTGCAATTTCTCGGAACGACCAACGTATACTTGCGACACACACTGACATCGCCTGAGGAGCTACGTACATGTCAGACGAAGAGTGGATCACCACACTTAAAGACAGCAGGAAAGTAAAATTCATCTACCAAGAACTGCCGGAAGACGGGGCTTTCATTAACGCGCAAACTGAAGGGAATGAAGTCGTCTATTCGGTTGTATTGACCAAAGCAAGAAACCCGCTTAGTCGTGAAGATGTTGAAAGCCATTTCAAGGGCGAGCTTTCAAAGAAGTAGGACCACATTTTGGAACACTGTCCACGGCTCCATAATTCGGGAAGGCTTTTTTGAAAGCGGACGCGAAGCCTAGGGAGCCTCACTTGATTTTTTCATAGGCTTGCCAATCGCGAGCAGGAAGATGGCACTCTTGTCTTTCGCGTGCGGCAAAAAGAATTGAGTCACGTCGTCGTCGAAAAAGGTCAGCCCGGTTGCACCCAGGCGCTGGGCGTACGCGGCTAGATACATTTTGCCGCCGATCACGCCCGCCTCCAATTGGACGGCGCGGTAGCCGCGATTCCCGTATCGCTCCAAGATGCTGTTTAAATCGACGAGAAAGAAGACGTCCACGCAGGCATCCGCAGGCAGTAGCTGCTCCAGTCCAAGATGGTAGGCCTCGGCGCGGAATTCCCCTTCTTTCAAAAGCTCCAGCGCGTTTTGCTTGCGGCGGAAGAAGTAAGCCCCTGGCTTGAGTCCTTGCACCGCATGGAGGATCAGGTAAAGGTCATTGAGCTGTGTGCCTGGAGGCTCAAGGAAGTCAGCCGGAATGCCTCGCGTGGCGGAGTCGAGAATGGTTGAGAGTTCCGCCAGCGTAATCGATTTAGTTGGATCGAATTTTCGGGAAGAGCCGCGACGCAGGATGACCTGCTCGATCGTATCCTTCGGCTGCTCTTGTTGCGTCAGTCGCTGGAGCGGAGCCGCGTCGCCTTCGGGAGCGGAAGATGACACAACGCGTGGCTTCCGACGCCACTGGGCGACTTCCTCTTCGGACTCAAGCGAAGATGCGTGGTGCATCTCAAGCATGGCGGGATACTCCACTTCACGTTTCGAAAGCTCGATCGTTTCCAGCCCCAGCGCCACGGCCTCTCTCGGGGAGGGTGGCGAACTCGCCGCTGCGCGCCCAATCGGCACAAGGCACCAAGAAACCTCACGGCGAGTGTCAAGATCCAGCAGGCGGTTTACCTCGACATCCACGAACCCGAGGACGATCTCGGCGGGCAGCCCGGAAGCGGCAGAAACGGCCAGCATATTCGCCAGCAGCGTGCCGTGATCCCAACCGAAATGGCGATAGGTGCGCGCTTGGTACTTCCAGGCGTTTCGCCAGTACGTGCCCGTGCAGAGGATCGTCACCGGCGCCTGAGCCACCGAGGGTTCTAACACTGTCGCCAGAACCAGGTTTCCGCGAAAATCACCCTTTCGCAGGAGCCGTAGCGATACGTCCGCGGGATTGAAGTGATACACGCCGGCATCCAAGCTTTTCAAATCGCCGGTCACGACATACAGCTCGATCTCGTAGAGCGCTCCCGTGCAGGCCGCGAACCGAAAGTACATTTCTCCACCTGGATGTTTGCGCTGCTTGGTAATTCCCGCCGAGAAATAGAGGATGCGAGCTAGGTCTCGTAGGTCAGGAACCGAATCGCCGCTCGCCGAGAGCATGGGGTCTGAGATCGCGGAGAGCGCGGCTACACCTGTTTGCGGCACGTCCCGCGGTAGCGGAAATGGCTCTATCGTCGGATAGATTTTGAAAGGCAGCGGTCGATTCGCCCAGTCCAGGAAGTGGGGATTGCTACGAATGCTCCAATAGGAGTGCTTTGTGCCATCGTGATACTTCCAAGTCGCCTGAATGTCGCGGTTTTTCATCGCTTATCACATCAGACTAGCACTTCATGGACCGAGTCCACGCAAGTGGCTTTTTTCAAGAATCTTCGAGGGTGGTTGGAAGGAATTATTCAGCAACCCGTAAGTAGGTAATTTCAAAAGCCACTGGCTTTCCTGGACGTCGCTCTTCCGTCCCGGCAGATTCTTGGTGTGCCGTGCGTTGACAAGATAAACCTCGAAGCCGCGTTCTTCCAATCCTTGCGATTCCGCCACAGCTGTTTGTCCGTCCTCATCCCTGTTCTCCTTGCTGGAAATAGGGATTCGGTTCGGCCCGGTGCCGAACGGTTTAAGAAACTCTCCAACGGGGTCAAAGGGCCGTTACAGCCAGGTCCTTGCCACCACACTAGTGATCGCCAGTACCGGAGCCATGCTAATTGTCGGGCACGAAGCGCCATGTCGTATATCGGCCTTAGCTGCCGAATCGAAACCCTGCGTCAGATTTGCAAAAGTCGAGAGCTCTGGACAAGTTTCTGGCACCAGTGAACGCGTCGAGACGCGGTCAAGGCTAATCAGGAGTTGGCAACTTACCGCTGGCGAATTCGTGGCCGATGAAAAACTCCGAGTAGCCGGACGATCCGCTGACCTCGGCTTCTTTCTTGGTCGGCAGCGCCAACGCCTGCTGAACCCGAGCAGCCAATTCCTCCCGACCTCGCAGGCTTGCGTCGCATGCAGTTCAAATCCTTTCGAAAAGGACACCGAACTAGTGTTGTTTCACCAAGACGCTTTTGCTGCCAACTACCAAGAGGACGAATACAAACTTGCTTTGCGGCGCTTGACACATTTTCGTACGCGCCATAAGGTGCTCGAACGGAGCCACTATGAAAAAACGCGGCATGCTCGCCCTCGTAACTCTCGCCGCCAGAATGCTCCCCAGTGTCGCCGCGTTCGCACAGGATATTCCTACTCAGAAAGTCGATCAAATCTTCGCTGTTTACGACAAACCGGGATCACCGGGTTGTTCACTTGGAGTGATTCGCAACGGTGACTTCGTTTACCGGAAAGCTTACGGTTCGGCAAATCTTGAACTTAGAGTTCCGCTTTCGCCGCAGTCCGTTTTTTATATGGGTTCCGTGTCGAAGCAATTCACGGCTGCGGGGATAGTGCTGGCAGCAGAGCAGGGGTATCTCTCGCTCGATGATGACGTGCGCAAATACATCCCGGAGCTTCCCGACTATGGTCATGTCATCACCCTGCGGCAGATGATTCACCAAACTAGCGGATTCCGAGACTTCTTTTCGCTTCTCTCTCTCTCAGGTCACGATGTAGCGGACTTCAATTCGCCAGAAGACATTTTCAAAATTGTGGTTCGTCAAAGAGGGCTGAACAACATCCCGGGAGATGAGTGGATTTACAGCAACACGAACTACTTTCTGCTCGGAATCGTCGTAAAAAGATCAACCAAGAAGTCCCTGAGCGAGTTCGCAGCCGAGAACATGTTTCAGCCCCTCGCCATGTCTCACACGCTTTTCTATGACGACCACACGCTGGTGGTGCCCGGCCGGGTTGCCGCATACGATTCGGCTCCGCACGACAGCTTTCGCGTGGGCTGGTCTACAACGTATGAAGTGGTGGGGGGCGGTGGTCTCATGAGCACTGTTGATGACCTGCTTCTCTGGGACAGGAATTTCTATGCGAACCGACTGGGCAAGGGAACGCTTGTTCAGGAAATGCAGACGCCGGGTGTTCTCAACAATGGCAACAACATCAGCTATGCGATGGGACTTGACTTGGGGAGTTATCGCGGTTTGCCCATCGTGGAGCACGGTGGCGGACTCTTCGGATACCGGACTGAGCTTTTGCGCTTTCCAGATCAGAAATTCTCGGTGATCTGCCTTTGCAATATCGCCAACGCCGAGCCAGAAAATCTCGCGAGAAAAGTCGCCGACATTTATTTGTGTGACAGGTTGCAACCCGGAGCGAGCGCCCTCAATCCTTCAAGCAAAGGGGATTTCTCCGATCCCGCCACGTTCGATGGGAAATACCTCGATCCTCGAACTCACCTGATTTACACGTTCACGGCATCGAACGGCAATTTGATGGCGTGGGGAGCAGTGCTGAGGCGGATCAATGCGAATCAGTTTTACGATCTCGGAAGCAACGTCATTACGTTTGAATCATCAAAAGGCACCATGCACGCGAAGCTCGATCTAAAGGGGGAGACCTACTTTTCGGGTAGCAGGATTCAGGAACTTCATCTGGGCAAGCCTGTGTTGGCTTCCTATACGGGACAATTTCGGAGCACAGAGCTTGATACCGTTTATGGCTTGTCTCTGGACAAGGACACCTTAACTCTGCGGAACCGCGGCAGCCCGCCTCAGAAATTGACTCCGATTGCGCAGGACGAATTCGATGCAAGCGACCTCGGAAGGCTCGTTTTCGAGCGGGACTTAGGCGGGCGAGTTTTCGGCTTCCGTGTATTTACCCAAGATGCTCGCGGCATTGCATTCAAGAAGGAAGATTGAATCCCATTTCCGTCTAGAATGTCGGGCAGAATCTCACCCGTTCTCCCCAGATGGCATTCCGTGAACGAATCTGAGTTCGCAGGTTCCTCGGTTGACACATAGATCGTTCGCGCACGCCCGCCAACATGTGCGGCGAAGCTGGCGGGTGCCAAGTTCTACAAGGAATGAATTCTGTTGCGCCGATCAGGGCTGTGACATTCGACTTCGGTCACACGCCCATGGGGGCGGGCACCGGAACCTGATTTATACGGGAATCACGCGGGGAAAGCGGCTGCTAGTGATGGTCGGGCAGAAGAAGGCGCTGGGCATCGCGGTCCGCAACGACCGTCCGCAGAGGCGGTATTCGGGGCTGCTGTCAAGCCTCGCTGGGCGGGCGGGAATGGATTGAGGGGGAAGCGCCCCGACCGCGAGGTGCGATATGGTGGTGTGTCCAGCAGCGGAATCGCAATGGGAAAATTCTCGCCCACAAAGCTAAATGGCGACTGCGAGGAGATCGACAACCCGTCCACCTCCTACGGTCGGCGGCGGCGCAACTGGATCGACGCGCACGGTTCCGTACCTCACGGTCAGGTTGTCGATGTCTCGTGCGGCAACGAACACTGCATCGCACTGGGGCACGCCTACGTCCGTCCACGCGTCGAGCAACCGGGCAAGTAGCGCAAGATCGCAACCCGCGTTCACAGGCTGAAGGTCGGTCAGCACTTCGACGTTCCGGGCGTCGGCATAGACGAGCGGAGCCGTAACCGATTCCGCTCCGGCTTTGTATGCTGCTGCGCGGCTGGACAGGGTGTCGGTGCGTGGGCTGCCGGACGGGAGCGTGCGCATAACGAAAGTCGGGGAATGGACGAGCATGCGAGCATAGCTGCGGGCTTGGGTACGTTGGGTACATTTGGAGGGTCAGTGGCGCGAGTCTCTCAGGGCGCGGAAACATTCGATCTTCCTAAGCTTTTCCTAAGACTTCTGACGAAATCCCAGACCTCAGATTTTCCAATGACACTGACAAAATGGTTTTTCGATAATTCGCTCGTTGACTACAAAGGACTTGAGTTTTACCATCGCCACTGAGAATTTCTTAGGGTGCTCGGGCAGAGTCCAGGCCTCCCAGCCAAAATTCTTTAATCTCTAGCGCCCAAAGATTTCCATGATCTTATTTGGGGCGGCTCCTGTGTATTCCTGATTGGCGGGTGCAAGCTCGACAATTCCGGCGGAAGTCGGAAGAGGAAATTTGACGTGCCCGTGGGCGCGGAACCTCAGCGCTCTTCGAGAGTGCAGCGGGAACCGCTCTATTTACCACAGCGTTCGCAGTTGTTTGCAGGCGCGCATCTTTGCGTCCCTCGTAACCAGGACCATGCCCTCGCTTAGGGAAGTTGCTCCGATCAAACAGTCACATGGGTCGCTGGAATACTCGTATGGAAATTGATTGGCCAATGCGGCGATCTTCGCAGTGATTGGACGGATGGCGACGCGTGAAGAAGCGTCTTCGAGGTACGTTTCCACAGTTCCCGCGACCTGCAGGCGGCCGTCCGTGACCATCCACGCCAACTCCCATAGCGTGATCGCCGAGATAGCAATTCCGCCGGTCCGGTTCGCTCTGCGAATCGCCGCCGTCGCCGCCGTCGATAGCTTGCCAGGCTCGCTGGTGAGCCAGACCAGCACATGCGTATCAAGCAGGATCACGTTTTCGAGTCGCCCCAGTTAACGGAAATCGGAGACTCGATATCCCCAACGATTTTGACCTTTCCCGCTAGAAATCCGAAGATCTCGTTCTTTTCCTTCTCAACGGGCACCACCTTCACCAGAGGAGTTCCGCGCTTGGTCACAAGGACCGGCTCGCCCGTACTTTGGACCTGTTTCATGACCGTTAAGCATCGCGCCTTAAACGCCCCTGCAGGTATTTGTCTCATTCCGCCTCCCTGACTGACCATGGTCATTTTATCATGACCATAGAGGGAAAAAGCAACACCTCGGCTTGTCGTAGGTCCTTCCAACCGTAGTTTCGCGAGACTTATCTCGGAGTGCGGTTCGCGCGCGAGGTCGCGCAAAAAGGCTGAGGGCCTGTTTTAATCACCGATAGCCGACCAGTCTGAGCGCCCGCAGTTCGACAGCATGCGGTGATCCGAAGCGGAATGTAGGCGCCTGGCTTCAGCCAGGCGCGACACCAGACCCAAGAGAGCACCCAAACATCAACCCAAACTGCCAAACTGAACCGGCGAGGGACTTCGCTCCGTGTACTCTAATCCTCCCAGTCGCCGTCCACCTCCGAATTCGCTCCGTTCCCTGCAATTTACTTAACTAAATGATACTCAAATGCTATTCTCTCCCGTGTATACCGGATCGGACCATCCACGATTTACTCCCCAGCCCATCGCCCCGTCTCCGCATTTCTCTTCGACTCTCGATGTGTTACCAAGTCGTGTAGAATCAACACTTGCAAAACTCTATCAAAACAAACAATTTCACCTACGTTTAGAATGAATACTTACAAAAAACCAGGGGGGAGGGTCGTTATGGTTAACCATCTTGCGAACAACTGGTGGGCCGCGATAGCCACTCTGCTCGGCGCGTTCTGCGTCGCTGGCGTAGCGGCTCCGTCAACGCGAGCGATGCCGGCTTCTCAGGAATTACCAGCTTCCCATCAACTAAAGGTCTACTTCGTGGACGTGGAAGGCGGCCAGGCTACGCTGTTTGTTACCCCGGCGGGTCAATCGCTGCTGATCGACACCGGCTGGCCAGCCAACAACGGGCGCGACGCCGACCGTATCATCGCCGCCGCAAAAGACGCCGGAATCAACAAGATCGACTACGTGCTGATCACCCATTTCCACGACGATCATGTAGGTGGCTTGCCGCAACTGGTCGCGCGGATTCCTGTGGGAACGTTCATCGACCATGGCGACAACCGCGAAGCAGGCGACGCGGCGACGCTTCGCGGCTGGCAAGCATACCAACAGCTTTTAGCCACGGGAAAATACAAGCGGCTCTCTCTGAAGCCCGGCGACAAATTACCCTTGAAGGGCCTCGATGGCACAGTGCTCAGCTCGGACGGCGCTTTGATTGCCAGCCCCTTGCCCGGTGCGGGCCAGCAAAACGAAAGTTGCAAGGAATCGGAACAGCGTGCCGGCGACCAAACGGAAAATCCGCGCTCGCTGGGAACCCTTCTCACCTTCGGGAAACTAAAGATTCTCGATCTCGGCGATCTGACCTGGGACAAAGAGATGGAGTTGATGTGTCCAGTCAACAAGATCGGAAAAGTCGACATCTATATTGTGTCGCACCACGGCTGGCAGCAGAGTGGGAGCCCTGCGCTCGTGCATGGGATCGCGCCCCGCGTCGCCATCATGGACAACGGAGCAAAGAAAGGCGGCTCGCCCTCCGCGTGGAACATCGTCAAGTCCTCGCCCCACCTCGCGGACCTGTGGCAGTTGCATTTTTCGGAAGAGGGAGGCAGCGCGCACAACGTAGCATCGGAATTTATCGCCAATCCGGAAGGCCCTGACGACGCTGGAAATTATCTCGAGCTGACCGCAAAAACCGACGGGAGTTTTGACATATTCAATTCCCGGACAAAAAACACCAAGCACTACGCGGCGCGATAGGTTCGCGAGCGAGGCAAATGCCGAACCAGCGAAATATCGACTCGCAGTTCTTTCGCCAGGCTATTTGTATTGGTTTTGTACGGGCGCAGCACTGCTGCGCCCCAAACGCCCAAACTTCCGCCGCAAGCCGCTGGAACTTCAAGGCGCTAGACTTTCTTCCGCCCCGGCGCAAACTGCAAGCAGTACACGAGGCCAATCACCAGCAAAATCGCACCCCACCAGACGTTGGCGTGCAAATGAAAGAGCACAACCGGATTCGCGGGCGGGTGAAACACCTGCCACACCCCAGCGCCAGTAATCAGCACTCCATTCACAAACAAGGAGATCCCAATAAAAAACCAGATCGAAACGCCGCCTTCACTGTGCATGCTTCACCGCCTGTTTTTTTGCCACCGGTTCGCTTACCAGAAGATCGCATTCAGAATCACGAAAATGATTGCGACCACGATGGCCCAGAAAGTCGGCTTTTCATAAAACGGCAGATCCCCAACCGAGGGCATCGGCGTCAATCCCCGCACCAGGCCGACCAATTCCGCTTCCGGTCTGGGCTGCGTCATATAGCTGACGACTACCGTGACGATTACACACACGCAGAAAGACCACAGCGCCTGAAACATATCCTGAGCGAGGGCCTTGGCGTTCGGCGAAAGCGCCACATAACGGAGCGCCGACGGATCGATTTTCACCCATGCCCACATGCTGATGGAAGAAACCGTGCCGCAGAGCAAGCCCAGAAAGCCACCCGGCCCGGTTGCGCGCTTCCACAGCATTCCAAGAACGACGGTGCCGAACAGGGGAGCGATGAAGAAGCTGAACAGCGCCTGCACGTAGTCCATGATGCTGGCGAACTGCATCACCAGGTAGGCCGTGCCGATGCTGATCAATACACCGACCACCGTGGTCCAGCGGCCCATGCTTAGATAGTGTTGGTCGCTGCCCTTGCTGTTGATCAGCGGGCGATAGATGTCATAGGTCCAAACAGTAGTGAATGCGCTGACGTTGCCGGCCATGCCGGACATGAAGCCGGCGATCAGCGCCGTGATTCCGAGGCCCAGCAGACCGGGACCGCAGTAGCGCGCAAGCATTAACGGAAGCACGTCGTTGTAGCTGTGGAGGCCCGCGGCTGCGGCGCCCGATTCGCCCGTGAGTTTCATCGGGAGCACCGCCAAGCCCAGCAGGCCGGGCAGAATGACGATGAGCGGCACCAACATCTTGAATCCCGCACCGATGATCGGGGCCATCTCGGCGCTGCGAATGTCTTTGGCGGAGAGAATGCGCTGCACGACCAGGAAGTCGGTGGTCCAGTAGCCCATGGAAATAACGGCGCCCAGCCCGAAGACGATTCCAACCCAGTTGATGCCCATAGGATTGCTGGAGAACGAGCCGAGCGTCGACCAGAGGTGAACGTATTGGTCCGAGGCTCGCTGCGCGATTTGCAGTTTCAAATTGCTCCAGCCGCCCGCTTCGTAGAGCCCGAGAATGGGAATGAGTAACGCGCCCGCCCAGATGAGGAAGAATTGCAGCACTTCGTTGAAGATGGCGGATCTCAGGCCGCCCAGCGCGACGTACACCCCGACCGTCAGCGAGGAAATCCAGATGCTGAAATTGATGTCCCAGCCGAGGACGATTTGCATGACCTTGGCCATGGCGAACATGTTGACGCCGCTCATCAGCACGGTCATGAAGGCGAACGAGACTGCCGAGAGTGCTCGGGCGGGTTCTCCGAAGCGCAATTTCAAATATCCGGGAACGGAGTGAGTTTTGGAGATGTAGTAAAACGGCATCATGACCAGCGCCAGGAAGAGCATCGCGGGGATCGCGCCAATCCAATACCAATGCGTCGCTAGAATGCCGTATTGATACGCCGAACCCGCCCAGCCCATCAATTCCAGGGCGCCCAAGTTCGCGGAAAGAAAACTGAGGCCGGCGACCCAGGCGGTCATTTCGCGGCCCGCCATAAAGAAATCTTCCGCGGTGTTGGCGCGACCCCTAAGGTAAAAGCCGATGCCGAGAACCAGGGCGAAATAAAAAGCGATGATCACGACGTCCACTGCAGAGAGCTGTACGAGCCTGGTGGAGACGTACGCCAACAGTGGCAGCATCAATAGGATTCCTTTCGCTGGCCGCGAGCATTCCCTGGACGGGGTGTAACGGGCAGTAATCGTTTGCTAGCACTGAGAAAGTAGAGAAGCCGGTTAGTTTTGTCAATCTGGTTCAAGGTTGCTTTCTCGCGCGATACGTTCTGTTCACTGGCTATTCGCTGGTCCGCCGGCCACCGAAAGCGCGGCAAACTGTCTCGCGAAACGGTCCGGAAAGCCAGAAGAAAAATCGAGCCGGCCGGCTTGAATGGCCGTTCGCGCCGAGCATCGCAAGTCATTGTCAGTCCTTGTCGCGCTTGGCGGCCCGGAGTAGACTCTCCCAATCAATTTGGCAAGGACCATTCGATTGGCAGCGTCGGGCAGCAACTTCTTCAGTACGCCGCCGCAGGGAACTACGCTTTTTTCGCGTAAGTGGATGAAACGATGACGGTTCGCCACCCATGATGGAAGCCTACTCCGCTACGTTGCCAGCGGAAACCATTCGCGACAGCACCTTATATAATAAGGACCTTGCTCCCATTTCGACGGACCGCCGCACCTGGCGCACCTACAACTACGCGGCTCTCTGGATCTCGATGAGCGTCAATATTCCAACATACATGCTTGCCAGCGGCATGATTGCCGGCGGCATGAACTGGAAGCAGGCGCTGTTCACCGTATTCCTCGGCAACGTGCTGGTGCTGATTCCCATGCTGCTCAACGCTCACGCCGGCGCGCGGTACGGAATCCCGTTCCCGGTCTTCGCGCGAGCTTCGTTTGGCGTACTGGGCGCAAATGTTCCCGCGATCTTGCGAGCGCTGGTGGCCTGCGGATGGTTCGGCATTCAAACCTGGATCGGCGGCGAAGCCATCAACGCGATGATTGTCGCGCTCGTTCCGGCGTGGGCGCATTTCGGATATGGGGCGGCGCTCTGCTTCGGGTTTTTCTGGTTGCTCAACGTGCTTGTGATTTTGCGCGGAATCGAGACGATCCGGTTCCTGCAAGGTATCTCCGCACCTTTTTTGCTGTTGATTGGCCTCGCGCTCTTGCTGTGGGCTCGCTCCAAAGCCGGCGGATTCGGCCCCATGCTTTCGACGCCATCAAAATTTCAGAACTTCGGGGAATTTTTCCGGTTCTTTGTTCCGGCGCTCACCGGCGTAGTAGGGTTCTGGGCAACGGTCTCGCTGAACATCCCGGATTTCACGCGCTACGCGAGGAGCCAGCGCGACCAGATACTTGGGCAGGCTCTTGGCCTTCCAGCCACGATGACGTTTTACTCGTTCATCGGGATTGCTGTGACCTCGGCGACGCTGATCATCTTTGGCCAGGCGCTCTGGGATCCGGTGGCGGTCCTTTCGCGCCTCGGCAATCCGTTCGCCGTTGTGCTGGCGATGCTTGCGCTGTTGATGGCGACGCTCAATGTCAACGTGGCCGCGAACGTGGTTTCGCCCGCAAACGATTTCTCGAATCTATCCCCGCGTCGGATCAGTTTTCGAACTGGGGGTTTGATCACGTGCTTCATGGGCATCGCCATGCAACCGTGGAAGCTGATGGCCAACTACGGCAGCTACATTTTGGGCTGGCTTGTAGGCTATTCCGGTTTCCTGGGACCGATTGCGGGCGTGCTGATCTGTGATTACTTTGTCGTGCGCAAAAAACTCCTGGTTGTGACGGATCTCTATCAACGCAATGGCCTCTATGAATATCAACGAGGAGTGAATTGGCAAGCAGTGGCCGCACTCGCCGCAGGTGCCGGTGTGGCGTTCGTCGGACTAGTCGTCCCGTCGTTGAGAGTCTTGTACAATTACGCCTGGTTCGTGGGATTCTTCGTCAGCTTTTTCGCTTATTTCGCAATGATGCACACCGCTCAGCCCATCACGCAGGCCGCGGACTAACGGGAGCCCTCCTATGGAATTCGGCATCACCATCAAGCCCGATCTCACAGTCGACCGCATCGTCAGCCTGACACGGGAGGCGGAATCCGCCGGTTTTCTTCACGGCTGGATTTTCGATTCGCACGTCCTGTGGATGGAGCCGTTCCCGCTGATGACGCTGATGGCCACCAACACGAAAAAGATGCACATCGGTCCTTGCGTCACGAATCCCGCGGTTCGCGAAGTGACCGTCGCTTCCAGTCTTTTTGCCACGCTGAATCTGATTTCCGGCGGCCGCATGCAAATGGGGATTGGGCGCGGGGACAGCTCCCGCCGAGTGCTTGGCAAGAAGCCCACGACGCTGGAAAACCTTGAAGATTTCGTGAGGACTTTTCGCGAACTCAACGCGGGAAAATCTGTCGATCTCGACGGTGTCGCCACCCGGTTCCCTTGGACGAGCGGGAAAATTCCACCGGTGTGGGTTGCGGGTTACGGCCCCAAAGCTTTGCGTACCGCGGGCCGCATTGGGGACGGCGTGATCCTGCAATTTGCCGATCCCGATTTGATTTCCTGGTGCCTTGGCTTCGTGCGCGAAGGCGCGAAAGAAGCGGGCCGGGACTTCAGCAAGATTGAGGTCATGGCTGCCGCGCCGGTGTGGGCGTCCGACGATCTTGCGCTCGCACGCGACAAAGTCCGGTGGTTCCCGGCGCTGGTCTCCAATCACGTGATGGATCTCATCTCTAAGTACAAACCCGAGGATTTACCTGCGTCGCTGACTTCCTTCGTAAAGGATCGAGGCAAGTACGATTATCTTCATCACTGCGAAGTGGGCAGCGATAACGCCAATTTTGTGACCGACGAAGTGATTGACCGGTTCTGTCTGGTTGGCCCGATCGAGCAGCATCGCAAGAAGCTTGAGGCTTTACGCGCGGCTGGCGTGACGCAATTCAACATTTATCTGATGTGCGGGGAAGAAGAAAAAACGCTGGAAGTATACGGCCGGGATGTGTTGCCCAACTACATGCGCGCGCAGGTATGAGAGAGCTTGCCGCGATGGGGCAACCCAGTACGAGGTAGTCCCGCAAAATCAGATTCGCGGAGCACGCGAGAAGCCTGGGAGGCACGCCACATCAATGGGTTTCGACACCATCATCAAGAACGCTACGATCGTCACCGCGGTGGACACGACGCGGGCTGACGTTGGCATCTCCGGCGGCAAAATCTCCGCCATCGCGGGGCAATTGTCAGCGGAGAACGCTACGCAGACCATCGATGCCAGCAATCATTTGCTTCTTCCCGGCGGCATCGATGTCCACACACATCTCGACATGCCTTTCGGCGGAACCATGTCTGCCGACGATTTCCAGACCGGCACCATTGCCGCGGCCTTTGGCGGCACAACGACGCTCATCGACTTCGCGATTCAGTATAAAGGGCAGACGCTGCGGCATGCGTTCGATACCTGGATGCAGAAGGCGCATGACAAAGCCACCATCGACTACGCTTTCCACTGCATCATCACGGATCTTGGGAGCGCGCAACTCGAAGAGATGGGACAGCTCATCCGCGAAGGGGTCACCAGCTTCAAACTTTTCATGGCCTATCCCGGCGTGTTCATGCTCGACGACGCCAGCATCTTCCGTGCCATGGGGCAGGCTGCCAAGCATTCCGGCTTGATCTGCATGCATGCCGAGAATGGCGGGGCTATTGATGTAATCGTCCAGCAAGCGCTGGCGGAAGGGAAGCGCGCCCCGAAATATCACGCGCTTACGCGCCCGACCACTGCGGAAGCCGAAGCTACCTCTCGCGCGATTGCGCTGGCGGAGATGGCCGGTTGTCCCGTCTACATCGTTCATCTCTCGTGTAATGAGGCGCTCGAAAAAGTTCGCGAGGCACGCGACCGCGGGTTGCCCGCTTACGCGGAAACTTGCCCGCAATATCTGTATTTGTCGCTGGAAAACATGAACGCTCCCGGTTTTGAGGGCGCAAAATATGTCTTCACGCCGCCGCTACGCGAGAAATGGCATCAGGAAAAACTGTGGCAGGGTCTCACGCACGATACGCTGCAGGTCGTCTCGACCGATCACTGCCCATTCTGCTTCAAGGAACAAAAGGAGCTGGGCATAGATGACTTCACCAAGATTCCGAATGGTGGGCCGGGCATTGAGCATCGCCTGAGCCTCATCTACACGGGCGGCGTTCACGGCAAGCGTTTCTCGCCGAACCGCTTTGTGGAAGTCGTCTCGACTGCGCCTGCAAAACTCTTCGGCCTGTTCCCGCGTAAGGGCACGATTGCGGTCGGGTCGGACGCCGATCTGGTCATCTTCGATCCCAACGAAGAGCAAGTGATCAGCGTGAAGACGCACCATATGCGCGTGGACTATTCGATGTTCGAAGGGATTCAGATCAAGGGCGTTCCGAAAACGGTGTTGTCCCGCGGCCGCGCGGTCATCGACGCGGGTCAATTTGTGGGGCGGCCTGGAAGCGGCCAATTTCTCCGGCGGCAGACCTACGCGGGTATTTAGGGAATGGCCGCGATTCCTGCATCCTTGGCATCTCCACGGCGCAACCCTTCGCGCTTCGATTGTGCTTGCATTGTCAGTCGTGCAAGCTTTGTCATCTAAACCCCGCCCTCTCGGAGAGGGCGGCTACAGGTTCGTGCTCTGGCCGCAAATGGTCTCTCCGAAGTATTCCAAACGCCAAATGAGTTGCCGGCCAGAGGACAAAACCTCTGGCCGGCAACCACATCACGGTGTTTCTTTGCTGATTCTTGCGTGTCGCTCAGTTCGGGCTGAAGTGCGGATGCTCAAAATCGAACATGCCGAACAGATCTCCCAGCGCCGGTGAGTTCGTCGGCACGTAGGGATCAGAGCTGGATTGCCGGGGTTCAGGAAGATTGTCGCGGCTGCGCTTGGTTATAGTTGGCAGGCTCCAATTCCTCTCGATGAACTTCAGGAGCGAAACATGGTCGTAGTACCAGTGGACGACTTTGCCCTGCTGCGAGTACGGTGAAACCACCAGCAGGGGAATTCGCGTTCCGTCGCCGAAGAAATCCAGCGCTTGGATGTAGCCAGCGTCATAATAACCGCCGCCTTCATCTACCGTGATGAAGATCGCGGTCTCTTTCCAGAGGCTCGGGTTGGCCTGCACCGCATCGACAATCTTCTTCGTGAATCCTTCGAAAAGGTCCCACTTGGAAGAGGCCGGGTGCCCGTCAACCCATCCGCTCGGCTTCACGTAGGAAACCGCCGGAAGATTGCCACTCTTGATGTCCGCGTAAAGGTCAGTCGTGTCCTTGAGATGGGCGGTCCGAACTTTATCGTCGGCCATGATCTGTGTTTCGTACTGGAACGGGTTGCAGATGTTGCAGTACTGGTCGCTCTTCGCGCCAACCGCCCCGAAGTTGATCTGGTATTTGTCACCCAGATAGGCATTGTATTGATCGCCGTAGTATTTCCACGAAACGTTGTGCTCCATCAGCACGTCCGCGATGCTGCGCTGCTTCGTCGGAGGAATGGTGAAGGGCGTGTTCGCCACGTTGGGGTCCGTGTAGGCGTTGCTGCCGTCCCCGAAGTAGCCGGGATTATAGTTGTTCAGCAGGTAGTAGTGACCCGGTGCGCACTTGGGGTCCACTTCGTAGGGCAGCGTGCTCAGGTAGCCCAAGACCGCCGAAACGCCGGGCTGATCGGAGTCCGAACAGTTGCTGTAGGACCCGCCGCCAAACGATGGCTTGCCGAACGCTCCGCCACCGTAACCATCCTCGGTGTACCAGTTGTTGGTGCCCGATTGTGGGTCGGGGTTTTCGATCTCATCCACGGTGCCGGCATTTGCGGTGCCGACGAAAGTTGCCGCTGGTTCGTTGTGAGGAGGCGTAGCCGCATTGCCCTTGTCATCACTGAAAAAGAGCGCGTCGCCAAACCCCAGCATGATGCTGTTCGCTCCGGTGCCGCCCGCTACTGGTTGATGATAGTTGTCGGCGATCGTGTAGTTGTCCGCGAGGAACTTCGTATAGGGCGCGTCGCCATTTTGCATGTTGTAAAAGGCCATCGAGGTCGAACCTTCGCCGGTGGAGAAGTTGTTGAATGCAGGGTCTTGCGGCAGACCGTTCGTGCCCGCACCCACCGTCACCTCAACCCACGGAAACAGGTCTTTCTTGCACCCGCCCTGATCCTTCGGGGTTGCATAGCTGACGTTGCAATCCATCTGTTGCCACATCTGATAGAACCGGTGCACCGGGCTCGCTGCGTAGGAGTCATAAGGAAATGTGCTGGAGGTGAGTTGGAACGGCCCCGGCGGCAGATTGTTCACGTTCGCGATGCGCTGGTCTGCTGTCTGTTTCATTTGGCCCGAGCCGGCCCCGCCGGTCAGCATAAACGGATAGTACTCCGCAGGCAGTCCATTTTCCGACGCCATCGCATCGGCCAAAGTGCAGATACCGTTGTCTTTGCAGACATCTATTGGACCGCCAACCGCGGGCGGCGGGAGGGTCGGAAACAGCACCTTCGAGCCGGGACTTTCCTGGAACGTGTCGGTGTCCTGCGCAGAAAATTGCTGCGCCTGCGCGAAATTCGGACCCGCCTTTCCATCGGCGTTAATGATTCCCCTCGACAACAGATTGTCGACCGTGCCGTTCTTGGGCTTGTAAGTGGCAAAAATGTGATCAAACGTGCGGTTCTCTCCGACGATGATGATCACATGTTTGATCGGTGAGCTAGTCTTCCCATCGTTGCTGCCGGTGTCGGTTTGTGCGCGAAGCGGAGTGGCTACAAGCAGTTGCGTTGCGACGACTGCGGCGAGAACTTGCTTGACGGTCGGCAAGTAAGCTCGCCAGTGAGACAGGCGCGAATGCATCTATAAAACCTCCATCGAGGGACGTGTCGCGCAACCAGATGGGCGGGAGGTTCAGATTACGCGCGCCATATGTGTAAGCTCATTTTGTTACACGCGCGCGACAACTCGATGAACAGCCGGACAAAGTCGGTGCCGTGATTTGTCTGAATCGAGAATTCGAATCTAGTTTGTTTTTTCCGCCGCCGAATCGATGCGATCTTGCTTCTCTCGCGGATTTTTCGCGTAGTCGTCGAACCCCGCGGCGATCTCCCGAATTTCCCCCAAGGTCTGCTCCCGGTGCAGGATCCCGTTTTCCAGTACGGTCTCCAGTTGATCCGCGCCGCCGACCGGCTCGCCAGAATTCTGCGTCATGGTCACGAATTCGCCGCCCTCCTTCAGTAGCACGAAGCGTCCCGCGCGGGAATCTTTGCCCGGATCGGTCACTGGCTGCTTGTAGACGTCGTGCCATTGGCCGTTGATGTCGATCGCGGAACACTTCAGCGCGAAACGCAGAGTGTCGCGGTTCACCTGTTGCAGCAGCGCGCCGCCCATCCCGAAGCTCCAGTTATCCATGGACCAGCCGCGCCGGGTCAGCTGCGAGATCATGTTCTGAATGGTGTAGTAGTTCACACCGTCGCCTTGAATGAAACGCACCTGCGGCGCGACGACCTTCCAGCCTTTGCGGTTGACCTCATAGCCGAATTTGTCGGCCGCGATTTTGAAAAGCTCTTCCAGCACGGAAACCGCGTCGCCACTGTCCGGGCGGATAACGAGCGTCCCGTTGCGCTGCATCACCCTATCGTGCAGTTTCCCGCCCCACAGATTGCGGACCGCATTGTAAATGTCATAGGAATCGCTGACGCAGGCCACGATGCCCTCGGGAACGTTATCCAGAATATTTTCATAGGCTTCCACTTCATGCTCGCGGCCCCAAGCCGTGATCGTGGAATGTTCCGAGGCGGGAATGCTGACGCCCGGCATGTCCGCGGCGTAATACTGCCGGAGCAGTTCGATGGCTGGCAGATTGTCGGTGCCGAGGAAATTGAAAAGATGCGCGGCGCCGCCAATGGCCGCGGATTCGCGGCTGCTTACCCCGCGAAATCCAAAATCGTGCAACTTAAAGGCGATCCCGGAAGGATCGCCGGTGCGAACGAGTGCTTCCCCAAGAATTTGCTTGATGGCGCGGCTGAGTGTGGCCACCGTGATGGGGTACCAGATCTGGAGCAGCACAGTCTCCGCCCAGTTCGTCAGCCAATAGAATTCCGGGTCGGTGTTTTCTACCGTGACGATCGCATTCTGCGCCCCGACCACCGAACCTTCTTTGACGGCTTTGACCCGCAAAGGCAGAACGCCGTCATATTTCGCATAGAGGCTCTTCCAGCCTTCGTAGTTGAAGCATTTGGGATTGCCGGAAAAATGCTGGCTCGCGAATTTCGCGGCTTCCTCGACGTCGTCGAGGGTGAAAACTTTACCCGCAAAATTCGCCTTCAAGATGTATTGCAGCCCGGCCATTTCGGCGTGATCGAAAAAGCCACCGCGCGAGCAAACGTACGAATATATATGCCGCGTATTGGGAGGGTACTGCCACCAATGGCTGAGTTTGTAGCTGTCGGTGTTCAGGATGGGATTCAATCGCAGGGGCTGGATAGTGGTCTCCTGTTCAGAGTGTAGGCGCCGGGCTTAAGCCGGCGCTGGTTGTTCTCGCATCGCTCATCGGTCATCGCTTCGCGGTCATAGAGGTTGCTCCAGGGTAAAAGACACGTACAGGAGCCGATCGTCGCGCTGAATTTGCAGTACGACCGGCGCGCCGGGTTTGAGATCGGCCAGAGCGGTACGCAAGCGATCGAGTGTGGTCATCGGCTCACCGTTCAGAGTCCGGATCACGTCTCCGGTGTTGAGGGGTATTTCGGCTCCGCCGCCAGTGCGCGCAGCTACGATGACGCCGAACGGGTCGCGGAGTTCGGAGGCCATCTCGGCAACCTTCTTATCGATTTCGATACCCAGAATGCCGAGCGGGCGGACCAGACTCTTCTCGGGGTCAGCGAGCGCCGTAATCTGATCCATGTTGTCGGTGTGTTCTATTACAGGCACGTCGAACGCCAGCCGCTCTTGCCCGCGTAAAACTTCCAGATGCACCTTCTCGCCGGCATTGACGGACATCAGCCGGAAGGACACATACGGAATGCTTTCCGCCATGCGGCCGTCAATCGTAAGCAGTACATCTCCGATCCGAATCCCAGCCTCGAGAGCCGGGCCGCCAGGAAGAACATCGGACACGATGACCCCGTAACTTCGCGGCAAGTTCATCGCGGCTGCGAGCACCGGCGTAATCGTTTGCAGTCCGATACCGATCTGCGCGCGATGGACGTGGCCGAACTTGCGAAGCTGTTGATAGGCGACGTTAACCACGCTGCTGGGTATGGCGAACCCCAGTCCTTCGTTACCTCCAGACTGCGAAAGGATAAACGTATTGACCCCGACGACGGCTCCATCCACATTCACCAACGGTCCGCCAGAGTTCCCTGGATTGATGGGCGCGTCGGTCTGAATGTACACCATCGACGAATCGGGATCCGTTTGCCGCGCAACCGACGAAATCACTCCCAGTGTCACCGTATTGCGCAATCCCTCCGGACTTCCAAATGCCAGGACCACCTCGCCTTGATGCAGACTCCGATAGGACGCGACCGGCAGAGCCTCCAGCTTGACGTTATCGACTTTCAAGAGCGCCAGGTCGATTTCGCGGCTCACACCCACAACACGTGCGGGCACGATATTCGTTTTGGTGGACAGCAACGATTGCAGCGACCCGTCGGGATTGCCCGAGGGCAAAACGACTTGAACGACCTGTGCGCCGGTGACCACATGCGCGTTGGTAATGATGTAGCCGGCCGGGTCGATCACGAAGCCGGAACCAATCGCTCGTTGCCTGCCGATAACCACGCTGGTGTTGCCGTGGCTTTCATCGACGGGACCATAGCCCGCAACGAGAATCTGCACCACGCTGGGCGAGACTTTTCGTATCAGCGCATCCACCGACTCATTTAACTTGTGAAGGGTATTGTCCTCGGGGTGGCTCTGGGCGGCTGCTGGTTCAGTGCTGCAGAAGACTGCTGCGCTGCAAAACGCGAAGGCGATCGAGACGTGTCGAAACTTGGAGCGGCAGCGAGTTGTTGAAGCTGGCATGAACAGGGTTCTCCTCGGATGGGCGGTCCGAAAAACGCTGAGCGCGATCCTCATTAGACTACAACCGGCGGAAAAATACCGCCCGGGCTCCCGCAGCGTACACGACAGGGCGCTCCCGGGACTGGTCTGCTGGAAACCCTGGCAGTTAGCTACATATGAAGTGTTATCAATCAGTTGCATGGTCGAAGCCTTTCACGATGGCGGTCAGCGAGGAATCGATGCTTTTCCACTCCGCGAGGAGTTGTTGCAGGATTTGCTTCCCTTCGGGCGACAGAACGTAGAATCGCTTTTTGCGTTTATCTTCTTCGCGCCACTCGCTGACTAGCAAACCCTGCGTTTCGAGACGGCGCAGGAGCGGATAGAGAGTGCCTTCGTCAATATCCATGCCATGCTCGGCCAAGGCTTTGCGAAGCGTGTAGCCGTACTGCTCGGACCGCAGCTGGGCTAGCACGGCGAGAATGAGAGAGCCGCGGCGAAGCTCGGAACGAAGGTTTTCGAGGACATTGGGTTCGATGGCCATATACTGTGTACCGTATACTGTACGACGAATACTGTATGATATACAGTGCAGTTGTCAAGTGAAATTTTACGAACGATTCATTTTGCAGCGCGTATGGTGCGGTGCATCCAACTGGCAACCACCGATGAATGGCGGGGGTAGGGATGCGGGATGTACGGACGCGAACACACCGGAGCAATGCGTGGTGGTGTTGCACGCGCGCCGGATAATGCGACGATGGACTTTGCCAAAGGGTGAACAGAGCTATGGCGCGATTAGAGACAACCGAAGACCGGCGGCTCGAAGAGACGAAAACACGGAAGAAATATTGGAAGCGCTGGGGACCTTATCTGTCCGAGCGGCAGTGGGGAACGGTGCGCGAGGATTACAGTCGTGGCGGCACCGCGTGGGAATACTTTCCGCACGATCACGCACGATCGCGCGCTTACCGCTGGGGAGAAGATGGAATTGGCGGCATCAGCGACCGTCATCAACTGATCTGTTTTGGATTGGCGCTTTGGAACGGCCGCGACCCGATCCTGAAAGAACGTCTCTTCGGACTGACTGGGCACGAAGGCAATCACGGAGAAGACGTCAAGGAATATTATTTCTACCTCGACTGCACACCCGCGCACACCTACATGCGCATGTTGTACAAGTATCCGCAAACGGCGTTTCCCTACACACAATTAGTGGAAGAGAGCCGCAGGCGCGGTAAAGAAGCGCCCGAATACGAACTGGTAGACACGGGTGTGTTTGCAGAGAGCCGTTACTTCGACGTGTTCGTCGAATATGCGAAAGCGGATGTGGAAGACATCCTCATCAAGATCACGGCGGTAAACCGCGGCCCGGAATACGCCTCGCTGAAGATTTTGCCTTCGGTGTGGTTCCGTAACACTTGGTCTTGGGGCAAGGATTTGCGACGCCCAATGGTGCGTCCCGGGACCTGCGTACCGGGCAGCATGTGTGCGGAACTTCAGCATTGGAAATACGGGAAGCGCTGGCTGCTCTGTGCTGGACACCCAGACCTGCTGTTCACGGAGAACGAAACGAATATGCAGCGGTTGTACTCCCGCCAGAATCGTTCGTATGTAAAGGACGCCTTTCACGCCTACGTGATTAATGGCGACAAAGCGGCGGTAAACCCGAAACAGATGGGCACGAAGATGGCGGCGCTCTATCCAGTCGATTTGGGACCCGGCGAGAGTGTCACATTGAAGTTGCGGCTCATGGACATGGACCCGCTCAGCAGCATGAGCGATAAGTCCGCAATGGTGGGATCCAGTGGATCGCCAGCACGTGCGGAGCGCGCGGAAGGCGTTCCCGCTTCGAATGATTTCGGCGACGGGTTTGACACCATGTTTGCGACGCGGCAAAAGGAGGCCGACGAGTTTTATGCCTCGCGCATTCCGAAAGAAATGTCCGACGACTCGAAACTCATCATGAGGCAATCGTTTGCCGGCTTGTTGTGGTGCAAACAGTTCTATCACTTCGACGTGCGCACCTGGCTGGAGGGCGATCCCGCGGGCCCTACTCCTGCCAAAGAGCGGCTGCAGGGGCGAAACAAGGATTGGACGCACTTATATAACGACGACATCATATCCATGCCGGACAAGTGGGAATATCCGTGGTACGCGGCGTGGGATTTGGCATTCCACTGTATTCCCGTCGCGCTGATCGATCCCGATTTTGCGAAAGAGCAGCTGATCCTGCTGCTGCGCGAGTGGTACATGCACCCCAACGGACAATTGCCCGCATATGAGTGGGCCTTTGGCGACGTGAATCCACCGGTGCACGCGTGGGCTGCGTGGCGTGTCTACAAAATCGAGCGGCGCGTGCGGGGAGTGGCCGATCGCGGATTTCTCGAAAAGGTTTTTCACAAGCTGCTCCTGAATTTCACGTGGTGGGTAAACCGCAAAGACCCCGACGGCATGAATATTTTCCAGGGCGGATTTCTGGGCCTCGACAACATCGGACTGTTCGACCGCTCGGCCCCCCTGCCGACGGGCGGTCATCTGGAACAATCCGACGGCACCAGCTGGATGGGCATGTATTGCCTGAACATGTTGGCGATTGCACTGGAGCTCGCGAAAGAAGATCCCGCCTACGAGGATGTAGCCAGCAAATTTTTTGAGCACTTCGTGAACATCGCACACGCGATGAACGATATGGGTACCGGCGGAAGATCGCTGTGGGACGACGCCGACGGTTTTTACTACGACGTGTTGCAACTTCCGAACGGCGAAGAACACTTCATGAAAATTCGCTCGATGGTGGGGCTGATCCCGCTCTTCGCCGTGGAAACGCTGGAGCCGGAAATCGTGGACCGGTTGCCCGGATTTAAGCGACGAATGCAATGGTTCATCGACAATCATGCGGATGTGCCGGAACACATTGAAATGACGGAACGGTCGGCGCGTGGCGTGCGACGCCTGCTGTCACTGGTGAATCGCAAGCAGCTCCGAAGGGTGTTGTCGCGGATGCTGGATGAAACCGAATTCTTGTCGCCGCATGGCGTTCGCGCGTTGTCGCGGTATCACCTGGACCATCCCTACGAAGTGACCGTGAATGGCACCGTAAATCGCGTGCAGTACGAGCCGGCCGAATCGGCGACCGGCATGTTCGGCGGGAATTCGAACTGGCGCGGCCCGGTGTGGTTTCCGGTGAACTATCTGCTGATCGAGTCTCTGCAGAAGTTTCACCATTATTATGGTGAAGATTTCAAAGTGAAGTGCCCAACCCACTCCGACACGGAAAGCGACTTGTGGCAGGTGGCCGCGGAGATTTCGCGGCGGCTCGTGAGGACTTTCCTGCGTGGAGAAGATGGCCGGCGTCCCGTATACGGCGGCACGGAAATGTTCCAATACGATCCCTACTGGAAGGATTTGATTTTGTTCTACGAGTTTTTTCACGGCGACAACGGCGCCGGTATCGGCGCGAGTCACCAGACGGGATGGACGGGACTGGTAGCCAAGTTGATCGAACAGAGCGGTGAGTGACCCGCAGCCAATCCGCTTTGAGCCCGCGCGACCCGAGCACGCCGACATCTTTATCGCCATGATGCGAGCGTTGGAACGCGCCGATCCCGGGACGACGCCTTTCGACGAGCAGCGCCGGCGTGTGATTTTCGATCAATTCGTAAGGGACTCCCCTTACGGCCGGGCGTGGCTAATCGTTGAGGGAGAACGCCCCGTCGGGTACGTGGTGCTGACTGTTTCGTTCAGCTTCGAATATCGCGGGTGCGACGCGTATATCGATGAGTTGTATATTGCTGAAGAGCATCGCGGCCGGGGAATCGGGCGCCGGGCAATGGAATTCGTGGAAACAGTGGCCCGCGCGTTGGGCGTCAACGCGATGCACCTCGAAGTCTCGCGGGACAATGAGGCGGCTTTGGAACTTTACCGGCGCATAGGATATGTCGATCACGCCCGCTATTTGATGACGAAATGGTTGGAGCGCGGCGAATCGTAGGATTTCGTTGATGCATCCAGCGGGTAAAAATTGCGGAGATGATAGTGTCGAATCGAGCTGATAAATTGCGGAACAAATCATATCCGCGCGAATCGCAGGACACCGTGGGTGTGCAGGCGCTGGTGGCTCCGGTCTCGTCAAAACAACCAGCAAAGAGTGCGCGGGCGTCCCGCAAGAAAGCTGCCGCGAGCGCCGATCGCACTGTGGCTCCGCAGAGCGCGAAGATCAAGTTTGGCCGCGAAGTTTGCGGCAACCTGGATGCGGCGGAAGCGCGCGAATGGATCGTGACCAACGGAATTGGTGGATTTGCCTCCGGTACCATTGCGGGATGCGAGACGCGTCGCTATCACGGATTGTTGCTGGCGGCCCTGCGGCCGCCGGTGGCACGCACGCAGCTGGTAACGGGCCTCGATGAAATTGTCCGCTATGGCGGCGCCGAGTATTCGCTGGCAACCCATCAATGGGCTGGCGGAGTCGTCGATCCCAAGGGATTTCTGAACATTGAAAGCTTCCGGCTGGACGGGATGATGCCGGTCTGGACTTACGCGCTCGCCGATGCGCTGCTGGAAAAGCGCGTGTGGATGCGTCATGGCGAGAACACTACGTATGTCGAGTACGCCATGGTGCGCGGCAGCAGCGGCGTTGAACTCGATCTGAAAGCGCTGGTGAATTACCGGGACTTTCACGGGTCCACGCATGCCGGGAATTGGCGAATGAAGATTGATCCAGTCGAGAACGGCGTTCAGGTGATGGCCTTCGACGGCGCGACGCCCTTTTATTTGAAATGCGCGGGCGCCGTGTACCAGCCGCGTCACGAGTGGTATCGCAACTGTTTTCTGCCGGTGGAAAAGGAGCGTGGCTTGGACGACCTGGAAGATCACCTATTTGCGGCCTTGTTCCAGGCGAAGTTGAAAGTAGGGACGACCGTTACGTTCGTGGCATCCACGGAAGCAACCGCCGGGCTCGATGGCGCTGCCGTTCGGGCCGAGAGCGCGGAGCGCGAAGCGAAGCTCGTTCAATCCTGGCTGGCCGAGAATGAGAAAACCGCGGCGGATTCTCCGAACTGGCTTCCGCAATTGGTGCTGGCGGCGGATCAGTTCATCGTAAAGCGCAGCATGCCGGAGTTCCCCGACGGACGCAGCATCATCGCCGGCTATCACTGGTTCGGCGATTGGGGGCGCGACACCATGATCGCGCTGCCGGGGCTGACCTTGGCCACTGGGCGCGCGGACGTGGCGCGGCAGATCCTGCTCGCGTTTGCGGAATACGTCGATGGCGGAATGCTGCCGAACAACTTTCCAGACGTGGGCGGCCAGCCTCAATACAACTCCGTTGACGCCGCGCTGTGGTTTTTCGAGGCGGTGCGCCAGTATTTTGCGGTCACCAAGGATGGCCGCACACTGCTGCAACTTTTCCCGACGCTCGGAGAAATGATCGACGCGCACGTCAAAGGTACGCGCTACAGCATCCATGTTGATCCCGCGGACGGGTTGCTGTACGCCGGAGAGCCGGGGGTGCAGCTGACCTGGATGGATGCAAAGGTAGGCGATTGGGTGGTCACGCCGCGCACCGGCAAAGCCGTGGAAGTGAATGCCCTATGGATCAACGCGCTGGAAACCATGGCGGAATTTGCGCGGCTGTTGGCGCGGCCAGGCGAAGGATACGAGAAACTTTCCGCGAAGGCGCGGAAAAGCTTTCAGAAATTCTGGAATGAAGAGCGCGGCTGCTGTTTTGACGTGATCGAAGCGCCCAGCGTGGGGAACGACGCGGCGCTGCGGCCGAATCAACTTTTGGCCGTTTCGCTTCCGGTTACGCCGTTGACCGAGGAGCAGCAGAAATCGGTCGTGGACGTTTGCGCTCAACATTTGCTGACCTCGTACGGGCTGCGCAGTCTCGCGCCGGGCGAGCGAGGATACCAGGGACACTATGCGGGAGGACCGAAGGATCGCGACGCGGCCTACCATCAGGGGACGGTATGGGGCTGGCTGCTCGGGCCATTTGTGTTGGCGCACTTGCGCGTGTACGGCGACCGTGCGGAGGCGATGCGTTTCCTCGAGCCGCTGGGCATTTCGGTCCACATGTATGGGCTCGGCACTCTGGGCGAGATTTTCGAGGGCGATCCTCCATTCACGCCGCATGGGTCTATCGCGCAGGCCTGGACGGTTGGCGAAGTCTTGCGCGCGATGCGGGAAATTCTGAACTATCGAGAATCCTGACGGCCCGCGCTTTCAGCTTTGGTTTCCGGGAATTTCGTAAAGCTCGATCAGTACCTTTCCGCCAGCGGAAGTGGGAGCCAGGAAAAAATTGACACGAGTCCCGTCCGCGCCGGGGCGAGCTTCCGGATAAATCGGAGTGACGCCGAAGTTTTCTCTCAGGATTGCGGCGGCGCGGTTTACGTCCAGGCAGCGGAATTCCACCTGCTGTATTCCTTCTCCGAAACGTTTCAGATAGCGCGCGATCGCTCCTTCTCCATCGGGATCTCGCGTCGTCAAAATATCGAGACATATCTCGGTGGCAAAATGCAATTCGAATTCCTTGGCATCCAAGTCATCGGGAACGCTTGCCAGACGCGGGTTTCCGTTCGCTTGCTCGATGCGCGCGAACGTATCAGTGAAAACAGCGAGACCTACGGTAGTGAGCGGTTGATCGCATAACAGACTCGAAAATTCCCGATTGGAAAGCCAGGACGAAATTGTGGGACCGGCAAGCGCCAGACCTTGGTTGAAGATCGCTGCAGCGGAAACCGTACGGATAGCGGCATCCGGCGAAAAAAGGCCGGATATATTGGGAAGCGGAGCACTGGACATTTTCGACCCCAAAATTGTAGCGTAAAAGGTGAATCGAAGAGAACTTCGCGGAATCTAAGTAACCGTAACGCCATAGATTTCATCCGAAGGTTATGCCGAAACCAGTTTTATTGACCGTTGATGACGATCCGGAAGTGCTGCGTGCCATCGAGCGCGACCTGCGCGGCCACTATGCTCAGAAGTACCGCGTGATGCGCGCCGATTCCGGCAGCGCCGGCCTCAGCACCCTGCGCGAACTCAAAGCACGAAATAACCCGGTCGCCCTACTACTCGCCGACCAGCGCATGCCCAGCATGGATGGCGTTGGATTTCTCGCCGAGGCGATGGACATTCATCCCCAGGCCAAACGTGCATTGCTCACCGCTTACGCCGACACCAACGCAGCTATCGATGCTATCAACGAAGCTAAAATTCACTACTACCTGATGAAGCCCTGGGATCCGCCGGAAGAGAAGCTTTTCCCTGCCTTGGACGACTTGCTCCACGATTGGAACGCGCAATTTCGTCCGCCGTACGAAGGCATTCGCGTTCTCGGTACCCGCTGGTCTTCGCGCTCCTACGACTTGCGCGATTTCATGGCGCGCAATCAAGTGCCCTATCAATGGATCGATGTCGAAATGGCCGCCGCCGATCCGGAAGTTCGCCGTCTGCTTGAATCTCTGGGACCGGAACTTGAGAAATTGCCGCTGATTTTGTTTCCCGACGGCCAGCGCATCGCCGAACCTACGCAACAACTCATCGCCGACAAGATCGGCCTGCAGACTCACGCGCAGACGAACTTCTACGATCTTGCGATTGTCGGCGGCGGGCCAGCGGGCCTCGCTGCCGCCGTGTATGGCGCATCCGAAGGACTGCGCACGGTGATGATCGAACGCGAGGCACCAGGCGGGCAGGCCGGCCTAAGCTCGCGAATCGAAAATTATCTCGGTTTTCCGTCCGGGCTGTCCGGCAGCGATCTCGCGCGCCGTGCGGTGGCGCAGGCGCGAAGGTTCGACGTCGAAATTCTTTCCCCGCAGGAAGCCATCAGCCTTCGTGTCGACGGTCCCTATCGCTACATCAAGCTGGGCGATGGCTTCGAGATTTCCTGCCACGCTTTGCTGCTGGCCATGGGCGTTCAGTGGCGCTCACTTGACATCCCCGGCATCGAACGCTTTCAAGGCGCCGGGGTTTACTATGGTGGCGGTACTTCCGAAGCATTGTCCTGCAAGGGCGAGACCGTATACATTATCGGCGGCGCTAACTCCGCCGGCCAGGCCGCTATGCATTTTTCGAAATTCGCCGGCAAGGTCGTAATGCTCGTCCGCGGCGAGTCACTGGCAAGCACCATGTCGCATTATTTGATCGAGCAGATTGAGAAAACTCCCAATATCGATGTTTGGTTGCAGACCGTCGTTACCGAGGTCCACGGAGACGCCCGTCTCGACGCCATCACCATCTGTCGTGGTTCCGTCGGTAGGCCGGAAAAACTTCCCGCCAGCAGCCTATTCATTTTCATCGGAGCGCAGCCACGCACCGAATGGTTGGGCGATTTGATTCACCGCGACGAGCGTGGATTCGTCCTCTCGGGACCCGACCTGCTCAGCGATGGGAAGAGACCCGCGACCTGGACCCTTGATCGCGATCCGGGTCTCCTCGAAACGAGCGTGCCCGGAATTTTCGCCGTAGGCGACGTGCGTCACGGTTCTGTCAAGCGAGTCGCCTCCGGCGTTGGCGAAGGCGCCGTGGTCGTCCAATTTATCCATCAATATCTGGCTAAGGTTCAATGACCCGCTTCCTGCGGACCAACAGTCGTAGTAGCGAATTGAAAGTGACATGCGAATGACAGACATGCCGGACGAGACCGCGGATCTGTACGGTACGTTGAAGCTCCCAAGCAATCCATCCGACAAAGCGACCCTCTTCGCCGCGCTTCGCAAAGTAGCAGTTTTCGCCGATCTCTCCGAACCCGATCTCGACTGGTTCGTCGAACGAACTCACGAGTTTCGTTTCGAGCCCGGCGAAGTGATGATGCTCGAGGGCACTCCTGCGAAATTGATGTTTGTGCTCCTGCAGGGTGAAATCCGCGGGCGCCAAGAGCGCGGCGGCGATGCGCCGGTGTTCACCACGGAAGCGCCCACTGTCACCGGACTTCTGCCATTTTCTCGATTGAAGAACTATAAGTTGACCATTCGGGCTACGATGCCGACTTGGGGGCTCGCCTATTCCCACACCAAATTTGGCGACCTTTTGCAGCACCTGCCGGAGCTTTCGCAACGCCTCGTCGGCATGTTGACCGATCGCGTGCGCACTTATACCGAATTCGAGCAGCAAAGCCAAAAACTCGCCGCACTCGGGAAGCTTTCCGCGGGCCTTGCTCATGAGCTGAACAATCCGTCTGCTGCGGCGCGCCGTTCCGCAAGCACTTTGCACGAGTGCCTGGCGCGATTGCGCGAAGCCGTCCGAGCCTCCGCCATCGGTCCCGACGATTGCGTTCTTCTCGCGGAGCGCGAGGAAGCCATTCGCGTCTCGCTCAAGCCAGCGCAATACAAAGATGAGTTTGCGCGCGTCGAACGCGAAGAAGCGATTCAGACCTGGCTCGAAGGCAAGGGTGTGAAGGAGGCGTGGCAGCTCGGCCCTCTTCTTGCGGAAGCGAATCTGACCGACCAAAATTTGGAAGCTCTCGCCAGCGTGGCGGGAAAGTCGCTCGGGCCGGAGCTCACTCGCTTTGCCACCCTGCTCGAAATGGACCGCATCGCCGACGAATTGGACCACAGTACCGCCCGCATCTCCGATCTGGTCCGCGCCATCAAGGAATATTCCTACATGGATCAGGCGTCCATGCAGGAAGTGGACATCGCCCAGAGCCTCGACACAACGCTGACGATCATGCACCACAAGCTCAAGCGCAGCATCACCGTAACGCGCGACTATGCTCCCGATCTTCCGAAAGTAATGGCCTATGGCAGCGAACTGAATCAGGTGTGGACCAACCTGATCGATAACGCCGCAGACGTTCTGAAAGACGGCGGCAAACTTGGTATTCGCGCGGTGCGCGATAACGACTACGCGCTGGTCGAAATTTCGGACAATGGGCCCGGTATCCCCGAAGAAATCCAGTCGAAAATCTTCGAGCCATTTTTCACCACGAAGGGCGTCGGTGAAGGCACGGGTCTCGGCCTCGACATCTCCTACCGCATCATCAAAAAAATCAAAGGCCTGATCACCGTAAAATCCCGGCCGGGCAACACCCGTTTTGAAGTAAGAATTCCGATTAAAGCCGCGAGCTAAGCGCGGCGGAGGATCAAATGGCTGAAGTCTGTACACACCTCGATCAAATTCGTCCGGTTAAGCCGAAGACCAAAGGCTGCGAGGAATGCCTCAAGATGGGAGATAGCTGGGTCCATCTGCGGCTGTGTTTGTCCTGTGGGCATGTCGGATGCTGTGACAGTTCCAAGAACAAACACGCGACGAAACACTTTCACGCCGTGAAGCACCCAATCGTCCGATCGATTGAGCCGGGCGAGCATTGGATGTGGTGTTACATCGACGAAGTGATGTTCGAGGACGACTAAACCGCACTTTTTGATGCGTTCGGGAACAGCAAGGAAGCCGCGATGGCAAGCATAAGAATTCCCCCGACCACGAGTAGGGAAATTTGTGGCGCGATGTGCAGCCAGGGCTCCACGATCATTTTTCCGCCGATAAAGGACAACACGAAGGCAAGTCCCACCGTCAAGTACCGCAAACGGTTCAAAAACCCAGCTAATAAGAAGTAGAGCGCGCGAAGGCCTAGAATCGCGAAAACGTTCGACGTGTAAACGATGAAGGGATCGTGCGTGATCCCGAAAATCGCGGGAATCGAGTCGATGGCCAGGGTTACGTCGGTGATCTCGACGACCAGCAGCACGAGGAATAGAGGCGTCGCGTAGATTCTCTTTTCCCTGCGCACAAAAAAATGTTCGCCCTGATAGTCGCGAGTCAGGCGAAGGTGGGCATTCGCAAAGCGGAAGAAGGCGCTCTGTTCCGGCCGAATCTTCTCCTTCTTCGTAAACAGCATGTGGATTCCGGCGTAAACCAGAAACGCCCCGAAGAGGTACATGATCCACGAAAACTTTTCGATCAGCTCCGCTCCGGCGAAGATCATTATGCCGCGCATGACCAGCGCCCCGAGGATTCCCCATTCCAGCATGCGGTGTTGAAAGCGTTCATCGATTGCGAAGGTGCGGAAGATCACTAGAAAGAGGAAAAGGTTGTCGACGCTGAGGGCCTTCTCAATCAGATAGCCGGTAAAGAATTCGATCGCTCGCTGATGTCCGGAGAAATACCAGATGCCAAGCCCGAAGACCACCGACAGAGCGATCCAAAGAGTTGTGGACCAGAACGCTTCGCGCAGCTCAACCTTGTGAAGCCGGCGATTGAACAAGCCGAGATCGAGCGCGATCGATACCAGCACGAAAACATTGAACCCGATCCAAAGAAGGGGTGATCCCATAGAGGCTTCGCGTGTCGCGGCCTAGGGCGTGGAACCGTGGGCATCCGTGGCGTTCAGATTGGTCAGCTCGATCCGCGTGCTGCGCCCCGCTTGGACGACTACGGGCACATCCCAGCGCAACCGTGAGTCGCCGGCACCCGCATCCAGGTTCAGCGTGCTGATCCAATAGTTGCCGGCGGGTAGATTGGCGACGCTCCCGCGTCCCTCGAGATCCGTGTCCGTCTGAGCCGCGAGATATTTTGTTTGCGCGACCTCGGGAGCGACCCGCAGTACGCGTCTTTTGCGCTCGAATTGAATTTGCGACCACTTAGCCTGTGGGTTTACCGCCGTCAGTTCAAGTTCCATGCCGCTCACGGATTCGGGATGTGTTTGAATGAACTTCTTCAACGCCGCGAGATATTGGTCGTGTTGTTTCTGGTAGCGATCGGGATGGTCGGTTTTGTCGGCGTCGGCATATTTTGGCTTGGGGATTCCGTTGGTCACGCCGCCGCTGTTCGCGCGCTGATACGCCACCAAAAACTCCGGGACATGCAGGATCTCGTCCGAGGTAAGCAATTTGTCCAGGTTTGGAGAGGTGAGATCGAAGACCTCGTGAGCTTTCAGCCAGTCCTTGAGTTCCGGTGAAACTTTGAGGTCGCTGATGAACTTGTCGCGATCGGGAGGAGCGTCTTGCGCCTCCACGTCTTTGCAAATGTCTGCATAACTCTTTGTCAACAGGTAAAACGTGACTTGCCGCACGGGCTCTGGACGCGCCGCCGTGGGCGAGATTCGCGCGATGAAATCGAGACTGCCACTTGGGGTTTGCGCGGTGGCGGCACGCGTTGCGGACAACGAACACAGCAACAAGGCCAGGAGAAACAGGGACGCTTTTCTCATGGCCTCATCGTAGCAGATTGGCTTTGCGGCTTGGGGAACAAGCGGCGACGGAGTTTCAAAACTGCACCAAAGTCTCAACTAAAGCGAGAACTCGACGAAGTTAAATGGTGGGAAACCGAGCCCGTCGCCGACTGATGGGCAAAGCGAACGACGAAGACCGCAACCCCATTCTGCTTTCTTACGCAAAAACTGGCTCGCGGCTAGCCAAAGTTGAGGCCGGGGCAGTCGTTCGGCCACGCCTATGTTTGCGAGGTTATTCGAGGCCGCAGACCGCGCGAGCGTTGTCGACGAGCGTCGTCAAGTCGTCGCGCTTGGAAAAGACTGCCGTTACTCCGCTCGCGAGAGCTTGCTTCTCGGTGTCTGCATCGCTGTCTGCGGTGAGCAAGAAAATCGGCATTTTAGGGGCTATTGCTCTCAGCTCCTGAGCCAACTGCAATCCATTCATCTCCGGCAAGGAGAAGTCCAGGACGGCCAGGTTGGGCGGTACCTGCTTCGCCTTGGCAATGGCTTCGGCGCCATTTTCAGCCGCAAAACAAGCCTCAAATCCACTGCTCGATTCGAAAAGCGTACGAATCACGGTTCGGAATGCGCTATCGTCGTCAACGATCAGCACCACAGGCATGTTTCGCTCCGATCTGAAAAATTCGGTTAGGAGAAATTCAGCCAAAGAGATTATTCCGGAGCCGTTCAGCCGTCCGCGTCCACGCGCGTCTTACTCCGCCTTGACTTCCGGCTTTAACACTTTCTGGCAATGGAAGCAGCACGGAATCTTTCTTTCCCATGTAACCTCAAGAGTCTGCAGACAGAATGGGCAGCGGCCTGACCACTCGTGATTACATTCCGGACAGGCACTGAAGATAAGTTCCGCGCGGGACAACAGGTTGTTAGCTTCTCGAAGCGAGACCAGAAAACGGCATCTTCGGTTCTTACAGATCAAGAATTCTTCCAAGCGGGAGACCCCCTTGCGGGCGTGCCGTTTGCGAGTGCCAAGTGAAGCGCCGGACAGCCCAGGGTTTGGGCGTGGGCCTCGAACTCCTCGTTTATTTCCAGAGATCAAGTTCTCTCCAAACAGACGCGTTCAGCCGGACAAATTGGAGAATGTGCGCACGTTGGGCGTTCACCCGAATCGCCCACGCGGGAAGCTCCTGGACTGGCAGTGCTTTTATGGAACACCGGGTTGGTTACTTGCAATGCCGAGAACTACGTACCACCATCTACGTACCTGCTTGCAGCTCACGTTCGCTTCGAAACGCGCCACTGGTACTCGCCAATCCAGTGGTCTCCGGCTCTGGATCAAATCCGTCGAACGTAGACCCGGCCCAACCGGACAAGACAGCGAGCCATTTCTCCAGGATAGGAGTAATATCGGCTCAACAAAGAAGCGGTGCTGTAAGTGGCCACTTCCGATCGAAATACAGGACTTGCAGCCAGTCAGAGGAGCAAATGCCCTGACAGGTGCCAGTCTGGGTCCGGTGGAAGGCAACATGAGCCAAACCGGGGCCTCCCTCGTAGGTTCCTACAATTACGGCGAGGTAGCTCGCTCGATATTAATTGCCTTTGCCGCATCCTACGCCGCACTCGATCTTGGCGGACGCGTGATCGCCGCGCGCGGCTGGGTTCGAGCGGCCTGGCTGACCGGTGGCGCCATTGCGATGGGCGTCGGAATCTGGTCGATGCACTTCAAGGCGTTGTTGGCGTTCCGCTTGCCGGTCAAAGTGGAATACCACTGGCCCACAGTTCTGGCGTCTCTCGTGATAGCTGTCCTTGCGTCGGCAATAGCACTCTATATAGCGACCCGAGAAAAAATGGGGCCGGCCCAGGCGTGGGCTGGCAGCGTCATCATGGGCAGCGGCATAGCAGCCATGCATTACCTTGGCATGGCTGCCATGCGATTGGCGGCGACAACCCGCTTTGAGCCGTTGCCCGTGGCCCTGTCTGTTGTGCTCGCGATCTTGTTCTCCCGTCTTGCACTGGCGTTCACTTTCGACCGCCGCGAAGGTTTCGCGGGAACCACTTTGGCCAAGGTCATCAGCGCAGCAGTGATGGGTGCTGCCATTTCCCTGACGCACTACGGCGGCATGGCCGCCGTCAGCTTCCTGCCCGCTGCCGTGTTCCCGATCCTGTCGCACACTGTGAGCATGTCCCCGATTGGCGGCTATGGAATTGTTATTATTACCT